>Ga0082212_10000385_pt1 | contig 64576 bp, 55 predicted proteins | sample TergutNt197P3_FD_71548 | JGI IMG/M metagenome (GOLD analysis project Ga0082212, IMG submission 71548) | Neocapritermes taracua P3 segment gut microbial communities from Petit-Saut dam, French Guiana - Nt197 P3 | ecosystem: Host-associated > Arthropoda: Insects > Digestive system > Gut ... | reverse complement strand
CCTAGGAGCCTTGGACAAAACTCCCGCCATCATCTAGAGTCGGCGCAGCCGGCTTTGCACCGCCTCTTTCCGCCTGTTTTGCGCGTTTTTCGGTTAAATACAGCAAGTATTCGCCCTCGCTGAACTTGTTCAGCGTAAACCCTGCAAAACAGGCGAAAACAATCGGCACTTATCTAATGACGCGACTCTTGTCCAAGGCTCCTATAAAAAGCGCATCCGTGGAACACTTCACTGTCCCACAGATGCGCTTTACGCTTCATCTGTTGCCGTATCGTTACGGCCCAGCCCCACAAACCGCCGGATGGCCGGGCTGCCTCGTTGGCCGCTCCATAACCGTCGGTTTATCGCCTGCTCAGTTCGAATCCTTTGCTGATTGCATCGAATTGATGCCCATCCCCGATTGCCGGATTCTACCATAAGGCAGAGCTTTTGTAAAGAGTTAATTTTCGCTTTCGGGTACCCTCAGTACGCGCAAAGAGTTGACAACAGCAAGCAAAGCGACGCCAACATCGGCAAATACAGCCATCCAGATAGCGGCAATCCCAAGCGCGCCGAGCAGCAGCACAGCCCCCTTGACGCTGAGCGCTAAGACGATGTTCTGCCAGACAATACGTTTCGTCTTGCGCGAAATCGCGATTGCGCCCGGCAACTTGCCCGGTTCATCAGTCATCAGGACTACGTCCGCTGCCTCAATCGCGGCGTCTGAAGCGATGCCTCCCATCGAGATCCCCACGTCGGCCCTTGCGAGGACCGGAGCGTCGTTGATGCCATCGCCGACGAAGGCAAGCTTTCGTTTAGGCAGGCGGGCATCCGCGCGCCTGCCGGGTCTGCGCTTGGAACGTGTGCGTTTGCTCGCTTTCCGGTCTTCCGCCCCGGTACTATGGTTTTGTTGCGCGACGCGCTCGCCGAGCAGGCTTTCCAGAACTGCAACCTTCTGGTCAGGGAGCAGCTCCGAGTATACCGCATCAATACCAAGCTGTGCTGCCACGGCGTCAGCCGATTTTTTGTTGTCGCCCGTGAGCATAACCAGTTGGCTGACTCCTGCCGCCCTCAGTCGCTTCATTGCAGAGGCGGAATCTTCCTTGATTATATCGGAAATAACGATAGCGCCTGCGTATCGGCCGTCGACAGCGATATGCGCGGTTGTGCCGTTTATCTCATGCAACAAGTCGCCGGGCTGCGATGGGAGACCTACCGCTCCCGCACAAGCATGCGGTGTGATTGCAACGCGTTCGCGTTCTAAAAGCCTCGCGTTGCCGACAAGCACCCTCCTGCCTCCGACGTCCGCAATCGTGCCAAACCCGGCAATCTCCTCAAAGCTCCCGAGGTCTGCCAAACCCATACTCCCAGGGCACGCTTCACGGATGGAGTTCGCTATTGGATGGGTCGAATGCGTCTCAGCTAGCGCGGCGAGCCTGAGCAGCTCCTCCTGTGCGTATCCATCCGCAGTGAGTATCTGCGTGACTTTGAATACACCCTTGGTGAGCGTGCCCGTCTTATCAAAAACCATTGTGTCAACTGCGCCCAACGCCTCCAGGTAGTTGCTCCCCTTCACCAGCACACCGATGCGCGAAGCGGCGCCAATGCCACCGAAGAAGCCCAGCGGTATGGATAACACAAGAGCGCAGGGGCACGATATCATTAGAAAGACCAGCGCGCGGTAAATCCACGCATCAAAAGGCTGCGAGAGTATTAGAGGCGGGATCAGAGCGATGAGCACAGCCGCCCCCACCACAGCCGGCGTATAATAGCGCGCGAAAACTGTGATGAAGTTCTCCGTCGGCGCCTTCTTCTCGCCGGCAGTTTGCATCATTTCGAGAACCCTTGACACGGTCGACTGACCATATTCTCTCGAGACCTTGATTTTTAGCAGCCCGTTTACGTTGACAAAACCGGCTAGTACCTCTAAGCCAACGGAGGCCTCCCTGGGTACAGGTTCGCCCGTAAGGGCGGAAGTATCGACCATTGAAGAGCCTTCTTCAACCACACCGTCGAGCGGAATCTTCTCGCCCGGCCTGACGAGTATTAAGTCCCCTACGCATACAGACGATGGGTCAACGGCTGCGGCCTCATCGCCCGTGAGCAGGTTCGCCGTGTCGGGGCGGATATCCATAAGCGCAGAGATTGAGCGGCGCGAGCGGCCTACGGCGAGATCCTGCAGGAGCTCACCAACCTGGTAGAAGAGCATCACAGCTACGCCTTCGTCGAAGTACCCGATGGCGAAAGCCCCAATCGTCGCGACGCTGACGAGGATGCTCTCGTCGAACACCTTGCCTTTAGCAATGTCGCGCCCCGCGCTGAGCAGCACCGGACCGCCTGCAATTAAGTAGCTCAAAGCGTAGATGGGTATAGTCGCATATACTGTGATGCCATAACGCGACATAATCAGCGCCGCAGCGAGAATCGCTACCGATGCCGCCAGTCTGATTATTGTAGCCTTCGTTTCAGACATACCTGCGCTTCCCCCTATACCGGTTCCGACGCGTGTTCCAGCGCGTTTTGGAACAACACGCCGACATGCTCGTCGTCAAGCGAGTAGTAGACGACCTTTCCCTCGCGGCGGTACTTGATCAGCTCGCTCTGTCTGAGGACTTTCAAATGATGGGATATAGACGGTTGTGTCATACCCATGAGCGCCGCGATGTCGCAGACGCACATCTCGGCGATGAGAAGCGCGTTGACTATCTTCAGACGCGTCGGGTCGTTCATAACCTTGAACATTTCCGCCATCCGCCGCAAGTGCTTCTGCTCCGTCAGACCGGCGCGCACCTTGTTAAGCACGTCCTCGTGAATGACAGTCACGGCACACAGTTCGGGATTCGTTTTATCAACAACCATTTGACACCCGGCTCCAAGGCTCAATAGTGTTGGCGAGCCTCGCGCGCACCGGGGATTCACCTCCGTGCTTCGCGGTATCAGCCGCGAAGAGAATTAAACATATAAGCAACTGTTTATATGATAACGCGCTTCTCCCTGCTTGTCAAGTGTTTTTTATATTCAGGTCCACTCTCAGGACCGGTGAGGAAGACGTTTATTCTGCTTCCGCAAGCGTAGGCATGGACGCCGGAGCGCGCGAATTGGCGCATGGATGCGCCACTGAGCGATAAGGAAGCAGAAAAACGTCTTTTGAGCGCAAGGTCCTGAACAGTTCGAACTGCTGAAAATATGCCGCCCGGAAAAATATTGCCATACTGCCGCCGAATGTGCTATACTCCCGGATAGATTAGGACGTAAGGGGATTTTAAGTATGCCGGATAACAAATATACATTCGATAATGAAGAGTACAGGGACACATACCGCCACACGGCTTCGCATATCCTGGCCCAGGCCGTCAAGCGCCTCTACCCGGAAACCAAGCTTGCCATAGGCCCTGCGATTGCGGATGGGTTCTATTACGACTTCGATTCCGCCGTGCCTTTCACGCAGGACGTCCTTGAAGCTATCGAAACCGGCATGCGTGAGATATGCAAGGAAAAACTGCCGCTCGAACGCTTTGAACTCCCCAGGGAAGAAGCTCTCAAGCTGATGCAGCAGCATGGCGAGCCATACAAGCTGGAACTCATACGCGACCTCCCGGACGACGCTGTAATCAGCTTTTACAAACAGGGCGAGTTCACGGACTTGTGCGCCGGGCCGCACGTAGACTCTACAGGCAGGATCAAGGCCAACGCCATGAAGCTCACAAGCTGCACCGGGGCTTACTGGAGGGGCGACTCAAACAACAAAATGCTCCAGCGTATTTACGGAACCTGCTTCATGAGCAAGGATGACCTGGACTCATACCTGCAGAAGCTCGAAGAAGCGAAGCTGCGCGACCATAGAAAACTCGGCCGCGAACTCGACTTGTTCGCGCTTTACGATGAAGGCCCCGGCTTCCCGTTCTTTTTCCCAAAGGGCATGGTTTTGCGCAACGAACTGCTGTCATTCTGGCGCGAAGAGCACAAGCGGGCCGGGTATGACGAAATCGCGACTCCGCTGATACTCAACGAGGAGCTTTGGCACCGTTCCGGCCACTGGGACCACTACAAAGACAATATGTACTTCACAAAGATTGACGATGCCGATTACTCGATAAAGCCCATGAACTGCCCCGGCGGCATGCTCACGTATAAACGGCGCATGTGGAGTTACCGCGACCTGCCGTCGCGGATGGCGGAGCTCGGCGTCGTCCACAGGCACGAACTTTCCGGAGCGCTCCACGGCTTGATGCGCGTGCGCTGTTTCACGCAGGACGACGCGCACCTGTATATGACGCCGGAGCAAGTCCCGGCAGAGATCACAGGCGTAATCGAGCTTGTCGATAAGATTTATAAAGTGTTCGGCTTCGAGTACCGCGTCGAGCTGTCCACGCGGCCGGAGAGCTTCATGGGCGAGGTCGAGACCTGGGACATGGCGGAGAAGATATTGGAGGACGCCCTTATCGCCAAGGGGATAGACTACAGGATCAACGCCGGCGACGGCGCGTTTTACGGGCCGAAGATCGACTTTCACCTCATGGACTGCCTTGGTAGGTCGTGGCAATGCGCGACGCTGCAACTCGACTTCCAGATGCCTGAGCGTTTTGAGCTGGAGTATACAGGCCCGGACGGGGATAAGCACCGCCCTGTTATGATCCATCGCACTGTCCTGGGTTCGCTCGAGCGCTTTATCGCTATACTGACTGAGCATTACGCGGGAGCTTTCCCGTTATGGCTCGCCCCTGTGCAGGTCGTCGTCATGCCTATCACGGACCGCGCGCAGGACTACGCGCAGTCTGTTGCGGACAGCCTCACGGGCGCGGGGCTTCGCGTCGAGTGCGATTTCCGCAGCGAGAAGATTGGCCATAAGATCCGTGACGCGCAGCTCCATAAAACGCCGTATATGCTTGTGCTCGGGGATAAAGAAACCGAGAGCGGCCTTGTGACGGTTCGCAAGCGCTCTGAAGGCGACGTCGGCGGGGCTTCCCTTGATGATTTCATCGCGATGCTAAAGGAAGAGATTGCTGAGAAGAGATAGTGGCCTGTGGCATCCAGTACCCTAGTAACGTCTCAGCGGATGTTTTGATATGCGCCCTGCAATTGCTATTAAAACTCTATATCGCTCACCCGCCAGGACCCTTTTGACTTTCGTTTTAATGGGCGTCCTGGTGTTTGGTTTATTTACGCAGGCGGCAGAGCACGCGCTTTCAGTCAGGGAGATGGAAGCGGCCGCCGCACGCTATCGCGGCATAGGAACGGCGGAGAGCGAGCCTCCCGGGGGCTTGAACCCGCTGTTTTCTTACACCCCGGGCAATGATAGTTATACCCATAGTTACACGCCGCTCACCCGGGAGCAGATAAACGCTATCTCAGCGCTGCCTTACGTGACATATACCGACGCGAGGCTTATGACTGCCGGAATCTCCGACAAGTACCTGCGCCTCGGCGAGGGCAACAGGGTTCCCGGCTACTCGCAGCGCTGCGTCATCGAGGGGACTCTGGGTGAAGTCAATACCGATGCATCGCTACTTATGCTGGAGGACTGCGCTGTCCTGGCGGGCGACCTTTTCAGGCCTGCCGAGATAGGGCGAGTCAGCATTCGCTACTATCCCGGGGGCGGCTTCGGGGGCGGTGGCTTCGGCGCGGGCGGTCCCGGCTCGGGCGGTCCCGGGGGCGACTCCGGGGGAAGGCAGTCACTGACGTACGACAATGAGTTCATGCGGACCGAATTAGCAGTCGGCGGACGATACGCTTTCGTCGTGCAAGCGGAAAGGCGCAGCTTCAACAGCAGCAAAACAGCCTCGCTGGCCGGCGACCCCGCAGAACCCTGGTGCGGCCTCATAACGCGAGTAGATGGCTTTGCCGGCGATTACCTTGCGGATGACGTATATGAGCCATTGCGAACCTTGATACAGATAATCGAAAACGACCTTCGCAGCTTTGATGTCGTGTACACAACTGATATGGGTTCAATAATGAGTTTTTGCAACGGAGATATGGGTCTGCGCGAGGGGCGCCTGCTTACCCCGGGCGATGATAGCGCGGCCGCTCACGTGTGCGTTGTCAGCGATGATTTCGCGAAAAGCTTTGGCGTAGGCGTGGGGGACTCAATTAATCTGGCGCTCTGCAGCGCGCTGTTCGAGCAGTACTATGGGCTTGGCGCTCTCGCTGTGATCCCACCGCGCTACAGCGCGCCCGGAGAAGCGGCAGATTATGAAATCGTCGGCGTCTATGCCTATACAGGCGAGCGCAACAAACGTGCCCTCGAGCCCAACCATAGCTACTCCACAAACACCATTTTCATCCCCGGTTCGCTCTATGCTGCACAGAGCGGTGGACTCTCCGGCCATTTATTCACACCTGCGGAGTTCAGCTTCGTTATTGCAGACGCTCTGGACATACCCGCATTCATCGCAGAAGCGGAGCCTGCACTGGCAAGCATGGGCCTCTCCCTTGTTTTTAGCGACAACGGATGGCAGAAAATCGCACAGGAGTTTAAGGAGTCCGCGAGGCTGGCAATAATAAAGATCGTTGCTTTCGCGGCTGCTATTGCATTCTCGGCCGGCTTCGCCGCTTACTTGTTCATAATGCGCAAGAAGTCCGAGTTCGCTGTGATGCGCGCGCTCGGCACGACTGTCAGGACGTCTTCCGCCGCCCTGCTGTTTCCGCTCGCGGTGATAACTGCCGGGGCTGCGCTCGCGGGCGTCTGCGCAGGGTGGCTTTACGCTGCCCAGGGTTTAGGTTTCTCGGGCGCAGCTACTGATTCGGGTACCGGAGTCTCTGCCGGAGACGTGGCCGCCGTGGGCGCAGCTACCGCTTCCGGCGCTGCGCGTCCGCTCGCAATAGCGTTCTACTGCGCGGCGAGCGCGCTGCTGGTTACTTTGCTGATAGCGCGCATACTGCTTGCGCGCATCGGAAAGATGGCGCCGCTCGCGCTTCTGCACGGCGGATTGAGTAAAAAGGCGCGGCCCGGCGCCGGGGCTGCGGGGGGAGCAGGTGTGGCGGCTGCCACAGCACGCAGCGCAGCAGGTGACCGCACCAAGCTTCCGCGCAGCCAACTGACCTTCAAACCTACGAAGGCCCACGCCTCCTTTGGCTTCATACTGCGCTACTCTGCGCGGCATATACGACGAGCCGCAAGAAAATCGGCGCTGACCGCGCTGCTCGCAGCCGTACTGTTCGCCGTGACAGGCCAAATCACTATCATGCGCCGCTCATATGACGACTTGATCGAGAACACCGTCATAACGGCTAGTTTCGTAGGGGGCGCGAGGCTTAGCATACTGCCAATGCTAATGGAGTCCGGATATGTGCGCGACCCATATTACAATGTAACCACAAGCGTCGATCTCAACAGCATCGCCTCAGAGATGATTGTCACGAACAACATCTCCCGCTTCGCTGAAGAAGAGGTCGCAGTCACCTATGCCGACGGCTTTGACAGCTCCTGCTTCGACGAGCTTGACGGCGTCGCGGTAATAGGCAAAGACCTGGCTGAGCTACTGGGGCTTGCGCCGGGCGACTACGTAAGGATAACTCCTATGGGGCTCGAAGCGCGTTCTACCGCATACACGATTAACACATATACGATGATGTACGCCGCCTACCCCGAGGTCGACTGGACAGACCGTGCTCTGGCCGACATAGCAAGGTCGGTCGAGCGTCAGGCGGACAGGTTTTTCGTAGCCGGGGTCGCTACCTCGCCGTCAGGCAGGTTCGACGGCAGCGCTTTTACTCCCGGCAAGCTGGACACAGCAGCGCTCGTCCCGGCGCAGAGCCTGCTCAACGCGGCTGAGTACACGCTCAACGACAATATGCTGACCGAGGAGTTCCGGGAGTTCAGCAAACTGGGCGTCAGGGGGATCTCAGCGGGGAGGGTTTCGCTCATCATGGACACGAGCAAACTGGAAAACCTCATCAACACGCGAAACCTCCTTGAGACCCTCGAGCCTATTGTGACTGCTGCAGCAATTTGCCTGGGCGTGTTCTTCTGCTGCCTGTCCGTATTATCCTCATCAAAGGAAGCCGCGACGATGCGGGCTCTCGGTACTGCGCGCGCTGCGACAGGGGCGCTCTTATCCCTGGAATACGCTTTCTTATGCGCCGCCGGGCTGCTGGTTACTGGTTGCGTCTTTGCGGCTATTGGCGGGAGGGCGGCGTCTGCGGCGCCGAGAGGTTTTTACCTGTACCCCGCAGTATACTTTACCGCAGTCGCGGTTTCGGCCGTCGTATGCTCGCTTGCGATAATCAGGCGCGACACGCTGGGTCTCCTTCGCGCAAGGGAGTAGGAGCTGCGCGGCATGGTTTCCCGGTATGTTTTTTGTTCTTGTAATTCGGCGCAATAAGTGCGATAATGACGGCGGTTCAGCAGATCGCTCTTTGCGAGCGAAAGAAAGGTAAAGAAACTTATGAACGCATTCTCAATTCTGATCGACACGAACGCCGACCTGCCGGAAGGATATATCGAAGAACACGACCTTAGCGTAATACCCGTACCGTTCAACCTTGACGGGACGCAGCACAGCGAGGGGAATTTTCAAAAGATCACGGCCAAAGAGTTCTATGACGCCCTGCGCAACGGCGGAGTCGCCGGGACCGCCCTAATCAACCCGGAATCATACGTGGACGTTTTTAAGAGCTACGCGGAAAAGAAAGAACCGCTGCTGCTACTGACGCTTAGCAGCGGCCTGTCCGGAACATATCAGAACTCCGTCATCGCCCTCGACGACGTCCGCGGCGACTACCCGGATTGCGAAATCCGCATAGTGGACTGCTCGACTGCCGCAGGCGGTTCCGGGCTTGTTACCGTGCTGGCAGTAAAGAAGCGCGGCGAAGGCGTGCCGCTCGACGAAGCCGCAGACTGGCTGGAAGAGAAGAAACAGAGCTGCCTTTCGCTCTTCACGGTCAACGACCTGATGTACCTGTACAGAGGCGGCAGGCTGAGTAAACTCTCCGCCATAGCCGGTTCGATTATCGGCGTGAAGCCGCTTTTGAACGTCGCTCCGGACGGAACGCTCAAGCTGAAGGACAAAGTGCGCGGTCGCAAGGGGGCTATCAAGGAGCTCGTGGGTCAGATGATGCGCAGCCTGAACCCGGGGCAAAGTCTCGATACGGTGCTGATAAGCCATACGGACTGCCTTGAGGACGCGGAGGCTCTGGCCGAAATCGTCCGCTCGTCAGTCGAGGTTCGCGAGCTTCACATCTTGATGATGGGCCCGGTAATCGGCGCTCACGTCGGCCCCGGCACGCTTGCGCTGTTCTTTGAGGCGGATATGACACGCAGCGAGTACGACGCGAAGTTCTACAAGGACTAAAATTATTTTTTTGGAGGAAAATATGAGAAACAGGAAATTTACAGCGATCATCCTTGCCCTTGCGATTGTACTGTGCCTTGGTCTTGGCGCGTGCAATAAAGACGAACCCAAGACCGGCGACCCTAGCGGAAGCGATTCACCGTCGGCAAGCGCAACCAGCAGCGCAAGCGATTCAGGCGGAGCGCTGAGCCCGGAAGAACTCGCCAACCACGAAATCTACAAGCATCTTGGCGATAACGCGCTTATGGGCGTAACGCCTCCCTTCCTCAAGGACCGCTCAGCCCAGAACAAGGCGCTGCCGGTAGATCAAAAAAGCGACGTGCACGTCGGTTGGTCGAACGCCGCAATGGTCAGCGCGTGGTTTGCCGGGATATTCCAGGGCGCGGAAATGTATGCCGAGCAGTATGGCTACAAGCTTACCTTCACCGACGCAATTGCCTGGGATGTCGCGAAGCAGACCGCAGACGTGGAGAACATGATCACCATGGGGATCGACATACTGGTAATCGACCCTGTCGATATCCAGGCGCAGTCGATTGACGTAGCAAAGGCCATTGCAGCGGGAATACCCGTTATCGGCCTCTACCCGATGCCTGACGACGTGCCTGTGATCACGGCAGTAACTGCGGACTATTATGAAGTATCCTATCAGGCGGGCCTGAACGCCGCCAAGCTGTGGAACGAGACGATCGACTCTGTTTTCATAGTCGGGCAGACCGGCCATCCGATAGCGGATACGCGTACATGCGGCTTCCTGGCCGGATGGGTCTATGGCAAACAAGTGGTAAACGGTACTGCGAAACCTTATCGCGAGGACGCCATGCTCATAGGTTTCAATGCGTTTAAGTCGCTGGTGGGAAGCGGCAAAGTTGAGTTGCCGGAGTATGGGCTCAACGTCCTAGGCATGGCAAACGGCTACTTTGACGACGTTGGCGGCCAAGCCGCAGCCGAGGATCTACTGACTGCCCACCCGGATGTCCAAATGGTGTTCGGATGCAATGACCATCAATGCGCCGGCGCAATCAAAGTGCTCGAGCAAAGAGGCATGCTTGCGAATGTCAAGGTCGTAACAGGATGCGACGCAGATATGGACATGCTCGCGCTCGTCCGCGATGGCAAGCTCGAGTCGACCGGCTACAACAATCCTATCGCGATTACGAAAGCCGTTTTCGAACTGATCCACGCGATATTCGAAGAAGGCTATGACGCGAACAACATGCCTACGAAGACGCCGCTCTATTACGAGCTGTTCACGAAAGCGAACTATATGAACGTCTGGGAAGACGGAACAGAGTACGGCAAAGTGTTCGACACCAAGTTCAAAACAATAGACGAGCTCAACGCTGCCTCTAAGTAGCGGTCGGTTACAGCGCTAAATCAGCGCTGCGGAGTTTTATGGAACAGCACCGCCTCAGCATGACAAACATCACAAAGCGCTTCGGCGGAGTTACTGCGCTTGGCGACGTTTCGCTTCACGTGAAGCGGGGCGAGATACATGCGCTAGTCGGCGAGAACGGCGCGGGCAAGTCTACGCTAATGAAAATACTTGCCGGCGCCCATCTGCCGGATGCCGGGCAAATCTTTATCGACGATGAACAAGCGCATATGAGGAACCCCAAGGACGGCATCGATAGGGGCGTTTCCGTCATATATCAGGAGTTTGCCCTGATGCCGGAAGTCACGGTTGCCGAGAATGTGTTCATCGACAAGCTGAATGAGTCAAAGAGGAAACTCATCAGTTGGAAGAAGCTTTATGTAGATACTCAGGAAATACTGGACCGCCTCGGCTTCGGAGTAGTTTCGCCGAGGTCTAAAGTCAAGGATATCTCCATAGCGCATTGCCAGATCGTAGAGATTTGCAAGGCTCTGTCACGCAACTGCAAAATCCTCGTCCTCGACGAGCCGACAGCTATGCTCTCAACTTTTGAGACGCAGCAGTTGTTCGAGTTGTTGAAGAAACTCAGGGATGAGGGCGTTTCTGTTATCTACATCTCGCACAGGATGAACGAGGTTTTCTCGATCAGCGACAGGATTTCCGTGCTCAGGGACGGGCATAACGTGAGCACTGTCAACACAGGCGACGTCACAGAAAGCGAAGTCGTCAGCATGATGATTGGCAGGGACCTGGCAAGCTACTTCCCTGAGCGCGAGCGCCGCATCGGAGATGTAGTTTTCGAAGTCAGGAACCTAAGCAGTGGGAAAGTAGTAAATGACGTCAGTTTCAATGTCAGGGCCGGTGAGGTTTTCGGCCTATCCGGCCTTGTCGGCGCGGGCAGGACAGAGACTCTCATGGCAATACTGGGCGAGCTGAAGCGTGATAGCGGAAAAATCTACATCGACGGTAAGGAAACGAAAATCCGTTCGACCATAGACGCGCGAAAAGCGGGCGTCTCCCTGCTGCCGGAGGATCGAAAAGCTCAGGGTGTTTTTCTTGACCTGCCTATCCTGCACAACATGACGGTCACTTGCTTGAACAAAGTATCAGCGAAGGCCGGCATAATCAAGGCCAGGAGGGAACGCAAGTTCGGCAGCGACCTCGTAGAGAAACTGCAGATAAAAATCGGAGCGTTGACGAACCCCTGCTCCAGCCTGTCGGGAGGCAATCAGCAGAAGGTATCGATATCAAAGATGCTCGGCGCCGATAGCAAGATCCTTTTCTTCGATGAGCCGACCCGGGGCGTCGATGTCGGCGCAAAGATAGAAATCTACAAGATTATCAACGAGCTCGTGGCTGAAGGCTACGGGGTCGTAATGGTCTCGTCGGAAATGCCTGAAATTATTGGCATGTGCGACCGTGTCGCCGTTATCCGCAACGGCCGTATAACAGGCGAACTGGGCAAAGACGAGCTGACTGAGCAAAACCTTATCAAATATTCCATGGAAGTATAGAGCACTGCAGTCGACTAGAGGTATGAATGGGTATGGATCAAAAGGTATCGAAAAATCCAATTGATAAAAAAAGATTGCTGAAAGATAACAGCGCTTACTTGATTATTGTCGGCCTGGTTATCGTATCAAGCATATTATCGCCTGTGTTCTTCTCAAAACAGAACATTATGAACATCTTCCGGCAGCAGTCGCCGGCGATGCTGCTGGCTATCGGAGCCATGCTCGTTATCATAACCTCAGGCATTGATTTGTCGACAGGCGCAATCTTGGCGATAAGCAACGTGTGCGTAGCCTACTTTATCACAAGCTTGAACTTCTTCTCGCCATCCGGCGTTCTCCTGTCGATCATAGTCGGCATCGCGGTTGGAGCTGTGGTCGGCTGCGTAAACGGCGCGATCGTCGCCTGGCTGAGAATGCCGCCTTTCATCGTAACCCTCGCCATGACTACTATCGTACGCGGCATCGCTTACGTTATTACATACGGGTCGCCGATCCGCCTTCCTGTAGACCCGGTTGCGCATAAGGGCGGGCACGCTTTCTTCTACTTCGGCCAAAACGGGGACCCTCTGCTTGGCGTCCCGTACACCGCATGGATCGTCATAGTCTTCATCATATTCTTTTGGTTCCTGATGAGGTATACGACCTTCGGGAGAATACTTGTCGCGACCGGCAGCAATTCTGATGCAGCGCGGCTCGCCGGGATTAACGTTAAGAAGTACATTTTCTCCGCCTATACTATCAGCGGTTTCCTTGCCGGGGTCGCTGGAGTGCTCATAACCGCCCGGGCCGGCATCGCAACCCCGGGCGTCGGCAGCGGGTTCGAGCTGAACGCTATTGCGGCGGTCGTAATTGGCGGGGCTTCTCTCGCCGGGGGTAAGGGCACGATCGGCAAAACCATTGTCGGCGTGTTCATTATCGCCCTGATCAGCAATATTATGACGCTGACCGGCGTCCCTCCCTACCCGCAGCAAATCATCCAGGGCATAATAATCATCGTCGCAGTCCTGCTCAACGCCGGAAAAGAGAAATAAAGATTTTAAAAAGGGCGGGGTTCGACATTGAGTTCGAACCCCGCCCTTTTTAATTCTACCGGCTACTTTCCTTCGCGCTCTCTCAGGGCGTCTTTCCTCGACAGGTTGATGCGCCCGCGGTCGTCAATCTCCATGACCTTCACCCAGGTCATGTCGCCCTCGTTCAGGACGTCCTCGACCTTCTCGACGCGGCGGTTCTCCAGCTTGGAGATGTGGACCATGCCGTCCTTGCCGGGAGCAAGCTCTACGAACGCCCCGATTGGGATAACCCTGACGACCTTCCCGTAGTAAAGCGCGCCGATCTCAGGCTCGAAGATAATATCGTCGATCATCTTCCTGGCTGCGCGGCACGCCTCTATGTCCGTGGAAGCGATATAGATGCTTCCGTCGTCTTCTATATCCACCCTTGCGCCGGTTTCGGCGCATATTTTCTGTATAACCTTGCCGCCGCTCCCGATGACTTCCCTTATCTTGTCCGGGTGGATCTTCATCATGATCATCTTCGGCGCTGTAGGAGCAAGCTCGGAGCGCGGCTTGTCGATTACAGGCAGCATGACCTGGTCAAGGATCTCGAGGCGAGCTTCCTGCGTGATCTTGAAAGCGGACTCTATGACAGGCATAATCAGCCCGTCGTTCTTCAGGTCCATTTGAATAGCAGTAATGCCCTTTTTCGTCCCGCCGACTTTGAAATCCATCTCGCCATGGAAGTCCTCGACGCCCTGGATGTCTACGAATGTAGTCCAGTCGTCTCCGTCGGAGATGAGCCCGCACGAGATGCCCGCGACAGGCGCCGATATCGGCACGCCCGCGTCCATCAGGGCGAGCGTCGAACCGCAGATGGAGCCTTGAGAGGTCGAGCCGTTCGAGGACAGGACTTCCGACACGACACGGATCGTGTACGGGAACTCATCCAGGCTCGGCAGCACCGGTTCGAGAGCTTTTTCGGCAAGCGCGCCATGCCCGTACTCGCGCCGCGACGTCGAGCGGGAGCCTCTGGCCTCGCCGACCGAGAACGACGGGAAGTTGTAGTGGTGCATATACCGCTTGGACTCTTCCTCGTATATCGTATCAAGCTTCTGCGCTGCGGAAATCGTGCTGAGCGTAGCTACCGACAGCACTTGGGTCTGGCCCCTGGTGAAAAGGCCCGATCCGTGTACGCGGGGCAGCAGCGCGACTTCGGCGGCCATCGGGCGTATCTCGTCCATGGCCCTTCCATCCACGCGCTTTCCTTCAAGCAGCCAGGCCTTTACGACCTTTTTTTGAATCCTGTAGGTTATTTCCTCAAGCTGCGCGTTGATTTCCGGATATTCTTCGCCAAAGTCCTGCAGCAGCTTTTCGACAACCGCGTTATACCGTTCCTCACGGACGTTCTTATCGTCCGTATCCATTGAATAAGCCACTTCGCTGAGGTACTTCTCTACGATTTTCGCGAAGAGTTCCTCGTTGAAAGTGGCTTTTGAATACTCGAACTTTGGTTTTCCTATCTCTGCTACCATTTGGTTTATAAGCGAGATCACCGGCTGTATCGCTGCGTGGGCTTGTTTGATGCCCTCGAGCATCACATCGTCGGGGATCTCATTTGCCGCGGCTTCTATCATCACGACTTTGCCTGCGGTCGAGGCGATGGTGCAGTACATCTGCGAAACCGCGCGCTCTGCTGAGGTCGGGTTGATGATGTAGCTGCCTTCATGGTACCCGAGCGACACGCCTGCGATCGGGCCGTCAAACGGAATGTCGGATATCGAGACTGCGGCGGATGCGCCGATCATGGCGGCTATTTCCGGCGAGCAGTCGTGGTCGACTGACATGATCGTGCATGTCAGCACTACGTCGTTGCGCAGGTCTGACGGGAACAGCGGGCGCATTGGCCTGTCAATCATCCGCCCTGCGAGCACTGCGCGCTCCGACGGCCTGCCTTCGCGGCGCAGGAAGCCTCCGGGTATACGCCCGACGGCGTATAGCTTTTCTTCAAAGTCTACCGACAGCGGGAAAAAGTCGATGCCGTCGCGCGGCCTTGGCGAGGCTGTCGCGGCGACCAGCACGACTGTTTCGCCGTATCTCACCAGTACTGCGGCGTTCGCCAGTTCCGCCAGTTTCCCTGTTTCCAGCGTCAGTTGGCGTCCTGCCAGGTCGATTGTGTACTTTCTTTCATTGGTGAACTCTCTTTTGTGGATTATCATTTCTTCTCCATCCTACCTTCTTATTCCAAGCTTGGCGATGCATGCCCTGTAGCGCTCGATGTCTTTTTTCGCGAGGTAATCGAGCTGGCTGCGGCGGCGGCCGACCATCTTAAGCAGGCCAAGCTCGCTGTGTTTGTCCTTCTTGTGGACTTTCAGGTGCTCCGTAAGCTGCTTGATGCGCTCCGTGAGGATCGCGATCTGTACTTCCGGGGATCCGGTGTCCGTCTCGTGGGTGCGGTTGTCTTCGATGACTGCGTTTTTCTGTTCTTTGGTAATCATTTTTTTGTCCTTTCTTTTCTTTGAATCTTCATCCGCTCTGCCTGCCTCGGCGGACAGCTCAAATCAAACTCCCGATGGCCTGGTATCAGGCGGAAAAGATACCGGGGTACCCCCCGGCTTTGCCCTGAAACTAAGCGCATGGATGATTCGTACGCCGCTAAGTCTAACATAGTTGCGGTTGTTTGTAAAGCGTTTGTTTTTAGTGCGAATTTACGAGTGCGCAATTATAACTACCAGTGCGTAGATCAGCATTGCGCTGAGGCCTAATCCAAGCAGGAGCAGGCTTACGGAGAATCCCGAGCGCGCGACCTGCTCCGGCGCCTGTCTGCCGGCTTCGCGGCGGACGAAGCTGTAATACTTTCCGAAGAATCTGCCGGGGAACTTGCTGCGTTTGAAAGGCCGCAGCAGGGTCTTTTTCAGCGCGGAAACCAGTGCATCGAGCAGTACCTCCGCAACACGGGCGAAGAACGCGCCCAGGGCAATCGCAGAAGGTATAATAAACCTGTCCATCAGGCTCTCCGCGATCCGGCTAACAAATGCGCCGATGGAAGTAAATGCCGCAATAACGGGCCTGTATACGGCGTCCTCAAGGTCAGGGAGCTTAAATGCGGGCATAATGAATCTCGAAGCGCCGTCTGCGTCCTTTTTCATCAGGAGCTTCCTTATCAGCAGGAAGTACATGGCGCACCCTATGATGAGAGAGTATGCCGCGCCGCTGAGATTGCCCGGGTCGAAGTAGGCGACGGAATGCTCCGGAGGGTGTCCGTGCATGAACCCTTCAGCGGCTCCGGCTATCGCATCCGGCAGCGCGTGGACGACGCCTGATGCAAGGATGATAACGGCAGGCACAATCAGCGCCGCAGCAGTCGCGGGTTTCATACGTTTTGCTCCGTCATACTCCGGGCCGGCGCTAAAAAGCGCAGTCGCGAGTTTCGACATATATGCTACGGTCATGCCGCCCGCGATAATGAATAGGATTTCCGCTGCTTGCAGTATACCGTGCGCGGCCTGCCCCTGCGGAAGCGTATGAATGCCTTCGAGTATGCTCTCGTGCAGCAGCGTCTTGCTGATATAGCCGCTGAAGAGCGGCAAGCCCGCTATCCCTGCCGCTGCAGTCAGGAACGTTGCGGCGAAGACCGGCTTCCCCCGGGCAAAACCGCGTATATCGTTGAGGTCGACGGAATGCTTGCCTTTGTACACAACTCCTGCAACTATGAAGAGGACGATTTTAAAAAGCGAGTGGTTGACCATGTGGAGTATCGTGCCGCGTACTGCCAAACCCCCATGCTCTGCAAGTATGTTTTGCATTGCGATGCCGGTTGTGATAAAGCCTATCTGCGAAACGGATGAACAGGCGAGCAGCTTTTTCATGTCGACGGAAAAAAGAGCAGTCGCCGCGCCTATGAGCATCGTGGCTACTCCGATTATTAACAGAGCTATTCCCCAATCAGCATCCGCGCGGAACACTTCGCAGCTTATGAGGATAACGCCGAAGACCCCGCACTTAGTCAGAATACCTGACAGTAGCGCGCTTGCGGGCGCCGGGGCGGCCGGGTGCGCCTTTGGGAGCCAGAAATGCAGCGGGAAAATGCCGGCCTTTGCTCCAAAGCCCGTAATCACAAGCGCTCCGGCGACGTAGAGCCCCGGCTTGCCCGCGACTGCGGCGCAGGCGTCTTTCAGCCGGGCTATCTCCAGCGTGCCGGCCAGGCTGTTCAGCATGAACAGCCCCATGAGCGTCGCCATGCCGCCTATCAGCGAAACCGCAAGGTATGTTTCTGCGGCTCGCAGCGCCTTGGGGGTTTTCTCATGCGCAACCATCGGGTAAGAGGCTATCGACATTATTTCAAAGAATATGAACATCGTCAGCAAGTCTGCCGAGAGGAATACGCAGACTGTGGAGGCTAGAGTAAGCGCCGAGAATAGGTGATAGCGTCTTGTTCCGCCCGCTCGCCCGAAATAGTCCGCAGAGAACACCGTCGACAGCGTCCAAAGGAGTACTGTCAGGCTGATGTACAGTATGCGGAATCCGTCGACTTGAAAATGCAGGCTCGTTACCATCACCTCACCTCTCTTTCAGAACCATGCGTTGACTATGCCCTCGAAGAATGAAACCAGGTGCTTGGGGATGACCCCTGCCAGTATGGCCAGGGCGGCCAGGACGATTAGCGGCGCGAGCATTAGCGCTCCGGCCTTGCGGTCGCCGGTGAAGGACACCTCTCCCTCGCCGGGGAATGACTCATTTCCCTCTCCGGGGAAGAAGCCTGATATGGATATCGGGAGCAGATACCCTGCAGTCAATAGCGCACTGAGCACGATAATCGCAGGCCCGAGCCAGGAAAACACGCCGATATCCGCTGACAGCGACCCGACCGCAATGTTCCATTTGCTCAGAAATCCGGCCGTAGGGGGCAGCCCTATAAGCGTTATGGCAGCCAATGTGAAGCACCACAGCGCAACCGGCATCTTTCTTCCAACGCCGCGCAGATCCGCTACTGCCGTTTTCCCGGTGACGAAGCTAAGCGCGCCGGCCGCGAGGAACAGGGCGTCTTTAGCTATGCTGTGCGTTACTATGTGCAAAAGCCCGCCCAGCGCGCCTCCGGCAGTCAGAGTGAAGAGGCCGAAAAGCACATAGCTGACCTGGCTGATCGAAGAATAGGCCAGCCGCTTTTTTAGCAGCGGTTCCTTGTACGCGAGCATGGACCCCATGAATATGCTTATCAGCGCGAGGATCAATAGAGTCGTCTGCACCCATGTTCCCCGCAGGAACTCCGGGCCGACCAGGTAAAATACAAAGCGTATAATGCAAAGGACGCCCGCTTTCGTGATTACACCCGAGAGTATCGCGCTTGCGGGGGAGGGCGCGACCGGGTGAGCTGAAGGCAGCCAGCCATGCAGCGGGAACATTCCCGCTTTCGCGCCAAGGCCGACCACAGCCAGCATCGACGCAATGAGCATGGCGTTCTCGTTACCTGCAAGCCTCCCTAAATCGAGCACGCCCCCCGACGTGAACTCCAGAGAGACTCCATAGTTATATACGAAAAAGAGCCCGACGAGCGCCAGCGACGAACCGGCAATCGAGTAAAACAGGTACTTGAACGACGCTGCCACAGCCTCCTTCGTCATCGTGTGCATAACGAGCGGCACAGAAAGCAGTGTCAATGCTTCGAAAAACAGATAGAGAGTGATCATGTTCCCGGCAAGCCCCATACCATTTAGCATACCGAGCGTGATGAGGAAAAACGAGTTGAAGCGGCCCGGGTCGCTCTCGTGTTCCATATACTTTTGCGAGAAGAGCCCGGCAGCCAGGTACATAACGGCTGCGAGCGCGCAGAAAAACCCTCCCATACCATCGGCAGCGAGGTAAACAGGGAGCCTCTCGCCCAGCCGGAAAACTGTCAAGCTCGAGGCCGGCCCGAAGTACGCGGCAAAGACGAGCGCCGCGTTGAGCAGCAGCGCCGAGATAGTCACAACACGGCGCGGTCCGGAGCCGAGTTGCTTGCATACAGTAAGCAGCACTCCGAAAACGATTGGCAGCAGTATCGGCAATGTCAGAAGGATCGCACTCATACCGGTCAAATACCTTTCTCAATCAGCGCTAAAACAGGTTGGGAGATGATTCCAAGCCCGAGGTTTATAATGATGAACGCGGCGAGGGTTACAACGTAGGAGGGCTTGTGGCCTACCGGGGCGTACGCGCGGGCGCCCTGTCTGCGAGGCTCCGCGCAGTCGCTTGCCGCGCCGGTTTCGAGAGCTTCGGCGCGCTTCGAAGCCACGGCTTCAGCAGATGGCTCCTCCCCGCCCGCGTCCCGCGCCTTCGCGAGGATGCACGCCACAACCGGGAAGTAGCACATGGCATTAAGCACAGTGCTGACTACGACGACGGAAAGTATCGCCGAAGACTCAAATCGCGTGCCGACGGAGGCGGCAGACGTGTAGAGCTTAGATACGAAACCCGAGAAGAGCGGTATGCCTACCATGGCCAGCGATCCGCATATAAACGCGGCTGCCGAGGCCGGGTCCCGCCTCGCGGCGCCCCTCAATGCGTCGTAACTCTTTTTGCGTCCGCTTGCTCTGATGAGCCCTCCCGCGGCGGTGAAGAGCATAGACTTTGCCGCCGCGTGAGCTATGATGTGAAAACAGGCAGCCGCCATGCCCGCCCTGCTGCCAAGGCCTATGGCTATGCAAATATACCCCACTTGCGAGACCGTCGAGTAGCTGAGCATCTGCTTGACGTCCCTTTGTCTGATTGCTGTCACCGACCCGAATACCAGCCCCGCTACTCCAAAAACCACAAGCACCGGGCCGACTCCGAGGCTCGCAACTGTCTCAAGCGTGAACACGCGGGCATACACTTTCACGAGCAGCAAAAGGTAGCATTTGATTATCAACCCGGAGAGGATCGAGGATGCTGAGGTCGTAGCATGAGCGTGCGCGTCCGGCAGCCAGGAATGGAACGGGAAGAGCGCGCATTTTATACCCACTCCGGCAGTCATCAGGCCTGTCGCCACCACCAGCGGTATGTAGTAGTCGCCTGACTGCATCAGCGCGTCAATACTCCGGCTCAGGTCGGGCACAAGCAAATGCCCGGTAATGCTGTAAATAACAGCAATTGCCAGCAGGAGCAGCGCAGAGCCAACAAGGCTCATTATGAGGTAAGACATTGTGGCGGCAAGAGGTTTGCCGCCTTCTTTGAGCGCTATTATCGAACATGCTGTGAGCGTGATAATCTCAATGAAGACATAGCCGGTGAACAGGTCGTTCGTGTAAATTATCGACAGCATTGCCGCCAGCAGGAAGCTTGACATAAGGTAGAAGAAGCTCTGCTTCCTCGCAATGACGTCGCGCTCGACGTCCTCGCGGCCGCCAATGACCGACATAAGCATGATCGCCGAAAAAACAAGAGCCATCAGAGTCTCAAGCGTGCCCGCATACATCTCGTTCCCGAACGGAGCAGGGAATGCTCCCATCTTGTAAACGAATCCTTCGCCGGCCGACATTATATGCGCAAGCAGCGCGGCGGACATTGCGATATTTGCAGCAAACGCAACCAGAGTCAACCGCCTTGCCGCGCCCGGCTTTAGCGACAGGCTCACAACGCCGCACAGCATCGGCAGCAGGATGCTGAATAGAAGGAAGTTACGCACAAACGGCATCCCGTTACTCATCCTCCTTAGCCGCCGCGGCAAGCCTTAGTATTTCGTCCAAATCGAGCGTCTCATACTTTTTATAGAGGTTTAGTATCAAGGCGAGCGAGAACGCGGTGACGCTGACCGATATGACGATCCCGGTAAGTATCAGCCCTGCGGGTATCGGATTTATATACGCTTCCGCCGACGCTACTCCGTCTTTTATCACAGGGGCGGCCCGTCCGGTAATGTAGCCTTTGGCCGCAAGGAAAAGATAGACGGACGTGTCGACGATGTTCAGCCCGATGATTTTTTTAACAAGGTTCCGGTTGAGAAACAGCGTGGTGAACCCTATGCAGAATAATATGACCGCCACGACATCGTAGTAATTGTTCAGCAATCCGCCCGCCATTACCGCATCTCCCCTTTGCTGAACAGTATGCACAGTATGTACATCGTGCACGCAACTATCAGCCCGACCGCAATATTAAGCGGCAAGATCAGCCCCGCGCTGAAAATCCTCCCCGGCGCCCCCGGCGATACCCCTGTGCTGTAACCGTTTGCTCCCATGAACATCGAGTAGCCTTTGATCAGCGCGTAAAGAAGCAGCGCGGCTGTCATTACTCTCCTGCAGTTGTCATACGACAGAATACGCCTTGCTTCCCTCGTCCCAAATGAAAATGCGTAGAGCATCATCGACGAGCCAAGTATGGCGCCTCCAGAAAACCCTCCGCCGGGGCTCAGATGCCCGTTCACAATGACATAGGCGCCAAAGGCTGCTATCATGGGCGCGACTACACGGGATACGCCCTTCAGGATGACGTCGTGCGTCGACTCTTCCATATCGTGCAGCAGCTCGTCGAACGCGTCGCGTTCTTCATTGCGCAGCAGCGCCAGCACAGCGCATACCGCAACGAAGAGCACGCATGATTCGCCGAATGTGTCGAACCCCCTGTACTCCAGTATCATTGCGGCGACGATGTTAACCGCGCCGGTCTCCGCAGGGCCTTGTTCTATATACCGGCTCGGGACTTCGTTATTCGACGGATTGCCCGGATCCCCAAACGGGGGCAGCTTTGCGGCCATGACGAGGAGCACGCTCAGCAGGCATAAGCAAAACAATGCGCAAAGCGCGCTATAGAAGATTGAAAACGCGCGGTCGCGGCTTTTCTCAGTCTTCGTCTCCATTGTTGCCGGTATCCTTTCCTTTTTCCTCGTCTTCCATAACGCGAATGCGTTTGAGCACTACGAAGAGCAGTATGCTCGTAATGCCCGCGCCCACGGCGGCTTCAGTAATTCCGAGATCGGGCGACGCCAGAAGGATCCACAGTATCGACATGACGACGCTGTACGACGCGAATATGATGACAGAAGCGAGCAGGTGCTTCGTCGCGCAGACGGTTATTGCCGCCACCACGAGGAATGCCAGCAGGAGCACCTCAATCAAGGTCAAAGTGGATCACCTCGCATTCCTCTATGACGTCCGGGTTTGTCTCCGCTTCCAGGTGCGCGATCAGGTGGCTTGATACGGGGTTTACAAGCCACATCAAGACTATCAGCAATAGGAGTTTCAGCGTGGTTACGTTAAACCCCGACATGACCATTAGGGATGAAAGGGTAAGGAATATGCCCATTGTGTCGCATTTCGCCGCGACATGGATGCGGTTGAGGACGTAATTGAACCTGTATATCCCAATTACTGACGTGACGAACGCGAAGAGTCCGGCAGCCATCAACAGGGCGGCCGTGCCAAATCTTATCCATTGCAAAACCTGCATTTGATGCACAACCTTTCATTACTCGTGCGCCCGCTACAGGGCGGCTTTGTCAGCAACTCAGCGATCCGCGCTATCGCCGACGCTTTTCCCCACCGGGGAAGCGGCGCTGTCAATGTGTACCGGGCTGATGCGTTTTCTGTGGAGATAGCATTTTGACAATACGATTATCGCGAGGAAGCTGATCATCGCGTAGACGATGGCGATGTCTATCAGGCTGCTGTCTCCGAGTATAAACGATACGATTGATATCATAACGATTGCTTTTGTGCATATTATGTTCACAGACACGACTCTGTCCGTGAATCTCGGGCCGAGCACTGCACGGAATAGACACGCGAATATCGTGACGGAGAGGGTCAGCAGGCTCGCCCAGCGCAGTATGAAATATGCATTTTCAACGATCAACTTTATATCTCCTTCCCAGGAGCCTTGGACAAAACTCCCGGTACTAACGCGGGGTTTCGAACCTCCTGAGCTGCTCTACGAAAAGCGACTTATCGATTCCTTCCGACAAGTCGCTTTTGAGGCAATGCACGCAAAATATCCCGTCTGTGAGCACAACGGTCAACGTTCCCGGGGTAAGCGTTATCGAGTTTGCAAGGACTACCCGCGCAGCCTCTGTTCTCAGGCTAGTCTTGAAAAACACCATCTGCGGGTCGATGTTTATCTTCCTCGAGAATACGATTTTCGTCACGTAAATATTCGACTTGACCGTCTCCAAAAAAACAACGCCTGCATACCGCAAGCCGCGCAAAAAAAACCGGACGATTTTAATATCGTTGCCCGGTTTGTAGTTCATGTATTTGTAAGCGAACCAAAACAGCGCCGCGCTGATCGCAACGCCGGGCAGCGCCGTTTCCGGCGTTAATCTGCCGTTGAATATCACCCAGAGAATGAAAATAATAAGAAGCATCGAAGCCCCCTCGTCAGCCGCGTGTTTGTTGCTACGCGTAGTTTACCATTTTCACCAAAGCGTGTCAATACAATATCGCACCTTGTATTACAGCCGAGTTTCTGGTATTATCGGTTTATCGATGATGAAAGCGAGGGGACCGGCATGACAAGGGAAAAACTTCAAAAATTGATAGACGATTTCTGCGATAACTCGCCGACTAATTATCTGGGAAGGGACAGCGGAGCTGACGCGGACGCGAACAACTACGCGAAAAACAACCTCCAACGCGCTACCGGGGAGGCTCCCGTGAAGGAAGACTTCGGCAAGTACGACGGCATGAAGTTCTTCGGGCACTCAGTTTTCTCCGTTTGCAGGGCGGACGCGCCCGGGTTCATGGATCTCAAGCGTCCGGAAGTGGTCGGCAAGCATCACTTCGTGCCTGCTGACTGGATGCCCGAAGCCAGGTCGGTGATTTCATTCTTCCTGCCATACAGCCGCAGCACGGTCGAAGCAAACAAAGAAGACCCCAACGAGCCCGCGATGGAGTGGCTATACACGCGCGTGGACGGGCAAAAGTACTTGCTGGCTCTCGGCGCGATGATCCGCGACGCCTTGATCGAGGATGGCCACAAGGCTGTTACGCCCTACACCGAGGACAGGTTCATCATGCAGGTGGGCCCGAACCCCGCTCCCGGCACGGAGCATGTTCCGCAGTACTCATCGAACTGGTCGGAGAGGCATGTAGGCATGGTTTCCGGCCTTGGCACTTTCGGGCTATCGACGAACTTCATATCGAGAGTCGGCTGCGCGGGCAGACTCGTCAGCGTCGTCACGGACTGGGACGTCGAGCCCGACGTGCCTGATTACGACGACTGGCTTGGGTACTGCAATCGCTGCGGCGCATGTGTCCGCCGCTGTCCGGCTCAGGCGCATTTCCCGGACAGGCCGGGCAAGGATCATTCCATCTGCGGCGGCTACATCGGAAAAACCTGCGCAAAGTACACGCCGCGCTACGGCTGCGGCAAGTGCCAGTCCGGTATTCCTTGCGAGTATCAGCCAAGGCGACCGGAGCAGAAAGCTTGAGCCGTAAGGAGCCTTTGCTGTCGGCGGAGGCAGTGCCAAAGGTCCGCTTATTCACGATCTACTTCTTCGTCATTATGCTGTGCAATGCCTGTACAAACCTCGGGAGCCAGTTGCTGGATACCTCCCGGGCCCTTCATGTTGAGTCGCTTGGCGGTACTGCAAAGTTCGCGGGTTTCACCTTGACGTTGACGGCGGCTTCGGCCACCGTGATGCGCATACTCACAGGCAGGACTTCCGATAAAGTCGGCCGCAGAGGCTTGATAATAGCCGGTTCGGTTATCTTCGGGCTGTCAGCGCTTTCTTTCAACGTGTTCCCGAGCCTCGGAGCCTTATCAGTAATAAATATCGTGCGCGGAGCCGGTATGTCGATAGCTTCCACGACGATTTCTGTCGCAATCACCGACGTCATACCAAAAGAACGCATGGCGGAGGGGCTGGGGTATTTCGGGCTGACGCAGCCTCTGACCAACGTTGTGGGTCCGGGCATTACGGCCGGACTTATCGCTGCAGGCAGCTTCAGCACGATTTTCTATATCGCCGCAGGGATCATTTTCGCTGTGCCTGTCGTCATGCTCTTTTGCAATTATGAGAAGGCTGTAGGGCGCATACGCCCGAAAACGGGAATTTCCGACGAGACTACCGGCTATGCAGGCGATGCCGGCGATACCGACGATGCCGGCGATACCGACGATGCCGGGGAGAAGTCACGCAGTGACAGCAGTGCCACAGAAAAAAAGAGCAAAAAGCCTGACGAGCCACGCGGGCTCGCCGCCTACTTTGAGAAGTCGGCTCTGCCTTGCTCGGCTATCATGCTTTTCACTTCGATGGCCCAGGGCGCGAATCTCACGTTTCTGATGGCATACGCGTTCCACATCGGCGTGCCTAACCCTGTTTTGTATTATACGTTATCCGCTGTTTTCATGGTGTGTTTCAGGCTCTTTACGGGCAGGCTGGCGGATCGTTTCAAGCCTGTATATATGATAGTTCTTGGTATCGCTATCAATGCCGCAGCGTTCACCTGCCTTATGCTCGCTCCCGAAAACCATACGCTCTTCTATATCGCCGGAGCGACCGCAGGCGTGGCGAATGGCATTTCCGGCCCCGTGATGCAGGCTACCGTCGTGAGGATGGCTCCCGAATCGCGGCGCGGCGCGGCGATGGCGACGTATATTTTCCCTCTGGACGTCGGGCTCGCTGTCGGCAGTTTTGTCTGGGGCGTCGTCGTCGACAACTCCGGCTACCGGGCAATGTACGCCGGCAGCATCGGCTGCTTGCTTGCGGCTATCGCGCTGGCGGCGATCCTCTTGCGAAAAGTCGGCCCGGCTAGAGCCTCACGTTAGTAATCTGTTCCCCCAACGACAAGTTTAAGCGTCCTTCGGACGCCGGACAACCCCCCGCGCTTGCGAGCGCCACCCCCTTCGTGCGCAGCGCGATGCGGAACGCATCGCATCGGGGGCATTTACTGCGCCATAAGAGCTGCTCCGAGGGCCCCGGCCAGTTGCGCTGACGGGGCTGTTTGCACGTCCGCCTTCAGCTCGCGCGCAAGCGCTTTGACCACCGCCGTGTTCTGCGATACCCCACCCGTGAAGAATATCGGCTGCACGACCTTCAGCCTCTTGGCTATGCTTGCAGCCTTGGCTGCCACAGAGCGGTGGATACCCGCGACGAGCGCGCGTTTATCCGCGCCTTTCGATAACTGCGATATGACTTCAGACTCGGCAAAGACCGTGCATGTCGACGTGATTTCGATGACGCTTTCCGCCTCTTCTCCGTATCTGCCCATTTCCGGCAAGCCTATCTCCAGCACTCGCGCCATGACCTCCAGGAAGCGCCCCGTTCCGGCGGCGCATTTGTCGTTCATGGCGAAGTTCTCGAGCCTGCCGCTTGCGTCGAGCTGCATCGCTTTGCAGTCTTGGCCTCCGATATCAATGACGGTCCGGACGCCGGGCATGATGAACACGGCGCCTTTTGCGTGGCAGCTAAGCTCGCTGAAGGTAACGTCGGCACGCTCGAAGGTGTTACGGCCGTAACCTGTGGCGGCGACTTTGCTCAGGTCGGCGTCTGATATCCCTGCGTCCTCGAGCGCCGCGTCGATAGCCCTGCCGGGGCCGCCTGTTCCCGCGCCTCCCACAGCCACGGCGGTCGATATGACGACCGGAGCTGTGGCTGTGGCTGCGGCAGCGGAGCTGTCAGCGGCGTCATCCGCGGCGATGCGAAGTATCACGCACTTCGACGCTGACGAACCTATATCGACGCCCAATACAAACATTAGTACCTCCCGATGAGCCTTGCCGCTGTGTATGCCGAACTGGTGGCGAAGAGGATGTCAGCGGCCTTTCGGCACTCGCCGACCATGTGGAACACGCCCGCGCAGCGGTAGAACTTGAGAGCCTCTTCCTGCAGCGGGCTCATGCCTGCCGCGTGAATAACCGTATCAGCGCTATACGTCACTTCGCCTTCCGGCCCCAGGCATTTCACTCCGCCGGACGTTATCTCGATGGCCTTTGTATCGAAATGTATGGGTATGCACTTCTGGGCGATGACGTCTTCGATCGCCTGTTTCTGGCAATGATTGCCGCCATCGCTTATCGTGCTCAGCATCTCTACTATCTCGCACTCAATGTTGAACTCATTGTGGAGATATATAGCAAGCTCCGTCCCGACGAAACCTGCGCCAAGAATCACTGTCTTCCCGCTCGCGAGGGAAGGCTCCCTAAACACGTCGATCGCCTGATGGACATTCGCGCCTCCGATGCCGGGAATAGCCGGCACGACCGGTTCAGAGCCGACGGCGGCGATGATCGCGTCGGGCTGGAGGATGGTCGCGTACTCGGTGGAGACCTCAGTATTAAGGCGCACATCGATCCCGGTTCTTTCAATAAACATCCTTTGCTGCAGGATATATTCATGCAGGTGCTCCTTAAAGGGGACGTTTGCTTCGCAAAGAATGTTTCCTCCGAGTTCGCCGCCCTTTTCGCACAGAATTACTTCATGCCCGCAACTGTCAGCTGTGAGCGCAGCCTGCATCCCCGATATGCCTCCGCCTATTACCAGGACGCGCTGCCTGCGCGGTTGCGGCAGGGAGTAGTAAACTTCCCTTTCGCGGGCAATCTCCGGGTTGAGCGCGCAGAGCAGGTCGCCGTGCCCGACGCCTTCGGCAAAGCAACTGAGGCAACGCATGCACTTGCGGATATCCCCCGGGCGCCCGCCGCGCACTTTGTTCGGCATATCCGGGTCGCAAAGAAGCTGGCGGGCCATATAGACAATATCAGCCTGGCCTGAGGCGATGATTTCCTCCATATGGTACGGATCGCAGAGTCCTCCGACGGTGGCGACGAGCGATTTCGTCAAATGATTCTTAATCTCAGCCGCGTACTCTACATTCCTGCCGTCGGGGTAGAACATGCTGAGCTGGGTGCGCGCAAAGGTCCCGGCCTCGTAGCGGTTGATGGCGCCGACGGAAACGTGGATAACGTCCGCGACTCCGTCGAGCTGCTCCGCTATGCGAATGCCTTCGTCTATGCCGTACCCGCCTTCCAGTATCTCATGTCCGCTGATGCGTATTTCGATCGGCGTGCCGGGCCCGCAGACGCGGCGGATCTCCTTTATAGCTTCGACGGCGAAGCGGCAGCGGTTTTCCGGGTTCCCGCCCCATCTGTCTGTCCTGGCGTTGATCGTAGGCGACATGAACTGCTGCAGCCCGAACCCGTGCGCGCCGTGCAGGACTATCATGTCGAACCCGGCTCTTTTCGCCGCAGCCGCAGACATTCCGAAGCCGTTTATCACTTCTTGAATGCGTTCTTCGCTCATCGCGACGACTTTCTTGCCGCCGGGCATCGTCATGTCGACAGGCCCCCACAGCGGGTCGCTGCTATGCGAGTTGATTCCGGCGAACTCCAGCTCCGCAGCCGCAACGGCGCCCTGGCGCGTAATTGCGCTTGCGGCGCGCGCGTAGTTGTTGTTGGTTCTCATCTTGATGTCGCGCGGGTACCGCCCGTGCCTGGGTTCGCTCGGGTCGACGTCTATCTCGCTGACCATGATCGCGGCTGCGCCGCCCATCGCCTTGCGTTCGTAGACCATCACGCCGGATATCGGGGTCTGCCCGTCGTACTCGATCTCCGCAGCGTTTATGGGCGCGCCGAACATCCTGTTCCTGAACAATACGTTCCCTATCTTTATCGGCGACAGCAAATGCGGGAACGCCTCAAACGCGTTTATCATACTCAAACTCCTAACTACTAACTACTAACTACTAACTACTAACTACTAACTACTAACTACTAACTAAACTAACAGTATCTCCCAATCAGCTTCGCCGCTGAGTATGCAGTGCTGGTCGCAAACAGGATATTCGCGGCCTTCCTGCATTCGCCAATCATGTAAAAGTCCTTCGCGCAACCGTGGAACTTGGCTGCCTCCTCCTGTAGGGGAACCATGCCCGCAGCCAGGATGACGGTATCCGCTTCGAACTCCGTCTGTCCATCCGGGCCTTCGCATTTGACCGCCCGATCCGTAATTTCAACGGCTTTCGTGTTGAAATGAATCGGGATGTCATTTTGCCCGATCATATCCCTGACCGCGTTGCCATGGGTGTTGTTGCCGCCTGTGCTGATGGTCCCGAGCATTTCGACTATCCCGGTATCTATGCCAAGCTCGCCTTTGAGATAGATCGCGAGTTCAGTGCCGACGAATCCCGCTCCGAGGATTACGACCTTGCCTTTAGCGAGCGAAGGGTCATTGAACACGTCGATAGCTTGATGGACGTTCGGGCCGTCGATGCCGGGTATTTTCGGCTTTACCGGCTCAGAGCCTATCGCTGCGATAATCGTATCGGGGCGTTCATTTAGGGCATATTCAGGAGTGACCTCCGTGTTCAGCCTCAGGTCAATATTTGACTTTGCTATCAGCCCCGCCTGCTGGAGTATGTACCCATGCAGATCTTCCTTGAACGGCACGTCTTTTTCACAGAGAATCTTCCCGCCAAGCTCGCTGCCCTTTTCGCACAGGATGACATCATGCCCGATCCTGCTCGCGGACAGCGCAGCCTGCATACCCGCTATGCCGCCGCCGATCACGAGGACGCGGTGCTTCGCCTGCTTTGGCAGTGAGTAGTGGACCTCAGTCTCGCGGCCTATTTCGGGGTTTATGGCGCAGACGAGGTCGCCGTGGCCGACGCCTTCGCTGAAGCACGTCAGGCAACGCAGGCATTTGCGGATGTCATTGGGGCGGCCTTGCCTCACCTTGTTCGGCAGGTCCGGGTCGCAGACAAGCCCGCGCGCCAGGTAGACTATGTCCGCCTTGCCGGTAGCTATGATCTCTTCCATCTGGTAAGGGTCGCTGAGGCCGCCGACGGTGCCGACGTATGATTTCTTCACGTGTTTCTTGATCTCCGCAGCGTATTCGACATTTCTGCCATGCGGGTAGAACATGCTCAGATGCGTGCGCGAAAACGATTCCGGGTTGAAGCGGTCCAGTGCGCTGACGGAGACATGGATGATGTCGGCCAGCCCATCGAACTGCTCCGCTATGCGGCAGCCTTCGTCGATGCCGTAGCCGCTTTCCAGCACTTCGGTCCCGCTCATGCGTATTTCAATCGGGTACCCGGGTCCGCAGGCTTTGCGGATCGCCTTAATAACCTCGACGGGGAAGCGGCAGCGGTTTTCTGTGTTGCCTCCCCACTTATCTGTCCTTGTATTCATCGTCGGCGACATGAATTGCTGAAGCCCGAAGCCATGGGAGCCGTGCAGGCATACCATGTCATATCCGGCGTTCTTCCCGGCAAGCGCTGCCTTTGCGAAGCCTTCGACGACTTCCTGTATGCGCTCTTCGGTCATTGCTGCGACTTTCCAGCCGGTGGGCATCGTCATATCCACAGGCCCCCACGCCGGGTTCACGTCGCCGCCGCCTGTGTACATCCTGGCGAAGACTCCCGAGAAGCATAGTTCCAGGGAGGCTACGGCTCCCTGGCGGGTGACCATGCTCGCGAGCCTGGCATAGTTGTAATTGCTCATTCTCGTGACTTCTCTCGGGTACCTGCCTTCCCCGTAATCGGCGGGATCCGCGTCGACTTCGCCGTATGTTATTACGGCGGCTCCGCCCATCGCCTTGCGTTCGTGGTACATGACCGCCTGTATCGCGGGCTGGCCGTCTATCACTATTTCCGCAGAACTGACCGGCGAAGCGAATATCCTGTTCCTGAACATTACATTCCCGATTTTCAGGGGCGTCAGCAGGTGGGGAAATGTTTCATAAGCGTTTATCATAACAGTATTTCTCCAGTTCTTGTCTCAAGGGCAGGCTGCTTGACAACCTGCCCTTGCAGACATTTTCCTATTGATATGGACGGGGGAAGGGGGTATAGCGTGCCACAACCCATGTCGGGCTGCGGGGTTACCAGGAAAGGTCCGTGTAGATGATGTTTCCGGAACGCATCGGCTTCCAGCCCTTGAGATCCTTGTCGTGAGCCATCGGTACAAGGACGTCGCATATCACGTACCATGGTATCGATTCGACGTGGATCGCGGTCAGTTCCTTATAGTACTCGTTGAGGATGCTGTAGTCCGAAATCTCAGTTATCGCGGGCGGCCCCTCGATGATCTCGTCAAACCTGTCGCTGCCGGGCCACGGGTTCGTGTTGTACCCGCCGATCATCCTGTACCATGTGCGGTATCCGCCGGCGCAGGTGCTGCCGAAGGTGAAGTCGACTGCCATATCCCACTGCGTCGAGTCAAACGCGAACGATAGCCATGAGCCCTGATCCAGCGTTTGCACTTCGATATCCACGCCGATTGAGGCCAGGTTCATTTGAATGATTTCGCTTATCAGCACTTGAACCGGTCCGCCGTTGTTGATAAGGAGCGGCTTGCAGTTGACAAGTCCGGAAGACTCCGCGAGTTCCTTGGCCAGCGTCGGGTTGTAGCCCATGCCGTAAATGCCCTGGTCGAAAAGCTCGGGGAATGCGTCGGCAGTTCCTGCGGACAGCGGGAACCTCGACACGTTCGCGTAGCCGCTGTACGCGACGTTCACGATCGCCTGCCTGTCAATGGCCAGCGCCACCGCTTTGCGCGCGTCGGTGCCGAGTTTCGAGAATACGTCGCGCTCCGTCGAGGCGCTCATATGTATAGCGGCTGTCGTGTCGCCGCTGAAGAAGCTTACTTCGATATTGTCGATCGTGTCATTGACGAAGTCGATCTCCACATACGGCACCTGGGCGATATCCACATCGCCGGTTATCAGGGCGTTGACCCTTTGCGCTTCCTCAGTCAGCTTTTTGAAGAAGATCTTCGGGATGGCGTCGACTTTGCCGCCCCAGTAGTCGTCCCTCAGCGAAATGTTGAAGTGGCTGCCGACGATGTAGTCGTCCACTTTGTACGGGCCTGATCCGACCGGCGTCATTGCGATAGTATCGGCGTCATAGGAAAGCCTGTCAAAAATGAAGAAGCTCGAGAACCCGGCCATATGGTCTACCGACAGTTCGGTAAAGATCATGTCGATCGTGAACTCGTCGACGACTTTCGTCTTCTCGTCGTCCAGCGTCCTGAAGAACGCCGAAACGCCGGTACGGTTATTGGCTTTGTCGAGCGTGAACAGCACGTCCTCCGCCGTCACTTGGTTCCCGGATGCGAAGTATGCGTCTTTCCTGAGGTGCACGCGGATACCGTATCCGTTCTCGATGCCTTCCGTGCTTTCCGCAAGCACCCAGCGGTAAGCGAGGTTTTCATCCTGTCCGAACTGCTCCCACAGAGGCTCGTAGATCATCCTGAGCGCGGAGAGGAAGTCCCAGCCGACGTTGTACAGGGGGTCGAGCGTTCCGCCATCCTGGAAGTAGGCGACGTTCAGGTAGTCTCTTTTGGGCGGTCCGCTGTCCGGCGTCGCGCTGCTTCCGGGGCTATCGCTCGTTCCCGGGCCGGAGCTCGTTCCGGGGGTTGAGCTCGTTCCCGGATTTGAGCTTTCGCCGGCGCTTGAACTTTCGCTGGGTTTCGTCTCGTCGTCCTTGTTACAGGCGACGATACCGGCCAGCATTACGCAGCAGAGCAGCAGGGTTACGATTCTCCAAAATGTCTTGTTCATCTTTTCCTCCTAAGTTTAATTATTTTCCAATGCCTTATATTTACAACACGCGACGAAGTGATCCGGAGCGTGCTCTTCCAGCACCTGGGGCTCCGCGCACTCTTCAGAAGCGTACTGGCATCTTGCCATGAACCGGCAGCCCGGTTTCGGATTAACGGGGGACGTAAGCTCGCCCTGCATTATGATGCGCTCAGTCTGATCGCGGAGGTTCGGGACAGGTATCGCGGACAGCAGCGCTTTCGTGTACGGGTGCAGCGGGCTCTTGAACAGCTCGTCCGACGGCGCTTTTTCGACCATGTTGCCGAGGTACATGACCATGATGTCATCGGAAATGTACTTTACGACGGATAGGTCGTGCGTCACGAACAGGTAGGCAAGCCCGCGCTCTTCCTGCAGGTCGAGCATCAGGTTGATTATCTGCGCCTGGATCGAGACGTCCAAGGCGGAGACCGGCTCGTCGCAAACGATGAATTTTGGCCTTAGCGAAAGCGCCCTGGCGACGCCGACGCGCTGCCTCCTGCCGCCGTCGAGCTCATGGGGATAGGCGTTCTCGAAGCGGCGGGCTATTCCCACTATATCCATCAGGCTGCGTGTCTCTTCGATGATTTCGGCTTTAGACAGCTTGCCCTGTATCTGCAGCGGCTCCATGATGGCGGTGCTCACCGACATGCGCGGGTTGAGCGATGAGTAGGGATCCTGGAAGATGATCCTCATCTCCTCGCGAAGGCGTATGAGTTCCTTGTTAGTCGGCGCGGATATATTCCTCCCGTCGAACTTCATTTCTCCGGAGGTCGGGTCGATCAGGTGAAGGATCGTCCTGCCGAGCGTCGTCTTCCCGCAGCCCGACTCCCCGACGACGCCGAGCGTTCTGCCGCTGTCGAGGTCGAAGCTGATGTCGTCGACCGCGTGGAGCGTACCGGCGGGGTTTTTAAAGTATTTCTTAAGGTTTCTGACTTCAAGGAGCGCCGGCATTACTCGCTCACCTCCCTGTGATGGCACTTTACTATGTGGCCGGGCGTAATTTCTCTTGCCTCAGGCGGCTGCGTGTTGCACTCTTCCGAGGCTTCCGGGCAACGGTCGCAGAACTTGCAGCCTTCGGGCAGGTTCGTCGGATCAGGCATCAGCCCTTTGATGGGCTTCAGGCGCTTCTCCGTGGAGTCAAGCTGCGGCAGCGAATCGAAGAGCCCGACTGTATAGGGGTGCGCCGTATGCTCGAAGATATGCTCCGCCGTGCCGTATTCCACTATCTCCCCAGCGTAAACTACCGCGACTGACTGGCAGGATTTGGCAACGATCCCGAGGTCGTGCGTGATCATTATGACAGAAGTACCCAGTTTATTCTTCAGTTCCTGCATCATCTGGAGCACCTGCGCCTGTATCGTGACGTCGAGCGCGGTGGTCGGTTCGTCCGCAATAAGCAGCTCAGGTGAGCATGCCAGAGCCATGGCTATGACGACGCGCTGCTTCATGCCGCCGGAGAACTGGTGGGGGTACTCTATGTACCGCTCCATCGGGATGCCGACGAGTTCGAGCATATCGCAGGCTTTTTCTATGGCGGCCGACTGCGATACTTTTTCGTGGAGCTTGACCGCTTCAGCAATCTGGAGCCCGACTTTTTCTATAGGGTTCAGGGCTGTCATAGGGTCCTGGAATATCATGGCTATCTGCTTGCCGCGGATTTTGCGCATCTGTGCTTCGGTTTTTTTCAGGATGTCCTCGCCGTGGAAGAGGATCTCGCCGCCGCACAGGTCGGCAGGAGGCGTTTGGAGTATGCGCATTATCGAGCGCGCAGTCGTCGTCTTGCCCGCCCCTGTCTCGCCGACGAGCCCGACGGTCTCGCCTTTGCTTACTTTGAGGTTTATTCCGTTTACGGCGTGGACGACGGACTCGGTCGTCCTGTATTTTACGATAAGGTCGCGTATGTCCAGTACAGTTTCTTGATTATTTTCCACTTCACGCACCTCAATCCTTCAAGCGCGGGTCAAGGGCGTCCCTAAGCCCGTCGCCCAGCATATTGAACGCCAGCACCGTGACCATCACGAGGATACCCGGATATATCGCAAGCTGCGGCTGCGAGCGCATCAGGCTCCGCGCGTCGGAGATCATCGCGCCCCATTCCGGGATGGGCGGCTGCACTCCGAGGCCTATAAAGCTGAGCGACGCGCCCTGCAGCACGGACATGCCCATGCCCATCGTATATGAGACGAGCACGGGGGCTATGGCGTTCGGGACGATGTGCCTGAGGATTATCCTCCAGACGTTCGCGTTGTTTGATTTCGCGGCCTCGATGTATTCCATCTCCCGGACTGAGAGGATCGACGCGCGCATCAGGCGCGCGCTGCCCGGCCACATTGCGATGGCTATGGCGATTATGGCGTTTCTGAGGCTCGGCCCCAGCACTGCGGCAAGGGTAACTGTGAGCAGGAACATCGGTATTCCGTTAAACAGGTCGAGGAATCGCATTATCGCGTTATCTACGAACCCTCCGTAGTAGCCGGCTATCGACCCGACAAAGACGCCAAGGAGCGTCGCGCTCGTCAGGGCTATGATGCCTATCTGCAGCGACTGGCGGGAGCCGTAGATGAGCCTGCTCAAGGTGTCGCGCCCGAGCCTGTCCGTACCCAGCAGGTGCTCCCTGCTCGATTTTTCAAGGCCGCGGCTCAGGTCGGCTTCTTCGTATCCGTAGGGCGCCAGGAGCGGCGCGAATATCGCCATCAGGAACAGCGCGAGGAGGATGAACATAGCGACGACCGCTATCTTTTTCCTTTTCAGGCGTTTCCAGACTTCGTTTTGTTTCTTTTCTTTCATCTTACGCGGCTTTGCGGCCTAACCCCTCCTTCGCTCCTCTTCTCCGCCTCGTGTATTGCGAGCGTATCCTCGGGTCGATAAACGAGAAGGCTATGTCGATCAGCAGCATCATCGTGATGGATATGACCGACATGAACAGCACGCTGCCCTGTATCACGGGGTAGTCCCTGTTCTGGAGGCCGGCCAGCGTAAAGCTTCCGAGCCCCGGGAGGGAGTATATGGTCTCCGCGATGAGCGCTCCGCCAAGGGACATCCCGAACAGGACGCCTATGGTCATGACGACGGGTATCAGCGCGTTCTTCAGCGCGTGTTTATACAGGACTTTTCCTTCGGAGAGGCCTTTGGCGCGAGCGGTTATGATGTAGTCCTGCCGTATAACTTCGAGCATATTCGAGCGCATCTGCCTCATAATCGACGCGGCATACCCCAGCGCGATCGATACGACAGGCAGTATGTATCCTTGCCAGTTCGCTATGCCGGATACCGGCAGGAGGCGGAGTTTGACTGAGAAAAACTGGACCAGCAGCAAAGCGAACCAGAAAGATGGCATCGATACTACAATTAATGATAGCAGCACCGCGAAGGAGTCTTTCCATGTGAACTGGTTCGTAGCCGCGAATATCCCAAGTGGGATGCCTACCAGGACTGCAAGGGCTACGCTGAGGAGTGCGATCATCAGCGTGTAGGGGAAGCGCGTCGCTATCTCGCTCCATATCGGTCTTTTGGTGAAGAATGAGACGCCGAGGTTTCCTTTGAGCACATTGCTGATGAAGTCCCAGTATCGCACCAGCATCGGTTTGTCGAGTCCAAGTTCCTCGCGGACTTTCTCGTACTCCCATTCTTCGCGGTCCGCCCCGACGATCGATCTTGCGGGGTCTCCGGGCGCGATGGATACGAGTACTTGTACGATGAAGCTGATGCCGATTAGGATTGGGATCATAATCAATATGCGTTTGATTACGTATTTGCCCACACAATCATCCTTTCTTGCTGTTCATAAGGTCGCGGTGCTGCGGTGGCGATTTGCGAAAAAAACGAAAAACAGCTCATAATAGCTTGCCAAAATTGCGAAAATAGGATAATCTAGCAAAAGCGGGTTTTCGCTGCAGCGTGTTCGCTGTCCTCCTACTTCACAGGCTACCGGAGCTCTTCGTCATAGGTCATAGTATATTATTACGCGCGGAGGATGTCAATAATTTTCAGCGATTATTTACAACGGTGGAAAGGGGTTTTAGTAATTTGGAATGGACTTATTATCTCGCAACGGTTTTGATAATCCTGGCGTGCGCTTCGTTTTGCGTCGTCCTGCTGGTCAAGTACAGGAAGATAAGGAGAGAGGGCGTCCTCGTTTCTTGCGAGATTCTCGATAACCTTGCGGGTTTTCCGGCTCGCATGAGGAAAGAGTTCATTATGGAGGTATCGTACGAGTACGAGGGTTTGACGTACACCGGCAGTTGCGCCATGAAGCGTTTCGGCTATTTCGCGCCCAATGTCGGCGAGAGCATCGAGCTTGTCCTCCTGCCCGGGAAGGCGCATAAGCTTTATCCTACCAAGCTGACGAAATATCCTGTTTTCAGCACGGCTGTGCTGATGGCGGTCGTCGCCCTTTTGTTCACCGGTGGGTTGATCGCTTCTATTGTAACGATACTGTCGACTTGAGAGTCTATCTGTTCAGGTACCCACTACCTCCAGGCGCCGCATTGCAAAAGCTCCCCGGAAGGGGAGCTTTTCAATCTTATGAAATGCAATTGAAGCCCCTGAACGGGGTACCTGAACAGTTATGCGCCGGCCTCGTTTTCGGCCTTCATGCGCTGCATGGCTTCGATCCTGGCGAGGGCTTTCTTGCGCCATTTCCCCTTATTGTATACAAATAGTATGTTCCCCAGCCCTACCAGATACGATATCGCCTGGGACAGGTACACGGCAAGCGGGTCTGTGTGGATCAGCAGCTCGGGCGCCGCGCCCGGCTCCAGCGACCGCCCGAACATGTATGTCAGCAGGAAGATCACCGGGATGCGCACAATCACTACCATGAGCAGCGAGTTCGCCATTGGCGTGAGCGGATCCCCCGACCCCCTTATAACCCCGGACAGCGGCTGGTTTATCGCGCTGAGTATGTTTGTCGGCACGATGAACGACAGCATGACTATGCCCGCTGCAATCGTAGCCTCGTTATCCGTGAACATTCTCAGCAGCGGCTTGCAGAAAATCAGCACGGCTGCGGAGATAACAACGTTGATCACTGAATTTATCGCGACTACCTGTTTCGCGGCTTTGTGTACCCTGTCCATCTTGCCTGCGCCGATGTTCTGCGCCGCAAATGGCGTCACAGACATATTCAGCGAGGCGATCGGCATCTGGATGTACATGTCGATCGTGCTGCCGGCTCCATAACCGGCAATCGTGCTCGTCCCGAACGTCGAGATGAAGCCCATGACTATCATTCCCGCGAACGACATGACCACTTGCTGGACAGCCGTCGGCAGGCCTATCCTGAGGAGTTCCTTCGTCTCCGTGATATGCAGCTTCAGTTCTTTAAGCGATATGCTTGTCCATTCGTTGCGCTGCAGGTAGAAGAAGATTATCACGACGGATATTAGCTGGCTGATTACGGTTGCGATGGCGGCGCCGGCCACGCTCCACTCGAAGATTATGACGAACATCCATGTCAGTATCACATTGACGATCGATGTGATGATCAGTATGACCAGCTGCGTGTGCGAGTTCCCCATGCCGCGCAAGAAGCTCGCGAGCATATTGTAGGTCATCTGGAATATTATCCCGGAGAACAGTATCTGCATATATGTCTTTGCCATCGGGTAGACTTCGTCGGGGGCGCCCGTCAGCCTGAGGATCGTCGGCGTCAGCGCGATGCCTATTACCGTCAGCGCCGCGCCGACGGTTACCGACAGTACGATCGCAGAGTGTACTGTCCTGCGCAGCCCGGCTTTGTCTTTCGAACCGTAATACTGGGCTATCAGCACGTTGCCGCCCATCGCGATCCCCATGAAAAATGACGTCAGGACGCGCAGGTACGGCCCGGCGAGGCTCACCGCCGCCAGCCCGACATGGCTGACGCCCCTGCCGACAATCATCGCGCCGACTGTGTTGTATAACTGCTGCAGCAGGTTGCTGAGCATTAGCGGCAGGGCGAAGAGCGATATTTTCTTCCACGGCACCCCTGTCGTGAAGTCTATCCTGCCTTTGCCGCTTTTCACTGTCGCGTCTGTGCTCAAAATATCATCTGCTTTCTTCAGCCCAGGCGCGGCATGTGCTGACAGTTAGTTGAGGGTTCACCGCCCATGCGTCTGCTCCGACGGAGCCGCATACGACTTCGTTGACAGGGTTCCCGCCGATTATTATATGCACGTTGTCGCGCATGCCTGCTTCTTTGAACGCGTCCACCGTCGCTTTCATCGAGGTCACGGCCAGGGTGAGCACTCCGGAGAGGCCTATGATGGAGACCTCTTCCTTTTTCGCCGCTTCGACGATGGCTGCCGGGCTGACGTCGATTCCCAGGTCGAGCACTTCGAAGCCCGCCGCTTCGAGCATCGCCCTGACTATGTTCTTTCCGATGTCGTGCAGGTCGCCTTCTACCGTGCATAGGATCATCTTGCCCAGGCCTTCCCCTGCGCTTTTGAGCAGCGCCGGTTTAAGTTTGCCGATTGCCTGGTTCATGATTTCGCCTGCGTAGATCAGGTCGGATACGAAGTATTCCCCGGCTTCGAAGAGGTCTCCGACTGTTCCGAGGCCTTCGCGGCAGGCTTCCATTGCGCCCTGCGCCTCGTCCCCGCCGGCCGCCATCACTTCATCTATCAGTGCCAGGACGGTGTCTTCTTCCAGTTCCCCTACCGCTGTTCTCAGTACTGCTAAGTCTATCATGCTTCTTAATCCCCTTTGATTGTTTTATACGTTCTGTTGACTGCCTTGTATCGTCTTATGACTGCTTGTGCCGGATTGAGCCTTCTCATCCAAGCTTGCCGCTTCTGTAGGCTTTGTTGTATGTCCTGCAGAATCTGTCCCTGCCGAGAATCGCTTCTACTGCCAGTATGCCGGCGTACAGAACCTCGTCTGTCGGATCCATTATCGCGCTGTCCATGCCTGCCTGAAGCGCGAACGCGAGAAAATACTGATTGATCAGTTTGCGCTTTGGCGTCCCGAAAGATATGTTCGACAGCCCTGAGGTAAATCGCACTTCCGGGCTTTTTTCCCGTATCCGGGTAAGCGCTTCCAGAAAGTTCGGCAGCGCGTCATTCACTACGGACAGCGACATTACAAGAGTGTCGATGAATATCCTGTCCGGCGTTATCCCATATTCACCCGCGAGGTCGATGAGCTTCAGGCCTATTTCGATTTTGCGCCCTGTATCTGCGGGGATGCCGTCGTCATCGCAGGTGAGGGCTATTACTTTCCAGCCGGTTCCGGCGATCAGCGGGTAGATTATCTCGCATTTCCTACCCTCCCCGGATACCGAGTTGATAATTCCCGGCCGCTCTATGAGATGGTACACGTCGCGCAAGACCTCCGGGTCGGGGCTGTCTATGCAGATTGGAGTCTCCACAGCGCCCTGGACTACACCAATCAGCCACTCCAGGGCTTCGCGCTCGAGTTCGGGCGCCGTGCCTGCGCAGACGTCAAGATAATGCGCCCCCGCTTCCGTCTGGCGCAGGGCCAGGCCTCTGATGAGGCCCTCATCGCGCGCGGCTATTGCTGCGGCGACTGATGGTATGGCTCCGTTTATTTTCTCGCCTATAATAATTATAATGAATACCTTCTTCCTTTGGGTTGTGGGTGCAGCCCACCTTAGCATGTCATCGAGAACATCGTGGCGAGCATCGCGTCTTCGCTTTGCATCACCATCGAGCGCGCTTCATCCGGCGTGTACGGGAACTCCGCCAGATACTGCTCCCACGTCTTGTAGTACTTGCTCTTGAACTGCGGCAGTTCGGAATGCTTGAAGATACTTTTATCGAACGCTTCGCCTGTCGCTGCGCCGGGGTTATCGTAGGTTCCGTATTCGCGGACTGTATCGCACACGGCAATGAGGTTTTCGACGTTGACGTCGTGATGCGTAATCGCGCCTTTATCAAACCCGAATATGTACCGGCCTCCCGGCGCCATGATATCGAGCCAGTCTTTGGTCTTGCCGATGATCTCGTCTTTCGTGCATTGCGTCAGGTGCTGGAGAGGGAACCCTCCCGACAGGATGAACTTCTTCCCAAGCTTTTCCTTTAGCAGCTTCGCATCCGTTTTTTCAAATGAGAAGACTGAGCCTGCAGGGAGTTCATATACATAGTCGAGCAGCCTGTCCCAGTCTTCCTCGAGGAAGGCTGAAATCCTCATGCCCAGCGAGGCATAGTCTTCCACCTGGCGCTTCCAGGTCGGCAGCCACACTTCGGCGAAGTCTTTCTCACGGAGGTATGTAGCCATGTGGAGCTGGAAGCCTGTGCTTGAGTAGCGGTCGATGTTGTTCAGGTCTTTCGCGACGCCAATTTTATAGATCATCGGGTAGATCGCTTCAAGCGCTTCGATCAGTTTCGCGCGGTTGCGCCGCACGTCGATGCAGATTCCCGAAAAGCTGCGCAACTGGTCTGCAAGCCAGTCCATCGCCACGCGGCCCATGCCTCCGTTCATTCTGGGGGGCGCAGGGTAGCCGAAGCGTTCGTTGAGTTCCTGCCTGAGTTCCATGTCCTCTCTCGCGACTGCGGCCCGAAGCTGGCTTTCCTGCAGGAGCGGGAGTATGTTCTTCCACGGGTTGCTTTGCGGGTCAAGGCTTTTATACAGCCTGGGGATGCACTTTTCGATGATGAAAGCATAGGGGTCGGCAATCAGTTCGTCATACTCGTCGGGTTCCATGCATACTGTGTTCGGGTGTTGCATATACCCTGTGCTGGACATGACTTTGTTTATCGAGCGCAGCGTCTGGGATGAGACCGGCGTGTATATGCTGCCGCCGTAGATCGCGGCGTCCGAGCCGATCATTTCCGCGAGTTTTATCGCGGGTTCCTTCAGCAGGGAAGGTTTCCAGTACGCGGCCCTGATGTCTATCCCGGCATACCCCGCGATGACTGCGGGCGCGAGGGAGACGGATATGGGGACTCTTGCGGGGATCTTGTCGTCGTAGATGTTTTGGGTGTTCTCAGTTCGTTCCCGGCGTATCGCTTCTACTGTTTGTGACATTGTTTCCTCCTTGATTAAGTATACTTATTCGTGCGGGTCCAGCGCGTCTCTGACGCCGTCGCCGAACAGGCTGAATGAAATAAGGGTGATTGAAACGACCAGGCATGGCAGAATTGTCATAATCGGATTCGTCAGAACATATCCCCTCACTTCATGCACAATTGCCCCCCATTCGGGCGTAGGCGGGGTTATTCCAACGGACAGGTACCCCATTATCGTGCATGTGAGCATCGTCTCTGTGACGCTTATCGTATACCTCACTATGAGCGGGGGAGCGACGTTGCGCAGGATGTGCCTGAAGATTATCCCGAAATGGCTGATCCCCAGCGCGCGCGAGGCTTCGATATACGCGCTGCCGGTGATGTTGAGCACGGAGCCGCGGACGAGCTGCGCGAACTTAGGCGTCGCGGCTATGGCAATCGCGTACATGAAGTTGCCCCGGCCCCATCCGAGTACGGCTTCTGACACGAGGGCAAGCACGACGATCGGTATCGAGTCGAGCACGTCGAGTACCGCCGTCACCAGTTTATCCGCTCGTTTGCCGGCGTATCCCGATATGACCCCCAGTACGCTGCCCGCAACCGCTGCCATTGATGCCGCCAAGACCGCGATCCTGAGCGTGATCCTGCCGCCGTAAAGCATACGCGTCAGCACATCCCGGCCCATGGAGTCCGTTCCGAAGAGGTGCTCGAGCGATGGCCGCAGCCTCATTGTCTTGCTGTTGAGGGTATAGTAGTTCCATTTTGTAAGGTACGGAGCAAGCAAGCAGGCAAGGCAAATCAGCAGGAATACGACGAGCCCGATAACAGCGGTTTTGTTTTTGCATAGCCGGCGCGCCGCGATGAAGAAAGCGCTGCTTGCGTATGGCGGTTCGCCTACGGAACTGAGACGCCGCGTTTCTTCTCCGGTTGGCCCGGGAGCCTTGGACAAAACTCCCCCCATTATCTATGCACCGCCTTATTCCGCCTTGAGCCTTATTTGCGGGTTGAACACCGCATACGCGACATCTGATACTATATTCATAAGCGCGAGGATGATCGTCATAACCACAGCGCCGCCCAGCAGGTCGTCGTGATTCCTCGTGCTGACTGCTCCAAGCAGGTGCATGCCTATCCCCGGCAGCGTGAAAAACTGCTCTACGACAAGCGTGCCGCATAGGAGCTGGGCGCTAAAGCCTCTTAGAAATGATATTATCGGTATCAGCGCGTTTTTGAGCGCGTGCCGATATATTACGCTGCTTTCTTTGATCCCTTTCGCGCGCAGCGCGGTTATGTATGGCTGCTCCAGGACTTCAAGCATGTAGGCCCGCGTCATGCGGGCGACAGAGGACATCCCGCTTATCGCAACAGTCAGCGTAGGCATGATGTATGAGACCGGCGTGCGCGGCGCGACGATCACAGGGAGGATTTTGAGATAGGCGCAGAATACGAGCAGTATAAGCAAAGCGATAGAGTAAGAAGGGATCGACGACGCCAGCATCAATATTGAGTTAATCAGGCGATCCGCCGGTCTGTTCTTCCTGATTGCCGTATATACCCCGATCGGGACGCCCAGGATCAGCGTCAATGCAAGGCCGCATACGAGGATGTAGACTGTCGTCAATGTCCGCGCCCTGATTAGGCTCACTGTGCGGTATCGCGTGTCCGGCGAGCTTTTGAAGCTGAAGTGGACGAAGACATTGTAGCAGTAACGTATGTACTTCGTCAATAATCCGTCTTTTACGTTGAGGCTTTCAAATATGTCGTCCAGCGCATCCCCGTACCCGCTTATCGGGATTGTCCCGACTCGTGAGCCGGGGAGAGTGTACAGAAGTACGAACAGGATGAATATCACCACAAGGACAATGGCTATGACTCTCAGCAGGCGGAAGATTATGTATCTGACCATGTGCGCATTATACCACAACAAAGCAACGCGCGACAAATGTTTCTGCCGCGCATCTGTGCAAACGAGCTGCCCTTTTCAAATGGTTTCTGTTCAGGTACCCACTACCTGAACAGTTACTTTAAATAAACATAAGCACATCCCGGGGATGCTCCGCGTAGACGTCCGCGCCGTTATCTTCCAGCTCCTTCTTGCTGCGGTAGCCCCACAGTGCTCCGACAGCCTTCAAACCGGCGGCCTTGGCCGTCTTCATGTCTGTCCCCGTATCGCCTACGTACAGGACATCGCCTTTCTCCACGCCGAGGATTTCGAGTATCTCCAGAGCGCTGCCGGGGTCGGGCTTTACGTTGTGCCCCGGGCGCAGGCCAATGACCGCATCGAACGGAGTGTCGCGGAAGAAAAACTCAACAGTCCGCAATGTCGACCCGTGCGAGGTGTTCGAAAGCACCGCCGTTTTAACGCCTTTTGCGGCAAGCCCGGCCAGCAGCTCGGGTACGCCGTCGAACGGCCTTGTGGAACCGGGCTGGTTTGAAACGTACTCGGAGCGGAAGTCTTTCTCGATTTGCGATATTTCTTCGTCAGTCAGCGCGGCGCCGCTCAACGACCTGCGCGTCAGATTGGCCGCGCCGTCTCCGACAAACATTTTGTACTGCTCCGCCGTATGCGTCGGCAGGCCGTGCTTCTCCAGTACGCTGTTCATGCCGGAGGCAATGCTTTCTATGGTGTAGAGCAGAGTTCCATCCAGGTCAAATATGACCGCTTTGATTTTTCCCGCCACTTTATGCTACCTTTCCCGCCGCCTTCGCTACAGCCCGTTGACGATGCACGCCGGCCGCTCATTCTTCATTATGGCTTCGATGTTCCCCCTGCCGCGTTCGTAGGCGCGCGAAAAGAAGCTCTCTGTCACGCCGGCGATGTGCGGCGACAGCGCGACGCGGTAGCGAACCTCCTCCGGCAGGCTTCCTATGAGCGGGTTTTCCGCGGTATACGGCTCAGGCGACAGCGTATCCGCCCCCAGCGCGCCAAGCTGCCCCGAAATAAGCGCCGCCGCTACTGCTTGCTGATCCATAAGTTCGCCGCGCGCAGAGTTAATCAGTATAGCGCCGCGTTTGAACAGCTTGAGAGTCTCGGCGTTTACCATCGACGTCGTTTCCGGCGTGACAGGCACGTGAAGCGTTACAATGTCGCAAGTAGTGTAAAGCTCCTCGAGGGGCATGAACGCCACATCCGCGTCGCCCGAGTCCTGCACGATCGTATCGTAATAGCATAGCTTGCATCCGAACGCCTTGAGGATCGACGCCAGCTCTTTGCCGATCGCGCCGTAACCCACGATGCCGACCTTTCGGCCGTAAATATCCGGCAGCCCGTTCTCAAAGCAATAGATCTTCGCATCCATTTGCTTACCTGCGTATACCATGTCTTCATTATATCTGTAGCGTTTTAGCAGCGCGAGCATCATCATTACCGCATGTTCGGCGACAGACCTCGCGTTTGCCCCGGCGCAGTTGCATACGTAGACGCCTGCTTCGCGCGCTGCGTCGACGTCGATGAGATTGAAACCGACGCCGTGCGCCTGGACCAGCTTCAGTTCAGGCATGTTCCTGATGATATCCGCCCCGATCCTCAGGCTGGACGCGGCGACGATAACGTCGGCCTTCGTCGCGATAACCGTAGCAGGATCCGGCGCAACCAGGCCGAGGTGCGCGAAGTCCCAGCCTGTGTTGTCCCAGTCGGAGTATCTATCAAAATTATCACGGTTCAGATGCAATGCTACTTTCATGTCAAATCTTCTCCAATCTAACGTGAGGGTTATCCAGGTTTTTGATGATTTTGTTTATCGTATCCACGGTCGTCGCGATGCTGCTGTCTTTGATGTCTCCGCTCATTAGCTTCTCCCACTCCATATTCTTATCCGCGATGAACTCGTAAAGCCTTTCGCCGCTTTGTGTTAGGGAAAGCATATACTGCCTGCGATTGTCGGGGGCGAGCTCGCGCGATAAGTATCCGGAGTCCTCCAAGTCCCTGACTATCCTTGCTGCGCGGCTTTTGTCGACTCCGTGGATGCTCGCGAGCACGTCCTGGTTCAGCCCGGGATGCCTCTTAATCGTGATTATGTACGAGTATGAGACGCCTGTTACGCACTTTTCCTCGAGGGCGCGCGTCATGAACTTCCTGTGCCTGCGCTCGATCGCTGAGATGCCTCTCGCCAGGCCATATTCAAGATCCTTAGCATTGCTGTTCGTGCTTGCCATGGCTAACCTCCAAAGGCGCGGTCATTTCTCTTGCGGGATTTGCGCTAGTTGCCCGTCCGCGAGCGCGGCTTCTGCAGCGTCGGTCTCCGCGCATAGTTTTCTGAGCTGCTTTATGACCGGCACCGCCAAAATGAGAGCGAGCGTCACGGATACGACGTCCGCGATCGCCTGCGAGTAAGCGAGCCCCGTCACTCCGAAGAAGTAGCTGCAGATAAGGATGCACGGGACGAGCGATATAAGCTGCCTTGACATTCCCATCACGCCGGCTCTGACCGGCTGGCCGAATGCCATGAACAGCCCGCTGGCAATCATGACCCATACATGCGGTATGAGCGTGATGCTTTGAGACCTGATGAACTTTAGTCCAAGCGACAGCATCTCCGGGTTGCTGGAGAAGATTAGGATCACTTGTTTCGCGAATATCAGAAGCAGGCCGCCAAGGACAAACCCAAGTATGCCTCCGATGGTCAGCGTGTACCAGAACGCTTTCAATGCCCTGCTGTACTTCTTGGCTCCCCAGCAGTAGCCGGCTATAGGCTGGAAACCGTGGCCGAAGCCCATGATGCCTGACCCCACAAGCCGCAGGCTCCTGTGGGCTACTGACGACGCTGCCAGCGCGGCTTCGCCAAACGAGGCCGCTACGTTGTTGAGGATTATCATCGAAACGCTCATCATGCTCGAACGCAGCATCACGGGGATGCCCATTCTCGCCAGTTCCTTGTATATCTTCTTGCTCGGCGTGAAGTACGATGGCTTGAGGATGATGATGCACCTGCGGCGGATGTACGGCATCGCAAGGAACACCAGGCTCACGACTTTCGAGATATCGGTCGCGATTGCCGCGCCGGCTACGCCCATCCCAAGTTTGTTGATGAATATGGGATCCAGTATTATATTGATAATACATCCGGAACCCATGCCGAACATGGCTAAGGTGGTATTGCCCTCCGCCCTCAAGGTCTGGGACAGGCAGGTGTCGGCTACCGTTATCGGGGCAGATAGCAAGATCCATCTGGCGTAGTCCCTGGCATACTCTTCGACGGCGCCCGACGCACCCAGAAACCGGACCAGCGGGCCTATGAACATCGAACCGATTGTCACCAGGGCGGCGGAGATTCCGACTGCGGTAATCAGAGTCGTAGTGGCAAGGCGCGACGCTTCTTCGTCCTTCCTCGCGCCTAGCGCCCTGGATATGAAGCTGGCCGAGCCCATGCCGAAGCCCATGCCTACCGACCTGATGATCATCAGCAGCGAGTCGTTGATTCCAACGGCTGAGATCGCTGCGTCCCCCAGTTGGCTGACAAAAAAAGCGTCCGCCATGTTGTAGACTGAATCTATCAGCATCGAGATCACTTGCGGCAGCGCGGTGATGAAAATTACTTTGATCAGGTTGCTTTCGAGGATAAAGTCTCTTTTCGCTTCATTTCTTAGTCTTGCTCCACTCACAATATCGACGTCTCCATCCGCTTGTATAATCCGGGCAGTACAATGGTTCACCCGACAAAAGCACGCCCGCCGGTTCCATGCTGCTCTTAGCAACTGTTGCATTCTACAACAGTTGACTATGGCATCAATACTATCAGAACTCCGCCGGTCTGTCAACGGGAGTTTTTGGTTTTTTGATTATGTCGCGCTGTTGACAAACCGGCGCGTTGCGGGTATCATAGATTTATGAAAAATCAACAAACGAATACAGGAGGAGTAGTCAATGTCCACACATCTCACGGAAAAAGAAAACTATCTGCGCGTAATGAACGGCGAGATCCCGGAGTATGTCCCGAGGTCGCTATGGATGGCCTGCGGCTGCCGCCCATCCGGCTTCGCCCGCATGCCTGAACCCGGCGTCACGGAGTTCAACGACCTCTTCTTTGGCATCCCCATGATCGTCGAGCCAAACAGCGGCCCCATCCCCAAGTCAGACAAGTTCCTGCTGGACGACATAACAAAATGGCGCGACGTCATCAAGAGGCCAAAGATCATGGACGAGATCGACTGGGAGAAAATGGCTAAGAAGGACTTGGACGGCCGCGACCCGGAGCTGCTTAAAATCGGCGGCGGCAGCGTTGGCAACGGTTACTTCATGATGCTGACGTACATGATGGGCTTCACGAACACACTAATTGCGTGCCTCGAAGAACCGGAGGAAGTCAAGGAGCTGCTGAACTTCATTCTGGAGCTGAACCTTGAGCTCGGTAAAGAGTACCTCTACTGGTACAAGCCGGATATGTACGTCATGGGCGACGACATCGCGCATGAGCGCGCGCCGTTTGTCTCGGAAGCTGTTTTCCTCGATCTCTTTGAGCCGATGTGGCGCGCCAACGTCGCGCTGTACAAAGAAGCCGGCCTGCCCGCAGAGCACCACAACTGCGGAGCGTTCTACCCCTTCGTCAAGTACATCGTCGATATGGGCTTCGACGCCTGGAATCCCGCGCAACCCAAGTTCAACGACCTGCCCGCCATCAAGAAAGAGTATGGCAGGAAGCTGGTGATCTGCGGCGGTTTCGAGAACAACGGCATGGTGTCCTGGGAGAATACGACGGAAGAAGAGATTCGCGCAGAGGTGCGCAAGACGATGGACGAGCTGGCGCCCGGCGGCGGGTTCGCCTTCGGCGGCGGCGTGCTTGGCGCGCCGGACAACCCCATGGTCATCGAGCGCAACGGCTGGATCACCGACGAGTACGAGAAGAACAAGTTTAAGTACTACTAAACAAAGGCAGCAAAGCTAAGCCCCGGGAGTTCACATAAGTCATGTGCCCCCGGGGCTCTTGTCTCTCTTGACGAGATTTCATCCAGTATGCTAGAATCACTTTACAGATCCTACCCATATTAAAGGAGGCTCAATAATGGACAGAGAATACCTGACTGCACCGTGCGGGCTGGACTGTTTCAACTGCAATGTGTTTGAGGAAAACCTAACAGATGAGAGCAAAGCAAAAATGGCGGATTATCGGAAAATTCCACTTGACGAGGTCGCCTGCAAAGGCTGCCGCGCCGAAGACGGTAAATGCCGCTACGCAGAATCCGATTGCGCCACATGGGAGTGTGCGAAAAGAAAGGGCGTCGCATATTGCTTTGAATGCGCTGAGTTCCCGTGCGGCTTGCTGGCTCCGTCCGCTAAGGGAGCAAACTATCCCCATAACATGAAAGTATACAACCTATGCAGAATGAAGCTGAATGGTATCGATGCATGGGCTGAAGAGTCGGCGAGCATCCGTAAACGGTACTATGAGGGCACTTTTGTTGTGGGGCAGGGCCCGGTACTTGATTAAAGCACATTATGAAGGTTCGCCCGGCAAAGGTAGCTTAACCGCTCGTGTCACCCAATAAGTTCGTGAAATCACCGTGCAGATGTCCTTACTCTGTCGGTATATCCGATAGTACCAGCAACGCGCAGCCTCGGGAGTTCACATAAGTCATGTGCCCCCGGGGCTTTCAAATAGCTCTGGTTCATTCTCGATCAGATCATTTGCAAGATACTTGTAATCCATGTACTCGATGCCATACTCGCCGCTGCCAATCTGTTGACACAACCTGCTCATGTAATACACTTCCATGGCGGCGCGGTTATCTATGCTTTTTATCCTTGCGATTTCCTTAATGATCTCTTCTTCCAAGAATACAATGAAAATATCACGCAACTCTTTCTTATCAGCAGCCATGTCACTTCACTCCATACGAATGGTTGAATCTCAGCTCAGAATCAATAAGTTCCTGATTAATAAGGCATATCTGATGACTCGTTTTGAATAGCTCGCAGTTGGTCTCCCTACTACGAGCGTAGAGCCGTGATAAACTATCATATTATCACTCCCCTATCGTGTAACAGCCCAGTAATGTCTTCTACTAGGTAATGCCGACCCAATGTATGGAGAGAGTCATAGCAACCGATAATATACTCATCCAGAACGCCCGACTCAGCAAGATATCGATACACAAGCGCAGTCGGCTTCTTGGCGAACTGCGAAATCTGGTTGATTATATAGACGCTGAATCTGAGCTGCTCATTGCTACAAGTCACCTTAACCCACCTAACTTCATCTCGCCAATGATGAGTAATGACAGCACTTTGAGCACCCTCACCTTCGTGAGCACACTACTCACTATTCACTACTTACAGCTCACTGCCTAATCGCACTCGGCGGAGGTTTGCGGGCCCTCGCCTTCCCAGTCTACGAAAGTGATGTCATGGTCGTGGAAAGCATAGATGTACTTTATGAGCCCGTACTCGATCTTGAAGATGTCCGTTACATAACCTGTCGGCGAGGACGGTTCCTGCGCGATCATGTGGTTCGTCGAAACGACGATCCCGGTTGCTTCGTCCACGACAGGGTACCTGCGCTTGATGCAGTCCCACTTAAACCTCGGAGTGATGTAGTTCGTCTTCATGCTGTTCGGGCTGTGCATCTCGTCAGTCACAGGCGTCCCGACTTCATAGAGCCTCGCGTCGGGGTGCATCGGCACAATGTCCGGGTCGATGAGCTTGTTCACGCCGTCCCAGTACTGCGCGGCGACTTTTATCATCTCCTTGCGCGGCGAGCGCGCGTCCTCGGGCAAAGCCGCTTCCAGCACGCGCGGCGGCGTCATGTCGACGGGGCGGACGCCCATGCCGGCTCCGGTCTCTTTGCGCGCGATCTCTTCGATCTCGCAGACTTCGCCATTGTCGTTGACAGTCAGGCGGGCGAAGTATATCCACCATTTCTGCGGGCCATGGTTGCCGTTTGGCAGCACTCCGTCGAAGTAGCGCGCGCTGATGTTGTTCGTCACGACTCCGCTGAAGCAGACTGTGTTCGTCACATCGTCGGCGAACGATTGCCTGTAGGGGATCCTGCGAGGCAAGCCCCAGATCTCGCCTGAGCCCAGCGGGGCCTGTGCCCCCTGATACGTAGATTTGCAGGCTTCAGCCATGCGCACCTTCGCAGGGTCGTCGTGTACAAGCGCTTCAAGGAAATTTGCCATGGTCACGAGTAGTTCTCTCTTGTTCATAAATAAATCTCCTAACTTTCTTGCAGCGGTCATAACACAGCGGGAAAATGGAATATTTTGTTCGTTGCTGCCTCCGGTGTGCTAGCTGCGTCTATGACCTAGTGCATATTATTATAGTAAATATTAAACAATTTCTACTATTGATATTGTACAAATATTAAAAATTCTACAAAAAACATTGACAAATACGCATATTTGCAGCTATACTCAAGGCACACTAAGAGGCATGTCCGCTAAGGGTTGATAATAAAATTTATTGCATTATCGCGAGATTGCAGGCATGCTACTCATCTTGAGAAGGCTTCCCGTTGACAGTATCCAGGTTCCGGATATGCATATATATCGTCGTAATCGTTACCCCAAGCACTTCGGCGCATATAGACACGCCTTTCTTCACGTTGAAAACGCCCATGTCGCTCAGAAGCCGGATGATTTCCTTCCTCTTGAACTTTGAAGGGATGTCCGGGTCGTTCATCACGGAAGTCTGGGCGTTGCGGACGGTTTCGTAGATTGTTGAATCATAGTTGCGCTCATCGTTTGAATGGTTCACGGAGTTAATGGCCGATAAGAACCCCGGCGGCGAGAATGTCTCGATAATTGAGGAAAACGGGGCGTTCATATGAAAGTTCAGGCATATCATACCAATCAGCTTTGCGCCGTCGCCAAGTATCCCTATTGAGGCCGACTTGATTACATCGCCTCCGTCGCCAAGGCTGAAGTTGACCAGAACCGGCTTATCCCCTTGCTTGCGCAGCGCATCGAGCTGCTCCACCGCCTGGACGGACAACTGGTCGTGCTCATCGTCCACCGAACGGCCGGAGTACTCTCCATTGACGATTCGGAGTATGAAACGGTCTCCTTTCCCAAGGCTGTGCACAACAATCTCATACGCATTGCCGAGGCAGGCGTTGAGGCCGTCGCAAAGGTCGCTGTATGACGCCAGCGTCTTCCTGTCGGAGTCGCTGAGCTTCACAAGATAGTCTTCGATACGCTTCTTCAATATGAGGTCCACCTTTCAGTCGCCGGTTTCACTAGTTAATTTACACATTTCAAACGGATATGTCAATATAATATGAGAGGAAGGTAATGAGCAGTGTTACGGAAAGTCGCGCTGGAGGAACATTTCGCCATACCGGAAACCATGGAAGGCGCGTTACTCTACGGCAGGGACTCGCCAAGCGTGCTTGGCATCCCGGAGCGCCTCCTGGATATGATGGACTACCGGCTCATGGAGATGGACGAAAACGGGATCGAACTCACAATACTGTCCCTCAACTCGCCGGCTATCCAGGAGATCTACAAAGTCCCGGACGCTATTGAGACAGCCCGAATAGCGAATGACCGGCTTGCCGAAACAGTCGAGAAGAGGCGCACACGTTTCCGGGGCTTCGCCGCGCTGCCTATGCAGGACCCTGAGGCTGCTATCCTGGAGCTGCGCCGCGCCGTCACGGAACTGGGGATGCTTGGCGTCCTTGTAAACGGCTTCTCCCAGATCGACTCGCCCGATAACGATGTCTACCTGGACGACCGCAGGTACGATCCATTCTGGTCCGAGCTCCAGAAGCTCGACGTGCCATTCTACCTGCACCCAAGGGAACCGATGCCCGGCAATGTCAAGATGCTCGAGAACCATTACTGGCTGCACGGAGCTGCCTGGGCATTCGGGGTTGACACCTCGACTCACGCCCTGCGAATGATGTCGAGCGGGATTTTCGACAGGTATCCCCGGCTGAAACTGCTCATCGGGCATCTCGGGGAGGGTTTGCCGTTTCTCGTCTGGCGCTGCGACAATATGCTGAGCAAGCGCAAGCGCGGTATGCCTGCAAAGCATTTGATGGCATATTACATGAATAAGAACGTCTGGGTAACGACCAGCGGCCAGTTCCACACCCCTCCGCTAATATGCACGATGCTGCAGATGGGCGCCGACCGCATCCTGTTCTCAACGGACTATCCATTCGAAGAGATCAGCGACGCGAGCAACTGGTTCGACGCTTGCCCAATCAGCGAGTCGGACAAGCGCAAGATCGGCCGCCAGAACGCAATCGACCTGTTCAAGCTGGATATTAGGTAGCTACTGCAAGGTTGCACCGCATAGTACGGAGTGGTAGCCCTGGAAGAGAGAAGTGCCCTGATAACGGCAGCGGTTTAGGCCAACGGTTTTCAGAAGGCGTTCGCGTTGCTGTGCTTTCTACGGCTTCTTTACATTGCGCAAAGACGCTGCCGCCATAACGGCGGCAGTCAAGCGGCAGTTAGGCCCAGCATGTCATTGAGGTTCCTGATTTTCTTTTCCTTTTTCAAGTGCTGCAATTGTCTTAAGCCTATTCGTAAACCCTTTGATGAAAAAGAGAAAGATTGCGAGCGCGATGAGGAGCGGAGCGATACCCGCCAGTATTGCAGTAGAATAGTTTGTCGAGCTGACCACGATGCCGCCCCAAATCGGACCGATCCAATTGCCTGTATCTATGCCGGCATATAGCGTGTTTGTCGCGACTGCCCGCCTCGAAGCAGTCTCTGTCTGGACGCACATAGATTGCAGTCCCGGCAACACAATCCCGCTGCCGAGTGCGGAAAGCGCAGCGCCGACTAGTACCATCGGTAGAGTGGTGCTTCTGGAGATAATCACAAGAGCCAGCGCAAGAATAGCCATACCGGGGGGCAATACCTTCTTAACTCCGACGCGATCCATGATTCTACCGCTCATAGGCCTCGTGCAGAGCATGACGATTGCCGTTGTGGTCGAAAAAAGGCCGATGTTCGGAATGCCCACTTCGTTAGCAAACGGGTCGAGAAAACTCCTGTATCCCGAGTTGGCGGCATTGGCAAAGAGAACTACGAGAGCCATGGGTATTGCATGCTTGGATATGATTGTCTTGTACCATTTGTCAGTATTGACAAGCTCTGCTCTTTTCTCGTCATACTTTATCAGAAACAGAGGTATTACGGCGACAGCGAGCATTGCGGATGCAAAGAAGAACGCTATCTTGTATCCGAGCAAGACGCCTTCCGCACCGCTGCGTATGGAAGATCCGAGATCCCTCAGCCAAAGGCCGAAGTTCGGGCCTATAGTCTGCATCAGGATGCCACCCAGACCATACATAGCGATGCCGGAGGTCATTTTATCCTTTGGAAGGCTATCGACTGCAATGTTCATGGTAAGTGAACCCATGAAAGAGTACTGTACTCCCTGAATAACCCTGAATGCTATGAATGCCTCCGTCGTATTGAAAAGCGCGTATCCGAGGTTGACGATGCCGCCTGTGAAGTACACGAATATTAGCAGATTCCTTTTATTGAGTTTCGTAATCAATGGGCCCGCGACCGGTCGCATCGCCAGCGCAACCCCGAAGTACAGCCCCACTATGTTACCCATTACGATTGCGCTGACTCCGAGGGTATCCGTTGCATACCGGGCAATCAGGATGTTAACTGTCTGCTGAGCAAAAGACTGGCATGTCTGAGCAAGGAACATACACACGAACGTACGGTTCCACACAGATGTTTTAGATGGGTTAGGCAAGATCTATCAGCTTCCTTCATTGCTTTTACACTTTAATAAAATAACGTTTGTTCACCCGCATCGCGCGTGTTTGACATGTACGATTATAACGGTTACTACAAGATTTAACAAGAGACAAGAGACAATCTCATATTTCCACTACACTCTGCTAATGCAATTGCACAGAAAACTGTTGACAAAACTGCTCGCGGGGTGTTTAACTGGACTTTGATATGAAGCTTATCAATTGAACGCATAAGGAGAGTTTTGCTATGAATCACAAGCACGTTTTCAGTCCGATTGAAGTAAGGGGAATCTATTACAAGAACAGGCTGTGCTTCGCTCCTCCGGGGTGCCTGGGCGCGGGGGACGACAACGGATTTGTCACTCCGTTCCTCGTCGAATGCTTCAGGCCCTATGCTAAGGGAGGAGCTGCGGTCGTCAATGTCGGCAATGTCTCCATCGACATCACCGAGAGTAACGATGAGAGCCAGGGCGGCCAGCTCGATATGCGTTTTGACGAGTGCATAGCCCCGATGTCGACCTTTGCCATGATGTGCAAGCAGTACGGCGCGCACGGCCAGATGGAGATCAATCACGACGGCGCCATGCAGGGCAACATCCGCTACTCGAAAGCGGGCGAGAACGGTTTTGCTCCTTCAGCGATGATTACGGCAGCGGAACGCGTGCGGGCAAGGCGCGACAATCGCGAGCCGATACCGACTCGCGAGATGAGCAAAGCTAAAATCGAGGAAACAGTCCAGAAGTTCGCGAATGCCGCACTGCGCGTGAAAAAGGCAGGCATGGACTCCATGCTGCTGCACGGCGGCCACGGGAACCTGCTGCCGCAGTTCTTCAGCACCTTCTACAACAGGCGAGAGGACGAGTACGGCGGATCCGCCCATAACCGGGCCCGTTTCGCGGTTGAGGTGCTGGATGCGATAAGGCAAGCCGTTGGCGAGGACTTCGTCATTGAATACCGCATATCCGCAGATGAATATAAAGAAGGGCATATGCACTTCAAGGATACATTGGAGTTCATCGATATCGTCAAGGATAAGGTTGATATTTTCCATGTTTCGGGCGGCTTGCACGATACCATGGGCGACCCGGCGGGCATGAGCCCGATGCACCTGCCTTACACGTTCCCGAACATGTATAACGTGCATTGGTCCGGCGAGATCAAGAAAGTATTCCCGAATGTTCTGCTGACAACCGTCGGTGCGATTATGGACGTCAATCAAGCTGAGGACATCGTATCAAGCGGGACGGCGGACTTCGTAGCTTTCATGCGCGCGCTTTTGGCCGACCCGGATATGCCGAATAAGTATGCCGAGGGATGCGGCGACGACCACAGGCCCTGCATCCGGTGCGGCTGCCGTTTCCCGGACAAGTACGGAGTCTTCAACCGTTTCGACTGCTCCGTTAACCCGTTCCGCAGCAGGCAGGCGAGCTTTCCGGATAACAGGGCGCCTCTTGCCGACGTCAAGAAGAAGATAGCGGTAATCGGCGGCGGGCCGGCCGGCGTCCAGGCCATGATGACGCTGGTCGAACGCGGGCACGACGTCACGCTCTACGAGAAGGAAGCAGAGATAGGCGGGAATCTTCGTTACGCCTCGCTAGACCCGAGGAAGCTAGACATCAAGCGGTACCTCACGTATCTGCAGACCCAGGTAAAGAAGACAACAGCCAAGGTGCTGCTCAATACCGAAGCAACACCGGAGCTGCTGTCTAATGAAGGCTACGATGCGGTTCTCGCTGCCATAGGCTCACTACCCATTAAGCCGGATATCCCGGGTATCGACAAACCTCACGTCTTCTGGGCGCCCGACGCCGAGGGCGAAGGCACTTCAGTAGGTAACAAGGTCGTCATGATCGGTGGCGGCGGCGTCGGCGTGCAGGCTGCCGTCCGCTTCGCAATGGAAGGCAAGGACGTAACTATCATCGAAATAGCTGACAAGCTCACGTTTGGATTATCGACAAGGGGTATGGGCGGCTCTCTGGAACTCACAAAAGATCTCGAAGATTACAATGTCAAGGTCCTGCTCAACCACAGGGTTGACTGCATAGGCGATGATGCCGTTACCGTGACAGACTCGCTGTCAGGTGAGCAGAGGACGATTGATGCCGATACTGTGCTCTACGCCGTCGGCATGAAATCGCTGACGAAGGAGTCTCAAGCATTCAGAAGCTGCGTGCCGAACACGAGGCTCTACATCATCGGCGACGGCTTTGATCAGGCGGAGATCCGAAGCGCGGTTAACAGCGCCTTCAGCATCGCCGCCGAGCTATGATGCCTTGGAGTTCCGGGAATACGACGCCAATGCAAAGCAGGGCAACGCCTATCAGCGACAGCGCAGTTACCGTCTCACCCAGAAGCAAGTGCCCCGAGAGTACGGCGGCAGGGAGTTCAAGGGCAGTCAAAATGGCGACTGTTCCACCCTTTAAGCGCTTTGCGGCCACTGCAAGGCATATTAGGGGGATAATACTGAAAACAAGCGCCATAATAAGACCTCCCGGAGCGATAGCGATGACATCGCAATCTCCTGCATAGAAGCCCGGCGCCAGCAACGACGCTGCAACTACGCCTGGTACGCCAATGTAGAATGCCCGCGTAACAGGAGGGGTCTGTTTCGCGACCTTACCGTTGAAGTTCAGGAAAGCAGCGTACAGCAGTGCGCAGGTTAGCGATAGCAGAACGCCGGGCAGATTTAGCTCTAGCCCTCCGCCGTTTCCAACTATCTCGCCGACAAACCCGCTCCCGAGAAAAGCGCCGGCTATCACGAACGCTACCGAAGCGACGACCAGCCTGCCGGGGAGCTTCCGCTCAATGACGGACTGAATGACGACCGCCATCCACACGAACTGGAACTGGATCGTTACAGCCTGCCCTACAGTTAAGAGGTTAATCCCGTACAGCAAGGCTATAGTCGACAAGGAGTTCATCAAGCCCAGTATCAGCAGCAGGAGCAGTTCTCTCGCAGGGGGGCGTTTTTCTCGCCGGATCAGCATTACCGCGCCCAGGATGGCTGACGCTATTACGAACTGGGAGATTATAACATGGCGAATGTCGAACCCCCAACCAATTACTATCTGGTTGAGGGTTCCACCCAGGCCAAATGATACCCCGGTCACGGCAGCCGCTATGCTCGCGGCGAAGCTACTTGTTTTCGATGGATGTGCGCCCATTCACTTTGAAACCTCTATCTTCACGTCGTTGTGACATCAGCAACTCGCCCGGGATTTACGTCGTCTCTTGTTATCCAGTCCCTGAACCTCCAAAACGCATATAGTGGAATTATCCTGCCGGTCATCTCGTCAAGCGATGTAAGGACAGACTTCTCGGGATTGTATCTCTTGCAATACTCTGTTATCGAACGCGCGCGCTTTGCAGATCCGGACTTCACCTCAATAGGAATTATGTGCTTGCTATCATCCTGGACAACGAAGTCCACTTCCGCTTTCGCGGTGCCCTCCGCCGTCCAATAGTACAAATCTTTTTCCTTATGCTTACCGTAAATACGCTTTAGCTCGCAAGCAACGAAGTTCTCCGCCATCGCGCCTTTGAATTCGCTATAAGCAGGGGAGTCATCAAAGAGTATTGAAGATGGCAAGTCAGCGTGCCGCCTCAACAAGCCAATATCAGACATATACAGTTTGAAATATGTGTGGTCTGCATAGGCCGAAATGGGGTATCCAGGCTTTTCTATGGATTCAACTTTATATACCAGGCCCGCGCCGACAAGCCACATTAGCGCATCCTCTAAATCCTTTGCCCTCCAGCCTTTCTTCACATGGCTGAAAATAAACTTGCGGTTCTCTCTAGCCAGTTGGCTTGGAATAGATTGCCATACTGCGGAGATCTTCGGGTAGTCTTTTGTGTCGGCGTATTTCACAAAGTCCTTCTGATAGCCAATCAGTATCTCATCCTGCTTTTTTTCGACTTCTTCTATGCTGTTAGTATCTATCCAAGCCTGTACTGCTTCGGGCATTCCTCCAACAGCATGATAATCTCTGTATTTTTCCATTAGTTCATTTCTAAACGATTTCCAGGCGCTATCTTCAAATGAACTCTTGCTCAGTTCCTCTGCGAGCATCTCATTTTGAGCATATAAGAACTCATAGAAACTCATTGGGTAGAGGGTCAAGAACTCCACTTTTCCAACCGGGAACGACGTTCCCTTTTTCATTGCTACACCCAGCAAAGAACCAGCTGAAACGATATGGTACTCAGGGGTGTCCTCAAAAAAATACTTTAGCGATGCTACCGCGTTCCCGCATTCCTGTATCTCGTCAAGTATTATCAAGGTCTCATGAGGTTCAATCTTCTTTCCGCGGGCAAGCCCCATATCCTTCATTATTCTTACCGGGTCAAGATCCTGCTCAAAGAACACCTTGGCTTTGGCGTCCTTGTCAAAACGGCAGTAGACAACATCGTCGTAATACCGACCGGCGAAATCGTTAATTAAGTATGTCTTTCCGCACTGCCTAACCCCCTGAATTACAAGCGGCTTCTTGTCCGGATTTTCTTTCCATTTGACTAGATCCTGCATCAGCATACGTTCCATTGCTTTGCCTCCGGTTGTTGTTGTTGCTATTTTAGCCGAGAATCGCAATATTGTCAACAATTTGCGAATATTGCACCATAATTTGCGCAAAACTACTGCATTATTATAGTTTAACCGAAGGAGCGAATCATATTTCAACCAGCGCGTCATTCCCCTTGGAGCGCTGGCGAGTACATAGCAATCGCCTGTATAGAAGCCCGGAGAAAAATGCGACGCAACTTATGCCGTCAAATCAGATTACACGGGATGAATGAGTTATACTCATCAATCGGCATTACTTCTTCGCACAGGCAGACGATTCCTCCGCAACCGCGCTCCGATGGCGCCTTGCCTAACAGGTCGAACTTCTTAACCTCTCGTCGGTCAGGTTTCGCAGACTTCTTGATTTCCAGTGGATGGATCAGGTTGCCCTGTTCGACTAAAATGTCAATCTCCTTCGCGTTCGAATCCCGATAATACGAAAGGTTCGCTTTGCTCGGAGCATAATCATAATGCTTTATCAGTTCAGACACGACATGGTTCTCAAAGTAGTGTCCGCTCGCTGCTCCGTTCATCAGCGTTTCGCGTGTCGGCCACATTGAGAGGTGAGCTGCCAGACCGGTGTCGTAAAAGTATAGCTTCGGGGCCTTGGTTAGTCGTTTTAGTTCGTTGTTAGAATAAGGTTGTAGTAGATATATAATGCCAAGCCCCTTTAGTAGCCTAAGCCATTCCTTAGCGGTGGGCTGAGAGACTTCAGCTGAGTCCGCAAGCGTTTTGAAATTAGTCTGCTCAGAAATGAGTGCTGCACATGCCTTTAGAAACCTCCCGAAACGCAGAGTATCTGTTACTCCGCCAAGGGTTGTAGCGTCCCGCATGAGGTAGGTGTCCACATACGAATCATAGTACTCCTGGCGTTGTTCCTGATCAGCATATAGAGCCTGCGGCATACCTCCGCGCCATATATGGTCAAAGACATCAATTATATCATTCTTCGGAACCTGTTCCTGTCGTTCTTGCAAGCATGACAATGAGAAGTCAAGCTCATTTGCAAAACTAATGTTGTCTTTCTCGTTCTTGGAGAAGCTATGCAGTTCAAGAATGCCGATACGACCCGCAAGAGTTTCCCGGACGTTCTTCATCATATCAAACCTCTGCGACCCGGTAAGCCAGAATAGCCCTTTATCTTCGCTCTGATCACATTGAACCTTGATTTGAACAAACAGTTCGGGAGCATACTGCACCTCGTCGATGATGATGGGAGGCTTGTATGTTTGAAAGAACAAGGTCGGATCCGTCTTCGCGAGGTCGCGTGCATTGAGATTATCTAAAGTGACGTAGGTTCGTTTCTCCCCCTCAGCTAAATGCCGGAGCATGGTAGTCTTCCCGACTTGCCGCGCTCCGGTTACCAAGACAGCTTTGAAGAATGAACTCATATGAGTGAACTTTCGCTCCAAGGTTCTGTGAATGTAATCCATGGCCCAACCTCATTTGTAGGATAATATAAAGTGCATCTTATTTTATCATAACTTTATATTTCGTCAAGCCTTTGTTGCGTCACCTTTGTCATTTGTTGCGTCACCTTTGTCACTAATAAGTGCGTTATCGGGAGTGAGCGCCAAGTTTTCGACGCGTCTCAAATAGCAACCCAATAAGGTCTTCATAGTATGGGATGAACTCGCCGCTATCGAGCATTTGAAATATCTCGTCCTTAGTCGCCCATTTGACCCTTTGGACTTCTTCATATTGTAACTGCAAACTATCTATATCAACCTCTGCTTCGATGAGGTAGTAGTCATCAAATCCATACTCATAGTTTACAGTGAGATGCGGGCGAGCTTCACTTAGATCAATTACATAGCCAAGTTCCTCAAGCAGCTCTCTCTCCGCCGCCGATTGGCTACTGTCGCCAGCCGTAGCGCTGCCGCCAACCGTAATATCCCACAAGTTCGACCAGCCTTCCTTGAAAGGCTGTCGTTGTTGGATTAGCATTTCCCCATTTGAGTTGAAAATGCAGACATGGATTACCAGATGGTAAGCCCCTTCTGGAAATGGATCTCCGCGTACCATAATATCACCGGTCTTTATACGATCCCGATTGTAGATATCCCACAATTCCAAATCGTTGCCCTCCAAATCAGCACAGCTCATAATGCTGTCGTTCCACTTTCTGACATAAATAAATTCGGAAACTTTCTCTTCATGTTATCTCCATTCGCTATGCTGCAGCGCGGCTTGAGGTTATCTCAAGCCGCTACTCGTTCTTCGCAATGAACTTGCCTGTCAGGTACCCGAACGTGAGGCAGCAGCCGTAGTTATGCCCCGCGATGCGGAAGTTGTAGCAGTTTGCGTACATATCGCCGATCATAGTTCCTGCTGCGTACAATCCGCCGAGCGGCACGTCGTTCTCGTCGCAGATCTGCATATTGTGATTCGTCCTGGGTCCTCCGAAAACGGAGAAGAACCGGTACTCGTCGATTTTCCCGCCGTAGAACGGCGCTTGACGTATTTCTTGCAGGTATTTCGGCTTCTTGCAAAAGTCCGTGTCCACGCCGGCTCTGCACAGCTCGTTGTATCTTTTTATTGTCGCGAGCGTTGTCTCATGCGGCAACCCCAAGCCTGCAACGACTTCTTCGATCGTGCCGCCCTTGACAATGTTGCCGTTTCCCACTCCCGCTTCCCAGCGCTCGATAACTTTTTCCGGAGGAGTGTCGTCGCTCCCCCTCGTGCTGCCATGCGCCTGCCAGCCGATGTCATAAGCGTAGTTCGTGCCCCAGATTGCATACGCTGTCTGATCCGGTTCTCGCAGCACCGCCTGGGCGGTGTACGGTGCGTTCGAATCTTCGTTCATGAACCTCTCGCCATTTTTATTGATGCGGATCCCTCTGTGGGCTCCGTATGGCATGTTAGAGCAGGTGCGGCTCCCTTGTATGAGCGGGGCGTTCGGGAACGTCCTCTGCCACGCGGCGCCGGCCCACAGAGCCATCCTATGCCCATCGCCTTTGTACAGCCCCTTTTCCACAAACGCGGCGTCATAATCAACATCGTCGTTTATGAAGTACTTCGCGTATGACGGGCAGTATTTCGCCATCATGTCTCGATTAGCTGAAAAATCGCCGGTAGCAAGAACAACAGCTTTTGTAGCTTCGTACTTAATCAACCTGCCTTCGCTGTCTTCTGCTATAACGGCTGTGACCCGCTCTCCGGACTTGACCAGTTGCTTTGCGATATTGCGATAGGCGACAGTCCCGCCTTTCGCCAGAAAGTTTTTCTCCAGCGCTTTGAGCGCGAAAGTGATGCCTATGCCCGCAAAGCTTACGTTCTCGCCCATGAAAGCGTGCGTCCCGATTGGCTGATACGTTGGGCTCTGGGGGTCGTCGACGTTTCCATTTTCGAGCACTACCTTCACGCCATCGGCTTCGAGCATATCGATTAGCCAGTTCATAGCTGTCTCGCTATTGTTATGGAAGCTGTACCATTTCCTTTGATCTACGTTGTATGACGACGACGCGAACTCTTGCAGATAGAAATCAGTCGCGTCAAACCTGGGGTAACCGAGCCGTTCCATGACTTTACTGTATGTGGCGAAAACTGAGCCGCCCCTGCCGACCGGTTTACTGCTGGCTGTCACAATAGTTGTTTTCAGCCCTTCCTCTGTCGCTGACAGAGCTGTGCACAGCCCCGACATCCCCTCGCCTACTACAACGACGTCGCTTGTGACCGTTTCCGCAATCTCGCTATCGTCGATCGGCGCGGGAGGGATTTCAAAACTCCATTTTTTCGCGGCAATGTCCGCGTTTAGTAATAATTCTTCAGACATACGGATCATCTTCCCTTCCACCCTCGACTAATTACAGCAGCCAGTCAGTCGCCTAAGCTGTATGTAGTTACGCCTGTATTAACGTTTGGTTGACGCTAATACAGGCGTATGCTACTTGCCTAACTTAAGGCAGGATTACGTCTTGCTCCCTCAGGCTGCTTTGCAGTGCCTTGATGTCGACATCGCGAACCTCGATATTGCCCGCAGAAGCCTGCGCGGCAGCGGTTCCCGCAGCTTGTCCGAACGCGATGCAGTGCGGAATCAGATTATAGTATTCAGAAACGTGCAAATCCATAGATGTCGCACGGCAGGCTACGAGCAGCCCATCCACGCCTTTGGGTACAAGACAGCGATACGGAACATGCAGAGCCTCTCCCCTGTACTCACGGAAAGACGGAGTCCATGGGAACAGGGCGATTGTGTCGTCATGGGTCTTTCCGGCACTGATGTCCTCTTGGTTAAGCATATACTCGCCTATTACCCTGCGGCTGCCTCTGGTGCCTAGCTGCGGGCTGGATAGGACTAGATAGGCTTTCTCAAACCCGGGTGTATTTGCCCTCCTGTAATCCAACGTTGCTTTCATCTTCTTTCGCCCGGCAAACTCAACGCTCGTCAAGTTCTCAACGTCGCACTGGTCGCAATCCTGGCGCGGGTGGTACCACATCAGGCTCTCTTGATTATGAATGTGGCTAAGTATCTGGCTTGGATGGCCACCTGTCGCAACAAGCTCCTTAGCCTGCGCGGCGTATTCTTCAGCCCCTGTTGTGGAGTTTCTCCATTCGTCGAACCTAGCCAAGTCGACGTTAGCTATCCAAAAGCAATGTGAAGCAGCGGATATCCTCATTCCCTTTGGAATGAATGCATCAAAGTCTGCGCCGGCGCTCGGCAGAAGGTCGCCGTCACCGGTGCAGTCTATGACAACCTTGCCAAGAATTGCTTGTCTGCCGGACTTGCTCTCGAATACTACCCCGACTACTTTCTTTCCTGTGGAATCCACAATAGCAGATGTGCCCCATGAGTGAAGATATGTTTTAATCCCTTCCGCTTCGACCATCTCGTCATAAACTATTTTTAGCTCTTCGGCATCAACATGCGCAGCATAGTTCACATAATAGCCTCCATCGCAGAAAAAGGAAGCGTTTCTGAAGTACTTAACTTCCTCAGGATCTTTCGATCCCCATTTTTCGCGCGGTGGATGGAAGCAGGCGTCGCGATCCCTAAGCCGCTGGATTGACTCCTCGCATATCCCGTTAATGAGTATGTTCCCATCGCTATCCGCCATGTTTGGGAAGATAGTCACCAGCCCGCCGGTGGCCATTCCCCCTAGGCAACCATATCTCTCGACCAGTATAGTTTTCGCACCGCTTCTTGCTGCGGAAACCGCAGCTCCCATGCCTCCGGGGCCGCCTCCGACTACGATTACGTCCGCTTCGTCGCATATGTTCAGTTTCTTTACAGGTTCGGTGACGACTCCTCCGGTAGCAACAGCGGGAGACCAACTGGAGTCGGCGGTGTTGATTGCTTCTTTTGAATGATTCTGCATTTTCTCCACCTCAATTCATATTTTCAGGTTAACCACCTTTAGCTACATACATATCCCATTATTGCACTCGCTTACTTGCACCTACAGTCTACCTGTTAAACTATCAGCGAGTTGCATACAGTACGCAAGCGCACGACCATAGCTGTTACCGTTCAGTAAGAGCGGGTAATCAACTGCGTACATACCTCCAGCAACGTTCCCGACTGCGTACAGTCCGGGTATCGGGTTACTGTCGCTTCCGATAACATTCAGGTTCGCGTCAACCATCGCGCCTCCAAAGACGTCGAGCAGCGACGGTCCCCACTTAAGAGCGTAAAACGGTGGCTCGGATATCGTTGTCAGCAGTTCGCTGCGTTTTCCAAAATCGACGTCGTCGCCCTGCGCTACTAAAGCATTGTACCTATTGACAGAAGCGAGTAAATTGTCGACGGGTACGCCAATCTTTTTCGCTAGCTCCTCG
>Ga0082212_10000384_pt1 | contig 64773 bp, 55 predicted proteins | sample TergutNt197P3_FD_71548 | JGI IMG/M metagenome (GOLD analysis project Ga0082212, IMG submission 71548) | Neocapritermes taracua P3 segment gut microbial communities from Petit-Saut dam, French Guiana - Nt197 P3 | ecosystem: Host-associated > Arthropoda: Insects > Digestive system > Gut ... | reverse complement strand
AACGCCTGTGCGTTCCTGCCTTCGCGAAGACACGAAACGGCTAGAGTAAGTTTGCTCATGTCAGGCCGCGAGGGCAAACTGGAGATATTATCGTTGAAACTCATGCGATGTACCTCTCCTGAAATCTTATGACGATGATGTTATTAATAAATGGTGTCAGGCAACATGCCTTTGAGGGATCATTCATCGCCGTATCCATGGGCCCACTCAGATCCTCTTCACATTTTGCCGAGCAGCAGTTTGACAAGCGGCTCGTTGTCCTTTTCGGTTGCGATGTCCAGCGCGGTCTGTTTGGCGTTGTTCACCGCTTTTGCGTCCGCGCCGAACTCCAGAAGCATTTCGCACAGCGACTTTGCGCCTTTCTTATCGAAGTTTCGAGCTGCATAATGCAGTGCGGTGTCCCCTTTCTTATCAGCGAATGTAACGTCGGCTCCGCGTTCCAACAGATCGATCTGAATGTTCTCCATTATCTCAAAGTTCTTTGCGGAAGCGTTCATGAGGGCGGTCTCGCCGAACCTGTTGGGAAGATTCACATCCGGATCATGCCTTAGTACAGCATCCAAAATATCTTTTTTCAGTTCCTTCTTGCCGTGCGCTGCGCCCCATACGGCCCTGCATGCCAGGATCAGCAGGGTGTCGCCATCATCATTGACAGAGAGATTGATGTTCATCCCCGCGTTGAAAAGGTCTTTGAACATTCTCTGGATCCGCTTTTCCTCGTATACTTTATTGGAAAGCGCAGAGGACAGGTCCGCGGCCAGATAACTTATCGCCGCCCTGCCGTTCCCGTCTTTGTACGACGGGTCCGCCCCGCAGCTCAGCAGGGCCTCTGCGGAATCCGCTTTCATGTGCGCATAGGCAATTGCGAGGGCGGTGCAGCCGCCGAACTTGCTCTTATCGCCGTCTTTCAGGCCGTTCAGGTCTGCGCCTGTTGCCACGATCGCTTTGATGGCCTCCACATCGCCTTTTTCCGCCGCCTGATGGAGGGTCATCCCGCCTATGGTCAGGACGGATTCGTCCGCATCATCGGTAAGCGAGCCGGAGAGATAGGCGGCGATCTTCTTTGCGTTGCTATGTATTGCAATATCCAGGGCAGACTTCCCTTCTGTGTTCTTTTCGTTTATGTCCACCCCTCCTTCTGCAAAGGCCTTTACGGTGAGGAAATACCCCTCTATCTCTGCGACCGCCTTATCGTACTCCTGTTGGGCGTAACTCACGGTAATGAACATATTTCTCTCTGCATACTGGACTATCTGCTCTTCGGTCTTGTTCTGATCTTTGAGTCTGTCTCTGATCTCCTCGTATTCTTTCATGGCCCGGTCCAAGTCCCTTTTTCTGTATTCGAGGCTGTTCAGCCTGTTTCGGACGTGCTCGCATGCAATGTGTATGCCGGTGTTGCCTTTCCTGTCGGTCATGTTCAATTTCGTGCCGCGGGCGGCCATCACCTCTATCATCTCCCACATGCCGTTCTGGGCGGCATAGAGGTAGCAGGTGATGTTCAACCACTCATCCTTGCGAAGGGCGCTGACCTTATTATCCAGCAACAGCTCCGTCGTTGCCTTGATCGCGCCCTCGGGCTTGATCTTACTGTAACTTTCCTTCTTCTTCGCAAGATAGTGGAGCAGCGTGAAACCTTTATCGCCCGTTGCGGTCGGCGATACGCCTGCCTCAAAGAGCAGGATAAGGGCTTCCGGGTGTGCAAAGTCAGCGGCTAAAAAGGCCAGCTCTTCGCCTAATCCGGGGTTTTCCGCCAAAACAGCTTTGTACACCTCCAGCGCCGCTTCCCTGCCCTTCATATCATATGCATCTTTCACGTGATAACCATGCATTGCTCATTCCTCTCGAACCGTCCGTAGAGGTGTTATGTTATTCATAAATAGTGCCGACCGTCTCCCGGCAAACGGTTTGTTTTGTGCGTCCGGATGGATTGTTTAAATACAACTAATGCAATAACCATTAGTTAGTAACTATAAGTTAACAACCATGTGATAATATGAGTGACATTGATACCATCCTGTCCGTCATCGAGAACCCCACAAGGCGAAGGATACTGACGGCTCTCGTAAGAGAGCCGCACTATCCTTTGCAGCTCTCAAAGGAACTTGGAGTGAGCCCGCAGGCGATAATGAAGAATCTGGATATTCTTGAGAAAAGCGGGCTGGTGGAGAGTTGGAGGGAAAGCAGCGACAGGGGGCCTTTCAAAATTGTTTACCGGCTCACCTCAGAGTTCACGCTGACCATCGATCTGCGCGACGGCATGTTCATGGCAACCCTTTCTGAGCCGGAGAGCGCAGAGGCGGCCGCAGAGAGCATGGGATCAGGGTTCGAAGCGGTAAGGGAGAGCCTGTCCGAGATAGACAGACACATACGCGAATTTGACAAGATGAGAGAGGAACTCATCAAAGAGCGCAACCTGATGATCCGCTCTTTCATGAACTGCCCTGCCGCCAGCGGGTTGGACTATCTTGAGAGGTGCATGCTCTATGAGATGCTGAATTCGCCGGGCCACGATGTGGGGGAGGTCTCCCGCGATCTGGGTGTAAGAGAGGACATCATGAGAAAGATACTGAAAGATATTGAGGACGAGTACAAAGGAACGGAGGTGACGGAAGATGAGTGAAGATAAAGCGATAAAGGTCGCGGAGTTGAAGCCCGGAGAAACGGGGAAAGGCATAGCAAGACTTGACCCTGCCCTGATGGACATATTTGGATTCAAAACAGGCGACATCATACAGATTAACGGTACGAAGAAGACGGTCGTAAAGCTCCTGCGGGGGATCCCGGAAGATGCGAACCGCGGAATAATAAGGATAGACGGTTCCACAAGACGTAACGCTGGCACTTCGATAGACGAACGCGTCGGGATAAAGAAGATAATAGCAAAGAACGCAGAGAAGATCACCTTCTCGCCGACGGAGGAACTGAGGCTTCAGAACGGAGAGGAGTACCTCGCCAAGGTAACGGAGGGAAGGGTGTTCGCGAGGGGGGACGTTCTAACGCTCAATGTCATGGGGAACAAGATAGACCTTGTCGTGACCTCATTCTCTCCCTCCGGCGAGGCCGTCATGATGACGGCCGAGACGAACGTGAAGATCACGGAGAAACCCGTCTCGATGACCGACATGGAGATCCCCAAGGTCTCATACGACGACCTTGGCGGGCTGAGTAATGAAGTAGCGAAGATCAGAGAGATGATCGAGCTGCCCCTCAGGCACCCCGAGTTGTTCAAAAGGCTGGGCGTAGAGGCCCCGAAGGGGGTCCTTCTGCACGGCCCGCCCGGGACCGGCAAGACAATGCTCGCCAAAGCGGTCGCCGGAGAGACCAGCAGCAATTTCATATCCCTCGGCGGCCCGGAGATAATGAGCAAGTTCTACGGAGAGTCAGAGGGCAAGCTCAGAGAGATATTCAAAGAGGCGGAAGAGAACGCTCCCAGCATCATCTTCATTGATGAGATAGACTCAATAGCTCCTAAGAGGAATGAGGTCACGGGCGAGGCGGAGAGGCGCATTGTCGCACAGCTGCTCTCGTTGATGGACGGCATGAACACCAGAGGGAAAGTGGTGGTGATAGGTGCCACCAACCGGCCCAATTCGATCGATGAGGCCCTCAGGAGGCCCGGAAGGTTCGACAGGGAGATAGAGATCGGGATACCCGACAGGGACGGGAGATTGGAGATATTACAGATACACACAAGAGGCATGCCCCTTTCGGACGATGTCAACCTGAACAAACTTGCAGACCGTACCCACGGCTACGCCGGAGCCGATATCTCCGCCCTTTGCAAAGAAGCGGCCATGGCCGCCTTGAGGCGCGTGCTCCCGCAGGTGGACCTTGAAACGGATGAGATACCGGTCGATATACTGGAAAAGATCTCCGTGACGAAGGACGATTTCAAAGAGGCGCTGAAGGACCTTCAGCCCTCGGCCCTGAGAGAGGTGCTGATCGAGAAACCCGACGTGAAGTGGGAGGACATCGGTGCGCTGGAGTCTGCAAAGCAGGAGTTGAAGGAAGCGGTGGAATGGCCGCTGAAATTCGGCAAGGTGTTCGAGCATATGAACGCCAAGCCTCCGAAAGGCATACTGCTGTACGGCCCTCCCGGCACCGGAAAGACCATGCTCGCAAAGGCCGTGGCCACCGAATCCGAAGCGAACTTCATCGCGGTAAAAGGACCAGAGTTCCTGAGCAAGTGGGTCGGAGAATCCGAGAAGGCCGTGAGGGAGACATTCAGAAAGGCCAGGCAGGCGTCGCCCTGCGTCATCTTCATGGACGAGATAGACTCCATTGTGCCGGAAAGAGGATTCGGCGGGGACAGCAACGTCACGGAAAGGGTCATATCCCAGATGCTGACAGAACTCGACGGGCTGGAGTCCCTGAACGATGTGGTGGTGATCGCCACCACCAACCGCCCCGATATAATGGATCAGGCGCTGCTCAGGCCGGGAAGATTTGACAAGAGCATTTTCATCGGGCCGCCTGACCGGGAGTCAAGGATCTCCATCTTCGGCATACACACCAAAGAAAAACCTCTCGCGGACGATGTGAGCATTGACGGACTGGCGGACAAGACCGAAGGATGCACGGGCGCGGACATAGCTGCCATTTGCAACGAAGCGGTGATGACGGCCGTAAGGCGCCTCGTCAAGCCCGGGAAGGTCCCCGAAGACGAAGAGATAAAGAACTGCAAAGTGGAAATGAAGGATTTCGTCTCGGCAGTTGACAAGTTCGGGCCGCAGGTGGCCCAAAAACTCAAAGAGTACGGATATCAGGCTACGGGAGGGAACATGGATGGATACAGATGACGTGTGGGGCGGCCTCTTCGGAGAAGACCTCGAATCACTGGCAAAGCGGCTGGAGAAGATGTTCTCCGATATGGAGAGCCTCCGGGGAACGGATATCAAGGCCTACGGCTACGTCATGTATCGGGACTCCGCCGGCAACAGGTATGTGAAGGAGTACGGGAACCTCTTGGATCGGCCAGAGGACGTTGCCGAAGAGCCGCTGATCGATGTCAGCCTGGAACACGGCGCGGTAAGGGTCACGGTCGAGATCCCGGGCGTTTCCATGGAGGATATTGAGATAGGAGGAACAAAGAGCACCCTTTCCATAAGCACCGACAGCGGCAGCAGGAAGTTCTCCAGGGTGCTGGCTCTTCCGTGCGACGTGGATCCCGATTCCGCGAAGGCCGAATACAACAACGGGATCCTGGAAGTGCTGCTCACTCCGGCAGACACTCCCCTATCCAAGAAATGGATCGGCGTCCAGTGAGCCCACATGGGCGGCATAAACGCTTTGCCAAAATTTTTTGTCTTTGCGGGTGATCCTGCGCACACTGCTTTCACTAAGACCTGAGCGCAAAGCTTTTCACATATTATTGTTAAAGTATCTTTTTATATAGAAGAACAACCTCTTTCTAGATTAATGAGCAGAGAGGACCTTATCAACACAACCAGAGCCATACTGGCAAAGGCGGGGTTCGACATATCCTCATCCCTTAATCTTCGCAGCGTATGCTTTGACATTGTCGGAAGGAAGGATGACACACTGCTCATTGTCAAGGTCCTAAGCAACGTAGATGCGTTCTCAAGAGAGAACGCTGAGGACATGAAGGTCCTTGCCGATGTTCTCAAAGCGACACCGCTGCTCATAGGCGAAACGTCCAGTTCCGGGACCCTCGAAGCCGGCATTGTGTATTCCAGGTTCAAGATCCCGATAATATCTAACGAGACCCTCGGCGAGCATCTTCTGGAGGAGGTCCCTCCCTTCATCTTCGCCGCGCCCGGCGGCCTGTACGTCAAGATCGACGGCGAACTGCTGAGAAAGATCAGAGAGGACAGTGGAATAAGCCTCGGCACGCTGGCAGAGACCACGGGGGTCTCCAGACGTACGATCCAGATGTACGAATCCGGGATGGGGGCCATGATCGATGCCGCAATAAGGCTCGAAGAGTTCCTGCAGACGCCGATAATAGAGCCTATCGACCCTTTTGATTATAAAAGTAAGAAGAAACCCGAGGAATATGAGGTAAGAGGGGGAGGGAGGACCGAATCGAACGCGTTGAACCGCCTTCTCGATATCGGATTTGCTATCACCCCCGTTACAAAAAGCCCATTTGAGGCCATATCAAGAAGCAGACAGACCATCTTCCTTACCGGGCTGGGCGTCGATGAGGAGAAGCTCATCCAGAAAGCGATGATAGCTTCGGAGATCTCGAAGATCGCCGGCAAGCATTCCCTGATAATCGTTGAAAGGGAACGTTCGGCGGAGAACATCGATTCCACCGCCGTGGTGACGAGCGATGAGCTCAAAAAGATAGACGACCAGGATGCCCTTACCGACCTGGTCCTTTCAAGGAGCACCAAGAAATGATCGGCCTCAACATAGGGAGGTGCAGAGTGGATATCCTTCCTATAGTCAAAGGACTCGTTTCGGAAGCTGAAAAGGTCAGGGGAGCCTACGGAGGATACGAAGCATATGCCGTTGCATTGGGCATAGAGGAGATCGTCGCTTTGAAACGCCGGGAAGAGATCGAAGAGATACAGGAGCTGAGCGAGATCGACATGGTCTACGTCCACCATCTGTCCAACTTCGGAGAGATAGAATCACCCACCCCCGCATATTGCGAATTGATAGACCTATGCTCAAATGACTCCATGGACGTCATCCCGCTCGATATGAATAACGGGGAGTTCACCGAGATGTACATCACCACGGTGAAGGCCCTGGAGTTCGTAAAGGAACACAGGCTTGCAAAGAAGGGGATGAAGCGCCGCTTTGACATGACATCCGCCGAATCATTTGCGATATCCTGGGACGATTATCTTAACAAGGTCAAAGGGTATGAGAAGGTAAGCCGGAAAAGAGAAGAGTACATCGCATCTCAGATAGCGGATATAGCCAGATACAGGCTTTCTTTGCTGGCTGTGGTGGAAGTGGAAAGGATAAATAACATCATTGGGTATATCAAAGGAGATAAACAATGAGCGATGAGTGCCCCAAGTGCAGATGGTATGCGGCGGACGGAAAACCGTTCTGCGGCGCATGCGGACGTTCTCTGAGTGGTTTTGAATCCGACCATCCCTTTGCGCAAAGGAATCAAAATACCGTGCCCAATAAGACGCAGAGCGGTCTGGCGGGACAGATCCTCATGGCAGCCTCCATACTGATCATCTTCATCGCTTTTTTCGAAGTGCTCACCCTTTTGGTGCACAGCGGAGAGATCTTCGGCTTCCTGTCGAACAAAACCCTGGGTTTCTTCATAATCATACCCACCCCGTACGTGGTGTTCCATCTGCAGGAGACCGTATTGCAGGAATATTGGGTACTGGTGGTCCTTATCATCGTTTCGTGCGCGGCGGCTGCGATATGGAAGTTCATTGAGACAATAAAATCTTCCCATGGTTTCGAAGACCCGGATGCCGTCGAGAACACGGCGGTTTTCTGGGTCTCCGTCTCATTGGCCGCAATAATGGCCGTCAATTTCGTTGTCACTTTCATAGTGCTTGCGTCAGGAAGCGATATTACCGTTCCCGATTTCGGAGATAAGATCGAGACCATGTTCCTTGTGGCGGATGCCGCGGTCTGGGAGGAGGTCGTTGCACGCACGCTGTATATTGGCGTACCGATGATGTTCATCTCCCTTTTGGCCGGAAAGAAAGGGGCCCTTAGATGCCTTCTCGGAGGCTTTGGAATGAGCATGACCGCGGCCGTGTTGATAATAATATCCGGGGTCATCTTCGGCCTGGCACACTATTCCGGCTGGGACGATCAGGCTTGGAAGGTCCTCACGGCGGGAATAATGGGCATGTTCCTCGGATACGTGTTCGTCCGTTTCGGACTGTACGCATCGATCCTCCTTCACTTCATGACCAATTACCTCTCGTCCTTTGATTGGATGGGCGTCGGCGGCCTCGAGATATTCGTGACCATGCTGCTCCTGGGGCTGGGATTCATAGCTTTATTCTACATCCTAAAAAGATTATGGGGATATAGGGGGAACGATACGATCCCCATTCTCCACAACGATTATATCAAAAAGTGATCGTTGCCTTTCCGCCGCCGGGCGCCCCGCACGTTTACATTGAACGCAACATGTCCTCATACGAAATGAGCTTCACATTTCCCAATTCATCGGCCCGTCTTACGCATTCGGGGGTAAACCCGTTCTTTGCGAAAAGATAAAAGTATTTCTTTTTGAAGCGGAAAAGCCCGCTGCGCCTGACGAGTTTGTCTAGCGCGTGGACGTCAACATCCTCATTCGTCCATTTGCATTCGCAGAATGCGGCCGAATCCTTATTGTCGGTGGCCAAAATATCTATTTCCGCTTCGCTTTTAGTTTCTGGGTCGCCTCCCCACCATCTGCCTATCTCTGTGAATATGAATGGCATATCCCCTCTGCGGTTGAGCCGCCAAAGATATTGTCTGCAGATGTCTTCAAAAACAGCTCCCATGAAAGACGGCAGCTGCTCGGATATGTTTTTGTATGCGGCGTCCGCCATCCCGTTCTGGATGATCGAATAGTTTGGCGGGACGAAGTGATACCAGAATCGGAACATGTTGTCCGATATCGTATAAATGGTCTTTTTTTTCGTCTTCGCGGCGACTGGCTTCTCTTTTTCCACTATACCCAGAGATATCAGGTTCTTAAGATGGACCGAAGCGGCGCTGGTCTCTTCGCCGGCACTGTCCGATATCTCCGAGAGCTTTGTGCGGCCGCCTGCTATCGCAGAAATGATCGCATTGTATGCTGCAGGTTCGCGAACCTCCTGCTTCAGCATATTGCCGGGTTCTTCGAACAAATAGGACGATGTGTTCAGAAAGGCATTCTTGATGTTCTCTTCGACCGAAAGCGCGTCGTCCATCTGCAGCAGATATTGAGGCGTGCCCCCGACGACCCCATAGATCACGGCCATCTCTGTGTCGGTGAATTTTTCGAACCATCTCCTGCTCTCAAAGAAATCAAACGGCAGGATCTTGAACTGGGCGGTACGTCTTCCATACAAGGGACTTTTGTATCCGAGCACCTGCTTTTCCATGAAGGACATGGATGAGCCGCACAAGATCAGGAACAGGTTAGATGACCCTTTGTGCTTATCGATCAGCATCTGCAGGACCGATGCAAATCCTTTTTCGGACTTTGCCAGATAAGGATATTCATCGATGACCAGGATCAAGCGTTTTTCTTTTGACAAAGCGAATACATGTTCCAGCGCCTCCTGGAAATTTTTGAATATCGGGGTCGGACCGGGGCCGTTGGTGTATTCGAACACCGCCTTGCTGAAATTCTCCAGATTCTGCTTGCTCTTTGTTTCCAGACCGGTAAAGGATATTGCTTCTTTGTCTTTGATGAATTCATTGATCAGCGCTGTTTTGCCGACACGGCGCCTGCCGTATATCACTGGGAACTGGAATGTGCCCGAATGATACAGTCTGTCCAATTCACCGAGTTCTTTTTCGCGCCCTATGAACATCTTCCTCACCTTTGATGAATTCAAATTTACTAATTTACGAATTACTAATTTACGAATTAGTATTTTAACATTGCTACTTTCCTTTGAAGAAACAGCGCATTCGTGCTGACGGTGATTCCGGAGTCCCCTTACAGGCCGCCCCTGCGCATGATCTCTTCCAAACGCTTTTTTGACGTGACGGCGGACTCCATGGTCCTGGATTCGATTATGTAATTGCCCTTGTATCCTTTCAGCTTCGACAGCACACGGTCGAAATCGATATTCCCGTCGCCGATGGTCATGTGTTCGTCTTTATCTCCGATGTTATCATGAATGTGGATGTTCGCGATCCTTCCGCTGAAGGCGCCGATGCACTCATCGATCATTCCCCTCGTGTTCGCGTGGCCGATATCAAAGCATATCATCAGATCCGTGCCGTCGATCAGTTCAAGAAGTTCCTCTGGGGTCTGCCCCATCATTACGGCGAAAGAGGGCATATTCTCCACCGCTACGACAACTCCGTACTCAGCGGCCCCTCTGTCTATCTTTTTCAGCGATTCCTTAGAGTATTTGACAGAACGATCTTTCGCTTCCCGTATGACCATTGAGTACAGCCCCGGGTGGATCGTGATCGTTTCGATCCCCATGCGGTTGGCGTGCTCCATCGCCCTGAACATCTCCTTCACGGATGTTTCCCGGACCCTTTCATTGAATGAGGCGATGTTTATGTCGCCTATCGGTGCGTGAATGGAGTACGCCATGTTGTAGGATCCCTTTATCTCATTGAAACGGGAGGAGAATTTTACTATGTCGTTCTCGGCCTCAGAGAATATCTCCCACAATTCGAAATCTTTTGACACGGTGTCCATCATCTTTTCCGGGTCGTGTATCCCAAACTGTGTGCAGGACATCCCGATCATGCCCTCACCTCTTCGCCGTCCACCGTCTTCGGCGCCATTCTGTCGATCACTCCCTCTGTATCATCGTTCTCTATGGTCACCCTTAGGGTCCCCAAGATGGTCTTCGGTTCCGTGAACGATACCTTCCCCACGGTAGCAACCTGCTTGTTCAGATGCAGCACTATCCTGTTCCCTCTTATCCCTTTGAACATCGTGGATCTTGTGCTGTCAAGGATCTTCTGTTTGCGGATAAGTTCGTAAAACCTGTCCGTGCCCGCCTCGCCCTCGAACCCAAGGTCCGTCCTTTCCAGAGAAGCGTCTGGGAAAATGTTGAGGATAGCATCCCTTACCTTCTCCTGATCCTCGCTGGGACATACCGGACATGATATCAGAGCCGTGAACATGATGCCGTGCAGGAGTTGTGCATATTTAACTCCCTTTACGGGGGCGGGAAGGTTATTTAGTGAAGTATGGTGTTAGGGATTGCATGCGGTCGGAGGTACTTAATGCGGCAGCGAGAAGGAACCTTTTCTTCTCCCCTGATGCACTTGAGATGATACTTTCCAACTCCGATCCGATGGCCTTTGCGAACACCCTTTTGACCACACTTTCGGAAAGCTCCATGTTCATCGAGAAGAAGGACATCATGAGCTTCATTGCCGGAGATGCCGCGGTTGCGCCGGAAAGGACCCCCATTGCCCCCAAGAACAAAAAACACTCCGATATCTCGATCGTTCCCGGTACGGATGTCACGGGGGACTCTACCTGCGAGGGCAAGATCGCCGACTTTGCCACATACTTCAAGAGCAGATTCTTTGCCCTGAAAAAGATGATAGAGAAAAGACGGGACTTCGGGGCCTCCGTTCCGATATCCAGGGCGATGACCCTCGGAAGGGAAACGCAGATAATAGGGATGATCTACGAGAAGAAAGAAACGAAGAACGGCCACACCACCCTATCGTTAGAGGACGAGTGCGGGACCTGCACTGTTCTGATATCGAAAGATTCCCCCTGTTACGGAGATATGTTCGTGAATGACGAAGTGATAGGCGTCTCCGGCAGGCCGTCTTCCACAGGGAACCTGTTCATCGCGGACAAGATATTCAGACCGGACGTCCCCGCGGGACGTACTTGGGTGCCGTCGGACTCAGTCGCTTCCGTCGCGTTCCTTTCGGACATCCATGTCGGAAGCTCTACGTTCTTAGAGAAAGAGTGGGAAAAGATGATCGCTTGGCTGAAGACCAACTCGTACGATATGGATCTGGATTATCTCATACTCCCGGGAGATGTTGTCGACGGAATAGGTATATTCCCTGGGCAGGAAGAGGAACTCATGATCGCTGATATCTATGAACAGTACGAAAAACTGGGAGAATACATAAAGGATATCCCAGACCATATCAAGATAGTCATGCAGCCCGGCAACCATGATGCGGTGAGGCTTGCCGAGCCGCAGCCGGCATTGAACGAGGTATTCGTAAAGGGGTTCGATTCGAACGTCATCATGGCGGGGAACCCCATAAATCTTGAGATCGAGGGGCGGACAATACTTTCATACCACGGCAAGAGCATCGACGATTGGGTGGCAAGCGTTCAGAAACTGAACTATGACGATCCCATCAGCGTGATGAGGGAGATGCTGACCAGACGCCACCTCTCCCCTATGTACGGCGGGAGGACCGCCATGGCGCCTGAGAAAAAGGACTATCTTGTCATCGACAGGGTCCCGGACATTTTCGTTTCTGGCCACGTCCACGGCGCCGGAAAGATGGACCACCGCGGTATCAAGATAATAAACGCATCCGCGTGGCAGGACCAGACGGAATATCAGCGGGCGCATAATTTCAATCCGAACCCCGCGATAATGCCTGTCGTTCACCTAGGCACGGGCGTCGCGAAGATGATGGATTTTACCAAATGACATCGCCTACGTCAAGAAGCATTAAATAAGCGTCAGAATAGTGTCTACTTGCAAGTGGCCCCGAGGCCGCTTAGTAGGGGGACTGCGGCTCCATAGCCCCTCACCCCTGCGTCTTCTGCGGAAATATCCCGATACTCACAAAATGAAGGTGGATCGCTGATCCTAAAAAAAGAAATTTGTTTTAAGTGGTTTAGGCGTAAAGGAAGACCCAGAGGATCAGGATGAAGCCGATGATGAGCATAGAGTACGCCGTGGCCCAGATGAATGTGAAGAGCCTTTTCAGCTTCTTCGGGTCATCCATCGTTTCGTCCACGCGTTCTCTGATAGACCTCACTCTGCGGCCTCTCCTTTCTTCTTAAGGTGCTTGAGGCGGGTCGTGTTCTCCCTTTCCATCTCTTCAAGACGGAACCTGACGAAACTTTCGGCCTCTTTGAGCTCAGGTATGATCTTGAACTCAAGGGCGTTGACCCTCCTCTTTGTCTTTTCTATCTCATCCAGCAGCTTCTTCATGGTGGTCTCGACCTCGGCCGCGCGGACCAAGGTGTCGAGAAGTTTCTCAAAGGCCATTGCGGCCTCCTCGATATATGCCGACGTATCTATCACACCGTAGCCCTTGTCGGTCATTTTGGTGTGTATGGATGTGGCTTCCACCTTAGGGACCATCATTCCCATTATGTTCTTACTGCCAAGCTTCACCTCTGGTTCCGTTTTGAGCGCGTATGCCGCGCTCTTAACGGCTATCTCTCCTTCGACCGCCCGGGCGATGGTTATCTTCTCCATCGCCGCTTCATAGTCGGAGGAGACGCCCTTACGCATCTTCTTGGCCTTTTCCAGAACCTCGAAGAACTCGATGATGAGGCCGTCCCTCTTCATCTTCATGATCTTGTATCCGCTTTGGGACAGTTTGATCTTCTTCTTGAGGTCCAGAAGGACCGAGCGTGTCGGGGTGATGTCTTGGGTTCCCATGAGGCTCACTTCTTCAAATACTGCTCGATGTACTTACGGTCGATCCTGTTCAGCTGGTCGATGTCGAGTTCCTGCATGATATCCCACGCGATCTCGAGTGTCCTCTCGATCGAACGGTCCTCGTCGATGCCCTGGCGGACGACGCGGTCCTCGAAGAGGTCCGCAAAGTCGAGGAACTTCCTGTCCTTAGCGGAGAGCGAGTCCTTACCCACGATGGCCACCAGGCCGCGGAGGTCCTTTCCTTCCGCATACGAAGCATACAGCTGGTCGGAGACCGCTTTGTGGTCCTCACGGGTCTTGCCCTTTCCGACACCTGAGTTCATCAGACGGCTGAGAGAGGACGAAACGTTCACCGGCGGGTAGATACCGTTACGGTGCAGTTCTCTCGAAAGCACGATCTGACCTTCGGTGATGTATCCCGAAAGGTCGGGGATCGGGTGGGTGATATCATCGCCCGGCATTGAGAGAATGGGGATCTGGGTGATCGAACCTTTCTTGTCCTTTATCCTTCCGGCACGCTCATACAGCTGTGCAAGGTCGGTGTACATGTATCCGGGGTATCCGCGTCTTCCGGGAACCTCTTCTCTTGCAGCGCCGACCTGACGCAGAGCCTCGCAGTAGTTGGTGATATCGGTCATTATGACAAGGACCTGCATACCGAGCTCGAAGGCCATGTATTCCGCCGTGGTCAGGCCGAGACGGGGTGTGACGATACGCTCGACGGCAGGGTCGTCCGCAAGGTTCAGGAAGACCACCGCGCTCTTCAGTGCGCCTGTCCTCTCGAACTCTTTCATGAACATCTGCTTCTCTTCGTTCGTTATACCCAGCGCAATGAACACCACTGCGAACTCCTCGTTCTCGCCGCGGACCTTTGCCTGTCTCGCGATCTGCAGAGCTATCTCGTTGTGAGGGAGACCCGCTCCGGAGAAGATAGGAAGTTTCTGCCCTCTGACGAGGGTGTTCATCCCATCTATGGTGGATATCCCGGTCTGTATGAAATCCGCCGGACTGTCCCTTGCCCAGGGGTTGATGGCCGCTCCGACAATGTCCAATTCTTTGTCCGGAACGATCCTCGCTCCCCCGTCGAGAGGCTCTCCAGCACCCGAGAGGACCCTTCCGAGCATATCTCTTGAAACGGGCATCTTCATCGTGTCGCCGAGGAAGCGCACGGACGCCTGTCTGTCTATACCGGAGGTGCCTTCGAATATCTGGACCACCACGATCTCATCGGATGTGTCAAGGACCTGTCCTCTTTTCATCGATCCGTCGGAAAGCCTTACGCTGACCATCTCCTGATAGCCTACCGGCTCGGTCTTCTTGACGAAGACGAGGGGGCCCGCTATCTGGGAGACCGTCTTGTACTCCTTGGATACTTTTGCTTTTGTCATTGTTCTCACGCCCTCAGTTCTGCGAACTGATCCTCCATGTCCTTGGACACGGCCTCGAGTTCAGCGTCGATGGTCTCTTCGTATTTGGCCTGGTTGAACCTCTGCCTCACCGGAAGGTGCGACATCTTCTCGACCTGTATGCCTGCCGCAAGGGCGTTGGCCGCCAGGTCGGAATACTTCTTAATCAGGGTCAGCATCACGTACTGTCTGCCTATGGGGCAGTATGCGTCGATCGGGTGGTAGGCGTTCTGCTGCAGGTATATCTCACGGATCATCCTGGCCACTTCGAGCGTCATCTTCTGCTCGTCCGGCAGGGAGTCCGATCCGACCATCTGCACGATCTCCTGCAGCTCCGATTCCTTCTGAAGGATCTGCATCGCCCAAGCCTTGAGCTCGGGGAAGTTCTCGGACACGTTCTGCTTGTACCAGTTGCTGAGCTGTTTGTCGTACATTGAGTACGATGTGAGCCAGTTGATCGCCGGGAAGTGCCTCCTCTCCCTGAGCTTGGTGTCGAGCGCCCAGAACACACGTACGATACGCAGCGTGTTCTGCGTGACCGGCTCGGACAGGTCTCCTCCGGGAGGAGAGACCGCACCGATGACGGAGATCGAACCCGTCTCGCCGCTGAGCGCCTTTGCGCGGCACGCACGCTCGTAGAACTCCGAGAGACGGCCCGCAAGGTACGCGGGGTATCCTTCCTCTCCGGGCATCTCTTCCAATCTTGACGATATCTCACGCATCGCTTCCGCCCATCTTGACGTTGAGTCCGCCATCAGCGAAACGTCGTATCCCATGTCCCTGAAGTATTCGGCTATGGTGATACCCGTGTAAACGGATGCTTCCCTTGCCGCCACCGGCATGTTGGACGTGTTCGCGATCAGGACGGTCCTGTTCATCAGCGACTCGCCCGTCGTCGGGTCCACCAGCTCCGGGAATTCGGTCAGGACCTCTGTCATCTCGTTGCCGCGTTCGCCGCACCCTATGTAGACCACGATCTCCGCGTTGGAGTATTTGGCCAGGGACTGCTGCGTGACCGTCTTTCCGGTACCGAAGGCACCGGGGATGGCCGCCGCTCCTCCTTTCGCAAGGGGGAACATCGTATCCAGGACCCTCTGCCCTGTGACCAGGGGGATATCGGGCTGGTACTTCTCCATGACGGGCCTCGACACACGGACGGGCCATTTCTGCATCATGCATACTTCCTGTCCGTCCACTTTCGCGATGACGTCATCGACCGTATGCAGGCCTGCGGATACTTCGCTTATCTTTCCTTTCTTGAATGACGGAGGGACCATGATCTTATGGATCATCGGACCTTCCATGACGGTACCTATGATCTGTCCCGCCTCGACCTCTTCGCCGTTCTTGACCGTGGGCTTGAATTCCCACTTCTTGTCTCTGTCAAGTCCAGGTGCGGAAACACCGCGGAAGATGTAATCTCCCATTTTGTCCCTGAGCACGGGAAGAGGCCTCTGGATTCCGTCGTAAACGGAGGTCAGAAGTCCCGGACCGAGTTCCGCGACAAGAGGGAGCCCGGTATTTGAGACCGGCTCTCCGGGCTTGACACCCGAAGTATCCTCATAAACCTGGATGATAGAGTAGTCGCCTACGATCTTGATGACCTCGCCCATGAGACCTTCGTTCCCCACCTGTACGACATCGTACATCCTGGGGGCGATCCCGATAGCTGTCACCACAGGACCTGCGACCCTGTAGATTACACCTTTAGTGCTCATTTATTCATCCTCTGTTTTGTATAAATCAACGCCAATTGCTCTTTTGACCTTCTCGCGAAGGTCGCTTTCGTCTCCGCCCACCGGTACGACCACAGGCTGGATGGAGTCCAATATCTTCGATCTGAAATTGTGCGGAAGGTAATTCAGGTCTCCCGCATCAACGGCCAAGATACCGATATTGGCATCGGACATGGCCTTTACGATCATGCTCTGGTAGTTACTTTCGTCGGCTACGAATACGCGCTTCAGTCCAGCCAATCTGAACCCGAGCACGAACTCCTCGCTTCCCACAACTGCGATTTCCATCAGATCACCAACAGTCCTTTGATAGTCTCCCTATCCAGCCCGCTTTCCGTTCCCCTTGCCACGGCCCTGATGTTCCTGACCTCGTATTCCTTGTTGATCATGTAATCGATCACCGGGATCACGGACAGCGGATACAGACGCGAGAACTTCCTCGCTTTCTGTCTACCGTATTTCCTGATGGACAGCACAGCCTCCCTGAGATTGTTGGACTCGAGCGCTTCCTTTACCGCCTCACCGAATTCCAGCTGGGCGACCTCGGACATCATGGAACCGATGTCCTCGGCGTTCGCCATGGTCGCCAGCATCCTGTCGTCGATCTTTCTCCCTCCGCTGATGATATATTTCATCACCTGCTCTCCGTATACCCCTTCCGCTTTCAGCTTCAGGATGGTCTCGAAGTTCTTCATGTCCACTTCTTCTCTGATATAATCATAGAAGAGGTGAGAGGGCCTCGACGAGCGGTCGATGCTGCCTATCAGTCTTTCGTAGTGCACTTTCTCCAGGAAATCCTCGATCACTCCCAGGTTCCCGCCGGCTTTGTAAGTGGCCAGGACCTCCGGGGGGAAACTCACGTGAGTGGTCTTCCCAAAGCTCGCAAGGATGTCGTCATCCGTGTCAAGAGCGATCAGCTTGTCCAAAGATTCGGCGCTGAGTCTGCCTGCGGGGACAAGGTCTTCCCTGATGTCCTCTGCGTCCAGGCCGTATGACTTTCCGCGGAGTATGACCTTCAGGTTCCACACGTCCCACTTATCGAGATATGCGGAGACCATTTCGTAAAGTTCCCCGGTCGACGACAGGAGGATGCTGCTGAACACTTTTGCCATGTTCAGATGTGTCGCGTGCTCCAAGAGATTGATGCCCGACATTCTTCCTGCCAGGTCCGTCATCTCTTTGTTGTATCCGGCCTCGCTTATGTAGCGGGATATCTCCGGCACGGTCATCATCAGCATCTTGTCGTAGTCTTCTTCTTTCAACAGGAGGGACTTTTTGGCCTTTACCCTGGCGACCGTGTACGCGTAGTTGCCTTTGCTTCTGTTGCGCCTGAACATGTCTCTCACTCGAACAGGATATCGGACAAGGCCTTTATCTCGCGGTTCCAGATCGTTTGGAGTATGGTCTCATACTGCATATCGACCTCTACGGTGCCGTCCTCGCTTTGAAGGATCAGCCCCGCGCGTATCCGCGGATCTGTCTCTACCGATTTTGCGCCAAGCTCTTTAGCCGTGAAGTCATCCTTCGGGGAGATCACCGCCTTGGGCTTATCGATCACTGTCTTTGCCGACTTTACCATTTTCTTGTACTGCTCCAATTTTACATCTCTCGGAGCAGACTCAAGGTCGGCAAGCACTTTCTCGAAAGCCTTGGCTAAGATCTCCTTCTTTTTGGACAGGACTATCTTCTTGCTTTCCAGCTCCGCGCTTGAAAGCTCCTGGCGATTGAGACGCTCAATTGCTTCTTTGAGCTTCTTGTCCTCTTTTTCTTTCATGTCAGATATCAATGCATCCGCCTCGGCCAGGATCGCCCTGACCTCGGCCTCGGCCTGCGAGTCGATCTCGCCTGCCTGCCTGTCGGCGGATGCCGTGATCTCCTTCATGACGTTATCTAGTGCCATATGAAGGCCTCAGACGCTTAACCTAGTGCAAATAGTGCTATGATAGCCACAACAAGACCGAAGATGACGATGGTCTCGGGAATGACCATGAAGATCATTGCCGTACCGAATATGCTCCTGTCCTCTGTCATCGCTCCGACCGCGGCCGCGCCTACGTCTTTCTCTCCCATTCCTGCTCCAATGCCGGTCAGTCCGACGGCGAGTCCAGCGCCGATAGCGGCGAGTCCTGCTGCTTCTCCTTCCAATGCCATTTTTATACCTCTCTATCTGTTTCTGTTTTTGTTAAGAACGTTTTAAAGCGTTTGATTTTTAGTGGCTCGTATCTTGTCCCGCCGCCGACGAAGAACTTCGTCATCAGCTCCACGAACTGCAGCCTTAGAGCGTGCAGTCCCGCGGACAATATTCCGAGGGTCCATACTACAAAGTGTAGGAACGCCAGCATCAATAGGCATGGTATCATGATGTACCATTCCGGCCATACTACTGCGTCCATCATTCCCATGAACATACCGAACACTATGTAATTGAAGGCCATCGCCATGCCGGCCTTGGACATTCCAATGGCCGCCAAACGAGTGTAGGATAAGATCATCCCTATTACGCCCGGAAGCTCGAGTGCCGCCTTGCCTCCCTCTGACTTTATATTCACCGAGAGCCCCGCAAGAAGCAGCACGATTCCTATTATCAACAGATATAGGACCATACCCTCCATGTCGACCCTGCTGAACAGCACTTGTGTCATGGCGTAGCAGAATACCACCATCCCGATGAACTGGATGATCCATCCGCCCTTTTCTAAGAAAGCGTGTTTGTTGTTGTGCTGCCTCCTTACGTTAAGGTAGCCGCACACGTATCCTATCATGATGTGGATTATACCGATGTACACCGTCAGCTTCAGCAGCATGACGACGTGGCCCTCGAGTTTCGAAACTCCGTGCCCGTCTATCATCATTCCGCCGAACCAATCCGGAAGTTGTATGCCCAGCAATCCCTCCCATGTCATGGCCATCGGTGCATCCCAATGGCCGATAAAGTGCATTCCGAGCGCTTCTCCGAAGAAGAAGAACCCGAAAATGAACGACCATATGCCTCCGAAGAACAGCACGGTGGCGATCGCGCGCCAATCCTTATGGCGGGTGACCTTCAGGCCGTACGCCCCGATTATTATGAACGGTATGGCGTAGCCGCAGTCCCCTATCATGAAACCAAAGAACAACGGAAGGAAGAACATGATCAGGATCGAAGGGTCGATCTCCTGGTACTTCGGCACCGCGACCAAGTTGGTGGCGTGCTCGAACTCCTTTGCTATCAGTCCGTTGTTGTGCTTTGTAGGTACTTTTTTGAATCTTTCCTCTGCCTCTTCCTCTTCGTGCAGGTTCCTGCCGCGCGTTTCCTCGCACTCGACGTGAACGTCGTTACCCAGTCTCGACTCGAGCTCGGCCGTGACGGCCTGCACCTTGGCGGTGGGTATCCAGGCATCCAATATGTACGAGTGTTTTCCCACCGCGATCCTGAGAGGGACCTCTCCCTTCTCGATCTCGATCGAAAGTTCCTCGTCCGATGCACAAAGGAAAGTTTTATGTTTCAACTGAAGTGCTTCGACCTCTTTCTCGACGGAACCAAGCTTGGCGTTGAGGTCTGCCAAGCTTTCTCCGGCCAGTACGAGCGCCTCGGACACCGGCCCTTTCCCTTCCGGCACCATGGTCTCTACGAACCCGTGCTCCGAAAGTATCGATGCCGCTTTGTCCCTGTCCTCCGCCCTTACGAACACCGCAGCGACTCCGCCTTTTTTCTTTTTGAAAGAAACAAAGGACTCGGAGTCCGCAAGCGTCTTAAGTGCTTCGGAGGGGTCGCTCTCTACCGAACCCGCGATCACTGCCAGACTCTTGTACCCAGAATAGAGTTCAAGGTCCACAGGGATCGCCGCGAGAAGTTCTAAACTCTTCATTTTAGCGTTTAACTCAGTGATTCTCCGATTAAGATCATTCTTGACATCAAGCACCTCTAGAATTTCGGCCTCGACGTCCTCTACACTGCCGGATGATATCTGGCTCTTTATCTCCGTCACTGGGACCCTTGCTGTTTCGGTGTTCTTCCCGATCCCAAGCTCTTTTTCCATCGCCCTTACTTTGAGCAGCCTCTCGGATGCTTTCAAGTTCGCGTGGAAAGGGGTCCCGAGGGACATATCATCTGCGCCAGCGGTATGATCTATCACGTGCAGCACCTTGACGCTGTAGAACGCCTCAACGGCCTCCTCCAGGCTGGTCTTGGTGCCCACGACCACGATCCTACTCATTGACTCAGGAAGTGGCATCTATCGTCCTCTCGAATTTTTCGATAAGAAAATCATTCACTTCTTTCATCTTTTTCGCGGAAGATTTCTCGATGGATCTGGCTTCTTCTTCGCCTTCGGCGAGGAACTCCTCTCTTTTCTCATCAAGGGTCTTCTGCTCTGCTGCAATGGAGGATTCGTAGTTGCTGCGCGTTTCCGCCTCAGCATCCTGAATTCTCTTCACAGAATCTCTGCGGGCATCTGCGATGGCTGTTTTTTTGTCCGCCTCGGCCTTCTCGACCTTGGCATCCGCCTCCGCTTCAGCCTTCTTTATTTCCGAAAGCATGTCAGTTCGGCTCAATTTACACTCCCCGACCTTTTTGTCAAGCAGTGGTATTGAATGGGCATACTTAAGTGTAATTGTCGGGCCAAAGGTCCCCTGAATAGGGGATCATTTGGTCTCTTCGGGAAAACAGCGGACCTTTATCTTTGTCTCCGCAAGCAGGTCCTTTGACAGATCATCCGCATACCCAGTGGTGTAGACCACTTCGACTATACCGGAGTTGATCAGTATCTTTGTGCACATTGAGCATGGGAATGTGGTCGTGTAGATGGTGGCATCCTTCACGCTTACTCCGAAATACGCCGCCTGAGCCACCGCGTTCTGTTCCGCATGGACCCCTCTGCACAGTTCATGCCTTGTCCCAGACGGTATATTCAGCTGCTCCCTGAGACATCCGAGCTCCTCGCAGTGCCGCGTGCCTTTCGGCGATCCGTTGTATCCCGTGGAGAGTATATGCTTATCCTTCACGATGACCGCCCCCACTCTCCTCCTGACACACGTCGACCTTTGAGATACCAGCTCGGCCATGCTCATGAAATACTCATCATTCGAGGGTCTGTCCATGCATCTGAATAATATTGTCCATATAATTGTTTTAGGGCATTAAATAAAATAATCAGTATGCATAACCCTGGTCGTGAAGAAGGAGACCAAACACGCGATCATCGTTATCGTCGCGGCCTTTGCAGTGATAGCGGTAGGGTTCATCGGCGTCTACGTCTCTTCCGGCGTCAACCCTCCTCAGACCGTAGTGGAGTCGTGGAGCATGCAGCATGGAAAGGAGTCACAGATCGGCATCATCGACACCGGCGACGTGATCCTTCTTAAAAACAAGGACAAGGTCGACATCTGTTCTTATGTCGACGGATACACGACGGGATACCAAAAATTCGGAGACTATGGCGACGTGATCATTTACAGCAGAGGAGAGACCCTCAACCCCGTCATACATCGCGCCATATTGTGGCTGGAGTATAACGGCGACCATACATGGAGCGCCCCCAGCCTTGCGAATTATCCGTCCGATATGTGGTCGTGTACCGGCGGCGACGATCACAATAATCTCTCGGGCACCCTCACAATGAAAGAGATGGGATATGATGGATCATATGACCCCACTCTGAATCTTAACACGCTTGCGGACAGATTCCCCCATAGCGGATTTATTACGATGGGGGATAATAACAGCGGGTTCGACCAGCCGTCCAACACACCCGGGGTGAACGGGCTGGTGGCATATGAGCAGATAAACTCTGTTGCATGGAAAGAGGTACCGTGGGTGGGAGCATTCAAGATGCTTTTGAATGGGAAGAGAAGCGTTCTGGATGACGCCGTCCCGAACACCATACCGAGTCTCGCCGCCGCGATAATAGGGATCGTTTTCCTGCTAGTGGGGATAAGTTTCCTCTTTGATCAAAGATACTACAAGAAATACAGAAAAGAGTTGATCAATGAGATGAACGCCCCCGCCCCCTCATTTCCACTGGAAGAAGAAGAGGAATAAGGCCTCATAACAGCGTCGTCTGTTTTGTCGACCGATGTTTGAGAAGAGGTTCGAACAATTCATCTTTTTTGACGAATTCAATTATATCTTTGTCGATATTGAGTTCGATCTCTCTCGTCCTTCCGTTCCTTCCAAAGGATTTGACCCTTGCATGTATTATTCCATACATATCCATTTCAGAGATGAGATCCGCTACCCTCTTCTCTTTGATAGGGGTTATTCCCAATATGTTTGATACTTCTTTATAAGAAGAATATACATCCCCTGTCTTTACGATCACGTCTTTCTCTTTTTCCTCATGTATCTTGATTATACACCTAAGAATAACTTTTGATTGAGGAGTAAGGGTCTTTATCACTTCTTCAACCGCATTCTTATTTATTTTATTCCTTGCGGAATTAACATGAGCTTCGGTTATAGATGTGCTTTCATATCTTTCGGCTGTCTCCGCGGATACCCTCAAAAGATCCAATGCTCTTCTTGCGTCCCCCGAGTCCTGAGCGGATAATGCCGCACAATAAGGAATGACCCCTTCTTCCAACACACCTTCTTCAAATGCAAGCGTTGCTCTTTTCTTTAAGATATCTTGAAGCTGCTTTGCGTTATACGGAGGGAATACTATCTTCTCCTCACCTAACCTGCTTTTAGTTTTAGGATTAAGGAAATCCGTGAAGTTAGCGTTATTGGTAACGCCGATGATCGATACTTTGGATTGTTTGAGTATCTCATTCATCGTTGTGAGGAAATACAGCGTATCATCACCGTTCTTTTGGAGTATCCTGTCTATCTCATCCAATACAACAATGAACACCTTGTTCTTCTTATCAATATAATTGATTATTGTATCATGAACTCTGTCTAAACTCCATCCCGTGAAAGGAATGTCATTATTGTTTTCTCCAACAACCTGAGTCGCTATGTTGAAGAGTATCCCGTATGGATTATCGACGATCTCACAGTTCACATAAAGGAAGCTGCAGTTCTCTTCCTCGGGATCCGCTTTCTTCAGTTCTTTTCCAATGTAGCTCAAAACTGCGGTCTTGCCTGTTCCCGTCTTACCTGTGATAAGTATGTTTGAGGGTTTGTTCTTGAAAAGAGAAGGCGTCAATATGTCAACGATATTATCTATCTCATTCTCTCTGTGAGGAAGCTGATCCGGTATGTATGTGCTCTGAAGGATATCTCTGTTCTTTATGAGAAAACTCCGCTTTTTCTTTGAATTCTCAAATATAGATTCTTTCATTTCCAGAACACTCCGTCGACATCCCTATACATAGCCAAGGGAGTGTTATAAGGTTTTCTTTTCGCCGTCCGCAGCGATGCAGAATGATGTACATCTGTTTTATAAGATAGATTATATTATGGAGAATAATATCACTTAATTCAAGGGAGAGATTCAATGAAAGGATGGTTGGTTATCGCCGGTTGCATACTCGGTATCGTGGCATTCATAGCACTAATTTGGGCAATAGGAACATTCTTCTGAAAGAAACGAACGCCTATTTTTCAATGGTCTTTCTCTTTGATGGACCTTAGATGGGTTCCACTGGAAATAGGGGGGCGGGGGAGTATCCGGAGAGATAGTATAATTGTAGCTTTCGCATTATTAATTCAAACGAGAAGATCGACGGGGTATGAAGATATCGGATCGTTATTCCCTACTATGCATATCTGTGTCGGTCATCATTCTGATGATGGTCTTTGTCAATGGGGATGAGCCGGGAACGGAAGATGAGGACATCATCGGCATAGCTTATGACATAAGGTCCACACAGAGCGGCTACAGTTTCTCCTTTGAGGATACCGGCGGCGGAAAGATAAGATGTTTCACTCGGACCGAGCCCGTGGAGTATGGGATATACTCCATAAACGGCGGGTTCTCCGATGACGGCGGCATGTTCTTCATCAATTCGATACGTTTGATGCATCAGAATGAATTATATCACAATTAATGGATGACCAAGCATGTATGTTGCGGTCGACGACACAGACTCCGTCAGCGGCAATTGCACAACATTCCTCGCCACGGAGATGATATCCGAGCTGTGCAAAGAAATGGATATGATAGGATATCCGCGTCTTGTAAGGCTGAATCCAGCGGTCCCTTGGAAGACCAGGGGCAACGGTTCTTTGGTAATGAGGTTCGGGAAAGGCTCGGGAGAGAGGGTGCACATCGGCAACATCTCCGGCAGAGACATCTTCTGTTTCAGTAACGCAACCGAATATGAGCCAGATGAAAATTATATCATACAAAAGGTGGCCCCGCTCATTGAAAGATACAGTGAGCCCGGTTCGGATCCGGGGCTGGTGGTGAGCAGAAAAAAACCTTCTCAATCGATGTATTGGGGAGGGGTCAGGAACATATTGGAAAAGAGTGCCGCCGAGGACGAGATACAACGGATCGGTGCCGTCAAATATGAGAAAGGGTGCGGCCGCGGCATAATCGGGGCCACATGCGGCATGGCCTGGAGACCGAGGGACAGCACGCTGGAGATCATCACATACAGGCCGAAGGAAAGATGGGGGACCGAGCGTGTTTATGAACCTCTATCAATAAGGGAAGCGGATGTCTCGCTGCCGTCCACATTCAACAGCTGGGAGGAAAGGGCCCAAAAGGTGGCGATGGTCCCGGCAACGCCCTGCCCCGTCATGTACGGCCTCCGCGGAGAGGACCGTCTGGATCTTATGAGGGGGAAGGATATCATCAGGTGCGAGCAGCTTGAGAGGTGGATGCTGTTCCTCACGAATCAGGGGACGGATGACCACGTCATCCGCCATCCGAAAGAATTGGTCCCGGGCCGTTCCTATTACGTACGGGGGAAGGTGGTCAAAAGCTCCCGCATCACGGGCGGGCATGTTCTTACAGACATCGACACGAGGTTCGGAAGAGTGACCGTCGGGGCCTATGAACCGTCAAAGGAATTCCGTCTTCTTTTTGACAACCTGTCGGAGGGGGACGACATCGGCGTGATAGGCGAGCTTCGAGAGGAACCGAGGACCCTCAACGCGGAGAAGGTACATGTGATAAAAGCGGCCGAAAGATACGAGAAGATCTCGAATCCGTTGTGTCAAGGATGCGGAAGGACCATGGAGTCCGTCGGGAAAGGCAAAGGGTACCGGTGCAGGAGATGCCGCACGTCCGCGGACGGCCCCGAATTAAAGAAAGCGGTGCAGTGGGTAAGGGAGGGGTGGTATGAACCGCCGACCGCGGCCAGGAGGCATTTGTCGAAACCTCTGAAAAGGATGGGGGCGGAACAACCCGTAGAGTTCGTCAATAGACGTATTTGAACACCGACACCAATATATACTCAAGTTCACACTTACGCCCATATTTCAGGGAGGTACATCTATGGAAGAAATTGTTATACTCAGCGCGGCAAGGACCGCGATAGGGAAATACGGAAAAGCGTTAAGCGGCATAAAAGTGACCGAACTCGGTGCAACGGCTATTAGCGGGGCGGTCAAAAGGGCAGGCCTTGCACCCACTGACATCGAGGAGTGCATCATGGGCAACGTCATTTCGACGGGCCTCGGGCAGAACCCCGCAAGGCAGTCTGCGGTCGGAGCGGGGATCCCGTACGAGGTAGGCTCGTATACGGTGAATGATGTCTGCGGATCCGGCCTGAAGTCGGTGATGAACGCGGCAGATGCCATCAAGGCAGGCGAATACAATGTGATCGCCGCGGGCGGGATGGAGAGCATGAGCAACATCCCCTACTACCTTGACGGTGCCAGATGGGGATTCACCATGAACGACAAGGTCCTTACGGACACCATGGTGCATGACGGTCTGTGGGACATCTTCAATAACCAGCACATGGGAACCACCGGCGAGATAGTTGCGGAGAGGTTCGGCGTCACAAGGCAGGACGCCGACCAGATGGCAGTGGACAGCAATGTCAAGGCGGCAGCGGCACAGGCGGCAGGCAAACTCAAGAATGAGATCGTGCCGTTTGTGATAAAATCGAAGAAAGGGGACACTGTCTTTGAGGTCGACGAGGGAGTAAGGGCAGACACCACATTGGAATCGCTGTCCGGCCTCAGGCCGGTGTTCAAGAAAGAAGGCGGCGTCGTGACCGCGGGCAACTCTTCCCAGCTGAGCGACGGAGCCGCAGCGGTGATCGTGGCATCAAGGTCATGGGCGGAAGAGCGCGGTCTTAAGCCGATGGCAAGCATTGTGGCATACGGAGAGAGGGGAGTGGCGCCAGAACTTATCATGGAAGCACCTATACCGACCACCGAGCACGTTCTCAAGAAAGCGGGCATGAAGATAGACGACATCGATCTGTTCGAGCACAATGAGGCCTTTGCGACCGCTTCCTGCGCCGTAAAGAAAGCGTTCAACATACCCGACGACAAATTCAACGTGAACGGCGGGGCGATAGCTCTGGGACACCCCATCGGCTGCTCCGGCGCACGCGTCCTGACAACGCTGGTCTATGCGATGCAGGACCGCCAGAAGGAAACGGGCCTCTGCACGCTCTGCCTGGGCGGAGGGAACGCCGTAACGATGATAGTCCGCAGAGAATAAGCGTATTCTCTGTTATCTAAACCCTTTAACTAATCCTATTTTTTTGTTCATCTTGCCTCAAAGTGCGTTGTTTATGATCTCAACACACATTTTCAGAGCCGGGAAAAATGAATCAAAACCCGAAGTGAAAATGAATCAAAACACGAAATTTTACAATAATCCAGAATAGATTAATATATCTCAAGGTCATCTGAGAAATATGGGCCATTATCTCAGTAGGATAGCGGACAAGGAACTGGAGACCGCTCTCAGAACAACCGGTGCGGTGCTTATCGAAGGGCCCAAATGGTGCGGCAAAACGAGAACAGCCGCAGAACGGGCGGCAAGCACGATATATCTTCAGGATGTCAGAAAGAGGAAGGATTACCTCCAAGCCGCGGAGATCGCACCCGATATTCTGCTCAAGGGGGACACACCGCGCCTCATTGACGAATGGCAGACAATACCTCTTCTGTGGGACGGCGTACGTTTTGAGGTAGATCAGCGCGGAATACCCGGACAGTTCATACTGACGGGTTCAGCGGTATCGCTCGATAATGCGACAATGCACACCGGCACAGGAAGATTCTCAAGGATGCTGCTGCGCCCAATGACGCTGTTCGAATCGTTGGAGTCCAACGGCGACATTTCGTTGGCATCACTTTTCAACGGCGGCGACATAAGAGGGATATCACCGCTATCGGTCGAAAAACTCGCATACGCATTGGTAAGGGGAGGGTGGCCGGCATCGGTCATAGACGGCGGCCCATCCTCTTTACGGCACGTGCGCGACTATGTGGAAATGGTGATAAACGCTGACATATCGCGCGTTGACGGTGTGGAAAAGAATCCGAAGCGAGTACGAAGGCTGATGCGTTCGTTGGCTAGGAACACATCATCAATGGCAAAAATGAAGACGATCGTGGACGATATAGCGGGGGACGATGCGGACGGCGCGGTATCCGACAGAACGATAGCGGCATACATGAATGCGCTACGGCGGATATTTGTGATAGAGGAGCAGCCGGCGTGGGGCCCCTCCATTCGTCCCAAGACCGCTCAGCGGACATCTCCGAAACTTCACTTTGTAGATCCTTCGATCGCGGCCGCCGTACTGAATATATCGCCGGAAGGTCTGTTCAAGGACTTCACCACATTCGGCCTGTTATTCGAATCATTATGTGTCAGGGACCTCAGGGTATACGCTCAGGCGCTGGATGGCGAAGTTTATCATTACCATGACGGAAGCGGCCTTGAAGTGGATGCCGTCGTGAATCTATATGATGGAAGGTGGGGTGCCGCGGAGATAAAGATGGGGGCCGGAGAAATAGACAAAGCGGCCGAGAGCCTTAAGAAATTCAGAAATAAGGTGAACACGGAAAAGATGGGCGAACCGTCATTCCTTATGGTGCTTACGGCAACGGAGTTCGGATACAGACGCAGTGACGGCGTATACGTTGTGCCGATAGGCTGTTTGAAGGATTGATGCACACATCATTTACTTTGATGAGAGCGGGGACAGCCTGCTAGGGGCCGTCCCCATCCAACAACAGTAAGAATATTATGGCTTCCCGCCTATTCATGAACATGGAACTGGAGCAGATCCTCGAGAAGATAGAAGGGTCCAGAGATGACATGGTCAGGGTGATGTCGGAGATGATACGCATTCCCGCCCTTGCTCCGGTGAACGGAGGGGTCGGCGAAGGCAGGAGGGCAGACATGCTCACAGGTTACCTGGAAGGCTATGACAGCATCATAAGGGTAGATGCGCAGGACGACCATGACCCGGGCGTCATAAGGCCCAACATACTCGCCAGGAAGAACGGCAAAGGGAAAGGAACAGTATGGATCGTGGCGCACATTGACACTGTTCCAGCGGATGACCTTCAGGATTGGGACACCGATCCCTTTGAGCCGGTGGTCAGGGATGGAAAGATATACGGGCGCGGCACGGAAGACAACGGTCAAGCGGTGATATCCTCCATGTTCGCCTCCAAGTTCATTCCGAAAGAGATGCTGTCGAAGATGTCCATAGGCATAGCTTACGTCGCCGACGAAGAGACATCGAGCAAAATGGGCATCGAGCATGTGATCAAGAATGGGTACTTCTCCGAAGACGATGTGTTCATCGTGCCTGACTGGGGAACCCCGGAGGGGGACCTGGTCGACGTGGCGGAGAAGAATCTGATATGGCTCCAGTTCAACGTGACCGGAAAGTCCACGCACGCGTCGACGCCGGAGAAAGGTGTGAACGCATTCAAGGCAGGCACGGAGTTCCTTGCGGACCTGATGTCCGAGTTCAAGAAGGAGTTCCCCAACGAGAATAAGATGTTTGTTCCAAAAGTGTCCACGTTCGAGCCCACAAAGTGCACTGGCACAGTGATGAATGTGAACACGATCCCGGGGAACTTCGAATTCTCCATGGACATAAGGATGGTGCCGGAATATCATCAGGATGAGGCATTGGCAGTTGCCAAGCGCATTGCGGAAAAGCATGAGGCCCTGACCGGAGCGAAGATAGAGATACGGGAGATACAAAGGCACGTCTCCGGCAAAGTGTCGTCCACGGAGGGGGCGGTCTTCAACTCACTGATGGAGTCCATAGAGTCGGTCACAGGAAAAAAGCCGAGACCGGTCGGGGTGGGCGGTGCGACATGCGCGAACTTCTTCAGGAAAGAAGGATACGATGCATATGTGTGGGAATACGGCGGCGGGACCCTCCACGGCCCGAACGAGTATGTGGTCATAGACAACATCGTGACCGACGCAAAGGTCTTTGCGTCATTGTTCTATAAATTGTGCGTCTGAAACAGAGCATCATTCTTCAAAAAGGCGCTCAAGCATCCAGTCTGAGTCAAAGACCTGAAGGTCCTCGTATCCCTGGCCGTCCGATACGAAAGCGATGGGTTTGCCGATCGTGTGCGCGATCGAAAGCGCGGCACCGCCTTTCGCATCCGTGTCTATCTTCGTAAGGATGATGGCATCTATCCCGATCGCCGCATCGAACACCTTTGCCTGCTCGACCGCATCGTTGCCGGCCAGTGCGTCCCCGACGAATATCTTCAATGCAGGCTTCGATATCCTGGATATCTTCTTCATTTCGTCGATGAGGTTGCTGTTGGTCTGCATACGGCCAGCCGTGTCCAAGAGTACCACATCTTTCTTTTTCGACCTGGCGTGCTCGATAGCGTCGAACGCCACCGCGGACGGGTCAGCATCCTGTTCCTGTTTGACTATCTTCACCCCAAGCCTTTCTGCGTGAATGCTCAGCTGCTCTATCGCTCCGGCCCTGAAGGTGTCGCAGGCGGCGATCACCACGCTTTTCCCCTCATCGCTCAGTCTTTTCGCTATCTTTGCGATGGCCGTGGTCTTCCCCGTCCCGTTTATGCCGACGAACATCATCACGGTGGGCCTCTCCTGCCCGTCTATCCATGCGTCGAAATCGAACTCGTTGACCTTCAGGACACTCCTTACGGACTCCCTGACGGCGTTCTCGACCACCTCTTCCAACGTATACTGTCTGCCGTATTTCTTGTTCAGAAGGTTGTCCCTTACGCCCAGTATTATGTCCTGCACCACGGGATAGGCAACGTCGGATTCCAAAAGAATGACCTCCAGCTCATCCAGGAGGTCATCCAGGGGGTCTTCTTTGATCTTCTTCCCGGAATCCCCGACCATTTTTTCCGCAGGTTGTGCGTTTCCGGAGGAGCTCGGTTTTTTCTGTTTGCTCTGTTTCAGCTGCTCTTTTCTGGAGACAGGCTTTTCTTTCTCCACCGGCACAGGGTCGCTTTCAGGTTCCGCTGTTGCGGGGATCTCCTCGTCCAAAGGTACAGGTATGTCTTTCTCGGTCTCTTTCTCTTCGGGAATACTGTCGTAGATCTTCTCGGAATCCAGCTTGGAGGACGATTTATTCAGAACGTTCTTGAGCTTGGATTTCAGAGAATCGAACATACGCGCATCACTGGGCCGTCAGCTGCCTGTATTTGTATTCGTTTTGGACAGCCATCGTGAGTTCCGAGGCCATCTTCTCTATCTCGTCGAGAGCTCCCACGGCCTCTCTGAGGGCAAGGGATATCTCGCTCACGGTCCCTTCCATGAATGCTACGGCCTCATCAAGGTCCTTTTCGGCCGCAAGCCTGTTCCCGATGCCGACGATGGCTTTCTTTTTGCCGGTTATCTTTGCCGGCACGTAAGACGATGCGCCGACCGGGATCAATACCTCGTCACCCTCTTCAGCTGCGGCAAGCGCTTTGAATGCCTCGCGCGCCCTTGTAGTATCCTCAAGCGAGACCTGAAGCAATCTGACCTGCCTGTTCAGAGCCTCCAACTGGGCGTTGTAAGCGTCAAGGACCGCCAATGCCTGACGGAGCTCGTCGTCTTCCATTTTCATGCCCCGACTTCGTATTTCACAACAGGATTCGTGATCTGCTCGGGGGAGAGTTCGGTCACCTGCGTGATATCGATCTCCCATCTTTTGAGCCTGTGCTTGCTGCCGAGAATGGACAACACCTTCTCTCTGACCGCTTCCTCGTTCTCTGCTGAGACCTCGATGGAGAAGGGCTGCCTCTTCCTCGTGTCAGCGAATGAACCTACCACTTGGAATGCTTTCATGATGTTCGTGAATTATACTCAATTAATAAAGCTTTGGTAACAAAAAATTGTGTTTGACAATTTTGTCGTTATCATCTCTCCAGCAGATCAGGGCACTCTTTAATTTCGTTCCGTTCATTTTGCCCGCCTTCAGGCATTTCAAAGAGACGCATTCGTCGGACATTCTTTTGTGATCCGTGATGGTGAATCACATGCTCGCCTTATGCACCGTATCTGTATTTCGCAATGCGCCTTTAAAATAAGGTGGCCGCGGCAAAGATCGCTGAGATGCTGGCCGCAATAGCCGCAATTACAAAATATATCACCGAACGGCGGGCAGTACTCAGCGATTTGCGTGCGATTCTCTCTGAGCACCTTTTAAAATCGACTTCTGCCAGTCGTATCTTGCTTTCGTAGACCATCTCTGCCTTTTGGCACCGGACATCCATTATCCTCTTCAGAGAGGTTCTTTCTTCCAATCTGAATTTATGTTCATATATTTCCAAGAATCTTGTACCGTATATGTGGTTGGTCTTCGCCTCGTTGCACATTATAATGGCATTTTTCATTCGATTCTCCCATAGTTCAGGTTTATCCTGCCGCCCTTGTGAAGTGCCATCAATATAGACGACGGCATCCGTTATATTTTCGAGAGCGTCTATGAATGCTTGGGCTATCTTTTTTTCAACGTTTCGCGCATCAGCCTCAACCAACACATTCATCGCGGTGCAATTGCAGATTTCTTTTGAACATGAATCTAACATCCCTCTGAACTTTTCCCAAATGTTGTTTAACCAAACATCCCTATACACTTCATCCTCGATCTCTGTTTCAACTTTAATGGAACATATCCACCCTTTGTCGTGAATGCTGATCTCAACCTTCCCCTCTGGTGTCGAAGCCAGTATGTTTTTTTAGAGATGTCATAAAAAAACGAAACTTCATTTATTTCGTCAGTCTCACTGTTGTATTCATCGATTTGGGTCTGGATATAATGCTCATCATCTTTAAGCGGGTCTCCAGAAATATTAGGGATCCAGCCCCATAAGCCTTCCAGTGGCATGACATCAACTCGGCTTAAACCGTGGTGGCTGGTGCTGGAGGATAATGTAATCCTTTGCCTACTGAGGTAGCCTGTGCAAAAGCTTTGCCATCTTTGAGCGTATACGCTGTATGGCCTGCCCGGACGAGCCTGTCCAATATGATCTTATCCTCTGGATCGTCTATTTGTCGCGTATAGTAATATTTGAAAAAAACCGCGTTCATCCGTTCTCCATCGAATCTGTTCATCTTCATCACTCACGTACCTAAGTGGGGTGGATTCATCATCCAATATTTAATGTATCTGTGTTGCAGGATATAATATGGTTTCCCCCTTGTCGAACACACTTGTTAGTGACTATATTTGATTTCTTTAGACACAGAGGAGTTTTTGGTTGAACTTCGGCCGCTCTCTGAGCAAGATAATGATTCGGCTTGAACGACCCGTATATCTCCGAGCGACCCCTCCGCCTCATCAACATTACTTGTTCCTGGCATATCTGGCATCCGTGTAGCTACCGATCTTCTTTATCTCTCCCTTTTTCAGCATGTCTGAAAGCTTTTTCTCTATCGTTGTTATACTGATGTCGGGCAAAAGCTCGCTTATCTCTCTCTTTGAGATCGATCCGAAACAATTCATGACCGCTGCCTCGATGCGGTTGTTCTTGTTGATCTTCTTGCCTTCGAGAACATCAAAACGCCTATCTAATTCACTATAGCACGAATGCAGGATGAAAATAAAATTCTCTATGAAGGGAACGTAATCGTTGCCGCAGGTGTGCCAGTTCTCAGACGATCTGCGAAGCGCCATGTAGTAGTTTCCTTTGTATTTGTTTATCTGGCCTTCGAATGATATGTACTTTCCGACATCGATGCCGCACTTATGCATCATCAGCAAGGAAAGAAGACGGGACACCCGTCCGTTGCCATCGATAAAGGGATGAACGCAGAGAAAATCCAATATGAAACATGGGATCAGCAAGACCTGGTCGATATCGCTGTCGCCGCTTGCGTCCATGAATGCGAGAATAAGCTGCTCCATCGACTCGGGCGTTTCTTTCCAAGGTGTCGGCGCGAATATTATCTCTCTTTCTCCTTCCGCATTCTCGCTTATGATACAGTTATCTCTGTTCTTATACGTCCCTCCTCCGTTTCGTGTGTGCGACAGCATTATCCTGTGCATGTCCAGGATGTCTTTCTCGCTGACATCGTATCTGTCCGGATTGTTAAGGATCGTGTCAAGAACATCGCGGTATCCTGTTATTTCTTCCTCTTCATGATTCAGAGGCGCGCTGTTTTCGTTAACGATCTTTTTTATGCGCTCGTCGGTCGTTATTATTCCTTCAATCGCATTGGATCCTTTGACCGATTGTACTCTTGCCAGCGACCTCAATGCGGAGAACACTTCTTCGCTGTCTTTTTTTCTCTCGTTTTCCTTAGACCTTAGGATCTCCATCTTATTCAACAGGGTCACTGTGCCGGTGCTGATCCCCATTTTTTTTATGAAAGAATAATCAAAACGCCGCATTTTCTCTGCCTAATAATAAAACTCTCTGCATATATATTATGGTTTTTATATGCAGAGAATTTTTAATTTTAATATTTCTCTGCATACAAATCGTGATTTTATAGTTAGAGCTTCAACTCCGCAAAATAGGGAATACGTTGAAGCCTGACTTCTTGTCCAATTCCTCTGGCTTCTTCGGGACATTATCCCAGTGGACGCTATCTAGTAACCCGGCGTAAGTGTCAGACACGTGATGTAAAGGGATGTTCCAAAAAGACCTAATGCAAAAACTGGGTCAAATATTTTTAAAATTAATATTTTGAATAAATATTAATTAAAATTATATTTCGATTAAGTATTAATGTTTCATAATATATGTATACTCATGGAACCGTTGATAGGGAGGGAAAAGGAACTAGACTGGCTCAACGGTCTGTTTTCAAAACGAGGGCCGGAGACCTGTGCGGTATATGGCAGAAGAAGGGTTGGCAAGACGGCCCTTCTGACGCAGTTCTGTGCAGATAAAGAGGCATTTTTCTTCACGGCTTCTCAGGGATCTACCGAAGAGGATACGTTAAGGAACTTTACTGAGGCGATGGGATTGTTCGCCGGCCATGACGTAGGCGGGGCGAAAACGTTCTCCGGCGCTTTGAGGAAGTTCGGGGATCTGATCGGAGAGAGGAAGACGGTGATGGTAATAGACGAGTTCCCATACCTAACGAGATCCCTTCCGGGTTCGGCATCCGACCTCCAGGCGTTCATCGACCGCGGGATGAAAAGCACGAACCTCTTCCTGATCGTATGCGGGTCTTCAATATCCGCGATGAGGTCGGAGATCGACGATAAAGAAAAACCTCTTATGGGCAGGTTCATGAACCGCACGGAACTGAAGCCGCTGCCGTTCTCCGAATGCAGAAAATTCCATACGGGCCTTTCAGACACCGAGAATATGGCTTTCTATATGGTGTTGGGAGGGGTTCCGATGTATCACAGAATGACTGAGGGCAGGACCTTCGAGGAGGCGGTCACGGACGGGTTCCTGAGTGGTTTTCCGTTTCTGTCGGAAGAGGCGCTCAGCATCATCTATAGGGAACTCCCTCGATCAGATGATATCCTGAAGATACTGGACGCGATCGCGGGGGGAGCGGTCGTACAGAAGGAGATCGTTGAAAAGACGGGGATAGCGCAATCGCTGTGCAGCATTCATCTGAGTTCCATGGAATTTCTCGGCATAATCGGGAAGGACACCCCCATGGCAAACTCCCCGAAAAGGCCGGTGTACCGCATACACGACAGCCTGCTCTCTTTTTACTTTTCTCTGATCAGAAAAAGACCCGCGTTCGCGGGGGGAGCGGACCCGAAGGTCGCATTTGAAAGGCTGGAACAAATGATCGATTCGCATCTCGGCCATGAGTTTGAGAAAGTATGCAGGGAGTACTTGGCATCCAAGATACCGTGTGTGGAGATAGGAAGGTGGTGGGGCCGCATCGGGGATGAGGACACCGACATTGACATAGTTGCCATAGCCACCGACGGCAAGATGGATTGTACGGTATTCGCCGAATGCAAGTATTCTAAATGGGCGGTCGAGAGAAGCGTCCTGGAGAAGCTCAAATATCGTTCTCAGTACGCAAAAGGCACTATGAACTGCCGGTATGTTCTTTTTTCGAGATCAGGGTTCGACAAAGATCTTCAGGAGCGTGCCGAAGCGGAGAGAACAACCCTTATCACGCTGGAACAGATGTACGACGGCGGCATTGAATGGAGAATATTCTGACCCGGATCAGAATAACGATTCCTTTTTCTCGGAGAGGTGGCCGTGGTCGGCAACTCTCCTGCCGATGAGGAATACGGCCGCGTATTCGGGGGCTTCCGTTTCCCCGGACAATGAAAAATGCTCTCCCATCATATCAAGTTCGTAGTCCTTTTTCATGGTGATCCTTATCGGCTCGTCGGAATACGACGACGGGACGGCATTCTGAAGCGGGTCGAAACCCGTCAATTCATCTCTGGTGATAGGCGTCACTCTGAGCCCTGTCTTCCCGTGCACTGAACCGGGAAGACGTATTATTCTCTTTATGTCGGGGGTGACCGGCTTATCCACCTCCGCCGCGAGAGAGGGCGCCACATCCTCTCCCATGATCTTCACCAGCATCTCCTGGGTATTTCGGTTGAGGGTCGCCATCGTATTCTTCTCGAAGAGCACCTTCCTTGAGGACCTGACGTCGTCCCGCATCTTGATCAGGGTGCTGTTGGCGGAGGCCGAGACGGAAGGATATTCTTTTTTCAGGATCTTCGGATCAAGGTCGCACACATCGTTCACAAGGTCCATCAGTCCGTTCCTCATCCTCCTCCTCCACCCTCCGGCCTCCGGAGGAGGTATGAGGCGGTCCTTCGCAACGTTCGTCCTCTTGCCGGCCGCCGTTCTCACTTGAGACGTGGCGACCCTCTGGAAAGGGAACACCCAATCGATGTTAAGGCCGGAGCAGGTGATGTAGTCGACGAGCTCCCTTCTCTCGTGGGTGCCGAGGGTAAGCACATCCTTGGACGGTATGTGCGCATGGTACCCCCTTCCGCCGGAGAATGTGATATGGACGTTCTCCTCACCGAATCCCAGGTCCGAGAAGAGGAATGAGTCGGTCAGATCGATCATCTCTTCTTTGATCTTGCTCAGCATCTCTGGGTACGACATCTTTTCCGCCCCCTCTAAGTGGTCGGCATCCAGGTCGAAGATCAGATCCGCTCCAAGCCACTCCTTCTCGTCCATCGTGGGGGCGCTGGGTTTTCGGTAATATGCGGTCGAGTAATAGCTGTGGCTGGGCACCTGGGCTATCATGAAACGGTTCAGCTCCTCCGGGGTCGGGAAGCTCATGTGCCTCTGCACCATCTGCCGGTCAAAGAACATGAAACCGAATTCCCTTTTAGTGAAACGGTCCGGCATTATCGGATGGTTCTCTCTGTAATATTTCCTGAAGGACTTCAGCAGGAAACGGGAATTGCTGTCCATGGCGTACTCGAATCGGGTAACGTATAATTATATTGTCCGACACTTCACCAATATGGCAGAAAAAGTCCCCGTTTATGACAATCATGTTCACATGGACCCTTCAGGCAGGAATGTGGACGCCGCCAGAGAGTTCGAGGCGACCGGAGGGACGGGTCTGACCCTGGTCACGCTGCCTTACAGGCAGGTCCCGATAACCCGTGGAGAGGATTTTGAGCGGTCTTTCGAGATCACGCTGTCCCTTGCGGATAAGGCCAGAGAAGCGACGGACCTGGAGATCAATGTTGCAGTGGGCCCGTATCCGGTGCTGATACTGCCGCTCTCCGAAAAGTATGGGCTGGAGAGGGCCGAAGAGATGATGATCGAAGGCATGGCGTCGGCCGCGAGGATGGTGGAGGAAGGCAAGGCGTGCGCGATAGGAGAGATCGGCAGGCCGCATTTCGACGTTCCGGAGGAGATATGGGACGCGTCCAACAGGATACTGCTCAGGGGGATGGAGCACGCAAAGGAACTCGGCTGCCCGGTCATAATCCACTGCGAGTCCGGGACCACGGAGACCAATCGTTCCTTGTCAGATATGGCGAGGAGCGCCGGCCTGGACCCGGGAATGGTGGTCAAACACTCTTCGCCGCCCTTTGTGACCGACAGCGAGACATTCGGGGTCATGCCGTCGATACCCGCATCGAAGAAGAACATCTCCGAGGCACTCGGCAAAGGGTCGACAAGGCTGATGCTGGAGACGGATTACATCGACGATCCGGAACGGCCCGGGATGATGATGCCCGTTACCACAGTGCCAACCAAGGTAAAGATGCTGCTTTCTACCGGGAGACTCGGGCCGGAGGACATAAACAGGATATGCAGGGACATTCCCGACAGCCTCTATCATCGCTGAAAAATTATTCTATCAAAAAGAGATACCTATGTGAAAGATATGCAGGCAAAGATAACCAGCGTTTATGACGAAGGCTCACAGGTAGGCACTCAGCTGATCGGAGCGAAGGGGTTCGCCGTCCTGATCGAAACGGGGGACGGGGCGATACTCTTCGATACCGGCAGGAGGGGCAGGTATCTTCTGCATAACATGATGTTCCTTGACATAAAGCCGGAAGATATCGATAAGGTCGTGATATCCCACGGGCATGCCAGCCATACCGGTGGGATAGAGGATATTCTGAAGAACCGTGACAGGCCTCTGAACATATACGCTCCCGAATCGGCGATCGGCATCGGGAAACCATTCGGCCCCAAGGGCGTCCGCATACCGGAAGAGCTCAAAGAGAAGGCCGATGTGTATGAGGTGAGGGATTGGATGCAGATCTCCGCGGAGGCGTTCATCTCTTATCCGATGGACATAGGCAAAGATCAGACCGAAGTGTTCATCGTACTTTTGACGAAGAAGGGGCCGGCAGTCATCGCCGCATGCTCTCATGCGGGAGTGGGCGAGATCATGGAGGCGGTGAAGAAGAAGTTCGGATCATACCCCCGCACATACATCGGCGGGGTGCACATAGGAAAAAAGGAAAAGGAGAAAGCGAACGGCATCGCCGCTTTATTCTCCGAGAAAGGCTGCGACAACCTGTACCTGAATCATTGCACGGGAGTAAGCGGCATGACGTACCTCCGAGTGAATCTGGGTCTCAGAGGCGTCAACGATTTTTACGTGGGTACCGTCCTGCAAATGGATGTCTGAAGGACGCGGAAAACGGTGTTTGAAGGATATACCTAAATACGACCGCATTTTATCTTAACGCAGTGATACCATGAGATGGCGCATCAGGACAGCATCGATGTTCATTGTAATGACCTTTATACTGCTGGCGGTAGGGTTGGTCATAGGATTGCTCTTCGACAACATCATGATAGGTCTCATCGTCATGCTGGCACTTGCCGTGATATTCATCCTTTACGCATACTTCTTCTCAAAACGCAGCGCGCTGAGGGCGAACAAGGCCCGCATCGTGACCGAGGCGGAGGAGCCCAGGCTGTACGGCATTGTAAGGAGCGTTGCCAACAAGGCGGGCGTGCCGATGCCGGAGGTGGGCATTTCCGAATATCCGATGCCGAACGCCTTCGCGACGGGAAGGAACCCCAAGAATGCGGCGGTGGTGGCGACGAGAGGCCTTCTGAACCTGCTCCCGGACGATGAGCTCGAAGGGGTGATGGCCCACGAGATGGCGCACGTCAAGAACAGGGACATCCTGGTAATGTCGGTGGCATCGACGATGGCCGCGGTACTCTCTTACGGAGCAATGTTCGCGAGATGGGGGATCCTGATGGGCGGCAACAACAGGAACGGCTACGCTTTCCTCATTGCTCTCGTTTTAAGCATAACGGTGCCCATCGCCGCGATCCTGGTGCAGCTGGGTGTATCGAGAAGCCGCGAATACCTCGCGGATGAGACGGGCGCGATGATAACGGGCAACCCCCGCGCTCTCGCGCGGGCCCTGAGAAGCATTGAGACGGGAGTGAGCTCTCCCGTCAACGAATATTCCAACACAAGCTACTCGGATATGTGGATATCCGATCCCGTCAGGAAGAGGAGCCTGTTCAAAAGGATGTTCAGCACCCACCCGCCGACGGAGGACAGGATAGCGAGGCTCAACGAGCTGGCAATAAAGATGGACACCGGCCAGAAGCCGAGGTATATCAAGGCCGCAAAGAAGAAAGGGCATCTGTAACGTTACTTCACCGGTTCCCACTTTGCAAGCTCGTTGACCTTGGAAAGCGTGGACCCTCTTTTTATTTCCTCTCTGGTGCGGTTCTCCCTTTCGTTGACGTCCACCGTCCTGTTGGCCACTTCGACCGCGACCTCTTTGGGTATGACCATGAGTCCGCACTCGTCGCCCACTATCCAGTCCCCGGTGCGGACGATCTGCCCTCCGATGGTGACCTCCATGCCGATCCCGCCGTAGCCTTTGGGCTCTCCCGCGCAGGGCACGACAGTTCTTGCGAACGCCGGGAAACCCATCTTCTTTATGTCGTCGATGTCCCTTATCGCGCCGTCGATAACGACCCCGACCGCGCCCATCATCATCGCCGAGTGGGAAGCAAGCTCCCCCCAGACAGCTACGGGAGCGTTCCCGACATCGATCACGATCACATCGCCGGGCTTTGCGTGGTCTATCGCCTCGACCGGCTTGGCCCAATCTCCGTTGGCCGTCTGCACGGTGAGCGCCCTGCCGACCATCCTCACTCCGTCGGCAATGAACGGCCTGAGCCCCATGATCACCCCTCTTTTATGGAACGCATCGGATATGTTGCAGGTGGATGCCTTGGAGAACGCTTCGAACAACCCTTCCTCATTATATTTCTTGGACAACACGGAATCAATCTTCTTTCCGGACATGGAAGAGACGATATCCGCCGCGGAACCTTTGATGTCGGCGGCTTTGATTATGCCGCCGCCGACGATGATGATGGATGCCCCCGCATCTACATACTGAGGGGCGGTCTCGACCGTTATACCGCCGGCCACCGCTATCGGGATGGAGGTATCCTCAACGATCGTTCTGAGAATGTCTAGTGGCTGCCCTTCCCCCCTCATCTGCGAATCGATCCCCATGTGGAGGCAGATGTAGGATACTCCCAACTTTTCAACCGCCTTCGCTCTTGCAATGCGGTCCGGGACGTTGATCATATCGATCATCACTTCCGCACCGTATTTCCTTCCGGAGGAAACGGCTTCTGCAATGGTGGAATCGTCCGCAAGACCCAGTACCGTGACTATGTCCGCTCCGGCCTTGGCCATCATCTCCACCTCCAGCCCGCCGACGTCCATGGTCTTCGTATCGGCTATTATCTTCCTGCCGGGGAACTCCCTGCGGATGGTCCTTACCGCTTCGGCGCCGTCGCTCTTTATCAGAGGAGTGCCGACCTCCACCCAGTCCGCGCCGCCTTCCACCGCCTCATGGGCTATTGCAACCGCACGGTTCAACTGCATCAGGTCCAGAGCTACCTGCAGGATCGGTTTCATACCGTCGTTATCTGCAGAGCGTTATTTACAGTTATTGAGTGCTCTTGCAAACGTGCGGCAGCCAAGGCGGCATCCGCTTAGAGCATTGGCGCATGCGGAGATAAAGCGGCTGTAGGACGCCGTTTCAACAACGCGAATATGGATAAAATCTAAAATTAATTTAAGATAAAAACCAAAATAAATTTTAGATTTTATCTCAAATATGCTTTAGAAAAAAACCATGTTTGACACATATGTGCTACTCACAAAGGAATAAGAAGCCACTCAGCTCGCCCGTCTATCATCAGATATCAGCTCGAAAATGTTCATCATCGTGGCATGACCCAATCGTACGGGGAGAATAAATCATTGTCTGTCTCGGTTGACCGTGTCGATCAATTCATTATGTTCTTGTCATGTTTGTCTGAAAGCCATATTTTATAATACGCATCGACACACCAGAAGACGAGAAAACCAAGCAGAAACAAACAGTTGGAGTAGTCTGTATCAACGATCCACCATTCAATGATACCAAAAATGATACCAAAAATGAACCTTGATGTGGCACTTAGTCAGATTCAGGATATCACTCCGAAGAAGAGTGTGAAAACATATGGGCTCAAAAGTTTTTAAGAAAATCAGGCAATCAACACAGTCGTCTTGGTTGTTCATCTCATTGCCTGACGAGTCCTTTCATTGTTCGAACTCTTCCAATAATTCTCGCAAGCGTCTTTCAGTTACTGGAACTCTTCCCTTTCAGCAGGACGGCGTCATTGCGCATACAACTCAACCCCTTCCTTCATCACTGTTTCCAGAAATTCACCATCAAGCGCTTCTTTGTCAACTATGTCTATTTCGCATCCGATCGCATCGCGCAATTCCCTGAAGAATCCAGACAGGACAAACAGCGTTCTTATCTTTCCGGATTCGATGCAGAAATCGTAATCGCTGTTCTCGTCGTAATCTCCTCTGGCCGCCGAACCGAAAAGGTATATCTTATCTACGCCGTACTTCTCTGCCACCGGTCTTACTATCGCTCTCAGTTCTTCAACGTCATATCGCTTGCGAGTTGCCGGGCCCATGGTGTCATATCCGTCTCGTGTGGTTTAAATCTTATCTGTATTAGAGATATACAAAATGATAGCAGATGGCAGATACACCACCGCCAAAGACATGGAAATCTCCTTGGGAACATCTTCCGCTTCAGTCGAAAGATCAATAGCCAACCTTAAAGAAAAGGGCCTCATTCGAAGGGTGGGGAGCAAAAAAATGGGAAGCTGGGTACTAAATCATTCTTTTAATCCACCATAATGATGGAATAAATGATGGAATAAACACTAACTTCGGAAATTGTGGTAAATGGCACGGTAAATGATACGAACTTCATGAATGTTATTGGGGTTGTATCACTTACTCCATCATTTATTCCATCCTGAAAACGCTGTCACGAGAAATCAGTTGGCCTAACAAATGAAAAATGCGGCAGCCTGTGATTATCTGACACAGTATCTGGGCAAGTGCTAAATCTTTTCAGTTGATAACGGATAATGTTCAAAGAGGGGTCGCATGTTGGGAAAGAAGGAAAGGAAGGCGCGCGTGCTGTTCATCGACGAGAAGAACGATCTGACCTCGCAGCTGGCGGAATACTTCACAAGAGAATACTACGGCAGCAGATACGAGGCATACAGCGCGGGCCCGAAGCACGACCTGGTGGATTGCGAGATGATATCCGTCATGTATCAGAGGGGAGAGGACATGAGGCGGCAGGTCTCCAAGGACTTCAGGGACAGGGACCACCTCCGTGATGATGAGGATTATGATTTTGTGATATTCCTGAGGGAGAAGGTGTTCGAGGAGTGGGCCAAGAGGACGCCCTGGCAGGGAAAGCAGATACTGTTCGAGATGGGGTCTGCGGAGGATTTCTCCGCCACAGACGATAAGGAGCTGGCGGAATGCTATTCAGACCTTATCGATAAAGTGAGCGCCTGGGTCAGTGAGAATCTGAAAGAAACGGATAAACTTAGATCGATGATAAGCGCATGATCCCCGTAATAATTCATGACAAGTGTCAATGCGACCCGAAGAAATGCACCGCAAAAAGGATGCTGAAGTTCGGGCTGGGCAAAGAGGCGAAGACCCTGTCCGCCATACCGCGCGGATCGATCGTCCTTTCGCCTTTCTCTGAGATCGCTCTTTCTCCCGCAGATATCGTTCATGCGAAAAAGGGGCTGGTGGTAATGGACCTCACCTGGACCAACATAGACGATTTCCCAAAATTAAAAGGAGTTCATGAGAGGTCCCTCCCCTATCTGCTGGCATCGAACCCCGTTAACTGGGGGAGGCCGATGGAGCTGAACAGCGCCGAAGCCGTCATGGCATCCCTGATCATCTTGGGCGAGAAAGGACAGGCGGAGGAATTCACGGGAAGGTTCAACTGGGCCCCGGAATTCATACGCCTGAACGGGGCTATGCTGGAAGACTATTCGAACGCCGAGGACAGCGCCGGCGTTGTGCGGATACAGAATGAATATCTGGAAAGTATACGTGGCGGAAAGTAACCGCTGAGCGGCAGAAAGCAGATATTATTTCCGTAAATTAAGCTATTTTCGAAGGAGCATACTGGTCACAATTTCCATGCTGGGTATCTGATGCGATCTGCGCAATTTGTTTCAAATATTTACAACAAACATGATTTGTTGTTGAATTTTGAAACAAACTAAGTTTGTTGGTAAAAATTGAAACAAATATTGAAGAGACCGAGGCGGGGAGCAAGAGACGGAAGGGCCGTCGGACCTCCCTCACGGATCCCTGCGCCGGCGGCATACCCCCCTGTTTACTGTGCAGGCTTTTTATCCTGCCCGATAATATAGAACGATGCAATGCCCGATGATGTTGCGGAGCTTATTTGGGAGGCCCTCGGGAACGACAGGGTCACCACGGGAGAGGCAAGCCGCAGACTGGAGCACATGCTCAACTACAGATGCCCGGACGACCTGGCCAAGACGCTTTCCAAACTGAGGAAGGCGGGGTTGGTCAAGGGAGAGATAGACATGGAGGTCGGAGGGTGGATCTGGTGGGCGGACGAAGAATGCCGGAACAACAGGTCGCAGGAAGAGGAGTGAGGAAATGGCGGTAAGTTTTCAGGACAGCGAGATAATTGCGGGGTGGGAGGAGATCTTCGGCAAGGACAAATACCGCCTGCTGTTCGCCGACATAGCGGCAAGCTATCCCGAGAAACGGAGCGTCTATGTCCCGTACGAGGACATAGACGCATACAATACCGATCTGGCTATGTTCTTCTTGGACAACCCCGACAGATGCCTGAGCAAAGGAAAAGAGGTGGTAAAGGCCTCGCTCCCGCCGACTTGGGATGCGAACGATGCAGTTAATCTGAGGATAACCAACCTTCCGCGCGATGCCAAAGTGGAGGTAAGGCAGCTCAGGGCCAAGCATCTCGGAAAGCTCGTTGCGGTGGAAGGTCTCGCAAGGAAGGCGACCACCGTGAGGCCGAGGATGACCAGGGCGCTCTTCAGGTGCAGCAGATGCGGAGCGGAGATGTGGGAGAACCAGAGGGGCGTGGTCATGAGGGAGCCTCAGATGTGCTCGAACCCCGACGGCAGCTGCAACAAGCAGGCGACGCGTTTCGATCTTGACGCAAAGGCATCCGTTTTCGTGGATACGCAGAAGATCGAGATCCAGGAAAGCCCGGAAGGACTGAGAGGCGGGGCGCAGCCGGAAAGGATAACGGGTTTCGTCGAGGACGACATAGCCGGGATAATAACCGCCGGCAACAGAATAACGATCAACGGAATAATAAGGTCCTCCGAGAAACAGGAAAGAGATAAAACAACCGTCTTCGAGATATTCATGGACGTTCTGTCGGTGGAGTTCGAGGAGCACGAGTACGACGAGATACAGATAACGGAGGAGGACGAGTTCCGCATACTGGAGATGGCAAAGGACCCGAAGCTCTACGATAACATATCCGCATCCATCTCTCCAACGATCCACGGCATGGCGGAGGTCAAGAGCGCCATTGCCCTGCAGCTGTTCGGCGGGTGCAACAAGGAGATGGACGACGGCACCGTGATAAGGGGAGACATGCACGTGCTCCTCGTGGGAGATCCCGGTGTCGCGAAGTCCCAGATACTGAGATACATGAGCGCGCTTGCCCCGAGAGGCATATATGCATCCGGCAAATCCGCATCGGCGGCGGGCCTGACGGCCGCCGCGGTGAAGGACGAGTTCGGCGACGGGAGATGGACCCTGGAGGCCGGGGCCCTCGTCCTTGCGGACAAGGGTCTTGCGTGCATTGACGAGTTGGACAAAATGACGCCTCAGGACCGATCGTCGCTGCATGAGGCGATGGAATCCCAGAGGATATCCGTCGCAAAGGCCGGGATAACCGCAACCCTTCAGTGCAGGTGTTCCATGCTTGCGGCAGCCAATCCAAAGTTCGGGAGGTTCGAGACGGCAGGCATGTCCATAACCAATCAGATAGACCTTCCTCCGGCGCTAATGTCCCGTTTTGACCTCATATTCGTTATGACGGACAAGCCGGACCCGAAGGCGGACAGGGAACTGACGGAACATATCCTCAGCGTTCACAGAAGGGGTCAGGCCAGACAAATAGCGGAAGATGCGCCGTTGGTCGTGGGTGTGGACATCAAGAAGATCAGGGACGATACGCGGAACGTAAAACCCGTGTATGAGCAGGAGATACTCAGGAAATATGTGGCGTACTCGAAGCGCATCGTGCCGGTGATGACGGATGCGGCCACGAAGATGATCGAAGATAACTATCTATCAATAAGGGCCATGGGTGCGGGGGAGAACGATTCCGTGCCGATCACCGCAAGGCAGCTCGAAGCGTATGTGAGGCTGTCGGAAGCATCGGCGAGGATGAGGCTCAGCCGCGTCGTCGAAGAAGAGGATGCGAAGCGGGCGGTGAAGCTTGTGGAATATTATCTGAGCAGGATACTGGCCCCCGAAGGGGGGCAGTGGGACATAGACAACCTGTCATCGAATTTCACAAAGAAGGACCGCAACGAAATGACGATCGTATTGGATATTTTCAAAAGATACGGAACCGCAGAAGGATTGTCGGAGGAAGAGATAGTGGGGTATGCTCTGAGCGACGGGCTCTCGGAAAGCAAGACCAAGAAACTGCTTAAGAGTCTGGACGAGACCGGCGAATTGTTCTGCCCCCGCAACGGCGTTTACAGGAAGGCATAAAATGATACACTGCAAGATCCACGTTCATGAGAAGGAGAGGATATTGGCCGCCTGCGACCAAGAGATCCTGGGGATGACGTTCAGAGGGAACGGTGCAAAGATAAAGGTGTCGGAGACCTTTTACGGAGGGGAACTGGTGTCCGAGGACGTATTCGTGGAAAGGACCAGATCGGTAACGATAATGAACCTGGTGGGAAACCGCGTGGTGGACAGGGCGGTGAAGGAGGGGCTTGTCTCCGAGAACAGCGTGATGGTCATCGGAGAGGTGAAGCACGCCCAAGTGGTGATAATGTGAACTTCTGTGTAAAGTGCGGGGAAGAGGCCGAGCAGACCATGGGCGGCCTGTGCGCCGCCTGTTTCCTTGACGGAAGGAAGCTGATGTCCCTTCCGCACCACGTCGATCTGAACGTCTGCGCGAACTGCGGGGATATCGGGCGCGGAGAGTCATGGGTGACGAAGGATCTCCCGGAAGCGATAGAGGAAGCGGCGAAGAGATCCGTCGTTCCGATCAAAGAGGCAAAGGTCGTCCGCACCGAAGCATCGTCGGTCGAACAGGAACCGTATACGTACGCGGTGACGGTGGACGCTCTGCTTGATATCGGCGGTCATGCCGCCGAGGATTCGGCATCCACGATAGTAAGGATAAAGAACACAGTATGCAAAAGATGTTCCAGACAGCTTGGCAACTATTACGAAGCGATCCTGCAGATAAGGGCGGATCCCAAGAACGTTCCCCACGGGACGGTGCGGGAGGCGCTGAACAGGGTCGAGAATCTGGTCGATGCGAACTCCGTTCACAACAGGCAGCTCTTCATAACGAAGTCGGAGGAGGTGCAGGGAGGGATAGATGTCTACTTGTCCTCCATTTCCCTGGGGAAAGCGGCCGCGAAGGACCTGGCCGACGCATACTGCGCCGAGACGAAGGAAGCATTCAAACTTGTGGGGCAGACGGACGACGGCCAGGGGATGTACAGGATAACCTATCTTGTAAGGCTCCCGGACTTCCACGCCGGGGACGTGATACTGTTCGAGGGCCGATACTTCAAACTGACCAGGGTGTCAGGCAGCGGAGCTAAAGTGATCGACCTTATGAACTTCAGAGAAAGAGCGGTCAAAAGGTCGGATATGCCTTCCTTCAAGGTGCACGAGCGTGCGGAGGACCTGCGGGAGGCGGTGGTGGTGAGCAAAGGGAAGGGGGAGATCCAAATACTTGATCCGTCGAACTATTCCACCGCGGACCTGAATGTCCCCGACGGCGCGGAGATAGGCGACACCGTGAAAGTGGCGGAGATAGACAACATCCTCTACTACGTGCCGTGAGCGCAGTTCGGCATCATCCCGGTGCGTTGGTTTCAGTCCCTCAAACACCCGATAGGCACTACATATACGCCGTCCCTGCGGCGGTATGCATATTCCGATGCCGTCAGCACCATGAGGAAAGACGGCGGGGTCATCCTTTCCGTGTCGATCCTGTCCTTTAATTTTATCAGGTTCTCGGCGGCCTTTTCCGTTTCTTTGGCGCCGGTCTTTATTTCAACGGCACCCCACCGGCCGTCCTTAAGGTGTACGATCGCATCCGCTTCCAGACCGCTCCTGTCGCGGTAGTGGAACACTTCTCCGTCCATTGCCTGTGCGTATACCCTAAGGTCCCGCACGCACAGCGATTCAAACAGCAGACCGAACGTTTTGAAATCTTTCAGCAACCCTTCCGGCGACATACGGAGGACCGCGACTGCAATGGATGGGTCAACGAAATGACGTTTGGGGGATGTTCTTATAGCGGTCTTGGAACGCACAGCCGGACACCAGGCAGGCAGGTCTTCGACCACGGACATGCGTCTGAGCGCATTTATGTAAGATGTTACGGTCTTGTCAGATATGATGTCGTCCCCCTCCATATCTTCCCTGATCGTTGTCAGTTTTGCCGCCGTAGATACATTCCTTGCCAGAGACCGCATGAGATTACGGATGCGGGCGGGGTTCCGCTCCACGCCGTCGGAACTGGAGATCTCGGTCTCCGCCAAAGAATCCACGTAATCGTACGCACGACGCAGAGCTATGGATTCTTTTTCGCCCACAGAGCGGGGCCACCCGCCTCTGGCCAACGCAAAGGCAAGACCGTCGATCGTAAGCGGCGATCTGCCTTTGATGTCGGCCTCTCCGTTGAACAATGTTCTCAGTGAGACCTCTCCGCTGGATTCGAGAGATTCGAACAGTGTCATTGTGCGCATGAACAGGCGCGTTATGCGCCCTGTTCCGGTGTGTAGCGTGGGGTCATTCTTCGGCGTGACGGAACCGGTGAGTATGAATTGTCCGTTCTCTCCGCGCTGATCCACTTCGAAACGCACACCATTCCATAGAACGGGGGCTATCTGCCACTCGTCGATCAGCCTCGGTACGTCACCCTCCAGAAGAAGGCTGGGCGCGCTGTCCGCGATCATCTTGTAATGTTCTGTGTTATTCGGATCCTGCATCAATATTTTGCTGGCGGCCCGCTCTTCTGCGGTACGTGTTTTTCCGCACCATTTGGGGCCCTTGATTAATACCGCGCCGGAAGACTCAAGAGCTCGGTCCAACTCTCTATCTACAATTCTGTCCAGATATTTTCTTTTCACTACATTCACAACATCATATGGTTATTTTAACTTATTGAAAAGTGGCATATCATTTCCCTATTTGGTAAGTTTTCATTTCCCTATTTGGTAAGTTTTCATTTCCCTATTTGGTAAGTTTTTGACGAGGGCTACACTATTTTTCCAGTGCGTTTTCTGGATGCATATACTGCTCCGTTGGATCCGAGAACATGAGAGAACGATGCAAAACGGCGCACGATCGTCCGAGGCGTATCCCTCTCAACTCACGGCGCAAAACTGCGAAGAACCTTTATTTGCAAAATGTCGTAGAGGCGTTATGATAAAACTGCCTGAGCCCATCGACCGCGTGGTGGCGAATCTTCTGAAAGCGGCCAACACAAAGCTCCCGCCGGACATCGGCTGGGCTCTGGAGGCCGCCGCCGGCTGGGAATCGGATCCCCTGGCGAGGACTCAGCTCGGGGCGATAATGGATAACGTGAAGAAAGCGGAGGTCTTGGGACGTCCGATGTGCCAGGATACGGGGATACCCACTTTCTATGTGAAGGGGAGGTTCGACGCGTCCATCAGAAATGATATTATCAAAGGGATAAGGGCCGCCACCGAAACGGTCCCTCTGAGACCCAATACGGTCGACCCGCTTACAAGAAAGAACTTGGGAGACAACCTCGGAGAAGGCATGCCCTCAATACATTACATCCCGACCGATGACAACTTCCTTGAGATCGCCGTTCTTATCAAAGGGGCGGGTTCGGAGAATATGACGCGATCGGCCATGCTGAACCCTTCGGACGGAATAGAGGGGATAAAAAGATTCATTGTCGACTCGGTCCTGGATGCCGGAGGAAGGCCCTGTCCGCCGGGCGTGATCGGGGTCGGCATCGGCGGCACCGCGGATGAGTGCGTGGCGATGTCGAAGCGGGCGCTGATGTCCCCCCTTGACAGAGAGAACGGCGACCCCGTTCTGAAAGAGATGGAAGAAGACTTGTTCGTCAAACTGAACGGGAGCGGCCTCGGGCCCATGGGGCTGGGGGGATCGACCACGGTCCTCGGAGTGAAGATAAAGGCCGCATGCTGCCACACGGCAAGCCTTCCGGTCGCGGTGAGCATAGGATGCTGGGCCACCAGAAGGGCGGTGGCGCGCATAACCGAAACAGGTATAGAATACGAACAGGGGGCGGACCTGTGAGGGAATTGAGGACGCCTCTCAGCGAGAAGGCCGTAAGGGAACTCAGGGCAGGGGACACGGTATACCTTACGGGCGAAGTGGTAACGGGGAGGGACGAGATGCACATGAGGGCGGTCGAATACGCCCGCGGGGGAAAGCCGATACCGGAAGGACTTGAGAATTCGATCCTCTTCCACTGCGGCCCGATCATGGTCAAAGAAGGCGGCAGGTGGAGAACGGTGGCCGCCGGCCCCACCACCAGCTCAAGGATGGATCTCTTGGGACCGGAGATGATAAAGAGGTTCGGGATACGGGCGGTAATCGGAAAAGGCGGGATGTCGGAGAAAGTGGGGGATGCCATGCGGGAGGCAGGCTGCGTTTATCTTGCGGCGGTGGGAGGGACCGCGGTCTCCATAGCGGAATCGGTGGTCGAGGTCCAAGGCGCAGAATGGGAGGACCTGGGCATGGCCGAGGCGATGTGGATATTAAAGGTGGAAAGGATGGGACCCCTCACGGTGGCAATGGACTCGGAGGGCGGCAGCCTTTACGATAACGTAAGAAAAAGGCTCATCAGGGACGTCTGACATCGTCGTCCTCTTCGGGAACGCTGTCGTCGATTATCTCGAGGCTGTTGGATCCGTTCATGCGTCTGCCGATGAACCATGCGGCGACCGCAAGCAATATGCCGACTATCGCGCCCACCAGCATCAGTACGTGCGCCATATCCAGACCCAGATGTTTCTTCAGCTCGCTCTTCACCAATGTGACGTTGACCGTTGACGGGCTTCCGGTCACGTTTACCTGGAAGGCATCGCTTTGGTTGAAGCCCTGGCTGCCCGCCGTTAAAGTATACGTTCCGGTGGGGCATACGATCTCATAGTGTCCGCTGTCGCCGGTATGCGACGAATACGTCCCCTCGCCGTTGACCGGTACAAGGGTAACGGTGGCATTCTTGACGGGGGTCGTTCCGAAGGTCACCTGCCCCCTTACGGTCCCGTCGGAAGTTTTCATTATCGCGCACTGCATATCCTCGATCGTTCCCGTCAATGTGTACGTGCGGGTCGCGCTGTTGTACTTGACCCCGGAAAGATTAATGGACATATATTCGGAACCCGGAGGGAAGGTCGTGTTGGGGCACGTCACCATGGAGTATCCGAAAGTCGTGAAAGAGATCATGAGGCCGGAGTTGGTAGCGATCCCCACGCTGAAGAATCCGCTGCCGTTCGTTTCGCCGTGGAAGACGGTACCGTTCCTGTCCATGACGGAAACGGTCACTCCTTCCATGGGCACCCTGCCGGTATCGGCCACAAAACCTTCGACGTAATAGTTGGAAAGGCTGACGGGGTCTTCCGCATCTGCTGACGTAAATGATACTGTCAGTACCAACAGAGAGACCACGAATGACACCAGCAGGAGCTTGTTCCTCATCGCCTTTCAATGGGTGACCGCATTTAATATCTTTTGCGGTCCGGAACGGCCGTTGGGCATCGGGGTGCCTGTGAACGGCCCTCTGGTCGCTCATGCCGTTCATTGCATATCATGCACCATTTTGTATGTGCGGTCTCGGAATGCAGGTATGTTCCCGTCTGAAATGTGTTCAATAAGTGTCGACCCTTTATTCAGATATGAAGTGCAGCGGGGCACCGGACCTCAGATGACGCGACCGTTTGGTAGAGGATCGCCCGGATTATCTTTTTCTTTTTCGGCGTTGCGCTCTTTGAAATACTCTTCCATGATCTTCTTATCTTCCTCGAGTTTTTTCATTATGTCGCACGAAGGCACATAAGGTCCCCTCTTCTCTGCGGCCTCGAAGGCTCTCACCAACGCTTCCGCCTTTTCAGGGGTGTCTATCACCAACATTTCGTAGAAAGATTCGATGGGCATGTTGTTCTCTATGTTTTTGATTGTTACTTTGGTATATATCGTTGTTGTATACAATTAGCAGTTAGCATTCTGAAAAGACTCGCACCCTGTCAGGAGTTCAGATAATGGCTACCATTTGGTTGAGGGTCCCGCCGCTGTTCTTGCCTGCAGAAGTGAATCCGCAGGATTCGTAATACCCCAGAAGCTTGTCCCGGCAGTCGAGGCGGACAACTCTGCACCCGAACATATCGTTGCCGTTTGAGAAGATCTCAAAAGCAACCTCTATCATCGCCCTCCCGAATCCCTTCTCCGTGCCGTCCGCTTTTGCCAGCTGGCCAAGCAGGTATGCCTGCGCGACCCCTTTGTCAACATTCATTTGCTCGAATATCTCTTCAGGGATACTGTGCTGTTTGTTTACGGAGAGGCATTTGACGGCTAGTGTGAAGAACCCCACGACAATGTCCTTGTCCTCGCGATCCTGCTCCAAAAAGAGGTATGTTCTGGAGATACCATTCTTCTCATGTCGGATGGCGGTGTTCTTTAAGAAGTTCTCAGCGGCGGGTTCCGCTGAACAATGAAAGGACGATAACAAAGACTGCAGATCGTTCTCATCTGTTGTGGACAGCAGCTCGTAAAGCCGACAAAGAAAGAGGGTCACTCTGAATTACCTCTTTCTTTTTCCGCTTTCCTTTTTGCCCATATTTCTTCCAAAGCCTTCTTGTCATCTTCCAGTTTTTTCATCACGTTGTATTTGCGCTCGATGGGTCCTCTCTTCTCTGCGGCCTCGAAGGCTCTCACCAGCGCTTCCGCCTTTTCGGGGGTGTCTATCACCAGCATCTCATGGAATGATTCGATGGGCATGTTGTTCTCTGCGTTTTTGATTGTTACATTAGTATAAATCGTTGTTGTGTACAATTAGCAGTTAGCATAATGGGGAGATTTGCACCTGCCAAAAAGTTCAGATGACGCGACCGTTTGGTAAAGGATCGCCCGGATTATCTTTTTCTTTTTCGGCGTTGCGCTCTTTGAAATACTCTTCCATGATCCTCTTATCTTCCTCAAGTTTTTTCATTATGTCGCACGAAGGTACATAGGGTCCCCTCTTCTCTGCGGCCTCGAAGGCTCTCACCAACGCTTCCGCCTTTTCGGGGGTGTCTATCACCAACATCTCGTAGAAAGATTCGATGGGCATGTTACTCTCTGTCTTTTTGATTGTTACTTTGGTATATATCGTTGTTGTAAACAATTGGTTGAATGGGGATGCTCCTTTTCAGAGCGATCTCTATTCATTTATTCCTGTCCGCAAAGAGCTTTCCGAGTATCCGAGAGCTAGATCTGCAAGCAGCCTTTGATCATTCGCAGAATGCGGGAATTGCCGGCGCGGCCGCCCGGAAACGCAAGCGTCGGTTGCCGTGCTACAACTATTCGCTTATGACCCGTTTGCCTTATATATCCTGACATTGCCTGTTTTGATGAGTTTTATCATGTCAAATATCCTGACAAAAAATTATCTGGCAATGTTATCTATATATAGGTCTACCGAGTTGTAGTTTATACTCAATACAGGCCGGGGGAGAACGGTGCCTGTAAGGGTGTCGAGCCGTCAATGCGACGTTCGAAGGGGGGCTAAGAAAGAGGTTTCCCTATGGAGAGCGTAACAGCGAGTGACGGGGAGAGGACGGATAAAGGGGGGTTGCCGCCCGATACTAGCGAGCTTTTTACTTTCAGTTCTGTTGCGGCATCATCGGTCACGGGAACCGTATCCTCGCAGAGAAGAGCGCTCCATTCCAATGCGGAAGAATGCATCGGCGCGTCCGATCATGTTTCCGAGCGGTGGTACGCATCGAACCACGTCTCTCAGGGCGGAGACCTCAGAGAGAATGAACATTTCCTTATGAACATATACGGAGCGGACCACACGTCCGCCGGTATAGAGAATTACATTATTGTAAAGGACGGCGGACCATCCGTCGTAAAAAGAAAACGCTGCGGATCTAACCAGCAGTATTTGAAAAAAAACCTCTTCCAAACCGTTTACGAAACGCGCTTACGCAGAGCCTCCGGCGGTATGGGGGCGGTTTTTCTCAAAACAGGATTTTATCAAAACAAAAACAAAAAGAGTGTGTAATTAAATGAAAACACAAATAAAAAGAATAGTCAAGAACAAATCCGGCAAGCAAGCCCTGTTCATGTATGCGGTGCTTGCGCTAGTAGTAATGATGGCGTCTGTCGCCGTCGTACAGCTTGTCCCGGGAGGTTCCGACGACTCGTCGGCGGCCGACCACACGATCAACCTGACCTCACCTCCTGCCAGTAACCCTGGTCTCGGGTGGACGCTCAGCGGTGCAGGCACCGGTGTGAGCCCATACATATTGGTCTTCAACACAAACGCAAACTCCTATAGTTATGAACTAACTGGTGGCAACAACCTTTATTATAGTATTCAATTCCAAGCCAGCGTGAACACCACGGTGACACTGAACAACATCAGTATCCGAGAATCGCCCGGCATTGAGTTCCCTATACATATTGAACCATGGGCAACGGTCACTCTTCTTCTGAGCGGCACCAACGAACTTACAAAAATCTATGTGCCGACCAACGCATCACTCATCATCGACAGTGCATCCAGCCCCAACACCGGCAGCAGCGATGGCACGCTTTCTATGTCAGGAGCTACAAACAAAGGCGCAGCCATCGGCGGTGCTACTAATGCCATTGGGATTATGGATGCAGGTAACATAACTATCAAAGGCGGCACCGTGAATGCAAACGCCCACTTTTATGGTGCCGCAGGTATCGGCGGCGGTGGTAATAGTACAAGCTCGGCAACCGCAGGCAGCGGCGGCAACATTACTATTACTGGCGGCACTGTGAATGCGCTCGGCAATTCCAACGGCACAGGCATCGGCGGCGGCGGTAGTCAATACAGCAGCGGGGGCCGCGGCGGTGACGGCGGCACGATCAATATCAGCGGCAATGCGGTGGTAAATGCGACCGGTCGCGGAGGCGCAGGTATCGGCGGTGGCTTTACATATCTCTTGAGCGGTGCCGGCGGTGCCGGCGGCACGATCAATATCAGCGGCGATGCAGTGGTAAATGCGACCACTATGAGCTCAGGATATGCTCTCAGCAATACAAGCGCCGCAGCCATCGGCGGCGGCAGCGCAGCAAATGGCACGGTCACCGGCGGCGGTGACGGCGGCAACATCACTATAAGCGGTAACGCAGTCGTGACCGCAACAGGCGGTGGATCCGCAGGCATAGGCGGCGGCGCAGGCAGTCAACCTTCAGCCATAGCGTTTGGTGGTAGCGGCGGCACTGTCATCATAACAGACAACGCAACTGTTATTGCAACAGGCAACAGCGGAGGCGCTGGTATCGGCGGCGGCGCAGGCGTCTCTGGAGGATCAATTTTTAGGGGTGGCGCAGGCGGCAGTCTAACCGTGACCGGAAACGCAAAGGTCACTGCAACCAGCAACGGCGGAGGCGCCGGTATAGGCGCTGGTTCTTCCTCTCCAACACAGATCGGTCTCGTTGTCGGTACATCTTTGAGTATCTCCAGCACAGCAGATGTCAAAGCATATTCGCAGGGGACAACCCTTCCTGCTATCCACGCTGCCGGCAACATCTCCGGCGGTGGATACGTTACGAACGCCAATTTGATCGCAGCGATATCGGGAGGACCGGTGACGCTCGAAGCGTTCATTGGCAAGAATATGTCAAACCCTCCAACGATTCTTAATCTTCCCGGCGGCTTCAGAGGCTTCGCATACAGCACGGGCGGTTCTTCCACAATAGACCGTATCTACGCTACGAACGGCACAACATACACGGGCATAGTCGTGCGCGACTCCGATAACGGCGATCCGTACTCTATGTCCATACTAACAGATTATAATATTCACAACAGCAGCGCAGGCAACGGGGTCCTCCCGGTCAGGTTCATGACCGCGGTACCCGGTACTCCGAGCGCGTCCAACATATTGTACACCACCGCTGACATAAACAGCAACGGGCAGAATGTAGTGACGGGGGTCAACTATGTCGCCGGCGGATTCCTTTATTCCGCATCATCTTCGGTGGACGGCAACGGCGCTCTGAACTCTTCCGTGACAGACCTTCCGTGGTCATCATGGACCACGTCTCAGATAACGGAGAACCTGACGGGGCTCTCAATGAGCACAACGTACTACGTGCAGACGTACCTGGAAGTAACGATATCATCGATAGCTTTCACATTCTACAGCCCCGTGGTGCCATTCACGACAGATTCACCTTATACAGACGTGATAGATCTGTCCGAGACCATCACAAGTACGGCAGACTACACAATATCAGCGGGAATGAGCCCGTACAGTGTTCAGTTCGGCGGATCGCCGGGCGGCTCGGTGATCGGCGACCGTACTCTGACGTTCTCATCGGCGGCGGACGGCAATACCTATCTCATAAAGCAGACAGGTCTGCTGGCCAGTCCCGGCAGCGAACCTAAGCACGGGACATCGATATTCAATGAGATCTTCATCGAGGGCGGCGTATCTCTGACCTTAATTATATCTGATATAGACCTAATAGGCAGCATAATCCTCGAAAATGATGCGGAAATTACATTGCTCATTGAGGGCGACAGCTATGTCCACGGCAGCATACTCGCCGGCGACAGCGGTCTGTCAGGTGTCGCAACCATCACAATAGACAGCTACACCAACCCCGGCAGCAGCGACGATTCGCTGACGGTGACGACCAGCGACCTCGAATGTGCGGCCATCGGCGGCGCATCGACTCAGCACGGCGGTTTCATCACAATAGAAGGCGGCACGATCACCGCAACCGCTCAAGACGGCGCGGGTATCGGCGGCGGAGCCAGTTCCAGCGGCTCGATCGGCGGCGGAGACGGCGGAGTGATATCCATCAACAGCGGCACGATCACCGCGACCAGCAATAACGGCGCGGGAATCGGCGGCGGCTTCAGCCACACAGGCGTGAACGCGGGCGGCGGAAGCGGTGTGATCTATATTTACGACGGCACGATCACCGCGACCAGCAAAGGCGGCGCGGGCATCGGCGGCGGTTCCGCCAGCGGCGGCGCGGGCGGCGGAAACGGTACGATCTATATTTACGACGGCACGATCACCGCATCCTCGGGGATGAGCGGCTATGGCGCAAACGGCGCGGGAATCGGATTCGGCGGCGGCACCAACGGTCTTTTAAGCGGCAGCATAGCGCTGACGTTGAACGCAGAGGCGGACGTGAGGGCATATGCGGTCGATATGCCGGCGATCCACATTTCAACCGTCACAGGCACCGGTTACTTTGTCAATGCGACCCTCAACACACCTATCGCATCGTCAGACACAACAATGGATGTTTACGCTAACGGCACGTCAACCGTGATAGACACCTTTACTCTGCCGGCGGACTTCATGTCCTTCGCGTACAGCACGGGCGCGGCGCCTGCCAGGTTAGACAACATCAAGGCCTACGACAGCAGTTCCACTTTGCTTGGAACAATAGTGCGCGTTCACGACGACAGCCCGGTGATCGGATCGATCACTGCAATGAATGGTTACAACGCATACAACGGCGGAGTTTCCGACGCGAGGCTGCCGGTGAAACTGGCCGTGAACGTGGACATATCCGGTACGATATACGACAACACCACAGGCACACCGGTCGCTCTGGGCGGAGTTACCGTCTATTACATGATAGGCAGTACGACATATTCCGTCTTATCCAACGCTACCACGGGCGAATACGAGATAACGGTGCCTTCGGGCTCCAACGTAACGATCACGGGGCTGTCAAAGAGCGGATACATACCGTACCCGGTCAGCCAGTTCCCTGACGCGCTCGGCACCGTATCGTCCGACATGTCCTCGGTGGACTACACTATGGTGGAAGGCTATGTTATCAACATTACCGTCGCCTGTTACAGCATCGACGACAGCGACGTCGACGTTCTGGTCGGATCGACCACATATAACATCACGGCGCCCGGCGGCACTGTGTATGTGCCGAAGACCATTACCAGCATAACCCTCACCGCAAACGAAGGCACTGACTATTTCGAATCGTTCTATGTTGCCGAAACGTCGGATTATATGTATGTGAACCCCACGAAGGTGGCCGTCAACAGCGATCTGACGATAATAGCGCATTTCGGCATTGCGGCAGCTCCATATATCATAGATGTGACCATAGTCGGCGACGGTATTGTGATACTTGAGAACTACGGCAGAACATGTGTGGTGAATGTATCGCCCTCAAAGGCCTATTTCCCCTGGACGCCGGAGGATAATCTCTTCATGACCGCGGTACCCGCCACAGGCATGGCCTTTGACCATTTCGATACCTCCGCGGGGACAAATGCCAGCAACCCGTTTGTGAAAGATATTATGGACGTCACGTATGTGACTGCGTATTTCGACGACCTCTCCAAATACAACGTGATCGAGGTCACCATATACGGCGACGGTTCCCTCACGATAGACGATGTGACATACAGCCGCGTTGTGAAGAACCCGGACGTCAGCGGTCCGAACGTGTCGTACACAAGTACGGTATATGTACTCAAGACGGTCACGAGCATAACCATCACCGCAGTTGATATTACGGAGAAATTCGAGAGATTCGACATCACAGTTGACCCTCCGTCGACCACGAACCGCTTCGACAGCTATATGAACCCCACTACGGTGCCCATAAGCACCGATCTGCTCTTGGATGCGTACTTCGAACCGAGCATCGCATCTTTCTATGTGCTGACGGTCAATATCGTCGGAAACGGAACGGTGTCGGTGGAGGATAATCTCTTCGGACCCCACGGGACCGTTTACACCTCGGGCACGACCATCAATATCAGCAACAGTGTCAGCGATGTGACGTTCACCGCCAATAACGGGACGAACTACTTCGAGAAGTTCGTCGTGGACACGGTCACATACTCCGGATACAGCAACAAGGTACTGAATCTTCCGATAAGCGCCAATATGGCCGCCGAGGCAACCTTCGGGCCGATGACCTCGATCGACTACGTTGCAGTGGACGGCAGCACGCAGAATTATGGCGGAACGTTCACTGTTATCGATTCGGCATACTTCGGCAGCGGTAACCAGACCATTCCGGCAGGCTGGTACTATGTCGTGGAGGACGTCACGGTGTCAGGCGTACTGTTCATAAACGGTGATGCCAACATCGTGATCGCCAACAATGCCACGCTTACGGTGGCCGGTTCAGGCGGGAGCGGGCTCCAAGTTCAGACTGGAAACAACCTCGCTATCTATTCGGAGCCGCACACAGTTGCGGCTGACATAGGTAAGGTGGAGATCCAGCAAAACGGCATACACTTCGCAGGTACCCCCTCCAACCGTACCTTTATCAACACTGCTTTCATCGACGGCATGGTGGGCATGGGTAATACCATAGACTCCAAAGCCGTCAACGGTGTCACGGGTACGATACACAGTGCCCTTATCGCACCCAGAGACGGTATAATCATATCCAACAGTGGAACTATCCATAACTATGGGTTGATCATCGGCACTGCTAACGGAATAAACGTTCAAGGCAGCGGCAGCGGAGCGGTGATTAACAACTATGCCTTCCCGCAATTCGATCCAAGCGACGGCAGCGCATTCTCTGCACCATACAGAGGCACGATCTCAGGGGTCAATGACGGTATCCAGCTTATAGCTAACGGTACTGTTTCCAACCACGGCACGATCGTCGGTACCGGACCGGTCGGCAATGGCTTTGGCATATACTCCAACAGCACCGGCGTGATCATCAACAACCACGCCGGAGGAGTGATCCAAGGCGACGTCGGCAGCGGTATCCGTCTCGGAAACGGCGGTACTATCGGCAACTCAGGCACAATATCCAGCACCAGTACCTCACCTAATGCGTCAGGCATAAATTCCTCCGTTGTTGCCATTACCGTCAACAACCAACCCGGGGGAGTGATCCAGGGTCTCAATGGTCTCTATCTCAGCGCGGGAGGTACCGTAAATAACTATGGTGCCATAACCGGCAGCGGGACGTCATCCAATACCGGAGCCATATATTCCAGCGCAGATTGTACCATTTTGAACTACGCCAGCGGAACCGTGGAAGGGGGCAACAAAGCCATTCATCTCGGTAATGGAGGCATGGTCGTCAACTTCGGTGACATAAGCGGCAAGCACACGACCAGTTACGGAATATATCTGGACGCAGGAGGCGAAGTGTCCAACAGCAGCACCATCAGCGGCGTTACCCAAGGCATATTTGCTAGCAGCACCGCAGTCAGCACCGCAGACGCGGTCATTCTTACGAACAGCGGCGCGATCCACGGCAACGTGACCCTCGCCAACGCTCCGAATGAAATAACGCTCACGGTTGACAGTCTCATTAACGGCAACTTCAGCACGGGAACGAACCCGGGAACGACGCTTGACTTCAGCGGCACTCTGGATCCGGTGGATCTTACTTTTGCGACGATAACTGGCAACTCCAACATAGGCACCGCAAATGTCTACGTTAGTTTCAGCGCCCCCCCGACATCTCCACCTTACACCGGAGCGGACATCATACTGATCGACGGGAGCACGGTCGTCGGCAAAACCGTTACAGGCACGCCGAAGAACCCGACATACACCGTGGGAGGCTATACCTTCTCCATATTGGTGGGGTCGACCGGCGACCAGTTGATCGCAACGCTGGGGATAGACTACGTTGAAGTGAACGGCAGCACGAGTACCCACAGCGGATCGACCACAGTGATCGATTCCACATCTTCCGGCATCACCTCGCTGGCGGCAGGCTGGTACTACGTGACGCAAAACGTCACGATCTCAAGCCTGACCATCTCCGGCAATGTGCAGATAATCATTGCCAACGGAGTGACGCTGACCGTGACGAACGGCATAACCGTGCCTACCGGCAGCAACCTGTCGGTGTACTCTCAGCCTCCGGCGGGCGGATCCGGTATGGGTAAGCTCTCTATGACGGGCGCTGCTGCCAACAATGGGATCAACATCACCGGCAACAACTGTACGGTTATCAACACAGCCAGTATTGAAAGCAGCAGAGCTGTGATCAATGGCGTCGGAACAGGCGTAAAGATCGTCAACGGCATAACGGGTATACTCAAAAATGCCGCTAGCAATACCACCTTATATCTTTCGCCGGGAAGTACAGGAACTATCAACAACTATGGATCTATCGAAGCTGTGAACACCGTACCCATCTCCTTCGGAGGGGTCATTACCGTCAACAACTATGCCTTCCCGTACTTCGATCCAAGCGACGGTAGCGTATTCTCTGCACCATACAGGGGATCAATAAAGGGGGTCTCAGCAGGCATAATCCTTTCTTCAGACAGCACAGGCAGCGTGGTCCATAACTACGGCGATATAGAAATGACCATAGCTTCTATAGGACTCTACGCCGCAGTTTCGGACGGAGGTGGCAACACCATCTACAACCACGCCGGCGGTGTGTTAGAAGGTGTGAGAGCGTTCCGTGGAAGCAACGAGTCCACTCTCCGCTCCACCCTCAACAACGCCGGAACGATCACAGGCGGCACGATCAGCAACGCTTGCGGAGTGTATTTCGTTTATGGTGGGGATCTCATCAACTCCGGCACGATCACTGGAGGGATCGGCGTATATGGGAATTTCAATTCCCACAGTTATATAGACAACTCCGGCACGATCACCGGCACCGGGAGCCGCGGAATAGATATCTCCTGCTCGTTGGACAACACCGGCACCATTACCGGTCAACAGGAGGCGGTGAGAATCTCCGTCCCCGTCGCCGGTTCGGTCGTTAACAACTCCGGTACGATCACCGCCGTTGCCTCCGGCTCATGGGCCATGAGCATCCACGCCACCAACGCGGTAGGTAGCGGCAACGCGACGATAAACAACTCCGCCGGCGGTGTCATAAAAGGTACGGAAAGAGGACTTAGTATCCTTACGGAGGGCACGAGAAGCACCACCGTCAACAACTACGGTGAGATAGAAGGCACCAGCGGGGTATTCCCGACATCATCTGGAATATATGTCTTTGACAGAGTCTCCCCGGTTGTGACCATAACCAACTATTCCGGCGGATCGGTCAAAGGCGGCAGCTGCGGCGTCTACCTCGGCGTACCCGGCACGATAGTGAACAACGGTGACATAAGCGGCATGATTGTTAGCAGCTTTGGCATATATCTTCTGGCAGGCGGCAGCGTTACCAACAACAACACCATCGGCGGTGCAGCCGGTAGCAATGAAGCGTTCGGGATATACGGCGAAAGCGACACGGTTCCAACCACTCTCGTGAACAACGGCAGCATCTATGGGAATGTGACTCTCGGCAACGCAGAAAATGATATCACGTTTGTCGTTAACAGTTTGATTGTCGGTAATTTCACGCCCGGAGGGTATGATGGAACGCGTCTGAAATTCGCCGGCGATCTGGACTTAGCTACCACTCCCTTCACCTACGCAAAGGTGACCGGCACTTCAACGATAGGCATAAATGTCTACGTGAGCTTTGATGGAAGCGGTCTGCCCACGGGATATGCGGGCGAAGACCTCGTCCTCATTGACGGAAGCGGCGGAGGAGCGGTGGGAGGAGCGTCGAAGAACCCCACGTACATCACGAGCGGATACGGTTACTTCATCGAGACAAAGGGCGGCAACCAACTGGTCGCGACAACCGGCTACATCGTGGAGGTCACCTTCGTCGGGGACGGAACGGTGCAGGTAATAAGCGGAAGCGACGGAACGACGGTCCTTGGGTCCGTATCCGGAACAACCGGGGACACAGAAGCGGTCGTCGTGCGCAAGAGCGTAGGATCCATCCTGCTCAAAGCGATACCCGATTCGACGCCCACGCAGTACTATTTCGAGCAGTTTGAGATAGACGGCGGGGCCCCGAGCATCATCAACCCCACATCGACCGCCATCTCCGCCAACATGGAAGTTACCGTGACGTTTGTCACCGGCAGTTACTACACACTTACCGTTACGGCGGGAGCCAACGGTTCCACATATGCGGACGGAGTGCTAGTGCCTGCGGGAACGACGGCATCGTTCACATACGCGGACGGAGCGTCGGCAACGCTGACGGTGACCCCGAGCGGCGGATACGCGCTCCAGAAGTGGACCCTGGACACGGTTGACAAACCGGCAATAACGCCGTATGTCATAACCATGGACGCGGACCACACGGCGGTGTCGTTCTTCACAACGACAACGCCGGGAGACCACTGGATCCTCACCGTTACGGCCGGAGCGAACGGCTCGACCTTCGTCGACGGAGTTCTCGTGCCCGCCGGATCAACGGCAACGGTAACCTACGCGGACGGAGACGATGCCACCATGACGGCAACCCCCGCAACGGGATATGCACTGCAGAAGTGGGTAATGGACACGGCTGACAAAGCCGCGATCACACCATATGTCATAACCATGGGCGCCGACCACGATGTGGAGTCGTTCTTCGTGTTATCCTCGTCCGGAGACCACAGGACCCTCACCGTTACGGCGGGAGCCGACGGATCAACATTCGTTGAAGGCATACTCGTGCCTGTTGGAACAACGGTGACCGTGACCTACGCTGACGGAGACGACGCCAACCTGACGGTAATTCCGGACTCGGGATTCGCGTTCGATAAGTGGACCTTGGACACGGTTGACAAACCGGCCATAACGCCCTATGTCATAACCATGGATGCGGACCACACGGCGGTGTCGTTCTTCACGACCTCCAACCCCGGAGACCACTGGATTCTCACCGTTACGGCGGGAATGAATGGCTCGACCTTCGTCGACGGAGTTCTCGTACCTGCCGGATCAACGGCAACGGTAACCTACGCGGACGGAGACGATGCCACCATGACGGCAACCCCCGCAACGGGATATGCCCTGCAGAAGTGGACACTTGACTCCGCCGACAAGGCAGCGATCACACCATACGTCATAACCATGGGCGCCGACCACGATGTGGAGTCGTTCTTCACGTTATCCTCGTCTGGAGACCACAGGACCCTCACCGTTACGGCGGGAGCCGACGGATCAACATTCGTTGAAGGCATACTCGTGCCCGCAACAACCACTGCGTACGTGACCTACGCTGACGGAGCATCCGCCAACCTGACGGCAACTCCGGACTCGGGATTCGCATTCGATAAGTGGACACTCGACGGTGCCGACAAGGCAGCGATCACTCCGTACGTCATAACCATGGATACAGACTATGCGGTTGCATCGTTCTTCACGACCTCCAACCCCGGAGACCACTGGAACCTGACGGTAACAGCCGGAGCCAACGGTTCAACGTTCGTTGAAGGCATACTCGTGCCTGTTGGAACAACGGCGACCGTGACCTACGCGGACGGAGACAATGCCAACCTGACGGCGACCACAACCTCCGGATATGTCTTGCAGAAGTGGACCCTGGACACGGTTGACAAACCAGCCATAACACCATACGTCATAACCATGGACGCGGACCACGCGGCAGTTTCGTTCTTCACAACGACAACAGCGGGAGGTCATTGGACCCTTACCGTTACGGCGGGAATGAACGGCTCGACCTTCGTCGACGGAGTTCTCGTACCTGCCGGAACAACTGCGTACGTGACCTACGCGGACGGAGACGATGCCAACATGACTGCGACGCCCGCCTCGGGACACATCTTGCAGAAGTGGACCCTGGACGCGGCTGACAAACTGGCCATCACGCCCTATATCATAACCATGGATACAGACCACGCTGTGGAGTCGTTCTTCACAACGACAACGCCGGGAGACCACTGGAACCTGACCGTGACGGCAGGAGCCGACGGATCAACATTCGTCGAAGGCATACTCGTGCCTGTTGGAACAACGGTGACCGTGACCTACGCTGACGGAGACGACGCCAACCTGACGGTAATTCCGGA
>Ga0082212_10000383_pt1 | contig 64840 bp, 56 predicted proteins | sample TergutNt197P3_FD_71548 | JGI IMG/M metagenome (GOLD analysis project Ga0082212, IMG submission 71548) | Neocapritermes taracua P3 segment gut microbial communities from Petit-Saut dam, French Guiana - Nt197 P3 | ecosystem: Host-associated > Arthropoda: Insects > Digestive system > Gut ... | reverse complement strand
CATTTGCACGTTGTATATATTCCCGTTGTTGACAAAGAAGTCTATTTCAAAAAGAACAATAAAAACCCGGAGCTTGCCGGGAAATTCAAAGAAGTCATTCATCAGGTGAGCCACAGTAAAAAATGGCCGCGTCAGATTCAACTTGACGAAAACGGCGAACCCGTGAAAAGCAAAACCGGAAAAACAGTATTAATAAATTCTTATTCACTCCTGCAAGACCGTTTCCATGACCACATGAAAGAAGCAGGGTATGAGGGCTTCGAGCGCGGGGAGCGCGGTTCTACTGCCGAACATTTAACAACGGAGCAGTACAAAGTCAAGATGGAACGGGAAAGAGCTGCCGAATATACAGCCATTGCGGAAGAAAAACAAGAAACTGCCGCCGCTCTTGATACGGTTATCGAGGACAAGGAGCAAGTCGCCGCCGAGTTATATACCGACATTTCCGAAAAATCGAAAAAGTCTGCAAACCTTGATAAAACGGTGGAAAAAGCACAAAAACAGCTTGACACGCTGAACGCCAAGACCGCCGCTACCGAAAAGGTTGCCGCTGAACTCTACGAAATCGAAAAATTAGGGGATAGCCGCACCATGACGAGAGCGGTTAAAGTGTCGGATAATATGTGGACAAAGATTCTGAACCTTGTCAAAGAAGCCTTTAAATCCCGTAAGGAGATAAAGGAACTCAAAGCAGAGGTAAAAGACCTTAAAGGCAAGGTGAAATCGGCAACAGAGGCATTTGAGCAACAGAAAACCGCCTATATACGGCTTGTTGAGCGGGTACAGCCATATTTGGACGCTGTGAAATTGTTCCCGCAACAGGTAAAAGAAACGATTGCCTCTTTTATACAGTTAGGGCGCAAACAGCAGGAAGAACGGCAAAAGCAACAGAAACCGCCCGAAATATCAGTCCCAGAGCGGACAACGCCGAAACAGAAACGCAGTAATGATTACAGTCTTTAAGGGGGATTTACACAATGATTGATAACAAAACCATAGAACAAGCGCGAAACGCCGATATTATCGCGTTTTTAGAAAAATATCACGGTTTCACGTTCGCGCCGATGAGCGGCGGGTATCGTTGCCAACAGCACAAGAGCCTTGCCGTCAAAGCTGACCGCCTTTCGTTCTACTGGCACTCTCGCGGCGTTGGCGGGTTCGGCGCGTTAGATTATCTCGTAAAGGCTGAAAATATGCCGTTCCGTGAAGCGGTGGAAGTCATAACAGGCGCAACGCCGCCGACAGCCCCGCCCCAACGTGAAGCCGAGCCGCCGAAAACGCTGATACTGCCCGAAAAGGCGGGTATCATGCTACGGCTGTATGATTATCTTTGCATGAAACGCGGCATAGACAGCGACATTGTTCATTCGCTTATTCAAGAAGAAAAGATATATGAGGACAGACGCGGGAATATCGTGTTTGTCGGGCATGACGAACAGGGCGCGGTGCGGTTCGCTTCCCTACGGGGTACGCACGGCGATTATCGCGGCGATTGCCCCGGAAGTGATAAACGGTACGGGTTCAATATCTCGGCGTGTGCGCCCTCTGACCGCTTGTATCTGTATGAATCGGCTATTGACCTTATGAGCCACGCAAGCCTTGTGAATGCCGACATGAGCGACACAAACGCATGGAAACAGCACAGCCGTCTGTCATTGGCGGGAACGAGCGACACGGCGATACCATTCTTTTTGAATCAGCATAAAGGCATTAAAGAACTTGTCTTTTGCCTTGATAACGACCCCGCAGGGCGCGACGCCGCTATCCAATTAATGCGGAAATATTCCGATAAAGGCTATTTCGCCCGGATAGAGCCGCCGCAGGGCAAAGATTTCAACGTGGATTTAATCCAAAAAATCAAACTTGAAAAGGGTCAAAAAACCTCCGTCAAAATGCACAAAGAAACGTGCATTTAAGAGCGTTTTCAAAAGAACAGCCAACGCATTTACTACGTTTTTCGGGCTTCCTTTTGTGCAGTTTGACGGGTGTGTCCGTAGGAACGGATAGAACTCCCTCAAATGATGTTAGATACACAAAAACAATTCCAGAAGTCCAGAAACGGCATTTACAAATTTTAACAGCGCATAATGCGCGGAAAGGTAAGGATTATTTGAATACAAATTTAGCATACGAAACAAAGACCGCGAAAACGGCAATCACTTCCATCGCACCGCCCGTAAAGGTCGTGGAGCGTAAAATCGGGCGTTCAGTCTTTATCGTGTCCTCGCGGTTCAACGATAACAAGCAAAAAGATATTGTTTCAACCGTGGCAAGGTTGATACAAAACGAACCCCCCGTAAAACCGGGCGCGTAAACGAAAAATTAACAATTTAGGGGCTGCTAACAGGCGTAATGTATGGTATAATTGAGCCATACATTACCGTCTGTTGGCTGTCGGAAAGAGAGGATATATTGAAAAGACAGCCAAACGATAAAAAGGTTTATTTATACGGTCGATTGAGCAACGAGGACGCGAACAAGGGGGATTCGTACTCTATCGAAAATCAGCGCAAAATCTTAACCAAGTACGCAGAGGACAACGGTTTCCGTAACTATGAGTTTGTCTATGATGACGGCTATTCGGGCGGCGATTGGGAACGCCCCGCGTTCTGTAACATGATTGAGGACGTGGAAGCCGGAAACGTGGGAACGGTCATAGTCAAGGATTTAAGCCGTTTCGGGCGCGGGTATCTGAAAGTCGGGTATTTTCAAGAGATACTGTTCCCGCAATTAGAGGTAAGGCTGATAGCCATACATGACAACGTGGATTCGGACGAGGGCGAAAACGATTTTTCCCCGATAATCAACTACTTCAACGAGTGGTATCTGAAATCGACAAGCCTGAAAATCCGCGCCGTATGGCAGTCCAAAGGCAAAAACGGGGAACGGTTGGCGGTAATCCCACCCTACGGCTACCGCAAGGCAGAGGACAACCCGAAGCAGTTAATCATAGACGAGGAAAGCGCGGCGGTGGTACGCCGAATCTTCCGAATGTCGGTTGACGGTTTGGGACCCGCCCAGATTGCCCGTATGCTGAACGATGAGAAAACGCTGAACCCCAGCGCGTACAAGTACGAGCGCGGCATAGTCCAACGCCCCCGCCAATGCAAAGACCCGTATTTCTGGAATACTACAACGGTTCACAAGATACTGGACGCGCCGGAATATTTGGGGCAGACTATCAACTTCAAAACATGGTCGAAGTCGTACAAGGACAACCGCCCCCGCCTTAACACTCCCGACAAATATATGGTGTTCGAGGACACGCACGAACCTATCATAGACATTGAAACGTGGGAAATCGTGCGGCGTATGCGGGAGCATAAGCGGGTATCTCCGCGCTACGGCGAGCCGGGTATCTTTTCGGGTACGGTGTACTGTTCCGATTGCGAGAGCAAGCTGTATTTCCATACAAGGGTTATATGGAACAAGGAAAAAACCGTATCGCGCTACGAGGGTTCTTATTCCTGTTCAGAGTACCGAAAAGACGTGCAGTATCTCAATCACGGGCGAAAATGCACTTGCCACTTTATCCGTGAAAACGTACTTGAACAGGTTGTGCTTGACGATTTGCGGGAACTGCTTGACTTCGTATCGCGGAACGAAAAAAAGTTTGTGCGGCTCGTGATGGAAAAGAGTACGCAGGAACAGAAGCGGGAAACGGCGACGAAAAAGAAAACGCTTGCCAAGAGCAAAGCCCGTATTGAGGAACTGGACGCGCTGATAGAGCGGCTGTATGTCGATAACGCAAGCGGCAAGGTTACGGACGAACGCTACGAAAAAATGTACGCGAAGTTTGAAGCCGAGCAAGCCGAGTTAAAACAGGCGTACAAGGCACTTGAAGCCGAAGTTTCCGAGCAAGAGGAAGCGGCTGACGGTATAGGGAAATTCCTTGACACGGTGCGCCGCTACACAACGGAAATCGAGAAGCTGACCCCCGCCATCGTCCACGAGTTCATTGACCGTATCATCATACACGAACCCGACCAAGCGCGAGGCAACCGCCGCCAAAAGGTTGATATTATCTACCACAGGATAGGCGCGGTTGACCTTGAAGAATGGCAGACCGCCATCACATAATCGAATATACGGGTTAGCCCGGTAACACACGCCGCCGCCCGCCATGAGTTCATGCCTTGCTTCTTTTAGGATACTGTCCTAAATCGCAAGGGGTGAAGCAAATGGCATTGAACCCGAAAAGCCGTTTAAGGGGTCTGGTCTTTCAATGTGCGCATCGGGTTCTGAGCACAACAAAAGAGGTTAAGTATCATTTTGAGACTTAACCTCTTTTCGCAAAAACAACGCTCACATTTCAAACGATCCGCAAAGTAACGATTTCCTTGGGCTTCATGACGATCTCCGCTTCGCCGCCTTCGTTTTTGGCTATTAGTTCGCCGGCTCTTTCGTCCATCTGCGATTTTTGGATTTTCCCTTTGATCTTGACTGTGCAGGCCTGGTCGCTTTCGGTCGGGTTGAACAGGCGCACAATGCGGGCTTTGCGATCCTCGGACACTTTGTACGCGCTGACGATGACGCAATCGTTTCCAATCGAGAGCGCCTGTGTTCCGCCCGGTATCTTTTTTGCCATATACGGGTCGGGCAGATAAAACAGCTCTTCGAGCCGGGTATCCTGGACCGCGGTGCGCCCGCCGGAAAATTTCTTCGCGTCGCAGGAGGCAAAACAGGCTTCGAGCGGGTTTCTGAAAGCCTTGCTCTCCCTTGGGATATTCGCGCTAATGACATCCCCGTCAAATACAATCGCGGCAAGCTCCCCGCTGATTTGGCGTATGAGCTGGTTATCGGGCGCTAAGAACGTGTCTCCGACGATCTCGTCGAAATTGCCGCTGTGGGTGATGAACCCGGTCGAACGGACGAGGGTGAAGGCGAGAGCGGACCTGCCCGCAAAATCGACAAGATGCTCGTATTCGTGCTGCCCCTTTGACAAAACCGCGAAGCCTGTTTTGGAAGCTTCATCGGCCAAGGCCGCAAACGAGGTGTTCGGCAAAACTTTGCTCATCGTGTTAAAGAAGTGGCCGTCCGCGCCGTGCGTCACTATGTCGAAGGGGATGTCGGCAGTCGAACTCTGCGCGATTATGCCGGGGTTGAACACAAGGCGCAAGCGGTGGTCTTTCGCCCTGTTTTCGATCATATATCTCACATACAGTTTTTTATCATATTTTTTAAGGCTCAAATCCAGCTCGACCGGGCATACCGCCGTCGCCTTTGATCGCTCCCGGGCCGCGAAGTCGTATTTTTCCGGAACTTTGAATTCGTATGTTATCCTGCAGCTTTGCACATATTCGTCGCTTTCAAGCGACGCCAGCTTTGTTTTTTTTGCAATTGCAAAATCCGAGGACAATATCGGGGGCTCTCCCGCGTTGTTGTACACATATGAGTCGCCCCTGTCGTAGTTTTCCTCGAGATACATGAAATTATCGTATTTTATGCCGCGGGTTTTGTCGGTCAGGCTGATCTCGCCGGATTTTGAAATGTCGAGTTCGAGAAATTCGTTTTCGATCTTTGAGCCATCCGCCTTTTTTTGCGCGAGCTTTTCGGGCTTGCCTATATTTGGCCGCACGATGAATCCCGCAAACGAAAAGGGGGCCACGGTTTTTGTTTCAAGATAGATATCGTAGATGTCCACGTCGATATTTCCCGGCAGATTGACCGGCGAGAACACATTTTTGGTGCCCGGGCTTTTCGATATGATTTTAAAAGCCACATCTTTTCCCGCCGCGTCCGCGATGGCGAATTTCTCGACTTTTTCGCTTTTGGGGAACTGGAGCCGCGCTTTGACAAAGCCCGAAAACTCCGATTCGGCGGTGTTGGCCGCGACTATTATGTAATTTTCGTCGGAAAAGCCTTTTATGCCAAAGTGGGCGGCCGCCATATTCAGGGCGCGGCCGTAGAGCACATCCGCCGTTTCCATAATTTTTTGGAAGCTGTCTTCCATGTGGGCGTGCACTTCGTCCCTGCTGCATCCGCATATCGAGTCGTGGGGGTGGTTTTTCATCAGGCAGCGCCACAGATAATGGAAAAAACCTTTTGGCGCGCTGTTTTTGATGCCGAAGCTCTCCAGCATCGCGTATATGGGTTCGAGCCTGCACTCCATCATGTTCTGCGCCCTCACATTCGCGATTTTGAGGTACGGGCGCGAAGACAAGGTGCCTTGGAGTATCTCCCAGTCGCCGCCGCTGCGCAGCTCGCCTTCGTGGACAGCGAGCTCTTTTTTGTTTTCGGAGATATAGTTTTTGACGTCGGACACATAATCGTCGAACGCATATTGCCTGATTGTGTCGCCATCTTTCAGGTTTTCGTTGAGTTTGGCGAGAATGGGCAGCAAATTGTCCTGCGCCTCCAAATGATCCACCCCGTTCATCATCAATACATACGGGACGCACGAAATGCCCTCGAACAGGCGCTTCATCGTCTCGCAGAGAAGCAGCGCGGTCTCTTCGTTTTCGGAGAAGCGCTGCGCGTTGTTGTACCAGTAGCGCATATGGATCGCCAACGCCTCGGTACCGTCGGGGCCCTTCCAGATGAATTCTGCGGGCATGGTTTTGTGGCGGCGGTTTCCCGCTTCGTCTTTTTCGGTAAAACTGTACCCGCGCCCGAAGATCACATTGTCGATATCGAAATTGCCGAGTATCTGCGGAAGCTGGGAAATGTTGCCGAACTGGTCGGGGGCGTAGCCCACTTTCGAGCGCGTGCCGTATGCATCCGAGATCCGGCGCCCCTCGATGAGGTTTCTGATCGTTGCCTCGCCGCTCGTCAGATAAAAGTCGTTTTGCAGATACCATGGCCCCACGACTATATTGCCGTTTTTGATGTGCTTTTTGAGCACGGCGGCGTTTTCGGGGCGTATCTCGAGATAGTCCTCCAAAACCACCGTCTGCGCGTCGAGGTGGAATACAAAATCGGGGTATTTTTTGATTGTGGATAACAAGCGGTCGATCAGATCGACCAGCTTGACCCGGAACGCCTCAAAGGGCATATACCACTCCCGATCCCAGTGCGTGTGCGATATCACGCAAAAAATTTTGGAATTTTTTTCATTTGCCATAAATCTATCCCCTCTGTTTTATGAAAATTTTAAATATTCTACCACGAAAAAAATCCCTTGTCAACATGTTTTTGTATATTCCTGTTGACAAACGCAAAATTTTCGGATATAATGAAACCATGATTCAAAATAGCCAAAAAATGGGGCGTATTGAAAAAAACCGAATGAAAAAAATATACAATTTTCTCGACAGGCACCCGATGTGGCACACTTTGTTTTCGCTTCGCGGAAATGCCCGCGCCTGCCTTTATCCCGAACCCATGTGGGGGATACCTTATTCGCTGTATGCGCCTTTCGCGACGCTGTTCATGTACCGGCTCGGGATAAAAGACGCTGAAATCGGCATAATTTTGTCCGTGGGGATGATTTTTCAAGTGTTGGCTTCGCTGTTCGGGGGCATTGCGTCGGACAAACTGGGGCGCAAGCGCACCACGTTTGTCTTCGACATAGCCTCTTGGTCCGCGCCGTGCTTGATATGGGCGCTCTCGCAAAATTTTTGGTGGTTTCTGGCGGCGCAGGTGGTCAACAGCATGTGGCAGATAACAAACAATTCCTGGAATTGCCTGCTCGTAGAAGACACAAACCCCAAACAGCTGGTGCACATATACAGCTGGTGCACGATATCGGGCCTCGTTTCCGCGTTTTTGGCTCCCGTGTCGAGCGTCATGGTGTCATATTTCGGCGTCGTGCCCACCGTGAGGGGCCTCTATGTGTTTTCATTTTTGATGATGACCGCGAAATTTATCATAGTCAATATATTCGCAGTTGAAACCACCCAGGGCAGAGCGAGGATGCAGGAGACGAAAAACGTTCCGATTTGGAAAATGATGTCGGGATACGGCGAAGTTTTTTTCAAGATGTTTCGCGCAAGCCATATAAGGCTGATACTCTCGATCATGGTGATGTTGAATATAACGTCGATGGTGTCCGGATCATTCTTTTCGCTGTACATAACGCAGAACCTGGGAATCCCGGAATCTTTTTTGGGCTATTACCCGATAGCGCGCGCGGCGGTCATGCTCGTTTTCATTTTCACCGTCCAACACCGGGTGGACAAACTGCCTTTCCGAATCCCGATGGGGGCGGGGCTATTTTTGTACATCGCCTCGCAGTGCGTTTTGCTGTTGGCGCCGCCGACAAACTACGCATTTTTGCTCGTCGTAATTCTTCTCGAAGCATTCGGCTATGTGCTGATCGTCCCGCGCAAAGATTCGCTCCTTGTGACCTATTTGGACCAGAAGGAACGCGCGCGCATGATCGGGCTGGCGTATGTGATCATGATCGGCTGCACTTCGCCGTTTGGATGGCTGGTCGGGATATTGTCGGAATACAACCGCATGCTGCCGTTTTTCCTGAACACGGCCATTTACTTTGTTTTAGCTCTGATTGTGATATTTTCAAAAACGATGAAAGAAAAAGCGGACACCGCGCAGCATTAACGCGGGTATTTCACGCCCTGAACGCGCGTTCCAAATCGGCGATGATGTCGTCTATATGCTCCAGCCCGACGGAAAACCGTATCATGCCCGGATTTATACCCGCCGCTTTAAGCTGCTCGTCTGTGAGCTGGCGGTGGGTTTCGCTGGCAGGGTGCAAAACGCAGGTGCGTATATCGCATACATGTACTTGGTTCGAAGCGAGTTCCAGCGAATTCATGAAACGGATCGCGCCTTCTTTTCCGCCTTTGATCACAAAGGAAATGACTCCGCCCGAGCCTTTTAAATATTTTTTCGCCATTAAATAGCTTTCGTCGTTTTTCAAACCGGGATATATGACTTTTTCGGCATATCCCGATTCTTCCAGATACCGGGCAACTTTTTCCCCGTTTTCGCAATATTGTTTCATGCGGATTGCGAGCGTCTCCAACCCCAAATTCAAAAGGAAAGCGGAATGAGCCGCCGGATATACGCCGAAATCCCTCATCAACTGCATTCTGGCTTTTACGATATATGCGGCTCTCCCGTAAGTTTCGGTGTAGCAGAGCCCGTGATATGATTCGTCCGGGCCCGTTATATCCCCAAAATTGCCGGAACTCCAGTCGAAATTGCCGCTGTCGATTATCACCCCCCCGACCTGCACGGCATGGCCGTCCATGTATTTGCTGGTGGAGTGGACCACTATATCCGCCCCAAATGAAATCGGCTTGCACAAAACGGGAGTGGCGAAAGTGTTGTCCACGATCAGCGGGACTTTGTGCATATGGGCGATACGCGCAAATTTTTCGATATCAAAGACTTTCAATGCGGGATTGGCGAGCGTTTCGCCGAAAACCAATTTCGTGTTCGGCTTGAAAGCGCCGTGTATCTGCTCCTCGTTTGCGTCCTGGTCGACAAATATGCACTCTATGCCAAAACGCTTGAGCGTGACCGAAAACAAATTCACCGTGCCCCCGTAAATAGCGGGAGTGGACACAAAACTGTCGCCCGCCGAGCATATATTCAAAACAGAGAGCAAACTCGCCGCTTGCCCCGACGAAGTGCAAAGTGCGCCGATTCCGCCCTCGAGCTCGGCGATTTTGGCCTCGACAGCCATAACCGTGGGATTGGCGAAGCGCGAATATATGAGGCTTTTCGTGGGTTCGTCGAAAACCGAGGCCACTTCCTCGGTGGAATCGTAAACATAAGTCGTGCTCTGCACAATCGGCAAAACCCGGGGCTCGGAATTTTTGGGGCTGTAGCCCGAATGCAGGCATTTTGTTTCGTCTTTCATAAAGTATGCACCTTTCATTGCTTTTTATTATATTTTTAATATAATCATAACACAGATCGCATTTTTTTTCAAGCGGCTTTATTAAAATTTTAAGGAGAAGATTTTATGGAAAAAAACATGGCGGAAAATTTTTTGTTTGTATACGCCGGGGAATTCGACGATTACGGAGGATGGGCGCTCGACACCCAATTCATCCAAAACATGGGTTCATCCTATCTGCTCGCGCATGGCCTTGGAAACCCGGTGGCGAACGCCGTAAAAAAAATCGCGGTAAAAAAAGCGGGCAGATACAAAGTTTGGGCTTACACGAAAGATTGGGTGGCACGATGGAAAAAGGGCGTTTCGCCCGGGCTGTTCAAGGTAAAAATCGACGATTGGACTTCCGAAACCCTTGGCGGCAAAAGCGCCTCTTGGGCTTGGCAGGAAGCGGGCATATGCGAAATCCCGGCGGGCGAGGCCATTTTATCGCTTGCGGACCTGACAGGATTTGAAGGCAGATGCGCGGCGGTGCTGCTTTGCGGCGATTTGGATTTTGCCCCGCCGGACAAAAAAGAAGAATTTGCCGCGCTTTCAAATAAATTGCACGGATACGAAGGCGCAGACCCGGAAAACGCGGGAAAATTCGACGTCATAATCGCGGGCGGGGGAATTGCCGGAATGTGCGCGGCGATAAGCGCGGCGAAAAACGGATTGGAAGTGGCGCTGATACAGGACAGGTACGTGCTGGGTGGAAACAACAGCTCCGAAGTGCGCGTTTGGCTTGGCGGCGAAACCGGATTTGAACCTTTCCCCAAAATCGGAGACATAGTGAAATCCCTGGAACCCGAAAAACATTTCCACTACGGAAAGGACAATGTAGGCTCCATATACGAAGACGAAAAACGCCTGGCGATGATAAAAAAATACAAAAATATAAGGCTGTTTTTGGGCCATGCGGCAGTTTCGGCAAAACTCAAAGAAAACAAAATAGAATCCGTGAAATTCATCGACGTGAAAAACGGCAAACCCAAAGAAGCTCGCGCGCAATATTTTGTCGATTGCACGGGAGATGCGACCCTTGGGTTTTTGGCAGATGCGGACTTTGAAATAACCACGAACGGCCACATGGGCATGACAAACGTCTGGTATGTGGAAGATACGGGAAAAGAAACGAAATTTCAAAACTGCCCGTGGGCGATAGACTTGACAAACTGCGGATTTCCCGGCAGGGGGGCAAAGGACTACGAAGGGGCGAAACAGCTCGGCGGCTGGTACTGGGAGAGCGGAATGGAACATGAACCGATTGAATTCGCCGAAGAAGCCCGCGACACGAATTTCAGGGCTATGTACGGGGCTTTCGACGCGCTAAAAAACATCGACGGAGGGTTTTACAGCACGTACAAAATCGGAAACGCCTGCTATATCGGCGGAAAGCGCGAATCCCGCAGGCTTTTGGGCGACGTGATGCTTTCGAAAAGCGAAGTGCTGAAAAACCACAAATTTGAAGACGGCTGCATCCCCTCCACTTGGCAAATAGACGTGCATTACGCGAAAAAACAATATTATCCGTCGTTTCACGAAGGGGATGCGTTTTTGACCGACGCATACTACGACAATTTCAAGCACATCCCGTATTTCGTCCCGTACAGATGCCTGTATTCGCGGAATGTGGCCAATCTGTTCATGGCGGGCAGGAACGTGAGCGTAACCCATGACGCGCTCGGGACTGTCAGGGTGATGCGCACTTGCGGGATGATGGGCGAAATTGTGGGTTTTGCGGCCGCACTGTGCAAAAAACACGGCGCAACCCCGAGGGATATATATGAAAACCACCTCGGCGAATTTTTGGAAATTTTAAAACGCGGGCAATTGTAGGAAAATAAAGCAGAGCGAAAAAAATCAACCGAATATCTGCGCATAACGCTCGCTGTCGAATTCAACGCGCCGCCCGAGGCAGTTTTCGCGGCTGCACAGCGCGCAGTTCACGAATTCCGTGTCGGAGACAAAAAGCAGCCCCGAAGTGGATTTCGTGGGAACCATCAAAAACGAAGGGGTGAGCGTCACGCCGATTTCGGATTTTACATCCCCCATCATGGAAAAAAGGGGTGCCTGCTGCGATATGTGCCAGTTGTTTTCGTTGCCCGAACCGGGATTTATCGAAGAAAGCTTTTCCAATTTGTATGAGTTTTTTATATGCTCCCTGAAATATTCGTTCGCATCGAACAAAAACATCTGCTTTATCATGTCGAGCCAGAGCGAAACCACATAGTCTTTTTCCATGTGGGACCAATCGTCCACTTCCGTCCCGCAGGTGCAGACATAGCCAAAAACCCTGTGTATGCCTTTCAACGCCGCCGCAAGCACGTCGCTCTCGAACTTTTGGCCATTTATCGTCACCGCCCTCCCTGATATATTTTCCACGTAGGCTTCGCGGTACAAAACTTTCGGCCTTGCGATTTGCTTTGCCGTTTCAAAAAGCCCGGAAACCAAAGCGATGTCTTCTTCGTCCTCTATTTTCAACTTTTCGATCGCCTGAGCCAATGTCGTTTTAACGGGTATGCTATCCAATTTGCGCATCATGAATTTTTCCCTCCCTGTATTTTGGGTGTTTTGAAGTTTTGTGATCTAATTGTACCACAAATTGTCATTTAATGCAATATCGGCAAACTAAAAATATTAATTAAAATAGAAAGCGTGACATAATGAAAAAAATCATTGCAGGAGAAACAGGAAGCGTCGGCAAATGGGGCGTTTTGGAAATCGAGGCAAAAGGCCGCGCCGACAAAAATCCTTTCGTGGATTATGCCATAACGGGCAAATTTTCCGGAAAAGACGAAAACGTTGCCGCAGAGGGATTCTACGACGGAGAAGGGGTGTACAAAGTACGCTTCATGCCGTCGTTTGAAGGCGAATACCGGTACGAAATAAGCGGCAGCTTTTCAAATGAAAACAAAATCGGGAATTTTACCGTGGGTGCGCCGGACAAAAACAACCGCGGCCCGGTGCAAGTGACCGAAAAATACCATTTCGCATATGCTGACGGCACGCCGTATTACCCTTTGGGAACCACTTGTTACGCTTGGACCCATCAGCCGTCGGAACTTCAAGAACAAACCATAGAAGAATTGAAAAAAGGCTATTTCAACAAAATACGCTTCTGCGTGTTTCCCAAGCATTATCCCTTCAACGAAAGGGAACCGGAAATATATCCCTATGAAGGAAAACCCATAAAAAACTGGGATTTCAAACGTTTCAACCCCGAATATTTCCGCAGATTCGAAAAGCGGATCCAGGACTTGGCACAACTCGGAATCGAAGCTGACATAATCGCGATGCACCCATACGACCATTGGGGATTTTCGGATATGGGAAAAGAAAACGACGATTTGTATTGGAAGTACATAATCGCCAGGTTTTCCGCGTTTAGAAACGTCTGGTGGAGCTTAGCCAACGAATATGACCTGATGGAAAGCAAATCCATCAACGATTGGGAGCGGTACGCGAAAATTTTGTGCGAAAACGACCATTACAACCGACTGCGCTCAATCCACAACGGGCGCCTGTTTTACGACCACCGCAAATATTGGGTCACCCATTGCAGCATACAAAACCCGGAAACAAACCGGGCAAACGAATGGCGCGAAGAATACGGCAAGCCCGCCGTATTCGATGAAATGTGCTATGAAGGGAACATAATCTACGGCTGGGGAAACATTTCCGCGAGGGAATTGGTTTGCCGGTTTTGGCGAGCGGCCGTTTGCGGGGGCTACGGCGGGCACGGCGAAACATATATGCACCCAAACGATATTTTATGGTGGAGCCACGGCGCAAAACTGCACGGCGAAAGCCCGGCGAGAATCAAATTTTTGCTTGATATCCTAAAAGAAACCCCGGGGCTCGGGCTAAAACAATGCAAAACGGAAAAAATGTTCGGAAACGAAGATTTTGCCGCCGTTCCCGAAAATACGCAATCAAAATATTATCTGATATATTTGGGAAAACAAACCCCGACATTCCGCGAATACGCATTAGACGAAAACAAAGAATATGAAGTGGAAATCATCGACACTTGGGAAATGACGATAAAAAAACTCGGCGTCATGCGGGGCAAAATGCGCATAGAACTGCCCGGAAAAGAATATATGGCTATAAGGATTAAACAAATGTAAAATGTGAAATTGCAAAACAATAATGAATTCTGTTTTTTTTGACATAATTCATTATAACCGGTTTTTTTATGACATAATGTGGTATAATAAATTAAACAAAAAATTCAAATGTTGAATCTATGAAAATTGTCATATAACCGGAAAACAAATCCCGGAAAATTATATGAAGTACAAAAAGGGAGCCAAGGAGGGGTTAATATGAGGGCCGCAAAAAGCAAAACGGCCATGCCTTTCGTGAGGGCCGGACCTGAAATGAAGCAACCGTAGAACAAAAAATCCCGCTCCGCGCACGGAGCCGCCTAACCACGTTGGGCGTAACCAACGCGGCTGAAAATGGAGAATCACAACTCCAAAATAAAAGAGACCGCCTAACCACATTGAGCGAAATCAATGAGGCAAAAACGGAGAAACCTCGCTCCAACAAAACGAGGGATAAAAAATTATTTTTGGGGGACATAAAAACATGAAAAAACTTTTAGCACTCGCGATCGTAATCTCCATGATGCTTGCGCTTGCGCTACCCGCATTGGCGGCCGGCAATCTCCACAGCAAAGCAAATGAATGGTACTACGATACAGATGAAGCAGGTACACTCACCGTCAAAGACAACAAAAAAACATTCACTTATGAAGTTGAAATCGGTGATAACTTCTTGGGTTTGCAAAAAGGATATACAGGCCAGCTTAAATTCGTCAAATTTGAAGCTGCACCTGTAATTTGCGATCGCGAATATAAATTGGTTTCCACTGCCACTTGTTGGACAGGCGGCTTCGTGCTGAATGTGTGCGCAATATGCGGCGAAGATGACGGCGAAACCTACGGCTGGGAAGGCGCCCTCGGACATGAGTACGACTACGATGTGCGCGTATTCCTCAACGAAAGCTGGGACGAAGTTACCTGCAAACGTTGCGGAGACAAAATAGCGACAGCCTCGTTGGCCCTTATCGCCGCAAATGAACACCTGGTGGAATGGGTTGAAACTGCGAAAGCATTGTCGGCGAATTTTGAATATTACGGCATACCCGGCAATGGCGGAAACGTGGCGCTGATCGCCGCGACCGATTATGCCGAATATGTTCTCAGCTATGCAGCTGGTTTGGCGGTTGTCAACGACGCCACCCAAGCCTTGAAAGACGCCTATTGGGCAGCCGTCGAAGCATATAACCTCGTATTTGCCGCCGTTGACCTTGGAAATTGGATTGCGACCGCAAAAGAACTCTCGGCGAAATTTGAAACTGCAGGCATACCCGGCAACGGCGGAAACGTAGCGCTGATCGCCGCCATCGATGCCGCGATACCTGTGTACAATGCGGCCTACAACTGGGGCATAGGCACAACCGCCGAAGTGAACGCCAAATTGCAAACCTTGAAAGATGCTTACTGGGCCGCCCTCGAAGCATACAACCTCGTATTTGCCGCCGTTGACCTTGGCAATTGGATTAACACCGCTTCAGACAGGATAAAATTATTAAAAGAAGCTGAGTTGTGGGACACAGAACCTTGTCAAGATTTGTATAACTACATGGTAGAATACTACCACAACATATACCTGCCGGCGTACAACTGGGGCACAGGAACATCTGCCGAAATCTATGCAGCTACCCAAACATTAAAAAATGCGTATTGGGCCTCCTTTTAAAAGTTGAATAAAAACATAAAACCGATATTAAAACAAGAATCCCTCGGCGAAGCCGGGGGGTTCTTATTTTTGTTTCGCAATTTCTTGTTTTGACTATTTTAGCGCCTTTTTGAATGCGTTGCATAAGTCCAAATTCAAATTGTCGGGGTATTCGTTTGCGCCGTTTGTGTACAACCCGAACATCGTCTCGTGGTATGTGTGATAATTGAAATTTATGCTGTGGCGCCTGCATATTTCAAGAGCGTCCTTTATCCAACGATCGCCGCCCCTGTTTTCGCGGAAACCATATACTATAACCCCGAACTCGCCGAGATAAACAGGCACGTTGTTCTCTTTGCCGAATTTCAGATATTTTATGAAACTCTGTTCGAGATAATTTTTGTCAAGTCCGTTGGCTTCGTCAGGATATACGGAAAACACGCCTTTGCTCGATTCGACCCAAGAAGCGTTCTGGTGGGTGAAAACGAAAGGGTCGTACACATGAAATTCATATGTTGTGTTTTTGTCGTTTATGAGAAAAAAATTCATGTTGCCGTTCATATTGTTGTTCCAATTGGAAATTCCCGTTTCGAGATTTTTGCATGCGTTCAACCTTTCGACGATCATCATATGGTTGGTATTTTCCGCCCTGATAGAACGGGCTATTTCAAGAGCCAGATCCTGCCATTGGGCGAATGTTTCTTCCATGCTTGATTTTTTTGGAACCACAGGTTCGTTCAACAAGTCAAATGCGGCTATCGCCGTTTCGTTCTTATATCTTTTGGCTATTTCCGCCCATAATGCCGCAAGCCTTTTTTTGTTGTTTTCTTCGGTCCAGAGTTCCATCCCGTTTCCATTCGACTGGAAGCCGCCCTGCGGATAGTGCATATTGAGCACAAGCAGCATATCGTATTTTTTAGCCATTTTTATGTTCCAGTCGAGCCAGTCCCAACCTTCTTTTTTGTATTTGTACGGAGCGTCGTCGCTTTCAAAAAGCCCGTAATTCAAATAAAACCTGACAGAATTAAATCCGATCGCGCTCAATTCGCCATAACTTTCCTCCGTATGGTGAGTTTTTGGCGGAACCGCCGGATTCGCCCATACATTGTTGCCGAAAGCCATCCCTTTCAGCAAGATATTATTTCCCTCGCCGTCTGTCAGCAAATTGTTTTCAGCCTTGACAAATCCTTTCATATTCAATCACCCCTATGTTCTTTCATGCGTCAATCCAAATCCTCTATCTTTTCAATCAGTTTGTCTATGTCCTTTTGTGCCTTTTCCAATCTTTTCTCCACCCACGAAGAAACATTCATGTCATAATTCATGACTAAATATATAACTTCGTTAAGAGTCCCATATGTGCCTATGGCACCTATGTCATAAGTCCTGTTGCCGAAAATGATGTCGAGCATTTCAAGTGATTCCTCGTCGCGGGCAACCTTGCCGCTGAGCAGCACATCGTAATAAGCGGGTTTCACCCGCTTGTATGACTCCGCCGCATACGCTTCCAAAAATATGCCGATGCTTTCCATATCGACGACAGTCGTCGGGACAGTTATGCCAAGCCCCGTCCACGAATTCACATCGCAGGAATAATAATCCTGCGCCGCATTCTTTTTTGGTATGGGTAAAACGCCGAAATCGGTGGGCATGGAACGAAGCGGGACTATGTTGACCATTCTTATCCACATAAAAAGCGCCTGGTCGTTTTGGAACATGGCATCCATTCCCACGTTGAAGTCGCCCGGAAGATGCATCACGTTGAAACAAGCGGTTTTATCGTATAAATTTTCGAACGTATAGGTTATGTTGCTTATCGCAGATTCGCCGCCTATCGTTATGTATGGTATGTCGTTTTCGTCTTTTTTGCCGACTCTCTCGCCGCTCCCGTTCAAAAACGAAAGGACGGTGTCGCGCTGGTAAAAAAAGCCGTAGCGGTCGTTTTCATCCATGACGCCGTCGCCGTTCAAATCTTTGGAAACTTCTTTTGTCATCGAAAAAAACTTTTCAAGGGTCCAATCGCCTTCTTTTACGAGTTTATACGGATCGGCGAGCGCATTGTCGGCGAGCAACTTTTTGTTGAACACGAAAACGCCCGTGGCGCCGTTGTCCGAAATTGTAATGTCGCCGCAAACCATGAAATGCTTGTTGCATATGGAAAGGTCGCTCACAGAATTTTGGTCCCACCAGGGGTTGCCGAAATCCAGATATTCAAGCCGGCTCAAATCGATTATTGAATTGCTCGCGCCCAAATTCTGGTAAGACTGCATGCGGCAGAGCATGACGTCATAAGCGGGGTCGCCCGCTTTAACCGCTTTGTTGAGCAGGGAATTCGCGTCTCCCTGTCCGGCGACATTGATTTCCGCCATGATGCAGTTGTATTTTTCCTCCATCGCCTTGTTCCTGTTATATTTCCCGTCATTTAAAGCCTCGCCTATCAATTCGTCCACAAGTATGTCATACTGCATCCCCCAAATGGCTTCCCCGTCGGGAGTGCCGCGCATCCCGCCCCAATTAGAAGTCAAAAAAGTGATGGTATCGCCTTTCATGTCGATTGCGGGCAAATTCGCCAACACTTCCGCCGCTATATCGGGTTTTTCATCTTGTTCCTCGATTTTGTCCTGCGCGTCTTGATTTTCGGGTGAATCATCGAAGTCCTTTTGGCTGTTTTCGCCCTCCGAAGAAGCGCAAGCGCAAAAAAACGCAAAAACAAAAAACAAAACCAAAAACAAGCATATATTTTTGTGCTTCATAATATAAATCCCCTCCATAAATACGATTTGTTTTTGCCTTGAAATTATTGCTCAAATATTATCAATCCCCCCTGTTATAAATATCGTCGCCGTTAATATCGATGTCGTCGGGAAGATCGTCGGGCAAAACCATTTTGGCCAAATCCCAATATCCGGTATAAGTGCGGCCGCTCGCCCAATAATAAGTGCCAATCCCATGCAGGGTATTATGATCGAAATCACCCTCGTAATAATCTCCGTTTGCCCAAGTGTACCGGCCAAACCCTTTATATAAATCACCTTCGTAATCGCCCTCGTACATGTCGCCGTTAAACCAAATAAATTTGCCTTTGCCCTGCTTTATGTCATTTGCGTATTCGCCCTCATAAACCGAACCGTCGGCAAAACGATACAAACCGAAACCATTTTTCATATTGTCGGCAAATGTGCCGGAATAGGACGAACCGTCATCGCCCCAAATAAAATACCCTTCGCCGTTCTTTTTTCCATGTTCTATATAACCGATATATATATCGCCGTTTGCGGAATATATTTCAGCCTTGCCGGTTTTTTCGTCGTTTTTGAAATCGCCGTAATATATATCCCCGATTTCCGTGTAATAGTACAAACCCCGGCCGCCTTTTTGAAAATCGAAATCGATCCCTCCGATATAGAGCTCGCCGCTATGAGGCCCTTTGTCATAATTTATCCTGTATATATTTTGCACGGGATATAAATTGACGACAGAACCATCGGAAAAAGAAAACGAAGCGAAAGTTATATCTTCTTTTTTCAAGAATTCCAAAACATCGCCTTTATATATTTTTGATTCGTCGTCAAATTGAACGACGGAAACATCCTTGCAAAAAGACCCCTCTTCAAAAACATCTAAAATCCATTTGATGCCGGAAACAGCATATATATCGCCGCCGGAAAATTTAATCCCCTCATTTTCATAAGCGGACAGAACATCGCCAAAAACTTCGCTCTTAAGCGATATGCCTTCGCCTGAACAGTTGAATATGAAATTGTTGAGCGAATAATTGTTGAAATCGGAATCGGACAAAAATGTATTGAGCGTTTCCAAAACGTCGGAACTTGCTGATGACAAAAATGTGCGCTCGTCGGGCAAACGCGAAACCGCGTATTCGCCCCTTGCTTCTATTATGTAATATTTTTGCAAACTCACGCTCGCAGCGTCGCTTTCATACCAAATCCTTCCGTTTGCTATCCTGTCGTTTTTATCGATATATCCGAAAAATTTTATTCCGGCGTTCGATTTTATATACCGAAAACCGCTCTGATATATAAAAACAACAACCAAAACCACGCTCAAAAAAGCGGCGGCGAATATTCCCAAAACAACGAAACCGGTGCGATATTTTTTTTTCATGCAAAACCTTTAACTATCCCCTAATAAATTTAAATTCAAACCGAAGAAAACAAATTGGAAAATTGATCGTTTATAACGGGAACGACCATCAAAACTATCGCAAAAAAGATAAACAAAGTGAGGACCAAAGCGGCAACCATCAAAACATCCACATCCTTGCCGCCATATAACCTGCCAACCCTGTACAACTTGTCTTCCGGAATATAATAATAACCTTTCTTGCCGTCATAATCCAATTCAAAAACCAATTTGCGCAAACTGCCTTTTGCTCTTAGCGCATATAAAAGCCAAAAATTTTTTTTGAGGTTGAGTTGTTCAAAAGTCTTGGCAAAAGCAGGATGCACCGCCCCGGAATTTATCAAAGCTTTGACAAATTTGCCGATGACAAGTTTATTATATGCCACGCAAAAAACAGCCAGCAAAAATCCGACAAAAAAACCGCGAAGCACAATATCCGTAGTCATGAAACTCTCAAACATTTAAAAGCCACCTTTCAAAAATGTTTATATCAAAAATGTTTCACGTGAAACATTAACCGTTTTTGGGAATGCCGATTATTTCGCGGTTATTCATATACGGTTTCAAACTTTCGGGAATTTTTATCGTTCCGTCGGGATTTTGGTGATTTTCGAAAAGCGGTATCAAGATTCTCGGGGATGCTATTCCCGTATTGTTTAGAGTGAAAACATATTGCATTTTATCTTCTGAATTCCGGTAGCGTATATTCGATCTGCGGGCTTGGAAATCTCCGAGCGTTGAACAGGAATGAGTTTCGCAATAAGCGTTTCGGCTTGGCATCCAAGTTTCCACTTCGTGTTTTCTTATTTGGCCTATTCCGATTTCCCCGGTGCAGGCAAGGCAAACCCGATAAGGCAATTCCAGCGCTTGCAAAATAGCTTCAGTATTTCCCAAAATTTCATAATGCAATTCTTCAGCTTTTTTGTCGTCTGCTTCGCAGAATATCACTTGTTCCACTTTTTGGAATTGATGTACCCGATATAAACCCCGGGTGTCTTTTCCGTATGTCCCGGCTTCTCGACGGTAGCAGGAAGAAATTCCGGCATATCTCAAAGGTAATTCGTCCAAATTTAAAATGTCGTCCTGATGATAGCTCACGAGCGGAACTTCGGAAGTTCCTACCAAATACAATTCGTCTTCCGGAAGTTTATATGCTTGGTCATATCCTATCGGAAAATATCCGGTGCCGCGCATCGCTTTTTCTTTTACAAGCTGCGGGACTGAAAACGGGGTAAAACCTCGGGACGCCAAAAAATCGATCACGAATCTGCATACGGCCATTTCTAACAGAACGGCGTCGTTTTTTAAAAAGTAGGAACGGCTTCCCGATATTTTGGCTCCTTTTTGCATGTCGGCCATGTTTTGCATTTCGCACAAAGCGACGTGATCTAAAAATGGGAAATCGAAGTTTTTGACTTGGCCCACTCGGCGAATCTCCACGTTGTCTTCTTCGCCTTTTCCTATCGGCACTTCCGGGGCGGGGACGGAAGGTACTCGAAGCATCAAATCGTCGAATTCGCTTTTTATCGCTTTTTCCGTTTTTTCAAATTCGGCTAATTCGTTTTTGATATCCCTGACGCGGGCGGCCAATTTTTCTTTTTCTTCTTCGTTTTTGCATTTCGGGATGTTTTTGGAAATTGCGTTCCGTTCGGTCCGCAAAGTTTCGTTTTTCGTTATTAATTTTCTCATCGAATCATCCAATTCGAGAAGTCTGTCAATATCGACAGGCATTAACTTTTCGGATGACGCCTTTTTTACGATTTCGGGATTTTCCCTGATGAAATTTATGCTCAGCATTAAGTTCAGCTCCTTGAAATTTTAATCATCGAATAAATCATTTTCGCCGCATAATATTTTTATTATCGATTCCAATTCCTCTCCGTTTTTATATTCTATTTCCAATTTCCCGCTTTGCGATCCGTTTTTTTGCGGATTGGCGTTGATGAAAACTTTTTTCCCGAAAATTCCGGAAATTTTATCTTGGAGATTTTTTAGATATATTTCTTCTATTTTCTTTGAATTTGTTTTGGGCTCGTTTTCCTGCGAAATAGATTTGTTTTTCATTGCTTTCACGATTTTTTCTGTTTCGCGGACGGAAAGCGAATTTTTTATTATTTTGTTCGCCAAATCCAATTGTTCTTCCGGATCGTCCAGAGATAAAAGCGTGCGCGCGTGTCCTGAAGACAAGTTTCCTTCCTCTATGTACTTGACCACTTCGTCGGGGAGGGAAAGAAGCCTTAGAGCATTTGCTATGACGGATCGGCTTTTCGCAACTTGTTTTGATATTTCTTCCTGAGTCAATTTATAGTGATCAGAAAGGTATTTATACCCGGCGGCTTCTTCGATTGGATTCAAATCTTCTCTTTGCAGGTTTTCCACCATGGTCATTTCCGCGGCTGCGATTTCGTCCACATTTCTTATCACTACGGGCACTTCGTCCAAACCCAACATTTTCGCCGCCCTGAAACGGCGTTCGCCCGCTATGATTTGGTAATATCCGCTGGGGAGGCTTCGCACTACGATAGGTTGTATTATTCCGTGTTTAGAAATCGAATCCGCAAGTTCGGATAAAGATTCCCTGTTGAAATCTTTTCTGGGCTGCGTCGTTTTCGGTTCGATCAAAGTTATGCGCATGACATTTATGTCTTTGCTGTCTATAGTTATATCCGATAAGTTTTCGGCAAAAAGGGAACTGAGCCCGCTTCCAAGTCCGGTTTTTCTCGCTGCCATTTTTAACTCCTTTAATAAAGTTGGATTGATTCGTTCACATTATATTTTAATGCAGATTTTGTCTATTTCTTTGGCGAGTTCTATATAGCATTCATTTGCTTTTGAAGTTTTGTCGTAATAATAGATCGGCATTCCATACGAAGGCGCTTCGCCCAGTCTGATTGTCCTGGGCACAAGCGTTTTTAATATTTCGTTCGGGAAAAAATTTTTTAATTGATCCAATATTTGGACTGACAAATTCAACCTTCCGTCATACATGGTGATCAATATTCCGCCTATCACAATTTTGGGGTTGAATAATTTCCTTATATGTTTCAACGTGTTTGTCAATTGGGACAATCCTTCCAAAGCGAAATATTCGCATTGCATGGGAACGATCACATAATCGCTTCCGCACAAAGCGTTGACGGTCAAAAGGCCTAAGGACGGGGGACAGTCGATTATTATATAGTCAAATTCGTTTTCCGCGCACGAAACTGTGTTTTTGAATCTGAAATATCTTTCGGTTATGTTGTCTTCGACGAATTCTATTTCCGCCCCGGCCAAATTTATATCCGAAGGCAAAATCCAGAGGTTTTCATAATTGGTTTTCAATATGGCTTCGTTTATTGAACATCTCCCGATTATAACGTCATATACGGAAAGCGAAACATTTTTTTTGTTTATCCCCACTCCGCTTGTGGCGTTGGATTGCGGGTCAAAATCGCAAAGCAAAACTTTTTTTCCGAATAATCCCAACGAAGAGGCTATATTTATAGCGGAAGTGGTTTTGCCCACTCCGCCCTTTTGATTCGCAAACGCCAATATCATATATTTCATACCCTTTATATTTGATGATACATTGATTATATCACCATGAAAAAGAAAAGTCAATAATTATATTTTAATCAGTTGTAAATAAAAATGTTTCACGTGAAACATTTTTTGGATTAAGGCGTTTTTTGGATTACAATCAACGTTCTGTTTTCGTTTTCCAATTCGAATTTTATTATTTCGTTTATTTTTAATTTCAATTTTCGCATTATATTATCGGCTTCCATTATTTCGTTATCGGCGTTTTTGCTTTTATATGCGATAAAAAAACCTTTCGGTTTTATAAACGGTTCGGCGAGTTCGCACAATTTTGAAAGATTTGCCACTGCTCTCGAAATCGCGTATTCATGTGTTTTTTGCATATTTTTTTCTTTTTTATATTCTTCGGCTCTTTTTTGGCAAAATATGAGATTTTTTGGGCTTCCGTTTATTTTTTCGGCGGCGTTTTTTGCGAAACTTATTTTTTTTGTTTTGCTTTCCAATAATGTTATTTTCAAATCGTTTCGCATAATATGCAATGGCAGGGCAGGGAAGCCCGCTCCGGTTCCTATGTCTATTATTTTCGCGTTTTCGGGTATTTCGAGATATTTTAAAATCATTATTGAATCTATATAATGTTTGGTTATTATTTCGTCGATTTCGGTTATCGAAGTCAAGTTGTATTTTTGATTTTCATCGAGCAGGTATTTTGTGAATATATAAAAATTATTTATTATGGTTTCGTTTTGATTTATTTTGTATTCGTCGAATTTGTTTGTTATTTTGTTTTTGAAAATTTCGTATTCGATCATTTTATTTGTTTTATCCTGTGTATTTTGTTTTTATTATCGTGTAAAATCTTTTTTTGCATTCTATGATTTTTGTTTCATCGATTGTATAGTTGTTTTTTTTCAGATATTTTTTTAGGGTTTCGATTTTGCTGTTTGGCTGGAGTATAATATTTTTGTTTTTTATATCGCATATCGTTTTTGTTTTTTCGAGAATGGCGGCGATCGTTTCGCCGCCCATTCCCGCAATTACAATATCGTCCAATTCTCCGAAATCGAAATTTTTTTTGAAATTCGAAAATCCGTCGGATATAATTGGGATTATCATGTTTTCGGGTATTTTATGCTTTTTTATATTGTATTTTATTTTTTCCGCGCATTTTCCGCTGATTTCAATCGCATATGCTTTTTTTATTATTTTGTTTTCGCAAAGCCATATAGGCAAATATCCGTGGTCGCTCCCTATGTCTGCGATGGTTTTTCCGCAGATCATTTCGGCGATTTTTTCCAGTCTTTCGTCTATGTTTATCATTTTATTTGCAGTTCTCCGGGTTTGTCAGTTTTATGAGCAGGATCGTGTCGTCGTCGGAAGCGGATTTGTTTTTGGTTTTTCTTTTGCATTTTTCGCATTTGAATGTTATCGTGTAGCCTTTTCTTGCATCGGGGTTCGGTTCTGAAAGTATCGGTTTTAACATCCCTCCGCATAAATTTTTTCTGTCTCCCGGATTTATATCCACGTGCAAAGAATAAAGGCAATGTGGGCAATGGTTTCTCGATGTGTATTTCAGCGGCGTTATTTCACTTTTGCAGTTTGCGCAAATAAAACCTTCGTCGTTTTTCGAAAATAATTTTGTTTTTATCATAATAGATTATTATATTCTCATTTTATGAAATATTTATTAATTTGACAATATATTTAATATAAAATTTTAATATATTTATTGTACAATGATATTACATCAAAACAAATAAAAAGGAGGAAATGAAATTGGTTGCCGAAACAATTACAAAAGACATGCTTATCGGGGATATACTCGAGGTGGATGTCGAAATAGCGCAGTTTCTTTTGGATATCGGCATGCATTGTCTCGGATGCCCGTCGGCGAGGGGAGAATCCCTCGAAGAGGCTTGCATGGTGCATGACACGGATGTAGACGAACTTTTGGATAAAATAAACGCATATTTGTCCGAAAAATAACAATTGCGAAATCATGGGATTAGGGGCATATTATTTGTCCCTAATTGTTTTTCATGAAGGGTATTTTATGGTTTTTTCGAGTTTCGTTTTTCTTTTTTCGTTTTTTCCCGCTTCGGTTATATTATATTATTTAACTCCGGAAAAATTTAAAAACATTTCGTTTTTGTTGCTTTCATTTGTGTTTTTTGCCTGGAGCGGGCCGATTTTTTTGATTTTCATGGTTTTCGCGTTAGCGGTCAATTATTTGTTCGGCTTTTGGATTTCAAATTCAAAAGAAAAAAACAATTCAAGATCCGCTAAGATTTTTTTGTTTGCGGTTGTTTTTATAGATTTATCCGTTTTGTTTTTTTTCAAATTTTCGGGTTTGTTTTTAAAATCCGCAAATATATATCCGCTTTTTGGCATTCCATTTTACACCTTGCATATTTTGTCTTACGTTTTCGATATATATTCGGGCGATTCGAAAAAGCAAAAAAATATCGTTTCGCTTGGGGTGTACTTTGCCGCTTTCTCGAAAATTTTGGCGGGGCCGGTTTGCAAGTATTCCGATTTCGAACCGCAGTTATCGCATAGGAAAATAAATGTTTCTTTGTTTTTTTGCGGGCTCAGGATTTTTATTTGCGGTTTATGCAAAAAAATTTTGTTTGCCGATACGGCAAAATCCATTTTTGTATATATAAAGGCGTTGCCTGATTCCGACGTCACGGTCGTTGGTTCGTGGTTTGGTTTGATTGCTTTCGGGCTTTTTATATATTTTCAATTGTCCGGATATTTCGACATGGCCATAGGTCTTGGAAAAATATTCGGCTTTGATTTTCCCGAAAATTTAAATTATCCATATATCGCAAAATCGATTTCGGAATTTTGCCGGAAATTTTGCGTTACGATTTTCGGTTGGTTTTTTGGGTATGTATATTCGCCTTTTTGCAAAAATGCAAAAAGCGCTTTTTTGAAATATATAAATATTTTTACGACATGCATTTTGGTTGGTTTTTGTTTTGGCTCGAAATTCAATTATATAATTTTGGGCGCATATTTCGGGATTATATTGATTTTCGAAAAATTATTCGTTTTAAATTTTTTGAAAAAAATCCCTGCGTTTTTTTGCTATATATATTTTTGGGTTTTCATTCTTTTTGGGGTTTTGATATTCGCTTTTGAGGATATAAAAAAAGGCTGGGTTTATTTTGGCAGGCTGTTCGGTTTTTTTGTCAAGGGATTTATTGACGGTTCTTCGGTTTACGATATTTTGCGATATTTTCCGTTTTTGATTTTGGCTGTATTGGGCTGCACTCCGATTCCCAAAAAGCTGTTTCGCAAATTTATCGGCAAATTCGGTTCAATTTCGAAAATTTCGGTTTTTTTCGCTTCGGCGGCATTGTGTTTGTTTTGTTTTGCTTTTATGGTTGCCGATTCGGGTTCAAATTCTTCCGGGATAAATAAATATTTTTACGATCGGTTTCCTTTCAAAGAAGAGTTTGCCGAAGCTAAAGTTTTGCTTTCGTATGGTTTCATGATAAACGAAAACAGGGGCGTCGTCATTGCCAAAGATGGTTATTTGATTCCGCGTTTTGACAAATATTCCGAAAAATCCATAGCGGAAAAATCGTTTGACGAGCTCGGAGGGAGTTTGACTTTTGAGGAAAATATGGCGAACATAAAAAATAATTCGGGGTATATAAACGAATTTTTTGAAAATCTGCATGAGCTGCATCCCGAAATAAAAACCACTTTCGCCCTTCCGCCCAGAAAAGTCGATGCGATGACAAGCAAGCTTCCTTTTTTGTTTCCCACAGACAGGCACGAAAGATATTTTTTGGAATTGAATAAACATATAAATCCGGATATATATTGCAATTTATTGGATGTGATGCGAAGCTGCAACGGGGATTATATATATTACAAAACGGATCACCATTGGACTTCGCTCGGGGCTTATTTCGCATACGACGCGCTCGGGGAATATATGGATTATGAACCTTTTTCAAAAGACGACTTTAAAGTTGAATCGGCAAGCGAAGATTTTTACGGCGTGATTTGGGCCAAGTCCGGCGCCGGATGGATCAAAGCGGATAAAATGGAATATTATTGCACAGACGAAAACGAGGAAGATATATATTCGACGATAATACACGCCGAAAAAGACGTCGTTTTGAATGGATTTTATGACCGCGCGAAACTTGAAACAGCTGACAAATACTCGTTTTTTTTGGGCGGGATAAATCCGCATATATCCATCGGCTTGAAAGTTGCGGAAATCGGGCGGAAGAAACTGCTTTTTGTTTCTGATTCTTTCGGGTTGAATCTGGTTCAGTTTTTGGCGCGGCATTACGACGTCGAATTGATAGATACGCGCTTTTTCAATGGGAACATATATGATTTCATAGATGAATTTGGAATAACCGATATTTTGGTGCTTGTCAACATGGAAAATTTTTCGACTCAAAACAATCTCTTCAAATTGACGGTAAATTAATTTTGAATAAAATTGACGGTGTTTTTTCCAAAAATAATTGCAATTTTGTTTTTTTTGTGGTATAATCATAAAAAAGCTTGAAAGGATGATTGAAAGTTGCCTGACTATATACTGGGCATAGATATAGGGACGTCGGCTTGCAAAACCGCCGTTTTCGACAAATCCGGCAATGTGGTTTCCGCCCGGACGGGCGCATACAATACATATTATCCCAAAGAGGGTTATGTCGAACAAAAGCCCGCCGAATGGTGGACTTCTTTGTGCGGATGCATCAAGGACATATTTTCGTCCGGCGAAACAAATCCAAAGGACATAAAATCCGTGGGCATCGACGGCCACAGCTGGTCGGCGGTCATAATCGACAAAACCGGCGAAGTTTTGTTCGACGACCCCATTTGGATGGACACCAGATCCGCCGATATATGCGGCGAAATAAAAAAATCCGCAGACGAAAGGGAAATTTTCAAATTGTGCGGAAATCCCGTCGCCCCCACTTATACTACCCCAAAACTGATATGGTTTTCCAAAAATTATCCCGGCATATTCAAGAAGGCATACAAAGCGCTGCAATCAAACAGTTATATAGCATACAAGCTGACAGGGAAAATTTCGCAGGATTTTTCCCAATGCTACGGTTTGCATTTTTACGATATGGAAAAAAAGGTTTGGGACAGGGAAATGGCCAAATATTTTGGCATAGACATAAATATCATGCCGGATATTTTCGACTGCCATTCCATCGTTGGCACAATAACAAAAGAGGCCTCCGCCCAAACGGGTTTGCCGGCCGGAATTCCGGTGGTGGCGGGAGGCGTCGATTCGGCTTGCGGAACGCTCGGGGCCGGAGTCATCGAAAGCGGCGAAACGCAGGAACAGGGCGGACAATCGGGCGGCATGAGCGTTTGCTTGGATGAATTCAAGCCCCACGAAAAATTGATCATGTGCCATCATGTGGTCCCGGGCAAATATTTGCTGCAGGGCGGGACCGTAGGCGGGGGCGCTTCGTTTAAATGGCTGCGGGAAAAATTTTTCCCGGATTTGAGCTTTGCCGAAATGGATGAGTTCGCTTCCGCCATTTCGCCCGGTTCGGACGGCACTGTATTTTTGCCGTATATGGCGGGCGAACGCAGCCCTATTTGGGATCCGAAGGCAAAAGGCGTTTTTTACGGTTTTGATTTTTCCAAAGGGAAAGCGCATTTCATCCGTTCGGTCATGGAAGGGGTGGCGTATTCGCTTTTGCATAATTTGGAAACCGCGAAAGAGACAGGATGCGTAATCGGCATTTTATATTCCAACGGCGGTTCCGCGAATTCCGATTTGTGGATGCAGATAAAATCCGACGTGACAAACAAACCCGTTTCAACGCTTTTAAGCGACACTTCGACTACATTGGGTTCCGCCATGCTCGCCGGGGTGGCTTCCGGGATATTTTCCGATTTTTTCGATGCGGTGAAAAATACGGTAAAAATCAAAAAAACTTTTTTTCCGGATGCAAAAAACCATGAGACCTACATGAAGCGATATGAAACATATCTCGAAATTTACGAAAACTTGAAAGGCACAATGCAATCATACGAAAGGTAAAAAATTGTGGTAACATTCGAAGAAGTGGGGGCAATTCTCGACGAGATAGCAGAGGAGATACCCAAAGATTTTTACAGCGAGCTGAACGGCGGGATTTTTTTATCGCCTGAAACGAAAATTCATCCCGAAAACCCGAACGATTCCGATGGGCCGGATAATTTATACATTGTCGGCGAATATCACAACGAGCGCACGGGATACGGAGGGCTTGGCAGGTACATCGCCATATATTATGGCTCATTTGTAAAATTGTTCGGCCGCCGAAACCTAAAAATTCAAAAAGACGAGCTTAGAAGGGTGCTCATCCACGAATTTACGCATCATATGGAATCGTTGGCCGGGGAACACGGGCTGGAAATAAAAGATGCCGAAAATATAGAAAATTACAAGCGGAAATTTTTAAATGGGGGAAATTAGCGTGAACGAAAACGAAAATGAAAACAATACCGGCGAAGAAACGGAAATCGAAACGCCCGAAATAGAAAAAACGCAGGAAATGGTGGATGCGGAGTTTTTTGCGCCGGTCGTCGAAAAAAAGAATTATATAGAGGAAATTTTTGATTGGATAGAAATTTTTTCGAGCGCCCTTCTGACGGTCATACTCCTTTTCACCTTTATTTTCAGGCTCGTGACCGTGCAGGGGCCCAGCATGGAATATACGCTGCACGGCGGCGAAGTTGCATATGGCGACGCTTCTTCGGACAACCTCATAATTTCCAATCTTTTCTATACCCCGAAGAGGGGCGACATAGTTGTTATCCAAGTGCCAAATCCCAGTTTTTCCACCCCGTTAATAAAAAGGGTGATAGCGACCGAAGGAGAAGTCATCGATTTTGATTTTGAAAAATGGCAGGTTATCGTATATGAAAACGAAGAAGCTTACCTAAACGGGCGCGGCGACATATTGGAAGAGCCATACGTGAACTTTGAGCCGGGCAGATATATGCGAAACGACAGCGTCGGCGATTTTCTTCCCGTCGTGGTCGAGCCCGGCAAAATATTCGTAATGGGGGACAACAGGAACCATTCTTCGGATTCGCGCGATTCGAGGATTGGCCAAGTCGACGTGAGAAATATCGTGGGGCGGGCGCTTTTGCGGGTTTTCCCCTTCAATAAATTCGGAGCCATTGAATGAAATTGAATGAAATGGAAATTGACGAAAAAAGCAGGAACAGGGTGAACCCGATACAGTGGTTCCCCGGCCATATGGCCAAGACGCGCAGAATAATCACGGAAAATTTGCCGAAAGTGGATATAGTGCTGGAACTTTTGGACGCGAGGGCGGTCATTTCGAGCCAAAATCCGGAAATAAGAAAAATAACCGGGAATTTCCGGCGTCCCGTTTTGACGCTTATGAACAAAAGCGATTTGTCAGATGCCAAGATCAACAAAAAATGGGAGGATTGCTATAAAAATAAGGGCGAATACATATTGCCCGTAGATTGCAAAAGCGGCGACGGGATTTCCGGGATTTCGGCGAAAATAAAAGAAATGCTCAGCGAGAAATCGGAAAACTATAAAAACAGGGGAATGGCGGGGCGCAAGCTCAGGGCGATGGTCGTGGGAATACCAAATGTAGGAAAGTCCTCGCTTTTAAACAGGATATGCAGGGGCGCGAAGGCAAAAGTGGAGGACAGGCCGGGGGTGACGCTGCAAAAACAATGGGTTTCTTCGGATATCGGCATCGATTTGCTTGATATGCCCGGAGTGCTCTGGCCAAAGTTCGAAAGCGAAACGGTCGGGAGAAATCTCGCTTTTATAGGTTCGATAAAAGACGACGTGATAGACATGGTTGAAACCGCCGTGAAGCTTTGCGGTTTTTTGAAAAAAAAATACCCGGAGGCGATAACATTTCGTTATAAGCTGGATTTGCCGGAAGTGAAATCGGGGGCATTGGACGATTACGGGATATTTTCGCAAATAGGCAAAAACAGGGGATATATGGCTCCGGGCGGAAGAATCGACGATGAGCGCTGCGCCAAGACGATTTTGACCGAATTCCGAAGCGCAAAAATAGGCAGAATTTCATTGGAAGAACCGGATTATGATGAATTGGGAATTTGAAAACGAAATTTTGGCAAGCGGGGGCATCCGCGAAAATTTCATATGCGGAACCGACGAAGCGGGCAGAGGCCCGCTTGCAGGCGACGTTTATGCAGCGGCGGTGATTTTGCCTCACGGGATCCGGATCGCCGGATTGTCCGATTCTAAAAAGCTCAGCGAAAAAAACAGGGAGCGCCTGTACGAAATAATAGTCGAAAAAGCTTTGGCTTATGCAGTCGCTTCCGCCACAATCGAGGAAATAGACAGGTACAATATTCTAAACGCCGCCCTGCTCGCAATGAGAAGGTCGGTGGCGGCGCTTTCGGCAAAAATCTTTCCGGATTATGTTTTGGTGGATGGCGGCATCGTCAGGGGTTTCGACGCTTTTTCCCACAAGGGGATAATAAAAGGCGACGCGATATCGCCGAACATCGCTGCGGCTTCTATTTTGGCGAAGGTGACCCGGGACAGGTACATGCGAGAGCTTGACGACATTTACCCGTTTTACCATTTCAAAAAAAACAAAGGTTATGCCACTAAGGAACATATATTCAGGCTCAAAACTTTCGGCGAATGCCCGGCGCACAGAAAAAGTTTCCTCAAAAACATCATATCGGAAAATTTTCAAACACAAATAGAGATAGAGCAAAATTATGAAGCCGCCCGAAAAAAATAAAAAAGACAACAAAATAGTCGGAAACATCGGGGAGCTTTGCGCCTGCCTGTTTTTGGAAAGCAAGGGTTATGAAATAGTCGAAAAAAATTACAGGGCATACCGCAAAGAAATCGACATAATCGCAAAAAAAGGCGGGTATTTGGCATTCGTCGAAGTAAAGACCAGAAGGTCGGCAAATTTCGGATTGCCGTCAGAAAGCGTGGATTGGAAAAAACAGAAGCACATAATTTTGGCCGCAAAAAAATATCTGGCCGACAACGGCAGGTTTTGCCAAAGGCTTCAGCCCAGATTCGATGTCGTAGAGATATATTGCGACGAAAAAACAAAAAAAAATTACGTGCGCCATATCGAAGGCGCGTTTATTAATTAATTCAAATAATTTAAAACAGGGGGAAACAAAATGTTGACGGATATCAGCGAACATGCGATACGCAATTTTGCGCTCGGCGACATGGAACTCGTAGTCGAATTTTTTGATCAGATGGGAGGCGAGAGCAGGGCGTTTTTCAACAGGGGCGACGGGAACAAGCAGAATGCGCTGGAGTTTTTCAGAAAAAACGGCGACGAGCCAAATGCAATAAGGTTTTTGTCAACGGCAAATGACGAAAGCGGAAAAGAAACAATGACGGGATATGTTTTTGCCTGGGACATGAATTCCAAACTGCCCACTTTGGGCATCGCAGTCAGGGACGAATACAAGGGCAAGGGGCTCGGCAGGCGGCTGATAAAACACTTGGTAGATTATCTGCAAGAAAACGATTACGGAGGGGTCATGCTCACCACTTCGTTTGCCAACATAAGGGGCCAGAGCCTATATACGCGCATGGGCTTCGAACATATCGGCACGCACACGAGCGGCGAACTGCTGTATATTTTGAGGTTCAAAAAATAAGGAAAGCGGGCGCAATGTTTTATGAGAAAAATTCCAATAACAATCATTATCTTGATCGCCGCCGCCATGGCGTTGAGCCTGATTTTGCCCGCGTGCGCGAAATCCGGGGGCGGCGGCAGCGAAGGCGCGGCCACCACCGGGGCCGAAGAGGCCAAACCGGAAGACACGAAAGAAACGCAGCCTGAGCGTTATGTACCAAATCTGCCCGAAATCGCTTTCGGCGGATATGAATTCAGGGCTTCCATATCCACGAACAATGTCTACGGCCCCTTTGACCTGACAGTCGCCGAGGAAACGGGAGACACGATAGACGACGCGATATACAGGCGCAACCGCTATCTCGAAGACAAATACGACGTCGTGTTCAAGCAGACGGAAATAAACGGATGGGACCTGCTTCAAAACACATTCAAAAAAAGCGTAATGGCGGCCTCCGACGATTTTGACTTGTGCATGCTGGTGGAGCGGCACGCATTTTTCTTGGCGGCAGACGGCTATCTTCTCTCCGCGGAACAGATGGCGCATGTCGATCTGGAAAAACCGTGGTATGCCCAGGACATGAACAACGTGGTTTCGATGAATGGCAAGCATTATCTCATATTCAGCGATGAATGCACGAATATGTACGGGCTCTCCATAGCGTTGCTCTTCAACAAAAAAATCATCAGCGACTTGGGGCTGGAAACCCCGTACAACCTCGTCAAATCCGGGAGCTGGACATATGATAAATTTTTTGACATGTGCCGTGCGGCGGTGTTTGACCTGGACGGCGACGGAGTCATGACCGACAGGGACAGATACGGGGTTTTGTCCCAGGACAACTGGCTGCCGACGAATTTCTGGGTGAGCGCCGGGGTTTTGACAGTAATCAAAAATTCCGAAGATATGTTTGCTTTGAATGTCGAGGGAAACGAAAGGCTGCTGCAAGTTTTGAACATGGCCCGCGAGGGCCTGTTCGGCGGGGAGAAGATCTATTTTCATTACGGATTCGACAAGGTGACCACATTCACGCAACGGGGTGACGTGTACGGATTCACGGATTTGGGGTTCCAGATGTTTGAAAGCGACCTCGGGCTGTTCTACTCCACGCTCATCAATACGATTCCCGCCCTTCGGAGCATGGACACGGATTTCGGCATCCTGCCCTTCCCGAAAGCGGACGAAACCCAAAACCGCTATATCACGAGAAACGGGGGCGGAATGCTCAAATTGGCGCCCAAGCACGCCTCAAATCCCGAGCGCACGGGCATCATCGTGGAGGCATTGGCTGCCGAATCGAGAAACACCACGATCCCCGCCTACAAGGAGATAAACTTGAAAACGAAGTTTGCGCGCGACGACGAGAGCGCGGAAATGCTCGACATGATCTTCGACAACGCCTTCATGGAGCTCGGGGACGTCATATTTTTGGAGGACATAGGGTTGGCATTTCAGAACGAAATCCGGAGCAACGGGAATTTTACATCCCTGATCGATAAAAACGCGGCGAGAATGCAAAAAGTATTGGATAAAATAAACGACAGCATCAACAATTTGGAGTGATTTGGAAAAACATGAAAAACATCACATATAAAAGCACCAGGGACACAAACGAAAACGCGAAACTTCTATCTTCCGCGCAGGCGATAAAACAGGGCATTGCCCCCAACGGCGGGCTGTTCATGCCCTCCGAAATCGTCGCGCTCGAAAGAGAGACCGTCGAGGCTTTTGCGAGCCAGAGTTATGACGAAATCGCGTCGCATATAATCTCGCTGTACCTGACCGATTACGACAAATCCGATATAGCGGACATATCGAAGAAAGCGTACTCGAAGGCGAATTTTCCGGACGGGGCGGCCAAAGTCTCTAAAGTGACCGATAAAATCAGCGTGCTCGAGCTGTACCACGGGCCCACCTCGGCTTTCAAGGACATGGCGCTTTCGATCATGCCCCTGCTTTTAAAAAAAGCGCTCGAGCTGACCGGGGAAAAAAGGGAGGCACTAATACTCGTGGCCACTTCGGGGGACACCGGAAAAGCCGCGCTCGAGGGCACCAAGGACATCGAGGGCATAAACACATTGGTGTTCTACCCCAAAAACGGCGTGAGCGAGATACAGAAACTGCAAATGGAGACCCAGGAAGGGGGCAACGTCGATGTTTGCGCGGTCGAGGGCAATTTCGACGACTGCCAAACGGGGGTCAAGAACATATTCGCCGACCCGAAGATAAAAGCGGCCGCCGAAAAAAACGGAATGTTTTTTTCCAGCGCCAATTCGATAAACTTCGGCAGGCTGATCCCGCAGGTCGCCTATTATTTTTACGGATACGCCCAAATGGCGAAGTCGGGGGAAATAAGGTTCGGCGATTTGATAGACATTTGCGTTCCAACCGGCAATTTCGGCAATATACTCGCCGCATATTTCGCCAAATCCATGGGGCTTCCCGCCGGAAAGCTGATCTGCGCCTCGAATATAAACAATGTGCTGGCCGACTTTTTTGAAACCGGGATATACGACGCGAACCGGCAGTTCTTTTCCACCATGTCGCCCTCGATGGACATACTGATTTCGTCGAACTTGGAGAGGTTGCTTTACCTTTTCGAGGGCGCCGAAAAAACCTCCAAATATATGTCGGATCTTGCTTTGGCCGGCAGGTTCATTGTGCCAAATGAGGTGGGAAGCCGCTTGCAGGAAAGTTTCGCCGGAATGTTTTGCGACGAAAGGAATACGTCCGCCGCGATCAAAAAAGTGTTCGAGGAATATGGCTACCTTATCGACACGCACACCGCTGTGGCGTTCGATTGCGCCTGTCGATATGAATCAAAAAACAAAACGCTCGTGGTGTCCACGGCGAGCGCGTACAAATTTGCAGATGATGTATACCGCGCCCTGACCGGGAAATCCGCAGGGGCGGGAGCGGCACGCGCTTACAGGCTGCTTAACGAGTTCACAGGGGGAAAAATCCCGAAAGCGTTGGCCGAATTGGAATCCAAGCCAAAAAGGTTCGATAGCAGCGTCGATGTATCCGGCATGAAGGAATATGTGATCAAAAAACTAATTTATGTGCGAAAATGATCAAGATCAAGAGACGCTGTATGCTGTTAACAGCGATTACAATGGCGCACGATCAAAAGAAAGACGGGATGCACAAAACCAAGCGTTCCGTTTTTCTGCTCTAATGAATAAAATAATCGGAGGTTAAAAAGATGAAAAAAATACTGGCAATTATGATGTTTTTGTTGTATATCCTGTCTTTCGGCAAATGCGGTTGCAACAACGGTGATAGTAAAGAAACCGAAAATGATGAGACGAATGAAAGCCAGTACCCAAGTACTGCCGAGCCCGAGGGCGACGTATATTTTGGACCGCAATATTTTGAGGGAGACGAAAATGATGAATAGAAACACAAAATTATCTCTGAGGGTATGCGTCTGGGAGCTTACTACCCTGTGCAATCTGAGATGCGCGCATTGCGGCTCAAGGGCGGGTATAAAAAATAAAAATCAGCTGTCGCTGGAAAAATGTTTTTCGGTCGCGGACGAACTCGCTGAAATCGGGTGCGAATCAGTTTGCCTGATAGGCGGCGAAGTCACGCTTTTTCATGGCTGGGATTTGATATTGGACAGGTTGACGGACAAAGGGGTGCGCACGAATATCATCACAAACGGATATAATATCACGACGGAAATATTCGAGAGGATAAAAAACTCAAAAATACGCACGGTCTGTGTTTCTGTGGACGGAATGGAAAAAAACCACAATGAAATCCGCGGCAGGCAGGACTGTTTCAGCCAGTTGAAAAATTTTATCGACAGGATAAACAGCGAAACGGATAAATATATCACGGCGGTCACGACGTTGACGAAAACAAATATAGACGATATAGAGGAATTGTCGGTTTTTTTAGCTGAAAATAACGTAAAGATATGGCAGTTACAGATTTGCTCGCCGTTCGGGAACGCGAGGGACAATATAGAAATCGCCCCGGGAAAAGACGATATATCGAAGATAGCGCGGATATACCGCAAACTGCCCCAAAGTCCGATGACCATTCGGTTGGCCGACAACATCGGGTATTATATAGGCGATTCAAATGAGGGCGTAGTGCAGGAGTTTCGCGGGTGCGCGGCGGGGATATGTTTAATCGGTATAGATACCGACGGAAACGTGAGGGGCTGCGAATCGTTGAAAGACGACAGGTTTATCGAGGGGAATCTGAGAACACAAACGCTCAAAGATATTTGGACGGACGAAAATAATTTTTTATACAACAGAAAGTTCACGCCTGATTTATTAACGGGCGATTGCGCGGACTGCGAACACGGTAAGATATGCGCGGGAGGGTGCAGGTCGCACAACTTTTTTTCGCACGGCAAATTATATGAAAGCACGGCATGCGCGAGATTTTAACGTGAAAGAAGTACAAACGAGGAGATTTGTGATATAATAAATATGTTAATGCCGGGAGAAAATATTTAGAATTTTTGGGAGAACAAAAATATGGCGGTATTTGCCATAGCGGACACGCATCTGTCGCTCTCCGTGGACAAGTCGATGGAATTGTTCATGGGGCGCTGGAGCGGCTACGTGGAAAAATTGGAAAAAAACTGGAACGAAAACGTGGGCCATTCGGACAGCGTGGTGATCGCGGGGGACATATCCTGGGGGACGGATTTTTGCGAGTGCGAAAAGGACTTCGCCTTCATAAACCACAATCTGAACGGGACCAAGTATATCATAAAAGGCAACCACGATTATTGGTGGAGCACCATGACAAAAATGAACAGCTGGCTTGCGGAGAGGGGATTTGCCCGCATAAAGATCGTGCACAACAACGCCTATCTGTGCGAGGAACTCATAATCTGCGGGACGCGGGGCTGGTTCGTGGGCGGGGAAGGTGAAGACGGGGTATCCGAGGAGGAGATGTTCAACCGCAAGATACTGAACCGCGAGCTGGGCAGGCTCGAGCTGTCGCTTGGCGCGGCGAAAAAAATAAAAGAAAACGCCCCGCACTGCGAGATCGTGGCTTTTTTGCACTACCCGCCGGTTTACGGCGAATATTTGTGCGCCGAAATATTGGAAGTTCTCGAGCGGCATAACATAAGAAGATGTTATTTCGGCCATATCCATAGCGTGAATGCGGCGAAGATCAAAAAAGCTTGCAAAAACATCAATTTCGAAATCGTTTCGGCGGATTATTTGAAATTTGCCCCATTGAAAATATGATTTTATTGGCTCGGCGAAGAGCTGAAACACTCCGTCACTACAAAATCGCCCGAACTTTCCCTTGTTATGCCCGCATGGGCGGCCTCGTCGTTGAAATGCCACCATTCAGAGGCGAGCGGGGTCAGCCCCGCCGAAATGCAGTATGACTGAAGGTGTCGGGCGGGTTCGCTGTTTTTCACGCCCTCGCTGTATGTCCGGCTGTTCGAACTTGCGTAGAGGGCGGAATTTACGCTTAATTCGTGGATCGCGGTGGGCATTGTGTATTCGAAATATTTCAATTGCCGGTATTTGTAGCGGCCGGTCACCTTGTCTTCTTTTTCCAGCACCCGGGCGAGGCTTGCATCCATGGCGTAACCTATTTGGTGGTTGGATTTGCCGTAGGCGATGAACCAGGATTGGCTCCACGAGCCGAAATTTTTTTGCGAGGCGGGAAGCTTGACGACTTCGCTGTACACCAATTGTTGGGTCGCATATGGCCTGAATCCCTCGTAGATAACCAAAGTGTCGTCGTTTTCCAGCGCGTTTTGCTGCGCGGCGCAAATTTTTGGCGCCATCGCGTAAAGAACCGGCACTATATATTCGTATTTTTCGAGCCGCTCGTTGTATGTTTTCCCGTCGCTTCTGTCCGAATACGAATACAGCCGTTTTCCGGTCACGTTGGGCACCGTTTCCCCGTTCGCCCGAAAAACCGAAGCATATGCGTTGGTGTTGTTGTAAATTATGGAGGGTATCACGTCGGGCAGGTTGACAAGGCAGAGATTGTGAGGCACCCATCCGATGATTTCGCTTCCGTTGGCATCGGGTTTGAGATAAATCTGCCACCAAGACTCATATTCCCTCAAAATCATGAACCCATTTCCGGGTTTCAGCACCGCGAGCACCGCAGTCAGATCGTCGTTATACACATTCATTTCTACGGACGCGTATCCGGTGGCTCCGTTCACCGGCAGTTCCAGGGGCCCGACGTAGCTTATCGATTCGTTTGCGTTCACGCTTGTGTTCCCGCTGGGAACCGGGTAAGTGGGCGAATTTTTTTCATCCGTCGGGGGCTTGGCCTCCCAAATTTCCGAAGTGTCTGAAATATCCGCATTCGGAAGGCGATCCCGAGTTATGGCCTGCGGTTCGTCTATGGGGATCCTGTCAAACACCTGCGCTTTGAAAGTCACGAAAATAATGAGCAGGATCAAGATAACCGTCAATCCCACGAGAAGATATGTTATCCCCGAAATTACGCTTTTCATTTTTGTTTCCCTTAATTCCAACTATTTTTCATATGTTTTGCAGAGTGTATGTGATGCAGATTATGACCTCGCCGTCGAGGTCAAAAGTCAGTCCGGTGCCGTTTTTCGAGTATTTGCAAAAAACCCCGGGCACTGACTGGTAATCTGTGCCGTATGTTGCTACCATTTCGCTTTCCGTTTGCCCTATGTAAAGCCCTTCTGCGGTAGTCACGCTGTCATCTGTCAAAATTATCGAAAATATGCGGTATTCGTCGGATTCGGTTTTCGCATATGCCGAAATTTCCGCTCCGCTGTAATAGTATGTTTTCATCATGCCTTCGGAAGTGCAGCTTTCGGATTCGATGTAATTTAGCGCGGGCCCGAGCTTTTCCACCACCCCGTCGATGAATTCGCCCATATAAATCGATTCGCCGTTATATACAAAACCGAAGCCGTCTTCATATACTTCCATTTCGCCTCCTGCATCTGCAATTTCAGGCTCGGATTCGGGTGTTGGCGCGAGCATCTCGTCGGGCGAAGCTGCGCTGTCTTCATTTTCTTCACTTTCTTCGGCGGGCGGCGGTTTTACGGTTTCGGTTGTTTTCGGCGTTTCGCTTTTTTTTTCCGCTTCCGGCGCCGCATTGTTTTCGCAGCCCGCCGAAAGCAGCAGCATAAATACTAAAAACATTATTTTCAAAACAATCAATCCCCGGCTGGCCAAGCCGTTTATTTTTGCCTGTTCGCCATAAATTGTTTTTGCCATTTTACCAACCTTTCTTTTTTCACTCCACCACTTCGGGAACCGAAGATTTGTCGTAGTCATAGTAATGATCGCGCGCTGTTATGATCCGCGTGTATTCCTGCGCCTGGCTTTCGGTGAACATGAACCTTTGGTGGTAGCCCACGGCGCTTGACGGAGATGGGCAGGCATCGAAATGGTGCCATCCGGTGCCCACATTCACGAGGTTCCAATAATGCTGGGTCGAAGCGCCCGGTATCCTCTGCACGATCCTGTTGTCTATGCCCGCCCGGGTGAGCAGCACGTGCGATGCCGCCATATAGGTGTAGCAGTCCCCGGACCCTTTCGTGAAGCAGTCGTATGCTCTCTGCGCTATGTCTTTTTTTGTTCCGGTTGCGCTGTATTTCATTTTGCCATCGACCCAATTGTATATGGCCCTCGCCTTTTCCAGCGCGCTCATGCCCGAGCTTATTATCTTAGCCAAAATTTCGTCGGCCATCGCGTTCACAAGCGGCATGTCAATTTCAAAAACAGTCACAGTTCCTGTAACTTCGGCTCTGTTGCCGCTCACGTCCGTCGCCGAATATATCACCAAGTAAGTGCCCGCTTGGTTCAAATTCACTTGGCTGCTGTCAATTGAAAGCTGTACGTTCGCGTCGTAATCGTCTGTAACGCTCACCCCGGTTCTGTACGAAACTGTGCCGCCCACTGCGACGCGTTTGTTGAGCTCGCCGGATATGACGGGCGGGGTCGTGTCATGGACCACTGTCAGATTTGCCGCATATTCCGATTTGTTCCCGTATGAATCTTCAATTGCTATATATACGGTCTGCACTCCGGCGACGGAAAAATCCGGTTGAGTTCTGTATTTTATCGTCACGGGCGAAACGTCGTATATATTGTACACAAAAGCCGCGGCCTGCACCGGTTTGTGTATATATGTCCAAAGATTTCTTGCTTCGGCGGTGGGCGGGGTGGTGTCCTGCACTTTCACTGCGGCCGATGTTTCGTATTTATCCGATTTTAGCTTCACGGGGTAGTTTCCCGGGACTGAAAAGTTTATCGCCCCTATTGGCTCAAGCGAAATTTTGCCCGTTTCGACATAGTTTGCCATAAATTCTTTCGCCGAGACGCTGTCTTTTGTCCCCGCTTCGACTACAAGTTCTTTTATCACGTCAAATACATAGTATTTGGATTCGACGATTGCGCTGTTTCCGCCTTCATCGGTGAGCCGCATGGCTATGCTTTGCCAGCCGGGCTCATATGAATAATTTTCGTCCTCGAACGCTATGCCGACCTTGGTGGCATCTTCTATATCAATCACGAAATCCTCCGGATTTAAGGCGCCGCCTGAAAATATATATTGATATTGCGTCGAAGGCTTGCCTTTGGGGGGGATTGTGTCTTTTGCCGTGAGCGCGCAAAACGTCGAATAGGCGCCCACAGTGAGTTTTGCCCCATAACTGCCGATTGATGGGAAGAGCATGGGTTCATCGGCCAAAAAAGGCAATCCGTCCGCTTCTGTCGTTATTTTTTCTTCTATGTCCACGAGAGACTTCACATGGTTTTCGAAAAATTCCGAAAGGCTCACGGAAACCGGTTCGCCCACTTCAAAGACGAATTCCTCGAAAAGCGCCTTTTCGAATATGTACAGTTTCGCTTCGACGTCTGTTTCGTTGCCCCCCTCGTCGGTGAGTTTTACCGTCACTTCCTGCCATCCGGATTTTTCAAAGTCCGGCAAAGCGGCAAATGCGCAGCTCACTTGGGTTTCGTCTTCGATTTCGGTTACCAAGTCATCTGCGGAAATTTCGCTGTCGGCAAATATATATAAATCGACGGGTTTGCCTTTGGGCGGTATTGTGTCTTCTATCGTCAAAGTCGAAACATATGTTTTTTTTCCGATTTCGATTTCGATTTTTTCGGAGCCGATTTTTTTGGTGTCGATTTTTGCCGGGTCTGTTGCATATTTGCCCACAGTTTTGGGGTTTGTGAAAAATTCTTCTACATTTGGCACGGGAGACCCCGCCTCGATCACGATGTTTTCTTGGAGTTTCGCGTCTTGGCACGACGAAAAAAGCCCCAAAACCGCGGCAAAAACCGCGGCAAAAACCATGCGTTTCAAGTTTTTCCTGTTTTTCATGTTTCTTCCTCGATTATATCCCAGACTTTGTCGGGCGAAAAGAAAACCGCCCGCTTTTTGTTCGGGTCGTTTTCCTCGAACCTGCATATGCGCCTCATGTCGCAATAGGCGCAGCTGTCCACCCTGCCTTTGAAAGGCAGCACATTCGCTATTCCTCCGGAAAGCTCGGCCGCTATCGCCGCAAGCGATTTTGTGACATACCTTTCGAGTTTTCCTATTTGTTCGAGCGAGGCCAAAACGGCGGAAGCGGTGTTTTTTTTGAAACTCAGGTTTGCATCCGGTTTCAGTTTCACGGGGATGTACCTCCCCGCGAGATTGTGCTCCATGGCTTCGAGTATTTTTTCATCCCTCAAAAATAGTCCGCTTCGCGCCAATGTCCTGCTTTTTTGCTCATGGGCTTCCTCTTCGGTCATATTCGCCGACCTTGAGTACTGCGGGATGCGCGAGGGCATGTACAACACGCCCGCCGGGACGTTTTCGCTTGCTTCTTCGATTTTGCCTTCGGGCGGGTCGTACCTCCCGCGCCCGTTGTGCCAGACTGAAAACAGATATATGAACATCTGCAAATTTATCCCCGAAACTATGTCGGACAGATTGAATTTTTTGCTTCCGGTTTTGTAGTCCACGATTCTTATGTATACGTTTTTTTTGTCCTTGTATATATCCACCCTGTCGATGATCCCCGTGAGTTTCAGCGAACCTTTGTTTGGTATTTCTATTTCCACCGGATCCACGGAATTTTCGGATTTTTTGTCGTTTATCTCGAGTTCGAAATCGGCGGGCACGAAATCGCATCCGGAAAACTCGTCGCGCAGGTTCTTTATTATTTCGAACACTATTTTGTTCAATCTTCTCAAAAGGTACAAAAACCTGTCCGTTTTGAATTCGTAGTCTTTTATGATGGAACTCAGGTAGCTATCTATGATTTTTTCCGTTTCGGTTTTTATGTAGCTGTCGCTTATGTCTTTGAAGCCGACGTTTTCGTCGCGGATCTTGCGCATGAAAATCTCCAGAATTTTGTGTATGAACCTGCCTATGTCGTTCATCTGCATTTTGGGGCTGCTGTCGGAACTCAAAGCCAGCACATATCTGCAAAAATACGAGAACGGGCAATTCACGTAAGTTTCCAGTTTCGTCGAAGACATGCTGAGATCGCAAAACAGGCTTTCGGCGAGTTTTTTGTTTATCGCGAGTTCGCTTTCCTTGAATCCGGGATTTTTGGAATCCACGCCGTTTTCGCGCCTTTCGCGCGAAAAATAGCTCTCAAGCGCGAAACGCAGTTCTTTTTCCTGCGTTATGCCCATTTCGATATATCCGTTTTCTTTGCCCTCCAGCAAAAAAAGCGCATTCCCGAAATTTTCGTCCTGCCGGAAAGTTTCAAGGTTCGGATACATCCCCCTCACTTTTTCGAGCGCCATCGAGGGGTTCATCGCCTCTCCGTTTACATCGGCTTTCCTGTACGCCAAAACCACGCATTCGGAAGCCGAAGCGACGGCGTTGTAAAAATAGCGGAGCTGGTCGTATGACTTTTGCATGCTGTCGGGCAAGAAATCGATTCCGTATTTGCGGAGAATCTGCTTTTCGCCGTCACCGAACAAATCGTCGTCCGATTGCGCCTTCGGGAAAACGTCGGCGTTGAGACCCAGGACAATCGTGCATTTTTTGTCCCCGCTCAACATCAAGTCCGCATTTATGGCGGTCACTTCGTCGATGGAAGTGGGGATTTTGCCTATGTCCGCATCGCTGATTATGAACTTGAAAAGTTCCGAGTAGCGTTTCAAGTCGATTTTTTCGTCGCCGCAAACGAGCGCGAGCTTTTGCAGAACTTCCATCAGCACGTTCCATATCTGCACGGTTTCGGCGGCTTCCGAAAGCTCGCCGTTTCGCTTCTGTTCTTCCTGGAGGTCATACAGCCTTTCGTAGGTATTGATTTCTTCCAAAAAATCCACGACGGCGCTTGTGATGTTTTTGACGTTGCCCGCATCGGATTCGCCCGTTTTTTTCAGCTTCTTCATGAAATTAGCCACCGGGGCGATGAACTTTTTTTTGGTTTCGTTCAGTTTGGCCAAAATATCTTTTATGTCCCCGTCATTTTCGTCGTATTCAACATAGCCGTCAGGGTGCATATTCCAATCTTTTCCCGCATAGCGTTTGAAACCGTTTATCTGCCAGGCGGTTATATATATGTCAAGCGAGTCGATTTCAGGGTAGCTGAGCCCGCACAGCCCGTTTTTGAGATAGCTTTGTATGTTATGCAGCCTAAAATCGTATGCCACCATGTCAAAAAGCGAAAGCAGCATCGACATGAGCGGTTTCGTGCTCAGCTGCGTCCTGCCCGATATGAAAAGCGGTATTTTGTATTTTTCGAAAACGGAATCCAAAATCCCCTTGTATGAAGAAATTTCGGCGGCCACGATTTGTATGTCCGAATACCTGTACCCTTTTTCCCGGGCAAGATACATGATTTTTTTCGCGGCGGCTTCCGCTTCGTCGAATATTTTTTCGCATTCGAATATTTCGAGCGAATCTTTGAATTTTTCGGCTGGGAAGGCGAAATTTTTGCCTTGATCCCATATGTTTTTTTCGAGATGAGCGAGTATGCCGCTTTCAAATCTCTTTGCTTCGGAAAAGGCGAGATCAAATGGCGCGATGTTTTTGTTTTTGCACATTTCGGCTATCGCTGCGGCGTTTTTTATCGTTTTGCCGAAAATGTTTTCCTCCTCGAAGTTTTCTTTTGCGCCCTCTTCGGGCAAAGGGCATGTAAATGTGAAATACACATTGTTCGCCTGGTCGATGATATGCGAAAGCGCCTGTTTTTGCCCGTTGGAAAAAGAGTCGAAAGAATCGATGAAAATTTCGGCTCCGTCAAAAAACCGGCGTATTTTTGGGTGAGCTTCGGCCGGGTCCGTATACTCCTTTTCGAGCAGCGAACACAAATAATCCATTTCGTTTGAGACATCGCGCAAATTTTCGTCTTCGCCCAAAATTTTTTCATAAAGCGAGTAAATGAGCCCCACTTCTTTTATTTTTTTCGCCAATTCGCCGGTTTCCCCTCCGGGTTCGAGTGGGGCGGCAAACGTATGCGGCGAAACCATTGCCAGTTTCATTTCGTCTATCGTCCCGACCAGTTTTTCCACGAAGCTCATATCGTTTGAAACTTTCGCGTAGACGTCCAATTCGGGCGAAAGTTGTCGCAAGGTTTTGTTCATAACGAGTTTTTTCAGCGTGGAATCGGCGTAATCGTAAACCATTCCGCCGGTTTTGCGCGAAACCCTGTTTGCCATCCGATCAAAACTAAGCGCTTCGACTCTCAGGTTTGCGCTGTTTCCCAAGCGTTCCAATATTTTGCGCTCTGAGGACAGGGTGTGCTGTTCCGGCGTGACGAAAAATATGTCGAAGCGCCCATCGGGATTTTTTTCGATTTTTTCCTTTATTTTATCATAGAGATATTCGCTTTTGCCGCTGCCGCTCCTGCCGAAAATCCTGTAAACCATATTCGATCATATCTCCCGCCTGCCTTCGAGCGCCTTGAACAGCGTCATGGAATCGGCGTATTCGAGCTCGCCGCCCACGGGTATCCCATAGGCGAGCCTTGAGGTTATCACCCCGAAAGGCTTCACCAATTTCGAAATGTATGCGGCGGTCACTTCGCCTTCGACGTTCGAGTTCGTTGCCAAAATTATCTCGTGCACGTTAGTCTTCGCTATTTCGTCGCCTGTAATGCGCATGACCAATTCTTTCACCCGTATGTCTTCGGCGTTTATTCCGTCCATCGGGGAAATCACCCCGTGCAGCACGTGGTATACCCCGTTGTACTCTTTGACTCTTTCGAAAGTGAGTATGTCCTTCGCGCTTTCGACAACGCAAATAAGCCCGCGGTCCCTGCTCTCGTCGGCGCAAATCGGGCAGATTTCTTCATCTGATATGTTTTGGCAGATTTTGCATACCATGATTTTTGACTTGGCCGCCAGTATGCACGCGACAAAATCATCTACATACTCTTCGCTGGAATTCAGCACGTGGAAAGCCATCCTCACGGCGCTCTTGTTGCCCACCCCGGGCAGCGACCTGAATTTATTTATCAACGCCTCAAGCGTCGGTGAATATCCGCCCATAATCAAAACATCCCCGGGACGCCGGGCAGGCCGAGCCCCCCGGTTATCCTCTCCATTTCGCTGTTATTCGTGTCCTCGACTTTGCGTATCGCCTCGTTTATTCCCGCAATCAATATATCGGACAGCGTCTCTATATCCTCGGGATCCACGATTTCCGGCTTTATGTCGATGCTTTGCACCTCTTTTTTTCCGTTTATCCTGATTGTCGCCGCTCCGCCCCCCGCAGACACCTCATATTCGCGGGCATCCAAATCTTCTTGGAGCTCCGCCATTTCTTCCTGCATTTTTTGCGCCTGTTTGAGCATGCCCTGCATATTCTGCGGGCCGCCCTTCATGCCCTCGGGCAGTCTGACTTTCATTTACATTCCCTCCATATTTCTATTTGCAAAACACAGCTCGGCCAGCATCAGCTCGGTTGCCACCCTTTTGTTTGAGGTGTATCTGCCGAGGTTTATTATGGTTTCGCCGACTGCCGCATTGCATTTTTGCAATTTTGCGCTGTCAAAACCTTCCGATACCTTTATTATTTTTTCCGCTTCGCTTTTGTCCAAATCTATATGTTTCAAAGGTTCCTGCACGATTTTTGCCACCTGTATGTTTCGAAGCATTTCCAAAAGCGAGACGCAAAAATTGCCGCAGTCCATCGAATCGGCGTACATTTCCCAGAATATGCGCAGGGCGGGTTCCGCTTCGCCATCTTTTATGCAATTGCACAAAGCGATCATTTTGTCGGCGCTGAAATATCCGGTCACTTTTGAGACATATTCGTAAGTGATGGGTTCGTTTCCGGCGTCGGCGAAGCAAACTTCGAGGATGCTCAGCGCGTCGCGCATCGCACCGCCCGAAAGCCTCGCAATCAAATCCGCCGCTTTCGGCTCTATTGGCATATTTTCCTCCCCGCAAACAAAATTCAGGCGTTTGGCGATCGTTTCGGGGGATATCCTCTTGAAGTCGTGCCGCTGGCACCGGGAGAGTATGGTGGCGGGAAGCTTGCCTATGTCGGTGGTGGCGAGTATGAAAATTATGTGCGGGGGCGGTTCTTCGAGGGTTTTCAAAAAGGCGTTGAACGCCCCGGCGGAAAGCATATGCACTTCGTCGATTATGTAGACTTTTTTCATCGATTCGCCGGGGGTATACGCCACTTCTTCGCGCATTTCGCGTATATTGTCCACGCCGTTGTTCGAAGCGGCATCCATTTCTATGACGTCGATGATCCTGCCGCCCTCTATTCCAACGCATGAATCGCACTTGTTGCAGGGGTTGCCATTGACCGGGCTTTCGCAGTTGACCGCTTTGGCCAAAATCTTCGCGCAAGTGGTTTTGCCCGTGCCCCTGGAACCGCAGAACAGATAGGCGTGCGAAACCTTGCCGCTTGCCACTTGGTTTTGCAGCACTTTCGTTATATGTTCTTGGCCGCAAACATCGGCAAATGTTTTCGGCCGCCATTTTCTGTACAGGGATTTGTATTCAGGCATATGATTTACCGCCTTTTTTTCAAATAACAGATAATTGCGATAAGAATATTATACCACCCAAAACAAAAAATGTCAAGGGCAAAATTGTCAATTGCAATTTTGCATTGACGTTAATTTTTGCGGCAGCCTTCGTGAAGCGCCAATGGGCGGCCAAAATGGCCGCCCTGTCCGTTTAGCGAAGCATCTTAAACACAGTTCATTTTGTTTTTTAGTTCCGCTCTCTTCTATTTGCCATGAATGCCGCGCCGGAGCCGATTAAAATAAATGCCGCGAAAATATATGCGAAAGCCGCATCGCCGGTTTGGGGAGCCGGGGCGGGGGCGGCGGGTTCGGGCGCAGGCTCGCTTGCAGCGGGAGAAGGTTCGGGTTCGGCCTGGACGGGTTCAGGCTCGGGTTCAGGCTCGGGCTCGGGTTCGGGAATGACCACCGGGCCGCCCAACAAAAAGGGGAACGTGATTTGCGCATAATCGTCGTTTACGTGGGCAAAGCCCATGTTTTTTTCCGGCGAGGTGGTGCACACCTGGAGGGCGAAATTGAATTGCCCGCCTTCTTTTATCGGCGAGGCCAGTTTCACCTGCATTTCGAGGTTCCAGCCGGTTTCGGTTTTTTTGTAGGCATAAACGCAGTCGTCAGGGTAATCGCCGTCGTCCGGCGCGGGCGATGCGTTGTAGGTTTCTGCGCCGTATGCCACGCGCAGCTTGCGGTAGTAGACATTTTCCCCGCCCGTATCCCCGGGATAGTACATCAGGATAATGCCGCTGCCCTGCGTCCAATACGCCAAAGTATCGTCGCCGCTTGCATACAGTTCGTCATCGGTCACTTCAAGGAAAATGTACAGGTTGTTATCGTCATATAGGACATTTGCGGTCGCCTGCATGGTGACATTGAATTCTTCTTCCGTGAACGATCCATCCTCGAGGTTTCCGCCTTCTTCGGCGTAGTGATACAGGTAAGGGCGGGCGAACTCAAGGGAATAGTTGTACATATCGTCTTTTTCGCCGTCTATGACGGGGGTGCCTTTCATGATTTCCGTTTTTGCGGTGTCAAACTCGGAAAGCCTCTGTGCTGCTGATACCGGCGCTGCAAATGCCGCGAAAGCGATCAATGCGATGACAAAAACTGACAATGCCCTTTTCATGTTTTTTCCTCCTAAGTTTTTAATATAATTTTATTTTCATTTTTTTCTTTTTGCGGCAAGTTTCACGCCGAGACCGCCAAAACCCAAAATCGCGCAAATGACGAAAGCCGCCGCATCACCCGTCTGGGGCGCGGCCGAATCAGCGGCGTTCTCGGGCAGTTCAGGCGCGGCTTGTGCGGGGGGCTCGGTTTGCGCGGCGGCTTCTTCTGCGGGTTCGGGTTCTTCTTCGATTGTCGGCGGCTGCGCCTCTTCATTTACGAGTTTTATCGTGCCCATGGCCAACGGGACATTGGCGACATTGTCGGTTCCGTCCGCATTCCAAGTCAATTGCCCGGCTCTGGCGCCTTCCCCTTCTGTGTTGTCGTCATAGCCAAAATCAATCCCTATTTCCATATTTTCTTTCAAGGTGAAATCAATGCCGACTTTCGAATTGATCCTCGCTTCCATTATGTAACCCGTGTCCGTTTCCACTCCCGCAATTTCGATATGTTGCCAGGCATCTTCGCTGATATTCTCCAAAAATCTCATCCCGGTTTCCAAAGGGGTCAAAATGTCATACAAAAATCTGAATTGGTTCGGTTCCGAATACGAGTCTGTTTTTTTGTTTTCGAGGTCAAGCATCACTTCAAAACAATCTTCCTGGCTCAAAAATTCATCTGTGTTGAATTTGGTGTTGTCGAGCGCCACCATCAAAATGTAAAGGTTATCGTCGTCCCACAGCATTTTCGCATAGACGACCGCATCCGTTTTTTCGCCGTCGTTTACCCGGTCGAGTTTCATCTCTTCGACATATTGCCAAATATCGTCGATCTGGCCGTCGATTTTCGCCGAGCCTCTTTTTACTTCCACCGTCGGTTTCGCCTCCGCCGCAACACCCAAAGAAAGCATAAGCGCGAAAAGCAAGAATATCGCCGTGAATTTTACCGCTTTGAACATTTTTGTAACCCCCTAAATTATTTTTGTTTTTATTCACCGATATTGTACCACCAAAACCAAAAAATGTCAAGCGCGAAATTTTAGGCAAATTGGTATGCGGCGAATATAACAACGGGTGGAAAAACAAAACCGTACACCGCAACTCGAACGCATGGCTACACGCGGACGCCGCACCTCCCATTCGGGACAGGCAGCCTCGCGGCACATCGAAGAATTCCGATTAATGCTGCTCGGTTCCCCGCCTGACATGGTTCACGGCTCACGATTGCGCGAGACCCATCCTTCATCATGAGAAAAATACAGCCCGGACCATACAGACACGGCCCTCATTGACGGAATTAACCCCTGCTGTAGCGGGTTGCAGGTTACAGGGCACCGCTATCTCCCCGGCTAGTACGGCTTTGTTTTCGCACCCGTTGTTATATTATACCAAGATTCGACAAACATTGCAAGCTATTTTTTAAATTTTATTCCCGGTGAGCCTCTACATAGTCCACTATGTCCTGCACCGTTTTCAGGGACGGTATGTCCTCGTCGGGGACATTCACCCCGAATTCTTCGTCTATGGCCATGAGAAGCTCGACCACATCCAACGAATCCGCCCCCAAATCTTCCGTGACGCTTGTCGCGGGGAGGATGTTTTCGGGATCCGCTTTGAGTTGCGCCGATATGATTTCGACTATTTTTTCAAACATTCGCCAAACCCTCCGATTATTTTCGATAAAATATTTTACCACAATATTCTATCACAATTTTGGCGCATAAACCACCCGCAAATGTAAATATATTTTAAATAATGTTTGAGCGGCAAAAAAAATAATTTTGCGGAATTTCGCTTGAAATTTTTTTTATGGCGTGATATAATGTAAGAAATATGTAATGCGAACGTAATTTTTATTTTATTATTTATATTCGGAGGGGTATTTTATGAAATTCAAAAAAGTTTTGGCGGGTTCGCTCGCGGCGACGCTGGGTCTCATGATTTTGCCCGTGCTGGCCATGACTGCGAGCGCGGCTCCTTTTGCGGACATTGCGATTGTGCCGGACGCTATTTCAGTCATCAGGGCGGTGGACTTCGATTCGGGCGAATACGATTGGAAAGACAACAGCGGGAGCCACGACGTCAGGGAAGACGAAATGGTGGACAATGAATTCGGATCCGGCGTGGCGGACGATTACGGCGGCAATATAGGCTGGACCGATCACGGCACGCGGGTGCAGTGGACTGTAAACGTGGCGGCTGAGGGCGAATACAGGTTTGCGGCATGGTGCGCCTCGGACAACGGCTCAAACGAAGGGCTTTCGCTGTATTGCGGCGACGAGCTCATCGGCAGCATCGATTATGTGGAACAGGAAGGATGGCAGGAATACGCGCTTTATAATTTCGGCGACATAAAAATGGCGGCTGGCACGCAAGTCATTCACGCCAAATGGGGCAGCGTAGGCGGCTTCAACATAACTGCGATCATAGTCACACCCATGATCAACGGCGCGCCCCTATGGGTTCCCGTGGAGCACAAGATCGCCGGCAGCGGCAAGAACATCGTCAGGGCGGTGGACTTCGACGCGGGGGCAGCCAATTACGGCAAAAACGCCAATTCCGATTCGAAAACCATCAGGCCCGACGAAGAAGTCAACACCGAAATCGGAGAAAGCGAATTCGGCGGCAACATAGGCTGGATAAACGCGGGCGAATGGGTGCAGTACAGCGTCAATGTCGCAAGGGACGGGATGTATAAGTTCGACGCATGGCTCGCCACGGACTCCGACAGCCCCGGAGGTATCAAAATATATATCGACGGCAGCGAAATAGGCGATTCCGGGATGCCGAACAAAAACGGCTGGCAGGCTTACGAATTGTACGGCGTGGGCGAAACCCCTGTGCTTTCGGGCGAGCATATCGTCAAAGTCGAGTTTTTGGGCGGCAACAACTTTTCCGCGCTTGAGATCTCCAGGACCGGAAATATCGAGGAGCCGACAGAAGCTCCCGCCGCCGAAGAAAACGCAGACGAAGCCGAAGGCGAAGCCGCCAAAGACCCCGCGGCGGCAGATGAAACCGAAGCCGCCTCCGAAGACGAAAAAAGCGGCGACAATATGACGATAATTGTCATAGCGATAATCGCGGTGGTGGCGGTTGTCGTGATAGTCGCGATAATCGGGGCGATAAGAAGCACGGGCAAAAACAAGGGCAAGGAAGAAGACAAGGAAGAAGACAAAGACAAAGACGGCGATGCCGAAAAAAAAGACTGACGATTTCAGCAGATTTCAATATAAAAATAAAAATGCAAGATTGCCAAAAATCTATTGCATTTTTATTTTACCGATAATGTGAATGTTGACATAAGTTCGATTGTAGGGGGGATGTTTTTTGCGCAGCAAAATCTATGCCATGGCAATTTCGGCGATATTTTTGTTTTTGTTAGTCTGGTGCCCTGTTTCGTATGCGTTGGACATATTCGACGTCGCGAAACTGCCGGAAAATAAAAATATCAAGCTCCCCGCAAAAGTTTACGAGGAAGATGCGCCCTTTGCGTTTTTGATGAACACGATAGAGCAAAGCAAAGCGGCTCTTGAAAATATTTATTCGAACGCGCTGCCGGCCTATGAGCAAATCACCATATTCATGTCGGACAACGACCGTTCGATGAGAAGGTATTTTCTCGACGTTTTGTATGGTTTTGAAAAAGCCGAACCGGACGGCGCCGTCGTCATGGAACAAAACCCCGCCCCGCCTTTGGAAAATATCGGCGGGGATGCGGAAATCGCGACAGAGCAAAAAAAGCCCGAGGTAAAATACAGAGCCGAATATATCGGCACGGACTGGTGCAATGACGTTTGGGCCTTTACGGAAGAGGGCAAGCCGTTTTCCGAGGGCTGGACCGACAAGACGCTGCTCGCCGGTGAACCTGAACTCAGATGGCGCGTGGAGACTCAGCTCGGGCACGTGAACAGGATAGCCAATGCGAACAAAGACGTGAATTTTTACGTGTATGTGTGCACGCGCTTCCAGGAAACGGAAATATTCGGGGAAATCATAAAAGACATACGCATCATGCGAAACGAATTTTCGACTCACGATTTCATGATGCAGTTTTTCGAAGGGCTCGATATGTCGGCGGTAAACGCCTATGACTATTTCAAAATAGACACAGTGGAGAAGCGGCTTGAATACATTTGCAAAACAGACCATCACGAAGCCGCCCAGGGAGCGTACAGCATATACTGCGACGTTGTCAACATGATAGAAAACGACGCTCCCGGAATAGGCGGTCCGCGCGAAGCCGAATTCGACGCAATCGACGGGGCGCAGCTGCGGGGTTCGCACGTATGGAACCACGGGTACACCGAAATTTACGACGACTGGTGGTATTACATAATCGATCTCCCCGAACATGCCATGTACGAAAATATAAACGGCAGGGGAAAAACCAACCAAAGAAATCTGGACAGGTACCTTGACGGAAAATTTTCAAAAGATACGTTTGCCGACCATTATGCCAGCTTTTACCCTCGCCCCGGGAACGTCGAATATCCGGGAAACAAAACGGGCAGGAACCTTCTCATGCTGACAGACTCTTATTCGTGGGCCACGGGCGAACTCATAGCCTCAAATTTCGACCATATGTATTCCACGCTATGGACCCACGGCAGGTTCGACTATAATAAGTTCATCGAAGAAAATGATATAACGGACGTTTTGATTTTGCAGGTCGCCGACCGCATATTGTACGACATCCAAAACGACACGCAATTGGACAAAGTCATCACGGATTGAAATTAATTATGATGCGAAGGAGATGAAGCAAAAGTTATGTTGTTTTCAAGCCTGCCGTTTCTGTTCTATTTCCTGCCCCTGTTTTTTATCCTGTATTTCACCGCGAAAAAAAGAAATACGAGAAATTATGTCCTTTTGGCTTTTTCGCTGGTATTTTACGCATGGGGCGAGCCGGTCTATATATTTCTGATGATTTTTTCGATATGCATGAATTATGCGCTCGCTTTATGGATATGCAAAAAACAGGGACAAAATGAAGACCGCAGAGCCAAATCAATTGTCATAGCGGCCGCCGCGTTGAATTTGGCGTTGATCGGAATATTCAAGTATATGGGCTTCATTTTGGGGATATTCGGGATCAGCGACCCAAAAATAGCCAATATACCCCTGCCCATAGGCATATCTTTCTATACTTTCCAGATATTGTCGTATGTGATAGACGTGTACAAAAAAAAGGCCCCCGCGCAAAAAAACATATTTTTTTTGGGGGCGTACCTTTCGGGATTCCCGCAGCTGATCGCAGGCCCCATCGTGCGCTATCAGACAATTGCGGACGAATTGGAAAACAGGTTTGAAAATTTCGAGGAATTTGCCTCGGGGCTCAGGAGATTCATCGCGGGTCTGGCAAAAAAAGTGCTCATCGCAAACAACGTCGCGGCTTTGGCCGACGGAATACTGACTACGGCCTTCAATGCAAACGGCGGCGTAGCCGGCAGCGTGAAAGATTACGGCGCGATCGGGGCATGGATCGCGATAATAGCGTACAGCCTGCAGATATATTTCGATTTTTCGGGATATTCGGATATGGCCATAGGCATCGGGCGGATGATGGGCTTCCATTATCTCGAAAATTTCAAGTATCCGTACACGGCGAAATCGGTAACGGATTTTTGGCGCAGGTGGCACATATCGCTTTCGAGTTTTTTCAGGGACTATGTATACATCCCGCTTGGGGGAAATAGGGTGTCCACGCCGAGATGGGTGCTGAACATAATGATAGTCTGGGGGCTGACGGGGCTTTGGCACGGGGCGGCATGGACTTTCATATTGTGGGGATTGTATTTTGGAGCGATACTGATAGCGGAAAAATTCTTTTTGCGGAAAAAACTCGAAAAAATCCCGATATTGTGCCATTTATACACGATCGCCGCTTTTATTTTCGGCTGGGTGATTTTCAGGGCTGAAAACATTTCCCATATAGGCTTGATACTCTCGTCCATGTTCGGGGCCAACGGTTCGGGGTCTTTTGTCTATATGGCCGAAAAGAATGTCGTCGGGTTGCCTCAGCTGATAGCCGTCGCGGCGGGGATTGTATGCTCCATGCCCGTTTCAAAATACCTCAAAAAATATTTGGAGGCCACCGCCGCCGGGAAAATAATCGTCGATTTGATGTCTGCCGCCGCTCTGATATACTGCGTCTTTTCGCTCGCTGTGGAGTCATACAACCCGTTTATATATTTCATATTTTAAAAAAAGTTCCATTACATGCGATGTAATGGGAATCAATCAAAGAAAGGTCGGGGTTTTTGATCATGAAAATTTTTAAAAAGGCGATTATTTTGCTTTTGTCGATTGCGCTGCCGGCGATGTTTTTTTCCTGCGCTCCGGATAGCCAAGGCGACCCAAAAGACAGCAAACAAGAGACGGCAAGCGGCAATAATGGCGAAGATGCCGCAAAACAACAAACGGATTCGGAAAAACTTCATCCGAATTTGCCTGATGTGCGCTACAAGGGGGACACATTTTCCTTTTTGGTTTACGAATGGAATGCCGACGGGTATTGGGGATCTTACGAAATTTACGCCGAAGAAGAAACCGGCGACGCGATCAACGATGCCGTGTACCGCCGGAACAGGGCAGTCGAAGAAAGGCTGGATATAAACCTGAAAGAAGTCCGCAATGCGGATGTTGTGGGCTTGGCGCAAAAGAGCATAAAAGCGGACGATCCGGAATACGATTGCATCATGCCGCGCATTGGAAGCGCCGCCAACATGGCGGGCAATGGCTATTTGCTGTCTTACGACCAATTGCCGCATATAAACCGGCAAGCCCCGTGGTGGGACCAAAACGCCGCCGAAATGCTGAGCATAGGCGGGCAACTGTTTTTTTGCGTGGGCGACCTCAGCGTGATGGACAAAGATTCGATGTTCATCGTGATGTTCAACAAAACGGTGGCAAAGAACAGCGGGATTGAAAATATGTATGATTTGGTGAAGAATAACAAATGGACGATGGACAAATTCCATTCCATAATGAAGGAAGCGTCAAGGGATCTAAACGGGGACGGGGCAATAGGTTTTGAGGATTTGGCCGGACTTGCTTCAAGCGATTTTGCGATAAATGTCTTGTATTACAACTCGGGGGAAAGCGTGAGCCGCAAGGATCCCGACGATTACCCTTATTTCACCATGAACACGGAACGCGGGGTTCTCGCCGCCGAAAAAGCGTTTGAAATCGTCACCGACAAGTCCGCGTCGGTTCTCGCCGGAGAGATGAAAGGCATAGCCAATCCGTGGACTGACGGCATAAACAGGATGTTTCAAGAAGACAGGGCGCTTTTTTTGCTCGCGCAGATAACATTCATACACCAAACGCGCACAATGGAAAGCGATTTCGGGATTTTGCCTTCGCCCAAATTAGACGAATCGCAGGATAAATATTACAGCGTGATAAATCCGGTGGTTTCAAACTGCGTCGCAGTTCCGATAACGGCGCAAGACAAAGAAAAAACCTCGATAATCCTCGAAGCGCTGACGGCGGAATCGAAATATACGCTGATACCTGCTTATTACGACATAACGATAACAAACAAAATGATGCGGGACGAAGAATCTGCGGAAATGCTCGATATAATATTGTCTTCGCGCACTTTTGACCTCGGCTTTATTTTCAACTGGGGCGATTTGGGCAATGTCCCCCTTTCGCTTTATCCCAAAGGCGGAAATTTTGTTTCGACATACGAAAAACGCGAACCGAAAGCCGTGAGCGAAATGGAAAAAACCATCGAAGCGTTTAAAGCGTTGAATTGAATTTGGCCGCGCTTCCCGCATATTGCAAAAAAAACAGGGATTTTTTCGGATATGTCCGAAAAAATCCCTGTGCGCCATATATTCTGAAATTCAAATCTTGCGCTTTTTTTTGGCGATTGCGGCGATTGCGGCGCATGCAGCAAACGCGGCGAAAATTACGGCCAAAGTGAAATCGCCGGTTGTCGGGGCGGCGGGCGGAGAGGCCGGCGTTTCGGGGACGGCTGCAGGAGCTTGCGCTTCTGTTCCTCCGACATCTGCCGGAGTTTCTTCGGGCGGCGGGGGTTCGGGTTTCGGTGCGAGCTCGAACACGCTCAAGTGTTCGGGCCTGCCCCAAGTGTCGCCTTCCACAGACCAATGATACAATACGTCGCGCTTGTCGGAGTCTGCCATCGAATCGTCGTTTATGAAATCGACGCCGCCTTTTTGTCCGGCTTCAAGTTTGAAATCCGGGCAATATTTTCTCGGGTCGAAGCCGTATTCCTGGATATATCCGGTATCGGTGAGTTTGAAAGCCCGCTCGACCTCGAGATACAGCGGGTCGTCCTGCTCGAGATAATCGCTGCTGCCCATGAGCTGTATGAGGAAGTTGTCCGGTTCCTGAAGGACTCCCGGAACAGCCCATCTTATCCCCAAAGAATTTGTCGTGCCGTCATAATCCTCAATGTCGAAATCTTCCCAAATGTTAAAACTTATGAAAAGCTGGGTGCAGTCGTTTTGCCAGAATGTCTCATTCTGCGAGTTCACTTCGGAATCTGTCACGACTATCAAAAAATACAGCCTGTCTTCATCCCACATCATCTTCCATTCGGAAACCGTATCTGTCAGGCGTTCGGCGTCCTGGTAGATATTGGTGGTTTTGTATCCTTCGACAGAATTCCATATTTCGTCTATTTCGGCGTCGATGACCGGAGTTCCGTATGAAACGATGGCTTTTTTATCGGGGTCTGCGGATACGCCAAGTGAAAAAGCGCCGGCCAAAACCATTAAAATCGCCATGAACAAAGAAATTTTGCGCATAAATACACCTCTTTTATTCTTAATGTTTGTTATTTTGCCGGGGCGATATACGTAACTTTCGCCCTGTCGAATTCATGCGGCTCTTTGCCGCTTTTGGCGGAACCCACCAGAATCGCGATGCCGAAGTCGTAGCCTTCCGGGAAACCCATGCGTTTTTTGAACTCGCCGCCGCGGGGCCCCGACAGCGGTATGCCCGCCATCCCGCATATCACGCTGCCCAACCCTAATGAGTGCGCGGCCAGCGATACGTTCTGGCTCAGTATACCGCAGTCCATCAGGGAATAATGCGCGCTGTCCGTGGCCACCATGACCATGCAGGGGGCATTGTAGAATATTTTGCCCCCGCGCGATTTTATGCGTTCATAACCGGATTTGTCTTCGGCGGCGGCCAATACTTCCATTCCCGCTTCATCGAGCTCGTCGATCAGGTTTTTGTCCGTGATCATGACGATGTGCCAGGGCTGGCGGTTCATCGCGCTGGGTGAAGCGAGCGCCGCGTCGACGATCGCGCTCGATTGCTTTTCGTCGAGCGGGGTGTCGCAGAAATCGCGGCACGAATAGCGCGCGGCGATGGTTTGCAAGGTTTCGTTCATAAATAAAGTACCTCCTTTTCAATAACTACCATATTCAATATTCAACCAAAAACTTGGCAATATCCGTGGCTTTGGGCGGACAGCCGGGCACGCATTCCGAAAAGCCCGCAGCGCAGTTTCCAATGCCTGCGCCTTCTCCGCTTTTGCCTTTGTACCCCTGGCCGATGTGAATCACTGCATTGGATTTTGTTTTGCCGCCTGTCTTGTGCAAGGCGTATGCAAGGGCGGAGTAACAAGCGGAGCAAGCCGATTTTTCGGCTATTTTGTTTTTGTGCGCATTTACGGCCCAAAAAGCGCCGGGTTTGCAAGCGGGCTTGTTTTGCGCGTTCAATTCGACGATTTTTGTTTCAGGCGAACAATAGTCCCCGAGGCCGATGCTTTTCCCGTAAACCAGATATCCGATTTCGTCCGGAGCGTACCCGATGAGTTCCGCGCAGTACGAATCTACCGTCAGGGGATTTTTTCCGGCTATGATGCGGTTCGCCTCCACGGGGTTCCCGCCTTCTTCGAAACTCAAATCCCCGCATATCCCATCGACCACGCAATACCCGGTTTTGATGAGCGCGTTGATTTCCGCTATAGGTTTGTGCAGGCCCTGCGAATGGAAGCGCCTTTTTTCCCTGTCGGGTATGCAGCCCTTCAGGTTTTTCATGCAGCAAGTGAAGCGGGTTTGGCAGTGCGCCTTCAACACGGGGACATTTATCAAAAAATCCGTGTTCATCGCTTCCCCGCATATTTCGTATTTGTTTTTGCCATGCGAAAGCACAAGGCAAGCGTCGTTTTTCAAGTCGATCAGCGGTATGCCGTATTTTTTGGACAGAGCCTCGTAACCGCAGGCTTTAAAGGCGCGTTTCGTGCTGTCGCCGACCCAGGAACTTTCGATGATTTTTATTTTACTTTCCTTTGCGCCAAATTCCCGCAAAAACATGATTATCCCCTCGACAACTTCGGGGTGCGTCGTGGCCCCGGAACTCGCGGGGCTAGAAAGGACGAGGTTAGGTTTTATGGAAACCGAGAATTCTGCTTTCAGAAACGAGCCGATGTCCGACGCCCTCAAAACATCGACGGTGGTGCCGGCAATATCTTTGCCGTATCCTATGGCGATCATATTCATAAATATATATTTTATATTCATTGACTGCGAATTTTCATATTATGGCTATATGATACCACAAAATAATCATATTGTCAATGTTTTTGTGAATTTTTCCGAATTTCGCCAAAAATTTACAAATTAAATATTGACCGGCTGCGGCTTATGGCGTATAATGTAAATGCTTTAAAAGCAGCAAAGGAGGAAAAACAATGAAAAAGAAAATTTTGTATTTCAACGGCGGGGCCGACCCGGTGCACCAGACCGAATATGTCGGCAAGCAAATACTCGCGCCGCTATTTGAGCGCGACGGAAGGTTTGAAATCGAGTTCACGGCCGATTTGGACAAACTGCTGACCCTCGAGGGAAATTACGACGCTGTGTTTTTTTTCTGCACGGGCTTCAACGACCAGATGACCGCCGAACGTTTCAAAGCGCTTTCGGAGTTTGTCAAAAACGGCGGGGGTTTTGCCGGTTCGCACTGCGCCGCAGACAGCTTCAAGGAAAATTTGGATTATATAGACATGCTCGGGGGGATGTTCGTCACCCACCCGCCCGAATATGAATATACAGTCCATTTGACCGACGCCGACCACTACATAACGGAAAACTTGAAAGACTTTAAAGTTTGGGACGAATTGTACCTGCTTTCCCATTTCAAGCCGGAATGCGTGAACCTGCTCGGAAAAACGACTTATCAGGGAATAGAGCGCCCGGTTTTGTGGACAAAAGATTACGGGCTTGGCAAGATAGCGTATGTCGGAATAGGGGGCAACCACAATACCGCATGGACGAACCCGAAATTCCAGAAACTCGTCATGCGGATGGTCGCATGGGTTTGCAAATGCCAAAAGCGCGAACCCTTGAACTGGGCAATTGTCGGATATGGGGGAATGGGCGAATACCACTCGACGATGGATGCCAAAACTTCCGGCATAAAAGACTTGCGGCTCAAAGCCATATGCGACATCGACCCGGCGCGTGTCGATATCGCAAAAGAGAAGCTCCCGTGGCTTGAGGGATATTATACTTCGCTCGACGCCATGCTGAAAGAGCAAAAGCTCGATCTCGTCACTGTGCCCGTGCCCCACAATGTCCATGCGCCGGTAATAGACAAATGCCTTGACGCGGGCGTGAACGTCATATCGGAGAAACCGTTCACCATAACGGTGGCGGAAGCCGAAGGGTTGATAAAAAAAGCCGAAGAAAAGGGGCTCATGCTCAGCGTTTTCCACAACCGCAGGTGGGATTCGGACTTTCTCGAAATGAAAAAACTGATAGGCAGGGGCACTATCGGCGATGTGTACCATGTGGCATACAACGGCATCGGGTACCATCACCCCGGTTACGCCTGGCGTTCGGACAAAGAGATAAGCGGCGGCATTTTTTACGACTGGGGGGCGCATATAGTCGATTGGATTTTGCACTATATCCCCTCGAAGATAACTCAGGTCATGGCGCGCACGCAAAAAAGGGTTTGGCACAGCGTCACAAACCAAGACCATGCCGAAATATACATAACTTTTGAAAACGGCGCTTCGGCTATGTTCATGACTTCCCACATCGCAACGGCAAAACGCCCGCCGATACAGATTTTCGGCACGCGCGGCTCGATTGAAAAACTCGATGAAAACCGGCTCGCGGTCACGACCGTGGAAAGGGACGGTTCACGTTTCGATTCGGTTTACGAAATGAAGCACGAGGGAGACTGGAAGGATTATTACCGCAATGTATGCGACCATTTGGTGCGCGGCGAACCGCTTGAAGTCACGGCGCGCTCCGCGAAGCGCGTCATAGGCGTGTTCGAAGCGGCGAAACTCAGCGCGCAAAAAGGCGCAAGCGTGCCGCCGATAGAAGGCTGCGAATAAACATTTCAGCCCCAATATTTCCTGTCAAGGGAACGGAACTGTATGGCTTCGGCTATATGGTTCTTTTTTATGAATTCGCTCGCATCCAAATCGGCTATCGAGCGCGAGACGCGCAAGATCCGGTCATGCCCCCTCGCGGACAGCCCGAGCCTCTCAAAAGCGGAGCGCATTATCTTTTCGGCATCCTCGTCCAGTACGCAATATTTTTCCATTTGCTTGGGGTTGAGCCTCGAATTGCAATATGAAATCGAATTCCTGCCGCCGCTCTCGTTTTTGCAGCGGTCATACATGAATTTTTTGGCCTCTATTATCCTCTTTCTTATCTCCGCCGAACCTTCCCTTTTCTCGTTCGATTTTATCTCCTCGTAGGATACTGCGGGGATTTCTATCTGTATGTCGATACGGTCGAGTAGCGGGCCCGATATTCGGGACATATATTTTTTGCGCTCTAAGTCCGAACAGGCGCAGGCTCTGAGCGGGTTTCCGTAATGGCCGCATTTGCACGGGTTCATCGCGCAAATCAGCATAAATTCCGACGGGAAGGTTATTTTCCCGTTGGTCCGGATTATCGTCACCTCGCCGTCCTCGAGCGGCTGGCGCAGCGCGTCTATGGCATCCCTTGAAAATTCGGGGAATTCGTCTAAGAACAGCACCCCGTTGTGGGCTATGCTGATCTCGCCGGGAATTGGTATCCGACCCCCTCCGGTCAAACCTCCGCGCGATACGGAATGATGCGGGGAGCGAAACGGCCTTTCGGTGATAAGCGACATATTTTGACGGTTCTGCCCGAGTATGCCGGCCACGGAATGGATTTTGGTGGTCTCTATCGCCTCCTCGAAGCTCATGGGCGGCATTATCCCGCCTATCCGTTTGGCGAGCATGCTTTTGCCCGCCCCGGGGGGGCCGATGAACAGGACATTGTGCGCCCCCACGGCGGCCACTTCTATCGCCCTTTTGGCTTTTTCTTGGCTTTTCACATCCGCGAAATCCAAATCGCTCGCAAAATCCAAACCCAGATAGTCGCTCTCCAAATAGGCCATCGGCTCGATTAGCCGGTTCTCGGCGAGATGATTGTACAGCTGGGTTATATTTTTCACGGGCAATATCTCCACCCCGCTTCCATCGTCCGGATTTATGCTGTTGCCGCCGCACAAAACCGCTTCTTTGGCGTTTTCGTGGGGAACGAATATTTTTGTTATCCCCGCTTTTTTCGCGGCTATGCACATAGGCAAAATCCCGTTCACCGCCCTTATGTCGCCCGCAAGCGAGAGTTCCCCTATGAAGCACATCTTTTCAAAATCGAACTCGAGCCCTTTTTCGTTTGCTAATATGCTGGCAAACAGCGCCAAATCGAGCGACGAGCCTTCTTTTTTGCGGTCGGCGGGGGCGAGGTTTATCGTTATGACCCGGTTGGGCAGGGAAAACCCGCAGGTTTTCATCGCGGCCCTTATGCGCTCTTTTGATTCCTTGACGGCGGCGTCGGGAAGGCCCACGATTTCAAAAGCGGGGATCCCTCCGGTCGACATGAAGCATTCGACGGTTATGACAAAGCCGTCGATCCCGTAGAGCCCTGTGGTCAATATCGTTTTAACCATGGTTTTTTGTTCCTTCGTTTATTGATTTTGCGTTTATTGATTTTGTGTATATTGTACCACAATTTTTTGCCAAATTCAATGCAAAACATGGAAGATTTTGAAAATTTAATTTTTTCACGTTCGCATTGTTCATAATATTTTGATATGATCAAATTAAAGATAGCGAATATATTTTTTCAGGAGGGTAAAATTTATATGCCGAAAGTATTGTACGCGGAGTTGACGCCGCAGGAATTCAGGGAAAGAATCGCCGATTGCCCGATAGCATATCTGCCGCTGGGAACGCTGGAATGGCACGGCGAACATCTGCCGTTGGGGGCGGACGGCATACAGTCGCAGGGATTTTTCGTCGAACTTGCAAAAAAAGTGGGCGGGATCGTCATGCCCATGCTGTTTGTGGGGCCGGACAGACGCATAGAAACCGAAAGCGGGGAACTGTACGGCATGGATCCGTGGACGGGCGAAAAGGGGGGCGCAAAGATCCGCGAACCCGGGCAGTTGGCCGGAAGCGCGTATTGGCTGCCCGACGAGTCCTTTTTCGAACTGATCAACTGCATATTCAAGCAGCTGCAGAGGGCGGGATTCAAGGCGGTGGTGGCGCACGGGCACGGGCCCTCTACGGGATTTGTGGCGAAACACGCGCAGCAATGGCTTGACAAATACGGCTTGACAGTCAAAAACTGCTGGGGAAGCGAACTTGACGGCGAGGGTATGGGCATTCAAGTCGACCATGCGGCAGCAAACGAAACGTCGCTTGTCTGGGCGTTGCGCCCCGAGCTTGTGCAGATGCACAGGCTTTCAGGCGATTTGGACGACCCCCGTCAGTTTCCCGTGGCCGTAGGCGGCAAAGACCCGAGGATCCACGCGAGCGAGGCGAAAGGAAAAGAGATAATCGAGTTAAATCTCGAACGTATGGAAAAAATATTGAAGGATGTTTTGAAGCGCCCGAACTGATCTTTGCACTCAATACCTGCCGTATGTTTTCGCGGTCTCGATCATGGCCGCGATGTTTTCAAACGGGGTGTCGCGCCCGCACTGGTCGCCGGTGGACAAAATGAAGCGCCCGCCGGCCGCCGCGTCGTCTATTGCTTTTTTCGAGGCGTCGGCCACCTCGCCGGCAGATCCGTGGAGCATCACTTTCGTGGTGTGAAGATTGCCTTTGAGCACCAGCCTATCTCCGTACAGCCTTTTTAGCTCCTTCAAGTCGCAGTCGCCCATCGGCGGTACTTCGAGCGGGTCGATGACGGTCAAATCGGTTTCTTCGGCGCAGATTTTCACCAGCTCCGCCTCCCGCCCGCATGAATGGATGTGCGAAGGGAATCCGTGCTTTTTTGCCAATGCGGTCATCTTTTTGACGATAGGCAGCCCGAGCTCCGCAAACATTTGCGGGGTCTGGTTTATCAAGGTGCCGGAGGCGCCGACGGCGATGAAATCGGGCTTGCAGGAAAACGACAGTATCTTCATGAACACTTTTTCGTAATGGTCCAACAGCCAGTCCCGCCTGTCATGATATTTTTTCGGGTCGTCCATATAGTCGTACAGATCCCTCTCGCCGCCGATCAAGCTCGATGTGCCGCAATATGCCCCCACCAGCCCATGATCCCCCAATTCGGACTTCAAAAGCTTCAAAAGCTGCTCGCCGGAGGGCCATCGCTTTATGTTTTCCGCATCCAAAAGCTCGAATTTGTCGGGTTCCTTCGGCAGGCGCACCGCATGAGGGTCAACCCCCCAGTTTGGCGGATTGTTTGAGTAATAGACGTTTATCTTCTCCGCCCAGTTTTGCTTGCCGTTCGCATAGGTGAAGTTCTGGGTGACGAGCCGCTTTTCGCTTTTAAATACAATGGCGGTTTTTGTTTCCGGGATATCCGCTTTCGGCTTTTGGGGCTCCGGATCGCCTATATCGATCGGTATGAAGGTGTCATACAGGGAATCGAAGCCGAAATATTTCACGCAGTCGATATACGCCCTCCAGAGCGGCGGATCCTGATAGAGATAAATGTCCCAAAACGGCTTGCCCGTGAGTTTTGCGGGGATCATGTTGGA
>Ga0082212_10000382_pt1 | contig 64918 bp, 44 predicted proteins | sample TergutNt197P3_FD_71548 | JGI IMG/M metagenome (GOLD analysis project Ga0082212, IMG submission 71548) | Neocapritermes taracua P3 segment gut microbial communities from Petit-Saut dam, French Guiana - Nt197 P3 | ecosystem: Host-associated > Arthropoda: Insects > Digestive system > Gut ... | reverse complement strand
AAACGATAAAAACGGTACGCTGTTCATTGCTTCAATAGATGGCAACGACCTAGTGATAGGTGCGCTTGCGAGAGATACGGAGTGGCTTGGAAATAACCTTTCTTGTTTTCTGGCTGCTAGCGAAATCGAGTGCTGCGATACAGTGTTTGAGGAGATTACATTCAGCACATTTAGGACAATGCTCAGGAATAGCAGGGTGGATGACTACATGTTTGATAGCTCCGAAGAAGAGATTTATAGGTGTTTCGGACTGGGCAAGTTAGTACCTAGAGGCAATATTGTGTTTAGTGAGTACTTACTAAAAAAACCACTGACAAAGAGTAAGATGATTAAGAAGGCTGATGACCTTCTGTGCGCTGGGGCGCTTGTTCCAGAGCTTGAGCGCATCTACCAACTGGCAAGAGAGACGATTACCGGTCATCCGGTGCACTACTTTATACAATGCGATAATAGCTACTTGTGCGACAATATCTTTGAGTTGCTGATATCCGCGTTATATGCCAATGGGCGCCTGGGATCGCGAAGGTACTGTGTTGCAAGCATGAACGAGAAAAACGTCAGTTTAGAGGAGTGTACAGCCCTGTATGAAGCGTGTACGGATGCCGTACTGGTTATTAAGTGCGGAGAGAAGGTCAACGGAGAGATAAACGCTGAGGAGAGACTGCTGCGCGCGATATTTGGAGGCCGTATGAACGGCGATGAAGACAGAGACTCAGACGCCTATTGGCTGAGCACAGTATGCCAAACCGCGTTGAAATTTCGTGATAAAACACTGACGATTTTCTGCCTGCCGCGTACATCGGAAAGAGTCAAGGTAAGCATGAGGGAGCAACTGGATATAATGACGCTGGTCGACCTGACCGAGGATTTCCTTGACCGCAAACAGGCAAAGGCTTATATGAACCGGGCTGCCCGCAGTCGTGGGGTTTATGCCAATAAAGCATTATATGCCATAATAGATAATGAGCAGACGTCGTTTTCTTCTACAGAGTTGCAAAGGGGGTTTGATGTCTGGTATAGCAGGAGGCTGAAAAATTTCACATATCCTCAGTACGCTTCGTTTGCATCATCCAGCCAGATTTCTGGCATGGCTGTTTACAGGGGTGATGCATACAACGAGTTATGCCAACTAGTTGGCCTTCATGAAGCAAAATCGGTCATTAATAGAGCGGTAGATTACTTTAGAGTGCAGAAGTTGTTATCCGACCGCGGTGTGGGCAGTTACCGCCCGTCCATGCATATGATGTTCACAGGTTCGCCCGGTACTGCGAAAACCACTGTCGCACGATTGCTTGCCCGAATAATGCGGGAAAATGAACTGTTGTCGGTCGGAAAGCTGTATGAGGTCGGCAGGGCGGATTTGGTTGGCAAATATGTCGGATGGACTGCGCATAAGGTGGAGAGTAAGTTCAATGAGGCGATGGGATCCGTGCTTTTCATTGACGAAGCCTACTCGCTTGTGGATGACCGGGACGGGTGTTATGGCGACGAAGCGATTAGCACAATAGTCTCTGAAATGGAGAACCGCAGAGAGGATTTGGTAGTCATATTTGCGGGGTATCCCGAAAAAATGGAAACGTTTCTTCTAAAGAATTCGGGCTTGCGTTCACGTATCGCCTTCCATGTACCATTTCCGGACTACAGTACAGACGAGCTATATCAAATCCTATTACTTACCGCAAAAAACCAGTCGCTGATACTTGACGATAGCGTAAGGGATAGGATTATACCGATATTGTCAGCTGCCAGCCGTGAGCCCGACTTAGGCAATGGGAGGTTTGTCCGTAGTATCATTGAGCAGGCTCGAATGAAGCAGGCGGGTCGGTTGCTTGCTATGGATATCGATAGAGTAACAGCAATACAAGCGACGACGCTCATCGCAGACGACTTCGAGACACCACCGCATGTACGTACGATAAAGCGGCAAATAGGTTTCAGTGTTGCTTAGCGCAGCCTCTATAGCAGTATATCTGAGTTGTTACTTTCCTGACTACCCCTTTAGTGACCTAATCCTCCGGTGCGACTATTAATAAAACCCGAAAATCCTAGCCTGACGGCCCGGGAATCAACCCTGTAGCAAAAAAATGATTATATCAGTTACACATTATGGTATAATGCAAGTGCAAAATGGCTAATCATACAGGAGGGGCAACGTATATGAACATCAGCAGACATTCCTTTATATTTGGACTTTCGTATGCGCTTGATATATTAGGCAGGAACAACTTATCGCATTCAAAGAGTACAGCCTACTTGTCGGCCTTGGTGGCGAGGGAGATTGGGCTTAGCGAAGAAGAAACGAATATTATATACTACGCCGCGCTGCTGCATGATATTGGCATCGCTGACGAGTATGTCACCGGGCGGTTGTCGCTAAAAGACTTGGTGCAGCATTGTGAGATTGGCGAAAGAATGCTCAGCAAACTGCCCCTGCCCGATATAATACCTAAATATGTGCTTTACCACCACGAGTATTATAATGGCCGCGGTGTGTTTGAAATGCATGGCGACGAGATTCCCCTGGGCGCACAAATCATTTGCCTTGCAAGCGATTTTGACGACTTGTTCGGAAAAGCGGGAAACTACGATAAGCGCCTTATTGACAAAGCATTCAACTGGCTTGAGGGGAGGAAGGAGCAGTACAATAAAGAAATCGCCGGTGTGTTTACCGGCTTGATGCAAATTGAGTATTTTCTGCTTGATTACTTCAACCATGAGACAAAGTACGCGATGTCGAAAATGGTCATTGCAAATGATGACGTTTACTTCGACGTCGATGACGTAAAGAAGTTCGCCCTATGCTTTGCTGAAATCATCGACCAAAGGAGCCCGTTTACGTTCAGCCACTCAACCGGGATCGCCCGCCTGGCCCAGAAAGCCGCGCGCCACCTCGGATATGATGACGCGACACAGAACAACATGTATATTGCCGGCTTGCTGCATGATATCGGAAAACTGCATATCTCGCTTGAGATTTTACACAAAAACGGCGCACTTTCGCCTGATGAGCGGTTTGAGATTAACAAGCATACTTATTACACGCGGAAAATCCTGGAGCAAATACAAGGTTTTGAAGAGATTGTCAACTTGTCCGCGAATCATCATGAAAAACCAAACGGGAAAGGGTATCCCTACCGACTCAACGGCGACCGGCTGGGGGAGCTTGAGAGGATTATGTCTATATGCGACGTGTATCAGGCATTGACGGAAGAGCGCCCATACAGGGAGCCGCTGCCTGCGGAAAAGGTTTGGGGCATCATTGACGACATGGCGGGCGATGACAGTCTGGACAAATTGTTGACCGAAAAGCTAAAGCAAATATTTGAATAGTTTTTATACTTAATCGGACATGTGACCAGAGGTATGCAGTTGAAACGGTAGCATGACGTCACTCCTCCATTGGTTGGATCCTTTTCCACCCACCGAGGAGCAGGACAACGATTGTGAAACCTGCGAGGGAGAGCATCGGCATGCCAAAACCGTCAAAACTGATTTCTTGTATATTCATCAGCCCGCGCGAGAACCAGAAGCCCGGGGAGAACCACGCGAGCTTCTTCATGAAGTCAGGTACCAGATCCAAGGGCCAGAACAGCCCGCCCAGCATCGCGAACACGGTGGATAGCATCGTCATAACGACCGACGCTGCCCCCAGGTCGCTCAGGATCGATACGATTGCAAGGACCATCCCCACTGTGAACAGATTGTAAAGGCTCAGGAGCGCGAACAAGTGCGCCACATTGGGTATAGCCCCTATCTGAAGCCGCAGTGTCAACATCAGCAAAGCCGCGGTGCATTCGGTAACGAGGAAGGCAGCCAATGTACCCTGTATCATTATCTTCCTCGGCGATTGCGGCAAAACACCCAGGCGGTCGGGCATGCCTCGGCGTTTATCATCGACCAATGTCTTGATTATGAAGTAGGCTGTGAAAATGGCGACAAATCCGTAGAGTCCGAACCATTGAGCCGTCGTCTCCCATGTATCGACCGGCAAAACAGTGACGTCCACATTAGAGGCGCCCTCCCAGGCGTCCAGGGCTTGCGGGTCGTCAGACCCCAGAAGGATCAGCGCGCGGGTTATATTCTGCGCGGACACGTTTCCCAAAGCTGCGATATCGGATACCATCAGCGAGTACCCCTCAAGTTCCGGGGCCCTCCCCGCGAGGACGTCGCGCCCGTACCCTTCGCGGATAAGCAGCGCCCATGGTATCTCCGAGTCGGTAAGCGCCGCGGAGATATCCTCCTCCGCCAGTTCCTGAATGTTATACCGCTTTTGGAGCTGTTTCACCAGTGTTTGCGATAGCGCGGAGTTGTCCTGGTCTGTGACGCCGAAGCGCATCCCGGATGTGACGTCATCGACGCTAACCGCCTCGCCGCTTTGGCTTACAGCGATCAATACGGTGAATATAGCCGGGAAGAGAAGTATGAAGGCCCAGTTCACGGGTTGTACCAGAATCCGTTTGAGTACATTAATAAATATTGTCATGCCAGGCGCCTCCTTCCGGATAAAAACGAAAGTATGAAAAATATTAGGGCCAAGCCGAAAAGTATAAACAGGCTCATCATCATTTTTGCTTCGTTTCCACCGAATATCGCACCGAATATGACTGTTTGCGCCATGGCGTTGGGTGTATACTGAAACACCTCGTCCATTGGCCCGAAGTCCACCTTCGCGTAACCTTTTGAGACAAAGGTCATTACCCATATAAGCGCCTGGGCGACGCCGTTTACCGCGCCCTGGTTCCGCAACACCATAAGCATGAGTATGCAAAGCGACTGCGAGAATAGTACTACTGCAAAGAGCGTTAGGAGTACCAGCGGTATCCGTTCTCCCCAGTAGACCCCGTACACTAGGCCAGAAAAGACGAACGTCACCATACCTTGCAGGAAGCTTGTCAGGGTCGATGCTGCAAGCAGGCCGCCGATTAACGCAGGCTTTGATATCGGCGCGATGCGAGCGCGGTTCCCTGTGTCGCTGAGAAGCCCCTTGTGAAACAGGTCCATTCCGTTTAGTCCGGCGAACATCAGGATCATAACCAGCATTGTGACCGCATAGTAGTCTATCGATCCGGGTATCCTTTTCCCGAGAGGGACCTCCTTCACTTCAACGTCAATATCCAGCAAGCGGTCAATATCTTTCCCACTCATTGAGGCGATGGTTGCCGCAGCGCCTATTTGCTTGTACGAGTCAATCACAGAGAGCGTCAGTTGCGTGTAGAGGCTTCCGCTGGACGCGCGTATTACACTTACATCCCCGCTGCCCTCAATAATGGCTGCGACTACTTTTTCTTCCGCCGCAAGCTGTTCCGCCCTGGCGCGGTCGGTGAATTCTATCTCAAAGAAACGCGATATCTCTTCATTCCGGAGGAACGTTCCGAGCATGCCGCCCGGGTCGGCGGCGACTGCGATTTGTGCGGGGTCGAGGTCGGTTTCAGGTGAAATATACGAGCTGAGCGCATTACCGAGTATAAGTATGATAACTATCGGGAAAGCGATAAGAATCGCGTTTGTGACAGGATTGCGCCATAGGAACTTGAATCCTGTCCAAAATGTCGCCAGGAAAGCGGTCATTCGTTATCACCCCCATCCCTCAGTTTCTTACCGGTCAATGCAAGGAACGCGTCTTCAAGGGTCGGGCGGTTGGCAGTGACTCCGAGAACCTCGTACGGCGCCGCGCATTCAAGGATACGGGCCAAGTTCTGCGAACCCGCCGTGCTTGTTACCGTGAAGGACTGCCCGTCAATCGCGCATTGCAATACACCCTGGACTTTTTTGATCCCGTCCGCCAAAGCCGGCTCCGGCTCGCGGACTTCCATACGTATTGTTTCCTCAAAGAGCGTCGAACGGGTCAGTTCTTCCACGCTGCCGCCGGCGATGACCCTCCCTGCGTCCATAATGAGTACGCGAGAGCAGACGCGTTCGACCTCTTCCATATAGTGCGACGTGTACAGCACGGTGGTACCTAGTTTGTTCATCTCCTCTACAAAGCTGAGAATGTGGTTTCGCGACTGCGGATCGATGCCAACCGTTGGTTCGTCAAGGATCAGGAGTTCCGGTTTGTGGATAATGGCGCATCCGATATTAAGCCTGCGCTTCATCCCGCCCGAGAATTTTTTCGGCGTTTTGCCGGCGACGTCCGATAGCCCAAGCACCTCCAGCGCCTCAGAAACCCGCTCTTTCAGCTCCGACCCGGTCACCCCGTAGAGTCTCCCGAAGTAATTGAGGTTATCCCGCGCGCTGAGCGTTTCGTAAAGTGCCAGATCCTGCGGCACCATACCGATCCGCTTCTTTATTTCAGGAGTTATACCCCGTGCATTTTGTTCAAAAAGCCTCACTTCACCCGAATCTGCGGCCGTGAGCCCGGTAAGCACGCGTATGGCAGTCGTCTTACCGGCGCCATTGGGGCCAAGAAGCCCCAGTATTTCGCCTTTATTGACTGTCATGTCCAGATGGTCGAGTGCAGTATGCGCGCGGAAGCGTTTTACTACGTCTGTCATGGATACGATCATTTTTCGTCCCTCCTATGTTTTGCCTCTATCAAGGCACAGCCCCGCGGTACTGGTAATTGCCGCAAGGCACAATCAATATGTGTAAATAATTGGCGGTGTTTTCTGTCTTCCTAGATATTATAGCATATTTATGGTCGAACCCGAAAAGTTCTTTGTTTCAGTGATTTTACATTGGATTTATTGAGGTATGGCGAAACAAGTTGCCTTTTCTTCAAAACGTTTCAAACTTTTCTACGCACACGTACTATCTTACTCCCGCTAGGTGGAAACCAAACGATTATTGATTTTTCCTACATTGCATGTGACAATTTACGCAAAAAAAGGAGCGAATCATTATGCCTAGCGATTTGACAGATATCAATACTCAAATAATGGAACTGAGCCTTATAATCGAGAAACTGAAGCACCAGCGGTGCGATTTGATAGCAGACAGCGAGAATGCCGACGTCCAGGATCTGATAGACTATATTGGCGCGCTTGGCTTGGGCGTCCGCGATGTGATAAGCCTGCTGGAAGGGACTTGATTGCTCAACTGGTAACAGGTCACGGGCAGCCGGGATTTCACTCTGTCTTGTGTGAACAACGTCGCTTAGCCGGCTTCGATGCTGTACTAAAGTTCCATACCTACCCCGGTATGTGCTAATTGCCGGCTTCAGCCGACGGGCCACGCTGCGTCATAGTGAAATCCCGGCTACCCGTGACCTGTAACCTCAACTGCCGGAATCCCGAATTTTAGCTGCCTTGGATATTGCGGAAGGCAACAATTTATGGTATCATTCTTTCGGCGGATGTGGGAAATGGACTGAAACCAACCACATCTGAGTAAAATAGGACGTTATCATCAGGCAAGCCCGGCGGTATATGGGCCTAAATGTTATTGTTCCGGGAGGAGGGTATACTTGAGTCTCTTTGATAAACTTAAAGACCAGGCGGCCGGCGCCATGGGTCAGACAGTTAATAAGGCAACCGGCGGCGGGAATCAACCCGTTTCAATCGTGTTTGCATCCATGCCGGAAACGCTCGCCGAGTTCACAGCATTGCCACAGGCAGCCTTGTCGACGCCTTTTGACACTGCGGCGATGTCGATTGTGGCGTTATGCGTGTATTCGCTCAATAAGGACGAAACGATTGCCATGATCAATTTCTTGCGCGGGCCGAACCCTATGTCCCCGCGCGATGTTTCTTTCCTCGCTGACCGCATGGCCCAAAACAGTAAAGCGGGGTTTCTCGGCGCTTCCTATTTCAACGGAGCTACCCCGCAAAACGACTATACACCTGCGGAGCCCTACACGGTAACGGTCAGTGAAAACCCGTACAGTTATGATACTCAAGGTTGTGCCAAGCTGTTCGTCAAATCCGGGGGCGGGGACTCGCCACGCGCTGTCACCTCGCGCCTGGCGAAGGACGGCAAATGGTACTTGTGGGAGTATTCATCCCTGCTTGTAGATATTCGGGCTCCGGAGTCCACGAATCCGTGGGCGTGAGAATGTTAATACTACCCTGGTGGAGCAACGCCGGCATTTTGCGGTAACTGCAGTTATGTAGCAAACTACGAAACGGTCGACATTTCTGTAGTGTCGCACTTTGTTTTGCAGTTTTTTGGATGTTTCATCAGTGTTGAAAAGGTAATTGGATGGAAGATAGTAATAAAATCGAGCAGGCCGCTGACTTGGATAGGCGCGCGGCGGAGGCAAAAGGGTCTGAGAACGAAACAGAACGTCTCATCGAGGATTTCAAACCATATCTGAACTCGTGCGCGGCAAGGTATTCGGCCAAGGACAGCTCCGGACGGCATGACGAGATGTACAGTACGGCGATGCTGGCGTTCTACGAGTCTATACAGAATTACGACGCCGATAAGGGCCACTTTTTTCAATACGTCGAGCGGGTGGTGCGCAGCCGCCTAATAGACGAAGTTCGAAGAACATACAAGCAAACGGGTAACACGATTCCTCTGGACTCAATAGACAGCGAGAGCGATAGCGATTCCGTACACAATCGCATGAATGCAGTTGATGAACTCTCAATGCGTTCATATGACAATCAACGCAGGAGAGAACTGCTCGCATACGAGATTGAGCAGTTCAAAGCGGAGCTGGATGACTGGGGTATAACAATGGAGACCTTGAGCAACCGCTCCCCGAAGCATAAAAAGCTCCGCGACACATATGGAGAAATCATCTCAAAGATTGCCGGAGACCAGAGTATCATCCAAACGATCCACATAAAGAGGTACTTCCCGGTGAAGGAGGTTGCGGGAATCACGGGGTACACACACAAGACTATCGAGCGCGCGCGGACCTATATATTAGCAACGCTGATTATCAAGCTTGGAGATTACGATTTGCTATCAGGCTTTCTCAGTGATGACGACCACAGTTGACAGAGAGTAAACACAACTGCGCGTGATTACGGTGGGAAAACGAGCTTTTCATCCTCTGATAGCAAATCACGGACGCAATTGATAGGTAAGAAAAGCAAAAAGAACTGTTATTTTGGCATTTTCTTTCATTTATGGGAAAATTTTACCAGAAGTTTCAAAATTACCCCAAAAAAACACATAAAGCTCTCGAATATTATACATATAAAGTGTAGATGATATACAAGCAGTGAGAACCGGCTTTGTTTAGGGATAGCATCGGTATGATTTCATCTATGACAGGGGGGCATAATGAAAGCAATAGTAATGAGCCACGAGGACGGGGGAACCTACGTGATGGATCGGGAGGGAAGTTTCCGGTTTGTCAAAGGGCACGAATCAGATCCCGTAGCAACAGAAATAGATATTAAACCCCAGCCGGTTATCAACATGACAAGATATGCAACGATAGCGGCGTGCTTCGCACTGGTTGCGGTACTGAGCATCTTTGGTTTTCTGTGGGCAGGGGAAGGGTACTCTGTCTATGTGGACATTAACCCGAGCGTTGAGCTTACATTCAACAACCTGAACAACCTAAAAAGCGCCAGACCACTAAACGAAGACGGCGCGGCGCTCCTGGAGAGTCTTAATCTGAAGGGCAAACCGGCCGACGTAGTGATAACCCTGATCAACACAGCGATAGAAAAGGGCTACATCAACCCGGACGACTCAGCAAAGTCGGTATTGGTCACGGTGGCTGCGAGAGGCGGAAAACCGGTAGATGAGTTTGTGAATGTTATACATGACGCGCTCCTCAGAAACGATATGATGGATATGGTAGCGTCAATCGAGGTTTGCGACCGGGACTTCAGGGACAGGGCGGATGCGCTGGGTATATCACCCGGAAAGCTGAATCTGATTGAACGCTTGTTCGCGACGGATCAATCGACCCCGTTGGATGAACTGGCAAATATGACGGTGAAGAGTCTTATGGAAATCATAAGAGGAGCCGAGGGGAGAGGCGTGCACGCGAATCAAAACGCAGTAGTGAACCCGAACGCCGGGCCGGGAAACAACAGCGGCAACGACAACCCGAACGCGGGGCCGGGCAACAACAGCGGCAACGACAACCCAAACGCGGGGCCGGGCAACAACAGCGGGAACGACAACCCGAACGCGGGGCCGGGCAACAACAGTAGCGCATCGAACCCGAACGCTGGACCGGGTAATAACAATGGCAACTCCTGATGAGTATGATGTTTATATAAAATACCAACTTAAAGACGCCTGAGTAAAACCGCTGATAAGCGTAAAAGGCGGATAAGCCGGAAAAGGCGGATAAGAAAAACGTCAATTAGGAAAGGCGGCGCAGTCGTTTGGCTGCTCCGCCTTTCGATTACCGGTTTTGCCTTCCGGACAGGCTATGTGAACTGAATCAGTTCCCGCTTTGTGTGCCTCCTTAACAGGCGCCGTCTGCGTCCAATAGGCGATGCCTCAACGTTTACCTACCATTAATCATGGATATACACCGACGTCCAGTGTTCGCCCGTTTCGTCTTTGTCATAGTTGTGCCCAATTGACGCCTCCATAATCGGCAGATAAGCCCAGTGATCCGGTATGTCCGGGTAGGAGCGCGGCATCGTACTCAAGTTCGCAGCTATATACTCACTGTCTGCATATCTATCAAGCACGCGACCGGCCAGGGTGACAATTTCAGCGCGCGTCATGTATGAGTCAGGTTTGAAGGTCTTTACATCCCCGACATCATACCCTTGAACCCATCCTTTTGCCACTGCGGAGTTAATATATTTTACTGCCCAATGATCGTCCGCTACGTCGGAAAAAATGTTTACGTCGGTTAGTATCATATCTTCAAAATGGCATGCCAGCGTTGCAAACTCCGCGCGGGTCACCGGCTCATCCGGACGGAGGAACTCGTCGCGCGAGTAATCTGTGAGTGCACCTTTCGAATACATATAGCCTATTTGATTCGCATACCAGTCTGATTGCGCCAAATCGGGATAATGGGCGTCTGAGTAACCGACATTATCATCCGGACTTTCCAACAGCAGGTTGAAGAACATGACAATGGCTTCCGCGCGGGACATATTGCTGTCCGGCCTGAAATCGCCTTCCGGATACCCCTGCACAAACGCAAAGTGTTTGTCTTTATCCAGCGTAATGATTGGCCTGTTGGAGAACTGGACCGTGGTATAGGGGACGATGTTCTGCGGTGTGTTTTGGATGAAAACACCGTCTGCTCCGACGATAATCTTAACAGTCATGCCACTAGGATAATAGCCTGTCGGGGGGATATGCTCTGTAATGTCATAGGTCCCGGGTTCGAGTGTGAACTCAGCCTCGCCATTACTGTCCGTCACTTCATCGAAAACGCGCGGGATACCGCTGTCGGTCATACCCCCTACGCGGATGGTCGCCCCGGCAAGGGGAACCCCGAACCCGTCGGTTTTTAGAACCGTTATACTCTGTTGTGAGTCTCTGGGTGCGATTACTTCAACCTTTGCGGTATTAGTCACGGTTTCCCTCTCGATTTCAATTACCGCGCCTGCTACCTGCTGGACGCTGTACTTGAGGACGGCGTAGTAATACTTGACGCCGACAGTGTCAGTCGCAGGCGTCACAGTCGTTGGTATTTCGAAAATCCTGCTATACCAATCTGTAATAAAAGTCTCACCGAGCCCGTTGCTCCGGTCGGTGTTCGAGTCAGTGGCGCTCCAGTACCACTGTATACTAAGCGGGGCGTTAGCGTCAGGAATGAATTGCTCATTCGACGTATTGTAATAAAATGTCGCCTTGAGCGGTACAGCTGTAGCGTTTAGTTGATAGATTGCGCCAACCGGATCCAGGGTTACGCGAATAGGGCCGTCCTCAGCGCTTGCTATGAGCGGGAATGCCGCGAACAGGCTGAACACCAGTGACACGACCATCAGTGTGGATAAGAGCCGTTTTGATTTGGGTTTCATATTCACTTCCTCCTTTATAGAACACTCTCTCAAATTACCTTCCAGTACAGTCCAGGGTAGACGCCTGAACGTGTAAAGAGAATAACACAGTGCTTACACATATGCAAGTACCAAATGACTAGTGAAATCTGGTTGTAATAAGGTACTTATTCATTACTTCTGTTACCTCATCCATATCCAACGGTTTCCCGATATGGCCGTCCATGCCGGCTGCAAAGCACTTTTCAACATCCTCTTTGAACACATTAGCTGTCATGGCGATAATAGGGATTGTTTTTGCTTCCGGGACGTCGAGGGCGCGGATTGTCCTTGCCGCCTCGTACCCGTCCATTTCCGGCATTTGCAGATCCATAAAAACCATGTCGTACCTGTCGGGCGCCTCGCTGAACTTTAAAACCGCTTCTTTACCGTTTTCGGCGCAGTCGATTTTGACCGAAGTCGGTTCTAAAAGCGCCAGGACTATTTCCCGGTTAATATCCACATCCTCAACAAGGAGTATGTACCGCCCCTCATAAATACGTTCCGTACCTTCTTTTTCATCCTCGATTACTTCATCGCCAAATCCATAGTATTCACCAATAATCTCTGAAATTGAAAAAGGGAACAGCGGCTTCATCATGAACTTATCGACGCCGGCTTCTTTAGCCATTGTGGAAAAGGTGCTGCTTTCCGCTGCCGACATCATGATGATATGTGAATCATCCCCGCCAAACCCTCTTTCCTTCAGTCTTCCCACTAACTCGAGGCCGTCCATCCCCGGCATTTTCCAATCGATGAAGTACAGGTCGTACTCCCCGTTTTTCTCAACCATCCTCAGTGAGTCTTCGCCGCTAACCGCAACGTCGCAGGTGGCGCCAATTTTCTCCAGGATACCTTTAAAGTCATTCAGGATAAAACGATCGTCGTCGACAGCCAGGATATGGATGTTCCTCCAGTCGATATTTTGCTTTTTACGCTCGGTTCTACTGCCGACGCCCATAAAAATCGTGAATGCAAATGTAGCGCCCTTCCCGAGTTCGGACTCGACGCCGATTTCGCCGCCCATCATTTCAACTATGCTTTTTGAAATAGCGAGGCCCAGGCCCGTACCGCCAAACTTCCTCGACATATCGCTATCAGCTTGCTGGAATGACTGGAACAGCTTGCCTTGCTGCTCCGGGCTTATGCCGATGCCCGTGTCAGTTACGCTTATCTTCAGTTTGCACTTTCCCGCCTCTTCCTCCAGCAGGTATGTCTTGATAAAAATCGAACCTTTTTCCGGCGTGAATTTTATCGCGTTGCCCATGATGTTCGCGAGGACTTGCGCCAGGCGCTGATCGTCGCCAATCAGGTATTTAGGTATCGCCCTGTCAATATAGACGCTGAACTGCTGCTCCTTTTCTTCTATTTTATAGTTGATGACATTGACCACGCGCTGAAGCATTCTCTCAAAGTCAAACTCAACGTCGGATAACTCGAACTTCCCGGACTCAATTTTGGAGATATCCAGTATATCATTGATTACGCCCAGTAAATGTTGGGACGCATTTTCGATTCTCGTCAGGCTGTAATCCTTGCGTTCAATGTCTTTAGCGGCTATTCCGACATTTGTCATGCCAATGATCGCGTTCATGGGAGTACGGATCTCATGGCTCATATTTGACAGAAAATTACTTTTGGCGCTGTTGGCCGCAACCAACTCCGCTGTGCGTTCCTTGACCAGCGCTTCGAGCCTTTTCCCTTCGTTCCGGTTTTTTTGGAACAGCACAAAAACAAGCGTGAGGATAAACAAAAGCAGTACAGACGAACCGATAAGCCACGGCTGCTGTGACTGCACTAACTTTGCCCTGTAGTCGTACGTTTTTCTCGTCCACTGCCCCGATATTTCCGAGGTATTGATCAGGCGCAGCGCTTTGTTGACAATGGAACATAAAACAGTCTCGTCTTTGTCAAACCCGAATGTGGATCCAAAAGTCCGATAGAAAACAATATTTGCTTTATATCCCGGGAGCTCCATATAGTTCGTCAGGTAGAGAAGCTGGTGTTGGCTTGACATAAACATGTCGACCTCGCCGCGTTCCAGCGCGCTTAAAACGTCCTCGAAGCTGTCATACTCGACGATGTTGCCATGGTTCGGGAACCAGCTCTTGAACAGCTCCGCATGTGCGGTCCCTTTTTGCAATCCCACCTTTTCGAACAAGACTTCATTGATATTTACATCCCGATGGCCTGAGTTGGAGATAAGCGCATAGTTATCCGTCAGGATATCGGCGTCCGGCCAAAGGAAGACCCCCTCCGGTTCGGCCGAACGTACAAGCTCTGAAATCACCGATGCATCGCCGTTCTCAAGCATTTTTAGCAAATCCGGGTATCCGGCAGTATTACCGTTGACCACCTCGAAAGACAAACCGGTCAGTGTTGTGATTTCCCGAAGCACATCAAAGAAGATGCCGCGCCACTCATCCTCATGTTCGTCATAAAAGCTGATTGGATAATTACCGGCTTCCGCCGCGACGGGCACAACCGTGTTGCCCCGGATGTACAGAAGTTCATCTTCGCTCAGTTGAATAGAGAGTTTGTGCTTTATATAACTATTCTGACCTATGTTATATAGCTCCGTTAGGTAGCGGATCCCGCCCTCCCTCAGTGTCATGTCGATTATCGAGATTATAGGTTCCAGGTCTTTCATTTGCGTCGTCAATGAAACGGGGCTGTAGAGCAACGGGAAAAAGTCCTCTGCGACGACGTCCCCGTAAATATCAAAGGCTGCCTCGGCGGGGCCTTCATCAATAAAACCGTCGATTTCGCCGCTTCTCAGCATCCGGTATGCGGTATCGTAGTCATCGTCGATTAAGAAAGCCTCAAACTCGACGCCCGAAAGCAGGGTGACGTCTTCAACCGTAGTCGTGCCTTCCAGGAATGCAAAACGAGTAAGGCGCGTCTCCGCAATATCTGAAAGGCCCCTGCTGCCGGAGATCCGCATGATTTTTACCGATCGCTCAGCAATCGGATTTGTCATGAAATGCGTTTTGAGGCGTTCTTCGGTCGCCGTCAGTTCGCCTGTGAAATGGATCTCCCCGCTCTCGAGGCCGCTAATCAAGTCCCCCCATTCATAGATGCGCGGAATGAATGGTATCCCGAACAAATCTGTCATCCAGCCGCAAAATAAAGCCGCATACCCTTCGACTTCGCCTTCGTCGCCATAGAACGCTTCTGTACTGAGAAGAGTCCCGTAAACAAAAGAATCGTACTTCTCACGAAGCCGATCGACAGCGCCCTGTTCGATTTCGGTGATTCCCGGAATGTCCTGCAGCGAGGTAAATACTACTGTTTCGTCGTGATGATCCCCGGCGGGTTCCCGGCAGCCCGAGACAATAGCCAACAGTAAAGCTGCGGCTATCGTCGCGTAAAATACCCGTTTTGGATTGAACATCCCCGTGCCCTGCCCTTTATCATTTTAAGCGGCAATCATAGTGTTCGGTCGCGCTTTCCCCATTTTGTCAAGGCGTTGTAAAGCAAATCAATGTCGATAGGTTTTGGCAGATGGTCGTTCATCCCGGCGTTCATGCTTTCTTTCTCATGCTCCGGCCCCACATTCGCGGTCATTGCGAGGATAGGCAGATTGTCGTACCGGTGGTCGGATCTGATTTGGATCGTGGCGGTCAGGCCGTCCATTTCGGGCATCTGCACATCCATGAGTATGACGTCGAACTCCTGTTCCCTGAGTCTTTCGAGGACTTGAAGCCCGTTATCCGCAAGAGTCACTTCTACGCCGATGTTCCCTAGCAGCTCTTCCGCGATCATCTGGTTGATGTTGTTATCATCAGCTACCAGCACGCGCAATCCGCGCAGCATGTCAGGGGCGTACTCCGCAGCGACAGTTTCTGTTTCCTGTGTCTTCTCCCGCGGGATGGCAAGCGGGATCCTGATACGGAAAGTGCTTCCTTCGCCGGGCAGGCTTGCGCAGTCGATTGAACCACCCATAAGGGATACCAATCCCTTGCACACCGCAAGCCCCATTCCCAGCCCCCCGTGTTTCCGGGTGTATGAGGAATCGCCTGAGTACAGCGGTTTGAAGAGGCTGTCCATCTGGTCGCCGTCGATGCCAATCCCGGTGTCGCGGACTTCGAACACGACGGATATAGTATCGTCCTTGCTTTCGCCGTCGCGGTAGACATGGATGTTTATACCGCCTTCTTCGGTGAACTTGACCGCGTTAATAACTATGTTGAATACTGATTGCCTGAGCCTCGCGGGATCCCCCAGCAGTACGGCGGGGAGGTCGCTGTCTATCGTTATGTCCAGGGAAATGGATTTTGATTCCGACTCTGCGCGCGCCAACCCTACGATTCCGTCCATGAGGTTTGCGAGGTCGAACTCTTTGTACTCAAGCGACAGTTGGCCGGAGTCCAGTTTAGAGAAGTCGAGTATGGTTTCGATAGCTGACGTCAGTAAGTGGACAGATTGCAGCCCGTGGTGGATGATGCTCCGCTGGCTGTCGCTCACGCTGATTGCTTCGGAGGCAGCATTGGCCATCGCCTGTATAGCGTTCATCGGAGTCCTTATCTCATGGCTGACCGAGGCCAGGAACTCGTTTTTCGCGTTTATATGCTGTTCTGCAAGCTCCCTCGCTTCTTCCATCTTTGCGCGGGCCGCCACATGTTCGCGCAGGTCGCGTATGTACCCGACGACGTTGTAGTTCTCGCCCTTTGGGATTCGAATGAGCGTGACCTCTGTGGGAAGCGGTTTTCTGTCCCGCGTCATGTATGTCCATTCGAATTTTGACTCTCCGGTCACGAACGCTTTTTTGACATACTCCGTGAAGGTCGTTTTTGAGTCGAAACCACCCGGCTGCAAGTCCGGGGAAAGCCTGTGGAAGCGTTTTATGAAATCGCCCTTACTCGACAGGCCGAAAAGGGAAAGGGCCTCTTTATTACAATCTGTCAGATTGCCTTTTTCGTCCCAGAAAGTGCAGCATACCGGCGACGAGTCGATCATGATCCTTGTCCGCTCTTCAGACGCCGAAAGCAACTGCTTGAACAGCATCGACGCCAGGAGCGCGCTGATGGCTTGCACAGTCTCCGCGTCGCTGCGGCTCAGGCGTACGAGGTATGGCACGGATTCGGTCGTGCGCCCCGTCATCAGTATGGCGTATACTACCCCCTGCAGTACGATGGGGGATGAGACGAAGTATGGCAAACCGAGAAGCTCGCGCAACTCTTTGAAACGATCGATGGGGTCTGCGCCGGTCACTATCACAGGGTTGTCATGGTAGAGGAGCTCTATCGGGACGCTAATGTGCCGCCCGGCAAGCCCGGCTTTCTCATCCGCTGAGTAACCCTGGAGGACTTCAAAGCTGAACTGCCCTTTGCCGTCGTGGACCAGTACTACCGTGCGTTGCATGTTCAGGGCGGAGTTTAAACGTTTCGTGGCGTCAATGAACAGGTTCTCGCTGGTGGTGTTGTGCATGAGCGAGGACGATAGCTCGGACAGCAAGGTGAACCCCCTGCGTTTCTGTTCAAGCTCGTAACGTATGGCGATGGAGTTTGTATCAAGCTCCAGATACCGTGCGGCGTTTTGCTCGCATAGCCGGGCGAGCGTTTCCGCAGGCGCTTCCGTGACCGGCGGGGATAATGAGCTACGGGCCCACACAGGATTGGCGGTGGCTTTCTTCCCGGCGCCACCACTACCGTCTTTGCTCTGTGAGAACAGGCAAAACACTCCTGTCCAGTCAAGCCCCCTGGGGCGCCCCCCGATGGAAGCGATTTCCACGCCGGTATACAAACCAAGCATCGGGACGCGCCCGGCAACGGTGTCCTGGATGACCAGCGCGTCTTCCGTGTCGCTCCCGGCGTACCCGGCACAGCGGCCGGCACAGTTGATATATACCGCGAAAACCGGCTCGCGGCCTTCGATGTCTTCAAATATCTTGTCGATTTTTGGTTTGATATAGTCTAGTTCCATCGAGCGGAACATCAACTGGAACTCTGTGCCCTCGACCATATCAGGCTCGAACATGATTATCGCGCCGCTCTCTTTGTCGATGCTGAGGCAGAGGCGGCTTGCGTAGTAGTCTTCGTCGTACTCCCCCCAGGGGTCCCCGTGGTTTATCCCGAAGATGAGGAAGAACGGGTACTGCTCCGGCGCAATAGCGGATTCCAAAAGCTCGTCTATGAACTGTATTGCGGGTTTCCCGTTTATTTCGAGTATAGCCTGCCCGGCCGCTTTAGTGACGGTGTAGTAGCCGGTTGCCGGGCGGCAGCCATGCATGATTGTGCTGTCCATGCGGATATCGCCTGAAAAGGACAGGGCAATAGCTTCGTGCTCGCTGAGGCCGCCGCCTGTCCACATTTTCGTGGGGGCGGGCGAGTGGTTGCCCATCAGCCCGGCGCCTGTGAGGTCGGGTATGAAGCCGAGTCCGTTTTCGATGCCTGCCAGAAGCCATGTCGCCATCATCATCTTCATGCCTTCCGTAAAATCGAAAGTGTCATAAAACAGCATGACAGGGGAGTCGGACGTCGCGCCGGATTCTGCGAGCCGCTGCCCAAGGCGTTTGCCCGTGTCTTCCTCGCTTATGCTTAACCCGCCTTCGACAAGAACCTCGCAGCCCACGCCGTCGAGCCAGATGCATGCGGCGGCGACCTGATCCCCCGCGTAACCGAAGTACTCGTTGGTGATTACGCCGACCGCGCCTCCTCCATAGATGGGGACGGTGCTGCCCGTCGCGGAAGATACAGCTTCGCGCAACACTTCAAAGTCGTGCCTGGCGGTGGAGAACAGCAGAACCATATCGCACGAATCGTTCCTTCCGGTTTGGGAGAGTGCCATGCTTGCCGCTTGCAATCCCGCTGCGCTCGATTCAGGATTATCGCTGTATCCGATTCCAACCTTCATTCTTTAGTCCCCCATCGTCATCAGCCTTTATTTTATCAGGTCTCATCTATTTTTATATCAGTTATCGGGCGCTGTGTCAATAATCAACAATAACGTTTGCTATTTTGCAGCAAACTGGTATAATAGTTGTAAGAAATCATCATTAATAGGGTAATACCCAATATGCATTGAGGAGGAATTATCTATGCAGAGCGACAATCTTGCTGCCGGCGGGGCAGCGGCGGCCCCCGAGGCCGTCGATCCTGCGGCGTTATTCAAACTGTCCTATGGCCTATATGTGCTGACGACCAGGGATGGGGGGAAGGATAATGGCTGTATCATCAATACGGCTGTCCAGGTAGCGGACAACCCGAAGACAATCTCAATCGCGACGAATAAGGCCAACTTCTCGTGCGATATCGTGGCGAAGACCGGCGTGTTCAATGTGAACACTTTGTCGGTGAAGGCGCCTTTCAGCTTGTTCCAGCAGTTTGGGTTCCAGAGCGGGAGGAACGTAGACAAATTCAGCGGCGTGTCATATAGCGACCGTTCCGCCAATGGCATTCGTTTTCTGCCGGAGTTCGCGAACGGGGTCATCTCAGGAAAGGTAAAGGAGTCGTTCGATCTCGGTTCGCACATGCTATATATTGCAGACGTCACGCAGGCTTTTGTTTTATCGGGCGATTTGAGCGTCACGTATCAGTATTACTTCGACCATATCAAGCCTAAACCCCAACCGCAGGCCGAGAAGAAGACCGGGTATGTTTGCAAGATTTGCGGGTATGTCTATGAAGGGGATCCGCTCCCTGCTGATTACATCTGTCCTATCTGCAAGCACGGCGCTTCCGATTTTGAGAAGCTGTGACAGCCGGGGGTTTGTTAACAGAGTAAAAGAGGGATGGAAATAGTCGCCTGACTGCGTATTGCGGTCAGGCGACACAATATGCTGGGATTAATTCACCTGATGCTGCGAAACCTATTCCTGCGCCGTATCTTCATTCTCCAGATCCCGTACGCGTCGTATCGCTTCAGCTAGCTCGGCTTCGGGATCGTAGTCGTCGTCCTCCGGCTCGCCGCTTTCGTCAATGGAGTCCCGCGCCTGGCTTTTTTTGGCATTTCTCTTCTTAAGCCCCATGCCGCCAAGGATGGCGCCAGATGCTGCTGCGGCCCCGCCCAGCGCGCTCCCGCCTATGACGGCTGCATCACGGGCAGGCGCCCCGGCGGCAGTTGGATGTGCGCCTGCCGGTTGCGGCGCGGCGGATCCGGGAGCAACCGGTTGCTGCGGAGGAGCCTCCCTTACCGTGCCGGCGGAAGCAGGTGCGAGGTCCGGCATGGGCTGCGCGGCGTATTCGGCGGGTTCGGCGTTGTATGTTACGTTCACTGAGTTGTCCGTGTAGTTGACATTAGTGGTAGGCGCCGGGGCCGGCTCGTTTGATACCCCTGCCCCGCCCGGTGAAGCGCCCGGGGACCCCGGTGAAGCACCGCTGTAAGCGGATGTGCCACCGCCACCGCCGCCGCCTCTTCCGCCTCCGGCGGACGCTACGGCAACCGGCCTTTTATAAAAATCCCTGTTATGCGCCTTCATAGCGTCGATTTTGCTGACCTGCCGCGTCTCGGCGCCGCCGTAGTCCTCGACATTTTTGATCAGCAGTTCGCCCGCTGTGTTTATGACAGCGCGCGACTCCAGGAGCTGGGCGCTCAATTTCTGGAGGTTGTTCCGTATCTCTGCAAGCATGTTGTCGCTGCCCAGCTTACCCCTGACCTTGCCAACCTTCTCGGCATATCCGTCCACCATCCTGGCGACGGCCTTCATATCCTCGCCCTGCTTTCGCAGGACCTGGTAAGATACCCTGTATTTAGCCATAAGAATATTCAATCCTTTCCTGAAACCGGCGGGCTACCTCATTTTATTCGCGGGCAGTTTAGCCATTTTAGACGCCTCGTTCGTCACGGATTTCTCGTTGCGCTCATAAGCGTCGGCGGACTCATACAGAGCCTTTATCAAGCGTTCGAGAGCTTTCATACTCTCGTTGCACTTACCCAGGAGTTGGTTGAAACTCGTGTTGAAAGTATCGGCGGCGCCGCCGGTCCACACGCCTTTGAGCGAGTTGACCTTGGCTACGGAATTTTGCAGGCTTGTTTTATAAACTGAATGGCACCTGTTGATATCGTCCGCGAATCTGCGGAGCTGCGCCGGGTCTACGACTATTTGATCTGGAGCTGACAATGTAACTCACCTAACCTTTCGCCATCTTTGATTTGATTGCGTCCGCTGCAGCCGTGTCCGCCTTGCTGTAAGTGGCAGCCGTGGTGGAAAGCGTAGAGGAGCAACCCTTTATCGCCTCGGCCATCAAAGCGAAATCGTTGGAGTTTTCCGTGTAGGCGCGCACATATGCCCCCGCGCCCTCCCCGGCCCACACCTTCGTCAGCGAGGCGATCAACTCGTTTAGCTTCTTCATATTATTCGTCATCATAGTATATATGCCGTCAAGTTCCGATGCGGTGCTTTTCATTTTATTGATGCTTACTGTGCTTCGTGACATATTAAAGTCCATCCCTTTCAAAAATCTTCAGGCGTAAAACAGCCCGCCCCCCTGAAAAATCACACATTCTGCGCCGCCTGCTTCGCAGCGGCGTCTGCTTCGCGCATTTTTTTTGCAGTGTTGCGTAAAAACTCCGCCGTATCCCGGATGTACCTGGCTTTCTTCAGCAGGTCTTCACGGACGCCGCCGACATACTTCTTATACTGATTGGCTGCCTCGCCGCTCCAGGACGCTTCGAGACTCTCCCCAATCTCGCCCAGTTTCTTGCAGCACTGGTTCGATATATCGTTGGCCAGTTCGTCGAGCAGTTTTGCCTGCGCCATAGTTTCATTGTAATTAAACCTTATTGCCATCGATGTAACCCTCCTAAGCCTTATCTGAGTGGCCTTTCGAATTTCAGGGACCTGCTTTTCTCCTGGATATTCTTCTCGGTGTTGTCATAAATTCCGGCCAGCTCGTACAAGGCCTCCTTATACCCACCGAGCGAGCGGAGCAGCTCCGCAGCGCTTTTCTGGACGGCTTCGACGGTGTTCTTCATGTCATCGGACGTGTCGCCCTGCCACACCGAGCGGAGCGACGACATAATCTTCGCCCAGTCTGAGAAGCATGATTCAAGATCTCTCGCTACCAAGATAACCGCGTCCGCGGTCGAGGTGAATAACCTGGTGTCTATCCTGCTTTCTGTTCCTGACATATCGTCACCCCCATTACTTCAGCGCCCTTACGGCGGTGAGTATATCACTTTCCGACTTATCGAAATCGGTTGCGGCGCCCCGGAGCCCATCATTTATCTCCTGGAGTTGCGCGAGCATTTCCTCCGCGGCGCCCTGGTCGGCCCCGTAATTTGCCATAAACCCGCCTTTCACCTCAGAGACCCAACCTTTGTCAAGCGTGGCAATAGCATCGTCAAACTTTGCAACGCAGGTTGATATCCTCCCTACGATACCATCGAGCTGGCTTGCCGAGGAAAGGATCTTTTCGGAATCGATGTTGCTGATATCCGGCATGTTGTATACGCCCCCCTCAAATCAGTATGATTGTGTCGCCGCTGGTCACGCCTACTTCGCCAAGACTCTCGCCGTCCTGCAGCAACCCTTCCAGCGCCCGCGAGCAAAACAGGACCTGCGATGGATCGGCAAAGACGTCCCGCCCTTCGACCGCGGATATCTGCGATATGAACTGGCGCTTCACCTTGCCGACCAGCATCATGCTGTCGGCGGTGAACTCGTAAGTGCGGGCCACGCCCGGGACTTGCACATCCAAATAGATTTTGCTCATATCTCCTCCTTTTTCAGTTGCTGCTCAGTGGTCAACCAAAGGTGTGATAACCTTGACGGCGCCGCCGACCCCGTCCGACGCGTACCCGACCCCCGGAGGGAGCTGGCGCACGCTGTCGGCTGCGGACATGTCGAACCGCAGGAGACCCTGCTGGTCGAACATCCCGCCAAGATGTACGCCCCGGCCCCAACCGGCCCAAGTCCGCATAACAGAAAAACGCGCCATATCGGTGTAGTCATCGGGTGAGACCGCCGCGAAGAACTGGATTTTATGCATGAACCCCTTTTCAAGCGCTATCTCGAAAAAGCCGTCCATCTCCATCTCCCGGCTGTAAACAGCGCGGATGAACGAAGACATGTTGCCAATCGCGAACACGATGCGCCGGAACCCGGCAACGGCTTCCTTTACGTCCCTGCCTTCGTCGCGGGCGTCATTGACCGCGCCATTGCGCCCGGTGAACTCCGAAACCATGGTTTTATCCATCAGGTCGAACAACCCGGCGTCGTCGTGGACTACATTGTCAAACAACCCGGTCGTTTCCAGCTCGCCGCCTTCGTCGTCGAAGAGGAAGAGTAGAGCGCCCTTATCTTTGGCTTGCTTCGATATGGAGGCGAGCAGGTTCGTCTTGCCGGACAACCCGCTGCCGCCGATTGTGTAGCAGAACTCGTCGTCAAGCGATATTGTGACAAGCTTCCCGTCGTCTATCGCGAGCCCAAGGGCGAGACGGTCCTCCGGCAGCGCCCTGACGTCGTCGCGCGCCATGAGGTCAACGTAACTCAAGCCCTCGAGGGTTTCGCCCAGCTTTTTCACGCCTTCGCCCCCGGCCGGGGCTTGGGCTTCAATCCCCCTACGGAGGGTTTGCGCCAGCGACATCCCGGACTCCTCTCGCACGCACAGCGCGGTCTGGAACTCGACAGGATAAGGCGCCTTGACGAGGCCGCGTCCCGGTGTGCGTGATTCGGGCACTATCTCCGTGCGGGAGCCGATAACAGCCTCATATTCGTAGCGGTCGGGCATCTGCAGCGCGACGCCGGCAGTGAAATTCTGGCGGATGCGGCTGCGCAACTCGCCGGAGTTGTTCATGCTCAACACAAGGTATATACCGTAGCTCGCAGCCTCGCGCGAGAGCTGAGCCAGCGAGTCCTCGTACTGGTCGAAGCTTTCGATGAACGCGACATAGTTGTCTATGAAGAACAAGATAGCGGGGTAGTCGTCCTTCTGGGTCACATACTCCTTGAACGACCCGACGCCCTGCCCGGAAAAATCGCTCTTGCGCCTCGCGAGCGTCGAATGCAACAACTCGAATACTTCGGCGATTTTATCATCGTCGCCCTCGAACATGACGCCGCCCACATGCGGCAGGCTGCCGAACACGGCCATCGTACGGCTCGAGAAGTCTGCTATGTAGACATTGACCTCGGACGGGGAGTACCGTGTGACGGCGCCATATATGATGGTTTGCATCAGAGTCGTCCTGCCCGATCCGCCGGCGCCGCAGATAAGCAGGTGGCCGTCGTTCAGGAAGTCCACCGCGACGGGGTACTGCTCCTGCCCTTCCGGGTTGTCCGCAAGCCCTATGGGGAGCAACAAGCTATAGCCGGCCGGGCGCTGCACTTCCGCGAGTTCATCTAGGTAAACACAACCCGGCAGCGGTGGCATCCAGATCTGCTTGATAGCGGGGATATTATTCTCCGAAGCGACCTTTGCAGCATACTCGACGATGGCGTCAAGCTGCGTCAGACGCGCGATGTTGTCCGATTTCTGCTCTTTTTTCTTCCTTGGCGCCCCATTCTTCCCGGTTATTATTATATGCTCGACCTTTATATTCTTGTCATCCGTGAATGGGACCTCGGGCGTATACTCCGCGCCGGACCACCCTGACTGGAACTCCTCAAAGATTTCATCGTTACCAACTTGGAAGTACCCGCGTCCGGTACCTGTTATAAATGCGGCGTCGGGCCTTTTGAGCATTTCGCTCGAATCCTGCTTATCCGCCACGCGAAGGCACAAACGGAACCTCGTGTTTGACCATATCTCGTCGTCTACGACCCCGGAAGGTTTCTGTGTTGCCAGTATCAGGTTGACGCCCAGGCTGCGGCCTACGCGCGCGGCGGATACCAGCGCCCGCACAAACTCAGGCTGCTCCTTTTTCAGCTCCGCGAACTCGTCGGCGATAATGAGGAGATGGGGTACGGGGACAGTTGCCGCGCCTGAACGGTAGAGCTCGATATACGCGTCGATATGTTTGACCTTATACTCGTTAAAAATCCGCTGGCGGCTTTTGATTTCCGCGTTGATTGACAGCAGGGCCCTGCTCGTGGCGTTTCCGCCAAGGTTTGTGATAACCCCAGAAAGGTGGGGGAGGCCGAGGAAACTCTGGGCCATACCGCCGCCTTTGTAGTCGATCAGTATAAACGCGACTTCGTGCGGGTGGTAGTTCACCGCAAGCGACAGGATGTAGCTTTGAAGGGTCTCTGACTTGCCGGAACCCGTAGTGCCCGCCACCAGCCCGTGCGGCCCGTGGTATTTCTCATGAATGTCAAGGAAAAGCGGCTGACCGCCGGATTTGTACCCAATCATCGATTTCATGCTTTCGTAAGTACGGTTCTCGAGCCACCTGTGGAGCATATCCAAATCTTCGACCCGGGAGGTCTTGTACATATCAAGGAAGGTGAGCAGCTCCGGGATGGCGGACGACACGTTCATCTCCCTCACCCTGTAACAGCTCAGCTTGCGCGCGTAAGCGTCGATCTGCTCGCGGCTGACCATGTCGTACGATACGCCCCCGCGCTGCGGGAACGCCCCCACCGTGCTGTAGAAGCTCCGTCGCTCGCCATCGTCGCGGATAATCGCAGTACAGCCCGAAGGGAGTTTGTCGATGGAATCCGCAATGAAAACAACCGAGAAACCAAGCTCAGGCGCCGGGTTCATCAAATACTTGGCAATCGGCTCCTCCTCGAGGAGCGACCGGTCCGCGATCACGACGACGTAGTGCGGGAGCGGTTTATAGTTTTCATCCGTATTACCGGTGCGCTCGAGCCTATCGCGTATTACGCCCGTGAGGAAGTACATGACGTCGCCTACAGTGTTCTTGTCGTTGGCTATGAGGCGCACGCTGCCGTCAGGCGCCCAGACATGCGGCAGGAAACGGGTATAGTCCCATTCGTCCGCCTCGCGCATCGGGTGGACGAAGCACATCCGGACCTCTGTGTATGGATGGAGCCCTGTTAACTGGATAGTCATGAGCCTGCTCAGATTCAGTGCCTGTCCGGGGTTGCTGCTGACGATTCCGATTATACTGTTGCCCAGCAAAGAAATGTCGACTGCGACCCCGCGCAGCTCCGCCATAGCTGCGCGCATTTCATCGACTTTATCGTTAAGCGGGTCGTGGACGGCCATAATCTGTTCCTTTGGCGCCACGATCTGGTTGGGGGATGGGAGAGTCCCCGTCCCCAGCCGTATGCACAGGAAGTCATCGTGCGCCGCGCTCTTCTCCCACAGCCTCGGATTGCCTTCCATCGCGAACGCGACGACCTCGCCTGTCGATGGGAGCATTTGCGCCAGGACCCTCCGGTTGTACTCCATCTTCTGGTTCAACTGCGAGGCAATCTTCGCTATATATGTCATATACGTGTTTACGCGGGCGCTTTCCGTCTCAGTCTCTTCCTTTTTCTGGTAACGGATGTTTAGCAGCGCCCACATGGCGCCTATAAGCGCCGCGCCTATAGTCATGATTAGACCGCTGACTATCGAGCCTTCGCCGCCCATCATCATTGCGCCCGCTATCATAGGTATCATCATCGTAAACGACGGGCCGATCGTGAATAGTATCGGCTGCTTTTTCTGTTCGTTTTTAGGGGGCGCTTTCTCGATTGTGAACGCATCAGTATCCATCTTCAACAGATTTCTGGGGGTGCGCAGGAAGAACACCTCATCCGCGATGCGGTCGGCCGCCCCTTCATCCTCCGGCATCGCAGGGATGCGGATCGGCCTAAGCTTGTTGGCGTCAACCGCTGACTGACCTTTCGGATCGTTGATAGCGAGGACATTCCCAAGAAATACGATCTTCAACCCGATAATATATATGACGTCCCCATAACGGAGCCTCCGCTCGCCCTTCAATAGGCGGCCGTTGACAAACGTCCCGTTGACGCTGCCAAGATCCCTCACGCTGCCGCCGCTGACGATTTCCGCGTGGTTCGGGGAGCAGAACTGGTTCCCGTAGTTTATCGCGTTCCCTTCGCCCCTGCCGATATTCACGCGGGGGCAGGCGGCGAAATCCAGCAGGTACTTACCAAACCGGGTGTTGCCCTCGTCCGCTTCGTCCACAGTGACCGAGAATACCTCATTGCTCCCGGTGAGCTGGCAGTTGAGTAAAAGCCCGGGCACGAGATCGGCTTTCTCCACAGGCTGTTCGTCGATGGTGATGATAAACTGCCTCGAAGAGTTCATGCTCCAAACATCGTCCCAAACCGCGAGCGGGAGCGTGATATCATCCCGCCAACCGCTGATTGAGGGGCGGATATCTATCGGGTTTGTTTTATTGTTCACCGCCGGGAGATATATCTCCTGGAAACCGTTCTCGAATACTACCGTAATCAGCAGGCTCAAATGGATGCACCCCCCTTACGAGTCGAAAGTCGCGTCGACTATACGCCAGAACAAGGTCCCGTATTCCGCGGTCACTTCCTCGTTTACAATCATGGTCATAGTTTTCAGGTAATACCGGTTCGTCCGCACCGAGTTTTCCAAAACTTGCCACACGGTGATATGGAGCGCCCCTATGGAGGGTACGCCGTCTTTCTCGCAATGGATCTTTGCGGTATAGCGGATTGGGGTCGACTCCGTGGCAGCGGAGTCGAAAGTGTTCTCGTATTCGATCCAGTAGTCGCCGTACTGCGAGAAGATAGTCTGTATCAGGTTCTGCCCGACGCTGTTTATTATCGGGCCGATGATGTTCGCGTACGTCTGATCGTATACGAGGGGGCTGAGCACCTGTACGATTATTACGCCTCCATTGGGGTCAAACGTCCTCAGTTCGACAAGTTCGGAGGTGTTTTCGCTGACGTAGAAAATGTCTGAAGGGTAGCGCACGCCCATATTGGCTATGGACACGTCGGCGACCGCGTTTAGCGGGGTCTGCGGGTCGATTGACCAAGCCCCCGCTCCGCCTCCGTAGTCTTGGACGTTCATGTAGTAGTCGTTAAAGTAGTCAAGCAACGTATCGCCATCGATTATCGCGAACACATACGGGCCATCGACGCCGTAAAGCGGCCCGAAAACCGTGACCTGGCCTTCATCATAGCCATAATCCCACGATTCTATATCCCCCGAAGAACTGTAATATATCTCCATAGTGCCATCGCCGTAGAAGTACACGTAATCGCTGCCTGTGTCACCGTTGAGGTAAAAATACTTCCCGGAGATGTCCCAGTTGTAGGATGAAGGCGCAGAAGGCGCGGAAGAAGAGCCCACCCTTATGTATGTGTCGTCATACTCGTCCACCAGTGTAGACTCATTGACGATAGTGACGTTGTACCGGTCGACGCCGTATGCGCCGTTTATAGTGACTACATCACCGCTCACCGAGTAATCATGCGTGGTGGTCTCGCCGCGGGCGCTGTAGTAAAAATCCATTGTGCCGTCGGAGTAGAAGAAAAAACTGTCGCTTTCCATGTCGCCATTAAGAAAGTAAAAGTAGCCTGAAATGTCGATGGTCATCGGGCGGTCGACGCGCCCGCCGGTGTCGCCGGTGTCGACGGGGCCGCCGACGGGCTCGCCCCCCCTGCCGAGCGTCAGGACAAGTATGATTACGACGGCAATAACAACCAATACGCCGCCGCCAATGATTGCCAGCAGCTTTTTGTTGGCGAGCAGGCCGGCTGCCGCCCCGCCGCCGGCGGGTCTGGGTTTAGGCTGCCCGGCGGGCGCGCTGTAGACTTCCGGGGTTTGCGGTTGCGCCGGGGTTTGCGGTTGCGCCGGGGTTTGTCGGTTCTCGGCGACAGTCTGTCCGGGTTGCGGCGCGACAGGTGCGACGGGCGTGGCGCTTGGCTGCACTGTATAACCGGTATTGGCATACCCGGTGTTGGCATAGCCGGTATTGGTGTACCCGGTATTGGCATAACCGGGGTTCGCGGCTATGCGCCGGGCTTCTTCCTCAGCCCTGCGCCTGTTTTCGGCAGCGTCCGCCTCAACGCGCGCCGCTTCCTGTTCCGCCCTGCGGCGGCGTTCTTCGACTTCCGCCTCAAGGCGTTGCACTTCCGCCTCCGCAGCCAGGCGCTGGTCCTCTTTCTCTTTTGCCAGGCGCTCCGCTTCCTGTTGCTCAAGCTGTTTTTTTCTGGCGGACACGAAAAGCGCGGACGTCGTATCATCGGGTGGCGCGCCTTGCGGTGTGTTGTTATCTTGATTCATTGATGACCCTTCCTCCCTTAATCTACCACTGGCAGCGGTCGTCGGTCGCCCATGCTGCGTTATGCGGAATGCACTTACAGCACCTGACCGGACCTGTGTGAAGTGTAGCTGTCCTTCTGACCGGAAAGCATATCAAATATCTCATCGAGTGTAATGGAAACCCCGCCCTGCCAGTACAGCCGGCCCCCGTCCGTTTGGGGTTTGTCGAACACCTTGCTTTCAATCAGCGAGGCGAAGACCGGCTCGTTTACCCGCCCGCCAAGCTCAAGCATAATTGTGTGCCCACTTTCCAATGTGACGCCGAAACAGTCGTTGTCCAGCGCTTCTACACGGGTGATTTTCGGGTTTTTCCCTTCATACTTTTTCTGCCGGAACAACGAAACCACCTCACAAAACCTTACCGGCCAACATATATCATGCGTAATCTAGCATATCTGGGTACAATATATGGCGAGCGTTCCGTAATCTTCACGCTCGCCATATATTAACCGAGTAGTAATAGTTTATCCTTGCTGCCCTTGAACACGCTTGAATGTTTTTCCCGATCAGTTTGAGCCATTCCGCAAAACGCTGTTACGTTTTAGAAAAATGCGGCTTTATACACTTAACTATTCCAGTCAGCAACTTGCTGCTTACACCGACTTTCCACTGAGCAAAACCGTTACTCAGCGATTATGCAGCGCCACACTTCGCATGGCCGCTTACTTTTTCACGAAGCACCAGCCCTCGCCGCGCGACCACTCGATATTCCAGCCGCTGCCTTCCAGCTTTACCCTCAGGTTGCTTACAGTTTTCCTGATAGCCTGGCTATCGCCGGACATAGGTTGCTTCCATACCTTTTCATACAAAAGCCCCCCGCTGAAGTGTCGCCCCTCATTTTGTGCGAAAATTAGCAGCAGGGCGAATTCTTTCTGAGTCAGAAGGATATCCCTGCCGCCAATGCTCGCCGCGCCCGCTGTCACATCAAGGGATAGGCGGCCTTTTTCAATGACTTCCGGTACGCGCGCCGCCCGGCGGATAAGGGCCTCGACCCGGGCTAGCAGTTCATCAAAATCGTAAGGTTTGGTCAGGTAATCGTCCCCGCCTGATTTTAATCCGAGCAATATATCTTCCTTAGCGGAAAGCCCGGTCAGGATCAGGACGGGTACGCCAGAATGGTTGGTCTCCCGCAACCGCTTAAGGAAATCAAGCCCGTTGCCGTCGGGTAGCATGATGTCAAGCACAATGGCGTCAGGCTTTTTCCTGTCCATAGAAGCGACGGCTTCACCGAGCGTCAACGCGGTGGTAACTTCAAACCCCCGACGCTCAAACATCCACTTGTTACCCGCCATGATTTTTTCATTATCCTCAATAAGCAGGACGGTATTTCTTGTCATTCTGTGGCGCCTCCGTACTGGCCTTCGTAGGTGGGGAGTGTAAAGTGCACTGCAGTGCCTACGCCCGGTTTGCTCTCAATCCACATCTCACCGCTGTGGGACTCCACAACGATTTTGCAGAGGAAAAGGCCGAATCCTGTTCCGCTGTCTTTCCCGGTCACACCGCGTTCGAATACATGCGGCAATAATTCCGGGGGGATACCGGAGCCATTGTCGCTGACCGTGACGGCGATTATCCCGCCATCCCGGACGGCGCTGAGACGGATAACGTCATCCTCGGTGTGCGTATGGGCGTTCTGGATCAGATTCAGCGCGGCCTGGGAAAGCAGGTCGGCGCTGCCGAACACGACCAGCCCGTCGCTGATTTCAGTTTCCAGAATATTGCGGCGCTTTGCCAGGATCAGTTGCTGGGTATCCGCAGTGCTACGAAATAGCGTCGAAAGATCGGTCTTACACATCGAAGCGCCCTCGCTTATTGAAGCAAGCGTCAACATGCCGCCTACCATGCGCGACATCCGCATTATCTCGCTCTGCGCGTCGGCAAGAAGCTCGGCCGCCTCCGGCTCCTGCAATGTGTCGCCCATATCTTCCAGTATAGCCTCGACCCTCTGCACATTTACAGAGATAACAGTAAGCGGCGTCCGCATCTCGTGGGAAGCGTTTGCCAGGTATTCCGTCTTGGAGCGGTTGATCTGGGTGAGCATGGTATTGTGCTCGTCCAGTTTACGCTGTTGCTCGTTATACAGGCGGAAGTGCAGGAACATGCACGCGCCAAGCGCCGCAGAGAGGATGCCGGTCGCCACAATGATGTCGATGAGTATTTCCAACTCGGCCTCAAAAGAGTTGACGGTCTCCGGAAATAGGTATGCTATGATGCAAATCGTTGTGTATACAGCTATTTCCAGTGCGGCAAAGACTATTGCCTTTTTCCCCTCCAGCATAAAGAAGGTAAACGCCACGGCGAAAACGAAAGCGGTAGGCATGCCGCTGTGGTAACCGCCGCTGTCGAAGAATAGCAATGGGAAAAGGCAGATGAAAATTACGACGATCGTGATGGTGTAGCATAATTGGTAGCGCCCTGTCCACCTTGAAAAAGCGAGCAACCCGGAGGATAATACGGCAAGCAGGAGATTGAGCGCCATGTTGGAGACGCTCCCACTGGCAACGCCGAGCACCGCCATCACGAAGCTGACGAAAACACCGCCCAAAGCCAGGACATTGAACAGCCGGACGCGGAATTCCAGATCCGGGCTCAGGTAGGTCTTATAGATTCCTGACAGGATTTTTCTCATTGTGCGGACGTCTCCTGCGCGCGCCTTGCTAAACGGCGCTGATTTTCGGTTTCCTGCAGCCATTCTATCACAATCGCCATGTACTGTACAGAGCAGTAGTATCTGCACAAAATTATGGCAGAATGTGTATTGACACGATGGGAACCTAATGCTACAATCTACACATTCCAACGAAAAGTGAATACAACACTGTAGAGAAACGGAATCGTGTGAAAATCACGAACGGTGCGGCCACTGTGAGCTGAGCGCACTTCCGGAGCCGGGGCGGACCCGGCAGTTATTGGAAGAAATCCAATAAAACGGAAGCGAGCGGAGCAGCAAGTCAGGAGACGTCTTTGCAAGGGTGTTGAAGCAACTGGTAGCCGATTACTGCCTGGTAGATTTTTTATTCCAACGCGGTATTACTGCCACGTTGGATTTTCTTTTGCAGTAATGCTCTGACCAGTCGCCTGCTGCAGCCAAGTATCATAAAATGAAAGGATTATTCCAATGAAAAAGACAAAAACAAGTTCAAAACTGCTGGCGGCACTGCTGGCGCTCGTTATGGCACTGAGTCTGCTGCCGTTTTCCGCGCTGGCGGCGGACGAACCGACCGAACCTGCAGTTGATGGTTTCTATCAAATCAGCGATGCGGCCGGCGTAGCCTCCTGGGATGGCGTGACCAGTACGGAGCCGGAGTTGGTCGATGGGGTGTACCAGATCTCCGACCCTGAGCATCTTGCATGGTTCAGGAACATGGTCAACAGCGATCTAATAGTCGCAACAAGCGGCAGCAATGGGACTGCAATCACCAACAACTCCACAAGCAGCACGCGCAACGCGATACTACTTAACGACATCGACCTAGGCGATCACGAATGGGTGCCTATCGGGACCTATACTACCGGAAATTATTCCGCCACTGCGCCTGTCGGTTTTGCAGGAACCTTTGACGGAAACGGCAATACGATATCGGGACTGAGCATCACAACAGGGGCGAACGGCTCCGGGTTGTTCGGCGTCCTTATGGGAGGCACGGTCAAAGACCTTACGGTCCGCGGCAGCATTCGTGGCGGGCAATATACCGGAGGCATAGTTGGTTACGGCAATGGAAACACAACGAAATATCCCAATGGGGCTACAATCAGCAATTGTGTAAGCTATGTCGATATAACCGCCACCAGAATGTTCGGCGGAATTATCGGTAATTTATCGGGCAATGTTGCGCCGTACAGCGGTGTTGTAGAATATTGCATGAATTACGGGACAATTACCAGCAGCAATTCCGGCGATTATATCGGCGGGATTGCCGGCAGTGTTTCAAGCAACTCGACTATCGGCCCGGTAGAAATACGGTATTGTGGCAATGAGGGCAACGTCAGCGGCGGCGATTCGGTAGGCGGCGTCGTCGGCAATGGCAGCGTGCCTGTAACCGGTTGCTATAACGCGGGAAATGTCCTCGGCAGCTCCGCCAATTCCAATGCCGGAGGCATCGTAGGATTTACAAATAACGCGTATAGCAACACGATAACAGACTGTTACAACAAAGGTAATGTAACCGGCGCCAACCGGGTTGGCGGTATTATTGGGTGGCTGAACAATACCACCGCGACCTCTCCGGCATCAATTGAAAACGCTTACAATACCGGGACGATAGCCGGTACCGGTACAGCCGTCGGGGCTATTATAGGCGAAAAAAACAGCGCGACTAACGGCGGGCGGCTTGTCATCAACACGTACTACCTCGAAGGCACGGCTGCCGGCGGCATCGGCCTAAATGCGCACAGTGAGGATGAAGCAGAAGCCAAAGCGGCGGCTGAGATGCAAAACAGCGAATTTCTCAATCTGCTGGGCGAGGCATTCCAGGGGGCCGGGACTGCCAACGGCGGCTACCCGATCCTCATATGGCAAACAGCCGGGGTCGACTATCTCGCGCAGGCTAAGGCCGCGAAAATCGCTGCGATCAACGCTGTGAAAGCCGGTTTGACTGAAGCGCAGTACACAGCGGAGTCATGGGCTGCGCTGATGGCAGCTATCGCCAGCGCTATCGCGGATGTAAACGCGGCGGAGAGCATCACAGAGGTGGATGCGATTGCCATACCCGACCCCGGTACGATCCTTGAGCTTATACCGGCGGGACAATCGGTGACAGTGTTTATCTCGTATCAGGCTGACGATACAGGCTTTGTAATCGCAAAGCAGGAGTTCACCGTCACAGCCGATCTCGCCGAGCAGTATGGCTACGCCGATAGCTTTTATTCGCAAAAAGTGAGCGTGCTTGACGCGATCGTCGCGGCGCATATCGCTATATTCGGCGACGATATAGGAGATATAAACAATGCATTTGCTGTTGGCTCATCAGGTTGGTTTGAAAACTTCATGGGCAACGGAACCGGCTTCTGTAATTACTTTGTAAATGGCGAACTAATATCCTCCGCAACAGATATGGAACTTTCGGCCGGCGACTACTTACAACTGCAGTCAGTGCAAGATACGAATTATTGGAGCGATTCGCTTTCATGGTTCGAGTACGAAGGCGGAAGGGCTGATGCAATCACCGTTGAAGAGGGGCGGAGTTTTACCCTCACCCTTAGGGGCGCCGAGTCCATTGCATGGCAAGACCCAAACAATCTTGTTGTCAGCAATATAAGCGGCGCGTCTGTCGTTGAAGTCAGTGTTGTGGACGATGCACTTTTCAACGGCGAGTCTTTCGGATACTTTGAAGATGCAATCGGGACTACAGACAGTGACGGCACAGTGACGCTGAGTTACACAGCGCCGGGAACGTATGTGATATCGGCAATAAGAAGCTCCGGATCGCCGCTCATATCACCCTGGCTTGTCATAACAGTTGTGGAAGAGGGGACGCAGCCGGGTGTTGACAAAAGCGCGCTGAACGCGCTGATCGCGCAGGCGCAGTCAAAGGATGAAGACGACTACGAAAGCGGATGGAGTGAATTCGTCGCAGCGCTGGGCGCTGCTATAGCAATCGCTGCAGACGACAATGCAACGTTGGCGGAAGTCAATGCTGCAATCAACGCGCTCAACATGGCAATGAACGCCTTGGTGGCTAAAACCGGCGCGCTTCCCGATTGGGAAGATGCGATGAACGCGGCGCTCGCGTATATTCTGCAAACTATAAGTACGCCGGGCTATCGCGACGAATGGGCGATTTTGGCGCTGGCAAGAAGCGGTTATGGGAATACTGATTATTATGACGGGTACTTCAGCCGTATACTTGGGAGGCTGATAAGCGAACAGGGCAACAAACTGAACGCGAGCATGTCAACCGACAACTCGCGCCTGGTCCTGGCGCTTACCGCGCTCGGCGTCGACGCGTCGTCGGCAGGCGGCAAAGACCTGGTAGCGCCTCTGCTGTTCGATTATGACTGGGTGACGAGGCAAGGTATACACGGCGCGATCTACGCACTGCTGGCTATTAATTCCGCCCCATACAGCGCGGACGTTTCAGCAATACAAGCGCTGGTGGATTACATTCTGGATGGACAAATCAACGGCGGCGGCTGGGGCATGGCAGGGATCGAAACTGTGGAGATGACCGCTATGGCTTTACAGGCGCTTGCTCCATACTATTCGCAGCCTTCCGTCAAGGCAGCGGTTGATGACGCGTTGGATTGGATGGGTACAAAAACCATCAGCGATGCGGAAAATAACGCGCAGGTAATCGTCGCGCTTTCCGCGCTCGGGCTTGATGCGGAAAATTATGTCAATGCGCTCCTTGCTTACTTCGACGGGGCAAGCGGCGGGTTTAAGCACAGCGACGTCGGCAGCGTCAATCTCCTGGCGACGGAACAGGCGGCGTACGCCCTGGTAGCTTACGACAGGTTCAAAAACGAACAAAACGCGCTTTACGACATGAGTGACGCTGTAAAACTGGTTTCGGATAACGTCACCCCTGCGGACGTAGACAAGTCAGCGCTGGGTACAATTATTTCTCAAGCTGAGGCTCTCGTTGCAGGTAATTATACCGTTGCGAGCTGGGGCGTTTTCCAAAATGCGCTGACCTATGCAAAGGCAGTCATTGACGATGAGTATGCGGCACAGGGTGAGGTGGACGCCGCTGTAATCGGGTTAGAAACGGCTATAAGTACGCTGACGCCGGTCGACGCCGTTGGTCCAACGCCTGTCTATGTATGGATAAGTGTTACCGATCCCGGCGCGGGCGCGGGGCAGACAAGCGTATACTACTCGCGCGCGCAACTGGAACTCAATAACAACGAAACAGCGTATACCCTGCTGCTCCGCACCGGGCTGAACATACGTATATCGACGTCTTCCGCTTATAATGGCGTCTACGTCGTATCGATAAATGGCTTCGGCGAATTTGACGATGGCCCGTTATCCGGATGGGTGTTTAAAGTCAACGGCGTACTCTCGACCAACTCGGCGTCTTCGCACAGATTGCAAGCAGGCGACGTCGTTGAGTGGGTATATACGCGCGACCTTGGCAATGACGTCGGTGGCAGCGGCTTCATACCCGGGACTGATTCAACTACCCTTACTGACGAAGATACTCCGTTATCAGAATTTGATTCCTGGTTGAATCCATTCAGCGACGTCAATGAAAGCGACTGGTTCTTTGAAGCAGTAAGGTTCATGAATGCACTCGGCTATATGGTCGGGACGGAAAACGGCTTTGAGCCTGAAACGACACTTTCCCGCGCGATGGTCGCCACTCTCCTGTGGCAGCTCGCGGACAGGCCCGAGGCTGGTGGGAACACATTCACAGATGTTCCTGATGGCCAATACTACACGACAGCGGTTTCATGGGCGCATGAGATTGGGCTCGTTCGCGGCTATGGTGACGGACGGTTCGGGCCGGAAGACGATATCACGCGCGAGCAGCTTATAACTATACTTTTCAATTACGCCGGGATGCTCGGGGTTGATACTTCGAGTCGGGCGGATATCTCCAATTTTGCAGACGCGGGCAATATATCCGACTGGGCGCGCGAAGCTATTTCCTGGGCTGTTGCGGCAGGGTTTGTGCATGGCAGGACAGCTACGGCTCTCGAACCGGAAGGCACAGCGACGCGCGCCGAAGCGGCGGCTCTGTTGATGCAGTTCATCTCCGCCTTTGTTTTGGATTAGCCGTCACCCTTATTTACAGGGCGCGTTTTATAGTCGCGCATACTGCTGCTATCCAATCTCATTCCAGAGCCAGGACATCTCTTCTGCCGTGTTGGGGCGGGTCCGCTCATAGACGTATACTTTGACGCCTGAGTCCAGCTCGAATTCGGCGTCGAGGCGCTCGAAAGCGGCGGAAAACGGCGTCTCACCGAGTAATGCCCCGGTGGGGACGGTAACGATTCTCTGCTCACCGGGGTCGAGGTGAGTCTGGACCGGGTCGGCGACGACGATACGGTCGGTTGACTCCAGCGCGTACGGCAGACCGTCGCGTTTGTCGACCTGGCCCAGATGTATCAGGTTATCGTTCGGGCGCAGCGGTTTGAGCGGGTGAAAAGACGAATCGACCAGCGAGAGCAAATCGGAGTTGAGCACAAAGGAAGACGCCAGGACCGCGGTTTGCCCGTCCAGACCGCGCAGATAAGCATCCAGCGAGCTTAAAGCTTCAGCGTCGTCCCTGATTTGTGGATAGACCGAGTACGACGGCGTCAGTGAGACGCCCTCGATCTCGTGTATGCTTCCGGGCTGCGCCCGCGGGATAAAGACGCTTATGAAACACACAGCAGCGACAATCAGGGCGGGCAGCTTCAGTCGCTTGATTTTCGAAGCGCACACGCATATCACCCCCAAAGGGGCGGCGAACAACAGCAGATGCTGCATACCGAAACTTTGTACGGAAACGAACAGGAAAAAGATCAGAACAATGCAACAAAGCGGGAATGCGGCGGCAGTCCCGCCTTTTTTCCTGACGCTGTAAAACGTGTAGGCGACGGCGCCAAGCAAAGTCAGCAAGCCAAAATAATACAGTACATACTTCACATCCGTCGCGAACGCGAAGCTGTAAGCGCTGTAGACAGCGGTGAAATTCTCGCGCAGCAGGACTCCGGTGACGTAACCCTGGAAAAACAGTACCGCCGGCGCGAGGAAACCAAAGAGCATCAAGAAAAACCTGCGGCGTCGGGCCTTGACCGGAAGGGCGTGCAACGCGGCGCATATCAAAAAGGCGATGACGTAGAAAATGTACCAACGCCGGAACATCATAGCCCCGCACAGCAGCGCGCCCGAAAAGAAACCGTCGTCCCCGCTGTGGAAGAACAGGTAGGCGCACGCGAATGCGCAGATTACCCCGCCAACATCGAGGAAGCCAACGACAGCCAGGTACGGCACGAAGAACAGCCCGAGGGCGCCGATTACAAAACCGCTTTTTGATATTGCGTAGAGCATAGCCCAAAAAGGCACGACATATAGGTTCACAATAGAAAGGACAAAAACCATCCTCCCTGTATTGAAGACAGCCATCACGTACGCGGGGAGGACGGCGGGCAGCAAGTGGTAGTCGCTTGACAGGACAGATTCGAAGACCTGCCTGAACAGCTCGATCGGGGCAGTGAAAGCCATCTCCGACAACTCCGCCGCCGATCGCCAGTAGCCTGCGTTATCCCAGAAGAATGTCTGGCGGGCGGTGAGCAGATATACCACCGCGCAAGCGTTGAGCAGGACAATGGCGATAATGAAGCGGTAATCCAAAAACGACGACGCTGCCTTGCGGATGTATGTCCAAAGCCTGTTGAGCCTGCCGTACGCGAGCAGAAGGAGGATGAACACTGCAACTATCGCCCCGGCCGCCGACATGATCCCGGATATCAGCGAAAGCCCCCATACTGGTTCGATGGGGGAACACGCATACCCGACGACCCCTGACAAAAGGGCTATCAGGACTTTTGCAACGACGCCCGGACCGGCGGGCGCTGATTCTCGTGCGGGCGCCGGTCCGGGACCGGTAGCGGACCATAGATATTTCGCAATCAAACCGGACGCGCCCGCCGCGATACCCGGTACAAGCGTGACGGCGGCGGAAGCGGCGGCAAGCAGGATCAGATAACGCGCCGTTGGCTGTGCAAGCCCGACGGCGTCGCCAAAGAACATGAATGCCCGCCGCCAGATGAAGTAGCAAAGAAAGAACAGCGGCAGACGCCATGTATTATTTCTGACATGCTTTACAGCGGACTTCAACGCTTTTTTCAACATCAGGGTACCTCAAAAAACAAGACTTGTGTTTGGATTGATTGATCGTTATAATTGAAACTAAAGAAAATCCTATTAAACCGCGCAAGAAATGGTAGTCATTTACTCTACGGAGCACTTGGAGGGGCTTGCATGAAAACGCTTATAGTCGCGCTCCCGCTGTTTAATCCGGAAATTGCGGTGGAGGCATACTGGCTCAACTCCCGGGGAGGGGAGAAACTGAGCGCTATGATGGACGACAATCTCAGGGTATCCGAAGCATTGATGACCCCCGGTCTGGACCTGGTAAAGACGCTGGGCGTTGAACCATTGTCCGGGGATAGCCCGTTATTCGTCGATATCAACGAGTACCACCTGCTGATGGGGATACCGCTGACGCTTGGCATAACTCCGGAAAAGCTCGTGTGCGTGCTGCCGGGGCGCATCAAAACGGACGACGCGGTTATAGCGAAATGCCGCGAGTTGAAGGATCTGGGGTACGGCGTCGCGATTGACGGGCTGCCGGAGGGCGATGCGGAGAACCCGCTGTTCGAGCTGCTGGACTATATCATTGTCGACACCGGGCGGCATGTCCCGGACAAAAGGCTCATAGCCATAGTCGCAAACCTGTCGAAGGCAAAGAAAATCGTACTTTCGGGCATCACCGACAAAGACATGTTCAACATGCTCAAATCCATTCCGAACACCCTGTTCACCGGTAGTTTCTACAGAAGCCCCATAACAAAAGGGGCCGGCGATATTTCCCCGATCAAGGTCAATGCCCTCACGCTCCTAAGGCAGATAAATGAAGATGATTTCGAGCTTGGGGATATCGCCGGGACCATAGGGCGCGACCCATCCCTGTCGATATCGCTGCTGCGGTTCATCAACACCATCATGCCCCGCGAGATAAACTCGATACGGGGCGCGGTAGCCATACTGGGGCAGAAGGAAGTAAAACGCTGGGCAACGGCCGCCATCTCGATTCAGCTTGCGGAGGATAAGCCTAACGAGATATCGAAGCTCTCTCTGATCAGGGCAAGATTCGCGGAGAACCTCGCCGGGGTTTTCGAGATGGGGGTGTTCGCGCCCAGCCTTTTTATGATGGGTCTGTTCTCGCTCCTCGATATTATACTTGACAAGCCGATGGCGGAGGCGGCGAAAGAAGTCTCGCTCGATGAGAAGGTGAGGGAAGCGCTCGTTGACAGGAGCGGCGAGTTCCACAAAGTCCTGGAACTTATTTATGATTATGAACACGCCAACTGGGACGCTATCGCGATAAAGATGGTTAAGTACAATCTTGAAGTAGATGAAGTGGTAAAGGCGTTCATCGAGGCCCTTGAATGGTACAAAGCGCTGCTCGACACCATCGGCGAAGAGGGGTAGACACTGCGTTTTACCGGGTAAAGGCCTGACCAAACGCCTGAAGGATGCCTGCAACCCCCCCGACCGGGGCTGCGGCGCCATTCTATCACGATTTATATAATAGGACAACCAATGATGACAAAGAGCGAACAGTACATTGCAATCTGCAATGAAGTGGTAAGGAGCGTCGGCAACGCGATAGTGGGGAAAAACGATGTGGTCTTCCGCGTTTTCCTTGCGATACTCGCGAGGGGGCACGTTCTGATCGAAGACATCCCCGGCGTAGGCAAGACGACGATGGCTATAGCGTTTTCCCGCGCTCTCGACCTCGAGTACAGCCGCGTGTCGTTCACCCCCGATATCCTGCCTTCCGACGTCACGGGATTCTCGGTTTACAGCAAGGAGACGGGGGATCTCGTATATACGCCCGGGGCGGTCATATGTAACCTCTTCCTGGCGGACGAGCTTAACCGCGCCACCAGCAGGACGCAATCAGCGCTGCTGGAAGCGATGGAAGAAGGTCAGGTGACGGTCGATGGCGTTTCCCACGCCATTCCGCAGCCGTTTATAGTGATCGCCACGCAAAACCCGGTGGGCGCGGTCGGGACGCAGCTCCTGCCCGACTCCCAGATGGACCGCTTCATGGTGAGGCTGTCCCTGGGATACCCGGCGCGGGAAGATGAACTTTCGCTGCTGGCGCGAAAACAGGGGAGGCCCCTACTGGACCTGGTCAAACCGGTCATGTCGAGCAAGGAGTTGGAAGCAATGCGCGAGGCTGCGGACAACGTCTACGTGGACAAAGCGCTCCTCGACTATATCGTTGCGCTGGTCAGGGAGACGCGCCGGCATACCGACCTGCTTCTCGGCGCGAGCCCTCGGGCCTCGATAGCGCTCGCCGCGATGGCAAAGGCTATGGCGCTGGTGCAGGGGCGCGACTATGTAATCCCCAGGGATATAGGGTCCCTCCTGATTGACACGCTTGCGCACAGGATGATCCTGCGCCCCGGCGCGGAAAACGAAGGGATCACGGGGGCGAAGGTGCTGGAGCAGGTGCTCAAGGCGGTCGCGCCGCCGCGGATCGCGTGAGCGACAGTAATAACAGAGGTCATTGACATGACATCTCGACGGATAGTTTACTCATCGGTACTGATATTCTCCGCACTTTTTGCCATACTATACCCGTTCTGGTTCTCGGGGTACCTATTCGTGGTATTGCTTTTGCTTATACCTCTCGACCTGCTGATAAGCCTCCCCGGGATGCTCACCAGGCGTATCCTGCTCACAGCCCCGTATGCCGTCGAGCAAGGCGAGGACGCCAAGCTCCTGATTACAACGTTGCAGAAGAAAAACTTCCCGGCAAGATGCCTGAAGATGCGACTTAGTTCAAATGGGGAAGACCGCGACACGGTACGCCGCCTCAAGTGCGGGGCGCAGAGGGGGAGCCGCTGCGAAGTCGCGATCGACTCCGGGCACAGCGGCGTCACCATATACTACATCAAGCGTATCTGGAGCGTAAGCCTGATAGGCTTTTTTGCGTTTCCCAAAACCGTAAAGCGAAGGGCGTCCGTGCTTGTATTACCCGCGCCGCAAAAGCCGCCGAACGTGGCGGCGCTGCCCCGGGGCGTCGTTTTCGTGCCCAAACCGGGCGGGGGTTTTTCCGAGGATCACGATTTGCGCCAGTACCGCGAAGGGGATCAGATTAGGAACATACACTGGAAGCTGTCCGCAAAGGTCGGTTCGCCAATCGTGCGCGAGCCCCTTATACCGCCGCCGCATAGCCGCCTGGTAGACGTCGAGATCTGGAATGGCGCGCGGGAGCGGGACTTGATCCTGGGGCGCCTGAGGTGGATATCGGATTACTTGCTGCAGAGGGAAATGCCATACTACTTGAGGATAGGCAAGAACAGCCCGGTCACGGAGATAAAGGATCCGGAGGATTTGATAAGCCATGTGCGACATGTGCTTGAAAGCGTACCGACGCCGCTGTACGTTAGGTCTGTAGCGCCTGCCGGCTTCTCCTGGGTGCTCAATATCGACATGAGGACGCCCGGGGCTCCCGAACAGGAGGGGGGTGGGGAGCCGGCATGAAACGTCTTGTGTCAGTGCCCGGCAGCTTCATACTCCTCACGGCCGCTGTGATATGCACGATCGGGGCAATCGTCAGCGGTTTTGGGATCGACGTGGAGATCTGGACGCTCGCAATAATATGGGGCGTAGTAGCGTTCGCGTTGCCGGTTTCTTCGCTTATATGGCGGGGCAAGGGGGTCATGATACTGCTACTGCCTATCCTGGGCGTCGCGCTGTGGAGGTCGCAGGCGATAGTCGAGGGTGCGAAGGGTATTATTCACCTGATATCCTTCGAGTACAGCAAATGGCTTGTCGTGCCGGTATTGTTTCCGGATAACACAGCGACAGCAGGGGATCTGTCGGCTTTCCTTGCTATCGCCGGGGTATTGCTCGCGACACTTCTTTACTTCGCAATATGCTTACGGCGCAGCACTTTTCTGGCAGTCTTGCTGACCGTGCCATTTATCCTACTGACATTTATCATCACATTCACACAGCCGGATCGCTGGTATCTGATTGGTATATTGACGGTCTATCTCACGTTACTGATAGGAAACTCCATACACACCGGGAGCAAAGAGCATAACGCGCGGCTCTCAGGCGCGACCCGCCGGGTCGAAGCGACCCATCTTAACCCCGCCCCACATCTTGCCCCCGCACCGGCGGGCGAAATGGGTCCGAATGCAACAACTCGCCGCAAAGATACGCCGCAATGGGGCAAGCGGACAAAGAAAATGCGCATCTACACTGCGCTCCTGGGGGCGTCGCTGCTCATCCTCGTCGCATACCTGATCGTACCACCCGGCTCGTACATCCGTTCGGAGCATGTTGATTCAATAAACTCCGCCATACGGTTGCTTGCCGATCGGGCGGGAATCTCGAGGCTTAAGACAGGCGTCGGCTGGCCTTCTTCATATTCGGAAGGAATATGGAGATTCAACACAGAATCGGTTTCCATAGCGGACGCGGGCGCGAGGAAGATAAACGACGTAGGAATGATGGAGATCAATGTAACCGAACCGGGTACATATTACATCCGGGGGTACGCCATGCAGGGTTTCGACGGGCGGACATGGACGGACGCAACGTACACGCCGGGGCAGCGGTCAAGAAGCGACGACGCCGAGACATTTGCACTAACTCTGCCCGCGTGGATTTGCGGAGTCTACAACTTGCTGGCTCAGGAAGCGGCGATGCCGGAACTGCTAATGAGCATAGAGAGGACAGGCGATGTGTCGCCGGACGTAAACTACTACCCGTACTATACGTTCCCTGGGAATATGGTGGATGACTTTAACTGGTTGTTCTTCAACCCTGACGTAAGCGTGCTCGAGATTGCGGACAGATTGCCCGGGCTGGAGATACCGGCGGAAAGGGAGTCCTTGCTCAACTTAGTCCTGGAGGCGATAAACTCGGATTACTACGGATACAATCAACTCGCCGGCGAACTCTTTCTGGATATAGACAGCGGGACGAAGGACGGTTTGCTAAGGATCGCGCAAGCTGCGGGAATAGATCCCGACGCAAGCCGCGCCGAGATAGCGGACATGGTGGCAGAGTATATCTCGTCAGCGGGAAGGTACACGCTGTCCCCGTACGTTACGCCGGAGGGCGAGGATTTCGCGCTCCATTTCCTTCAGACGTCCAAACAAGGGTACTGCATCCATTTTGCGACGGCGGCTGTATTGATGCTGCGGGCGCTTGACGTCCCCGCCAGGTTCGTAAGCGGGTTTGTCGTGACGGTTCCGCCCGGTTCCGCAGGAGAGGGCTTCGAGGTGACGGACAGGAACGCCCACGCATGGGTCGAGGTGTATTACGACAATGTGGGGTGGCTCATGCTTGAGGTCACGCCCCCCGCGTCAGGGAGCGGTATTCCGGGCGGCAGGCCTCATGCAGGCGGTGGGTACTCGCAACAGCAGGGGAGTGGCGAGACCGGGCGCGCGGAGCACCAGGATGACATGATGCCGGAGGGGTTGCTGCCGACTGAACGCCCGCAGGCAGCGCCGGGTTTGGCTCCCGGGCAGGGGGGCGGGCAGGGGTCTCAGGCGGGTCCCGGCGCGGCGGCAATCGCGCTGTGGGTCGCGGTACCGGCAGCCATAACCGGGGGGTTGATAGCGGCGCTCATCGTATACCGCAGAAAGACGCGCAGAATGCTGGACAGACGCTTCACTCAGGCGGATACGAACGAGTCGGTAATCTATATATGGAAGTACCTCCACCGCCTGGACCGGTATGTCGTGCCACCGGGGGATATCGAGGGTATCGCGCTGAAGGCAAGATTCAGCCGGCACAGGATAACGCCGGAGGAGCGCGCCGGGGTGGTCGAGTACGCTGTCAGGTACGGCGGCGAGTTGTATGCCCTCAGTAATGTGTTTAGGAGGCTTTGGCTGATATGGGCCATTGGGGTGAAAGGTGGGGTGAAATAAGTAGAATAAATCAATTAATAGTTGAATATTATTCATTAGTGTGCTAAAATCTGTTTTCAACCGGTTTAGCAGAGACCGACCGGACAGCGCTACAGGTTACTGAAGTCATAAACGATATACTTGGAGGGTTACTGATGGATACCATGCAACTGCGCCTCTTTGTGTCGGCAGCAAATACATTGAATTTCTCGCGGACCGCGGAACAGTTCTTCATATCCCAGCCTGCCGTCACCCACAGCATCAAAATATTGGAAACAGCTCTGGGGGTAAAGCTTTTCAACAGGACCAGCAGGAAGATATCGCTCACCGCAGAAGGCCTTGAGTTCCTCCCGTACGCAGTGCGGGCGCTCGAGACGCTGAGCAGCGCTGAAATGAGATTGCAGAACATGGCTCAGGGCCGGACGGGCCACGTACGTATCGCAGCCCTATCATCGATGGCGAACCAATTGAGCGATTGCCTTGTGGACCTGTATAATAAATACCCGTCGATACAGGTCGACATCGACATCCTTGAAGGGACCGACTTGATGAACGCCATCCGCAAAGGCTCCTATGACTTCTTTTTCGCGAACAACGACATGCTGTCCGGGGCCGCAAGCTACACATATACCCCGGTGTCGCACGATAGCCTGGTGCTGTACGTCAACAAGGGCATCGCCGACAAGGTGAATCCTTCGGACTGGTCCTCCATGAAAGACTACCCGTTCGTCTCTATATCGCGCGCGGACGCATGGTTGACCGGCAGGATATCGAGGATCTGCAAGAATCGCGGCCTGACGCCGAACATCATCAACTTCTACAGCCGCGCCGAAGTCGCGATAGTCTCGGTCAACGCGGGGATAGGCATTGGAATACTGCCAAGCTCTTTGCACCAGCTTTTCAGGCTGCCTGATATCGTGACAATGGAGATACCCGGCGAGGACACCGATATCGTGCGCGTGTTCGCATGGAAACAGGCGCAGAGCACAACGGCTTGCTTGTTGTTCAAGGAGATTGCCCTCGAGGCGTTGGTGTCGCATACCTAATAAATACATAAAACTATGTATTTATAATAAAGGCGCATTAGAAAAACACCACTAGGACTATGAGTAATATTACTATTCAAAATATGCAGGCCGCTGATATAATTAATCGGCAAAAAAACAAGGCAGAGTAGGAAAACGTCGGAAATCATCCAATAAAACGGCATGTGAAATAAGCAACATAAGGAGGTTACTAAGTGGCAGTAAAAAACAGACCCAAGGGCGCTCCCACGTCTGAACCGCCGGCATACGGCGCCGACAAGACAGTTATAAAAGCGCTCGGACTCAGCGGGGGTATTTTCGGGGCGTCGCCATCGTCGGTCGACGTCAAGAACGGGAAAATCATCCGCATCAGGCCGCTCCACTGGGATTCGAAGTACGACTATGAGTCGCTGAACCCGTGGAAGATGGAGAAAAACGGTAAGACATTTGGACCGCTGAAGAAGTCGGTTCCGGCTCCCTGGAGCCTGGCGTACAAGAAGAGGGCGTATTCGCCGAACAGGGTCATGTACCCGCTCAAGCGCGTGGACTGGGACCCGAAGGGCGACCGCAACACGCAAAACCGCGGCAAGAGCAAGTATGTCCGCATCTCCTGGAACGAAGCTACGGATATCATCGCTTCCGAGATTACCCGCCTGCGTAAGGACTACGGTTCGACGCTGACGATCCTCGTACAGGCTGACGGCCACGGCGAGTGCAAAATGGTTCACGCGCCACACGGCAGCGCAACGCTGCTCCTCGACGCGATGGATGGATTCACGCAGCAGATCAGAAACCCCGACAGCTGGGAAGGCTGGTACTGGGGTTCTAAACACGTTTGGGGCAAAGGCTTCATCGGTATGATGGCCCCGGCGGAGAACACAGTCAAAGACGTTATCGAAAACAGCGAAATGGTCCTCGTATGGGGCGGCGACCCGGAGACCACCCACTGGGGATTCCGCGGGCAGCTCGCGAGCCGCTTGCTGTATTTCTGGACAGACGTCGGCATCGAGCAGATATACATCTGCCCCGATTTGAACTACTCAGCATGTATCCACGCGGACAAGTGGATACCAATCCTCCCGAACACCGACGCCGCGATGCAGCTCGCCATCATGTACATGTGGGTCACCGAAGGGACATACGACAAGGCATATGTCAAAACCCACACGGTAGGCATGGATAAGATGGAAGACTACGTGCTCGGCAAGGTGGACGGCGTTCCGAAGACCCCGAAGTGGGCCGCAGAGAAGTGCGGAGTCCCGGCATGGACAATCAAAGCGCTTGCAAGGCACTGGTCTAAGAAAACCACAACGATCGGCCACTACTTCGCAGGTGGTATGGCGCGCGGCCCGTACTCGCACGAGCCCGCAAGGCTCGAGTGCGTGCTCCTTGGCATGCAAGGCCTCGGCAAGCCGGGCGTGCACCAGGTCCAGATAGCTTACACAGGCATGCCGAAGAACGCCATGGCCGGCGCGGGCGCCGACCACATGGGCGCATTCGGGACACTGGAAGGTACAGCCGTCGGCAACAGACTGCTTAGACCGCACCAGGGCACACCGACGGCGTGGGGCAAGCAGATGATTCCGAAGACCCTCATCGAAGAAGCGATCAGGGAAAAGAAGATTACATACTGGGGCACAGGCGGCCACGAAGAGCCGACGTCGGATCAGTATCAAGAGTACCACTATCCCGTCAGGAAGGGCGACAAACTCAACCCGATACCCGGAAAACCCGGTCAGCACAGGATATCCGAGGTGGACGGTCCGGAGATCCACATGATGTGGACGGACACGCCGTGCCGCCAGACATGTTGGAACAACGGCAACGAGATAGCCCTCACATCCCGCGACAGCTCTATAGAATTCATTCTCGCCCAGCATCCGTGGCTTGAGAATGACTGCCTGTTCGCAGACATTATCCTGCCGGTCACCACGACGCTCGAATGCAACGACATCTCCCCGTGCGTCCGTGACGGCGACAGTTTCCAGAGCGTCCTCAACATGAAGAAAGCCATCGAGCCTATAGGCGAATCGAAGACAGACTTCGAGTGCGTGCTCGAGATTGCCAAGAAACTCGGCCTGGAGAAGGAAGTCACCGGCGGGTTCAGCGAAAAAGAGCTGATCAAGCAGACATACGAAGGCATGCAATTCGGCAAGATCGTTCCGTGGGAAGATTTCGACAAGAACGATTACACAGTAATCCCGGTTTCGGAGAAGTGGGAATCGCTCCCCGCCGGTCTTTATGAGTTTTATAAGGATCCGGTCAAGAATCCGCTCCCGACCCCGACAGGGAAGCTCGAGTTCTACTCCGAGAGCCTTGAAAAGGCGTTCCCGGACGACAAAGAGCGGCCGGCATATCCGCAATGGATCGAGAAGGGCATCACACATGACGAGCGCATCTCCAGCAGAAGGGCAAACCTGTACCCGTTGCTGGTCCTCTCGAACCACGGCAGATGGAGGACCCACGCGCAGGCCGACGATATCCCGTGGAGCAAAGAAGCCAGGACCGGCAAGGTCAAGGGCTTCGACGGGTATCACTATGAGCCGGTGTGGATGAATACGAAAGACGCCGCAGCCAGAGGCATAAAAGAGGGCGATATTGTCAGGGTTTACAATGAGCGCGGCAGCGTGCTCTGCGGAGCGCTGGTGTTCGAGCGGGTCATGCCGGGCGCGGTATCAATCGACCACGGCGCGCGCACCGACTTCATCATTCCGGGGTGGCTCGACAGAGGCGGCGCGATCAACACAATCACGCCCGAAGGTCTGACGTCCAAACACGCCGCAGGCCAGGCGACTACTGCGTTCCTGGTCGAGGTTGAGCGTGTGAGCATGGAACAGATGGACAAGTGGAGACAAGAGTACCCAGACGCTTTCGAGCGTCCGTATGACCCCGCCTCCGGACTGAAGTTAACCGGTTGGCTCGTAGGAGGTAAGAAATAATGGGTAAAAAAGTATTTGTGATAGACGTGGGAATCTGTAACGGATGTTACACCTGCCAGTTCATGTGCAAGGACGAGCACGCAGGCAACGACTGGACCCCGATTGCGAAACCACAGCCCGAGGTCGGGCAGTTCTGGTGCAAGCTGGTCGAGGATATCCAGGGGACAGTACCGCAGGTCAAGATGTCATACAGGCCGCATATATGCATGCACTGCGACAACGCACCCTGCATGAAGGCCTGCAAAGTCAAGGGCGCGAAATATAAGAGGCCCGACGGTCTCGTCATCATCAATCCGGAGCTTTGCACCGGTTGCCGCAACTGCGTCGACGTCTGCCCCTACGAAGCGATTTACTTCAACGAGGATCTGAACATCTCCCAGAAGTGCACGGGTTGCGCGCATCTCCTGGATAATGGTTGGACCGAGCCCCGGTGCGCTGACGCGTGCCCGAACTTGGCTATCAAGCTCCTTGACGAGGACGATAAAGCTACGCAGGATCTTATCGCGAAAGCGGAAGTATGGAGACCCGAGCTCAAGAACAAGGTCAAGCCGAGGGTATACTACCTCAACGTACCCAAGAAGTTCGTCGCGGGAACAGTCTACGATCCCGTAAAGGAAGAGGTCTACATCGGCGCCGACTGCGTGCTTACCGGCTCAGGCGACAAGAAGTTCAAGGCTAAGACCAATGACTTCGGCGATTTCTGGTTCAAGGATCTGCCGGACGGCAAGTACAAGCTGGAAATCAAAGCAGGCAGCAAAACCAAGGTGATAGACAAAATCGATATCTCAAGCAACAGCGCTGGCTTGGGAGACATAGCGATGTAACGTTGCGGTTCACGGCCACTTGCGCCAGGCACTGTAACCAAACGCAAAAAGGTATTAGTAAACGCGGCTGTCATTCTGGCAGCCGCGTTTAGCTTGGTGGTTACCTGGGCTAAGCGGGTTAGTATGTTACTTTTTTTTCCGCTTTTTCTTTAGCTCTTGTTGCTTTGGTGTGATCAGCGCGTCAAATTGCCTCAGCAGTTCCTTCTGCTCCTCCGACAACCCTGTCGGGACGGCGACCGTCACAGTGACGTACTGATCCCCGCGCCCCGACCCGCGAAGGCTTTGTATACCTTTGCCACGCAGCCGGAAGACCGTGCCTGTCTGCGTGCCTTCGGGGATAGAGTACCTAACTTTGCCGTCAAGCGTTGGGACCTCGACTTCCGCGCCGAGCGCCGCCTGAACGAAAGTCAGGGGCATATCCAGGAGCACTGAAGTCCCCTCGCGCTCGAAAAGCGCGTGCTTTTGCACCGAGACAGTCACGAACAGGTCGCCGGGATCCCCGCCGTTCGCGCCTGCGTTCCCCTGATTGCGCATAGAGATCGTCTGACCATTATCGATACCGGCGGGGAAGTTGACGGATATGTTCTTATTACGCCTTATCAGGCCCAAACCCCTGCACTTCTCGCACGGCTGTAGGATAATCTTACCGCGGCCGCTGCATTTCGGGCACTCGGCAGTGCTCTGCATCACCCCGAACGGAGTGCGCTGCTGCGAGGTAACTGTCCCGGAGCCGTTGCAGTTTGTGCATCTCTCGGCGGTAGTACCCTCTTTGCAACCCGTGCCCATGCAGTCGTCGCATAGCTCGATACGCGAGACGGGGACCTCTTTTTCGCACCCGAACGCGGCCTCCTCGAAGGTAAGCGCCGCGTCCGCGCGGACGCGTTCACCTTTTCTGGGGGCATTCTTATTACGGCTGGAGCTTCCGCTCCTGCCGCCGCCAAAGAATGAGCTGAAGATATCCCCAAGATCGAAGTCCATCCCTCCGAAGCCGCCAAAACCGCCGCCCCCCGCGCTGAAATTCGGGTCTACGCCGGCATGGCCGTACCTGTCGTAGCGCGACTTTTTGTCGGCGTCGGACAATACCTCATAAGCTTCGTTGACTTCCTTGAAACGTTCCTCGGCCCTTTTATTACCCGGATTCACGTCAGGGTGGTATTTTTTCGCTTGCTGGCGGAACGCTTTCTTTATCTCTTCGTCAGACGCGCCCTTCTGCAGGCCGAGAGCCTCGTAATAATCACGTTTGTCACTCATTATTTACCCTACTTGCGTATTGTTGTGTATTGCGCATTACTCCTCGTCGTCCACGACCTCATAATCAGCGTCGTACACCTCGCCGTCGCCGCCTGCGGAGGAGCCGCCGGCGCCACCACCTGCGCCTCCCGCTCCCGGATCGTCAGGCCCGCCTTGCGGCCCGGCCTGGCTGTACAGCTTCTCGCTTACCGCGTAGAACGCCTTCTCGAGGTCGCCGACTGCGGCCTTGATCGTTTCATTATCAGTCCCGGACAGCGCGGTCTTGACTTTTTCGATTGCATCCTCGATGGTCTTCTTGTCATCGGCGTCGATTTTATCGCCCATGTCGTCGAGTGTCTTTTCGCTCTGATAGACCATCTGGTCCGCGTGGTTGCGGGTATCCGCCTCGTCCTTGCGCTTAGCATCCTCGGCCGCGTACTGCTCGGCTTCCTTGACAGCTTTCTCGATATCGTCTTTCGAGAGGTTTGCGGAAGCGGTGATCGTGATATGCTGTTCGCTGCCTGTCCCGAGATCCTTTGCGGAAACATTCACGATGCCGTTGGCATCGATATCGAATGTGACCTCGATCTGCGGGATGCCCCTGCGGGCCGGTGCGATACCATCCAGATGGAACCTTCCGAGGGACTTGTTGTACTGGGCCATTTCACGCTCGCCCTGGAGCACGTTGACCTCGACTGAGGTCTGATTGTCGGCGGCTGTGGAGAATATCTGGCTCTTCTTCGTTGGTATTGTGGTATTACGCTCCATTAGCTTCGTAAAGACCCCGCCCATCGTTTCGATGCCAAGCGAAAGCGGGGTGACGTCGAGCAGCAGGATACCCTCGACGTCGCCGCCAAGCACGCCTGCCTGTATCGCGGCGCCTGCGGCAACGCACTCGTCGGGGTTGATCCCCCTAAACGGGTCTTTTCCGGTGATTTTCTTAACTGCGTCCTGCACGGCGGGGATACGCGTGGAGCCGCCGACGAGAAGAACCTTCGAAAGCTGGTTTGCGTTTAGTCCGGAATCGGACATAGCCTGGTTTACAGGGCCTAACGTCTTCTCGACGAGGTGCGATGTGAGCTCGTTGAACTTCGCCCTGGTCAGCGAACAGTCGAGATGCTTCGGCCCTGAGGCGTCGGCCGTGATATACGGCAGGTTGATAGTCGCGGTAGTGACCCCGGAGAGGTCCGTCTTGGCCTTCTCCGAAGCCTCGCGCAGGCGCTGAACCGCGATTTTGTCGGAAGACAGGTCGATGCCCGTGTCTTTCTTGAACTCCGCGAGCAGGTAGTTCATGACGCACTCGTCAAAGTCGTCCCCACCGAGGCGGTTGTTGCCCGCAGTCGCGAGGACTTCGATAACGCCGTCGCCGATCTCCAGTATGGAGACGTCGAAGGTCCCGCCACCGAGGTCGTAGACCATGATTTTCTGGTCCTGCTCCTTATCCAGCCCGTACGCAAGCGCAGCGGCTGTCGGCTCGTTGATGATCCGCTTGACGTCCAGGCCGGCAATCTTGCCAGCGTCCTTCGTAGCCTGACGCTGGGAGTCGGTGAAATAGGCGGGGACTGTGATGACAGCCTCCGTGACCTTTGTCCCCAGATAAGTCTCCGCGTCGGTCTTCAGCTTCTGCAGCACCATGGCGGAGATCTCCTGCGGGGTGTATTGCTTATTGTCGATGGAGACTTTGAACGAGCTGCCCATCTCGCGTTTGATTGAGGATACGGTGCGGCCCGGATTAGTGATGGCCTGGCGCTTTGCGACATGGCCGATCATGCGCTCGCCCTCGGCGGAGAACGCGACCACCGACGGCGTAGTGCGGCTGCCTTCGGCATTTGCTATTATCACAGGCTCACCGCCCTCGATTACCGCTACGCAAGAGTTTGTCGTACCTAAGTCGATTCCAATTATTTTTCCCATAGTTTAGTACCTCCCGGTTTGAAATGTAGAATGAAAAATGGTGGTGGGATTCAATCAGTGGTTACCTAAGGGCCTTAGTTCGCGACCACCACCGTTGAGTGGCGTATCACCCTTTCTCCAAGAACAAAGCCCTTCTGGAACTCCTCGGCAACAATCTTTTCGCCAAGATCGGGGTTTTCGATGGACATTACCGCGTTGTGCCGGTTAGGGTCGAACGGTTCGCCTACCGTGGCGATCAGGTGGACGTCCATACCCTCCAGGATCTCCTTCAGGTTGGTCATCGTCATTTCGATGCCCTTACGATAAGCCTCGTCCTCGCACTCCATATCCAGTGCGCGCTCCAGATTGTCATAGACAGGGAGCAGGCGGGATACAGTGTCGGCGCGGCCGTTGGTAAATGCTGTCTCGCGCTCCTTGACGCTGCGCTTCCTGTAATTATCGTATTCCGCCGCGAGCCTTAGATACTTGTCGCGCTCAGCGGCAAGGGTACTCCCGGATTCGCCATCCGCAGCGGTGGGGTCAACTTCGTCGTCTTCACCTGCCGCGCCGCCGTCCCGGGCCCCCGACCCTTCGCTATCCGCTCCGGTCCGGCCGCCTTCCGGCTGGTGTGTCGCAGATTTGCCTTTCTGGTCCGCAGCCCCGGTATCTGCGCCCTCCGCTTGCTTCGCCGTCCCTTTCCGGCCAGCGCTTGTTTTTTTCGCGCTTGCCCCGGTATCCGACGCCCCTGCGGCGTCCGGATATACGGCGCTGTTTTCATCGGAGTTTTGGTCTTTTTTGTCTTCTGTTTGTGATTTGCCGTCATTCCTGCTCAACATCATCACCTCCTGACTTATGGTCTGTCATTAATAAGGCGTCGCCCGAAAGCAGCCAGATCAAGCCTTGCGCGATATATGAAAGCCGGGCTGCCACCTTTGAGTAATTCATCCTGGTCGGGCCGACTACGCCGATCAACCCCTGCATGTCTCCGCCGGCGTCATACCGGACTGCCATCACGCTGGAGTTCTTAAGCTCTTCCGCCAGGTTTTCCGGGCCGATAGTTATCTTTATCTCCCCGGAAGAGTCCGGCGAGGGTAACAGCGCGAGTTCTTTGTCGTCGGATAGATATCTGATGAGGCGCTGCGCCTTTTCGACGTCCCGGTATTCGGGGTGGTTAAGCAGGTTCATGGCCCCGGACACGCGGGTGTGCCCCGACTTCGCCTCGCAAAGCAGCTCGATGGTGAACCCCGCGATAACGGCGACGATGCCTGAAGCGTCTGCCACCGCGCGTTCCGTCGCGTTTATCAGCGCGGGGGTTATCCGTTCCTCCGGGATCCCGGTGAAGCTCGCGTTGAACACTGCGGTAAGCTTTGTGAGCATCGGCTGGTCGACGGGCGCCGTCAGGTGGACGAGCTTGTTTTTAACGCTGTCGTTGCTGAGCAGGGTGACGATTATGAATGTGAACGGGTCGACGTATATGAAGTCGAACCTCGCGATGCATACTACGCCTGTCGAGGCTGCTATCGCGTATGCCGGGTACGTTGTCATCCTCGAAGCAAGTTTCCCGGTCTCGTCGAGTATGCTGTCCTGCCCCGAGTACCGGGTTTGCAGCGCATTGTCTATCTCTTGCGCGTCGTCGGACGAGATTTTCTGCTTGCGCATCAGTTCGTTGACGTACAGCCTGTACCCTTGCGGCGTAGGGGCCCTGCCGGCGGATGTGTGGGGTTGCTCCAGCAGGCCCATGGCTTCCAGTTCGGCCATTTCGTTGCGGATCGTCGCCGATGAGATTCTCGATCCAAGTTCTTCTGCGACGGATTTTGAGCCGACCGGTTCCGCTGTGTCGACGTACTGCTCGACGACTGTGCGCAGTATTTCATTTTTTCGTTCGCTAAGGCCCATACGGCTTTTCGTCCCCGTTTTTGTCGTTAGCACTCTCAAGGCGCGAGTGCTAACGATAATGTAACATCGTCTCCGTGTATTGTCAAGTCTTTCATGGTTTGTTTTAAATTTGTTCATTCATTAGGGCTGACCGGACCGCGAGCGGTGTAACTGTAATTATTATGTAATCACTGTGTTGTTGAAAAAGCGGGCGTTATTTACTAAACTTACCGTATCCTTGTGCTTTAAGGTATGTGGGTGATTTGAAGAAGTCTGTATCATACGTGGCTGCGGTACTAATCGGAGTAGTCGCCGGTGTGCTGATATCGGGGGCTATATTCCTGACGACCGGGATGACTATTTTCGGAAAGTCCGGCGATAGCCCGGCTGTCCGCGCGGATGTTGACGGGCAGGAGTTGGGCGCGCTTGCGTATAGTGTGCTTTGCTACATTAATAGAGGGGATTTCGAAGCGTTATCCGGTCTCATCCACCCGGAGTTCGGCGTCGTGTTTTCGCCATACGCCACGGTGTCTCTTTCCACGGATAAATGCTTCCGGGCCGAGCAGGTCGCCGGTTTCGAGACGGACACGAAGCTTTACGTGTGGGGTGTGTATGCAGGCAACGGGGAGCCAATCGAGCTTACTGTGTCAGATTATTTCAGTATGTTTGTTACGGACAGGGATTATCAGGCGGCTCCAGTCGTCGGGGTCAATCATATCGTGCGCAGCGGGAATGCCCTTGAGAATTTTACGGATGAGTTCAAGGATGTGCAGTTCATCGATTTCCATATCCCCGGCAATCCTGCAAATGGCGACGACGATTACGATTGGAGCAGTCTCCGTATCGGGTTTGAAGAGTTTGGCGGCGCCCTCTGGCTGACGGTAATCCTGCACAGCCAGTGGATGGCATAAGGGAGGGTGAAAACTCATAGTTAAAAACCCTTGATTGAACGTCATACTTTATGCTATTATCTTTTTCGGATAATAGCATTAAAAATGTGGAGGTGAATCATGAAAAGACGTATCTATTCTATTTTGCTGGCAACGGCGCTGTTTCTTGCGCTTGCGGCCCCTGCAGCGGCCGCGGGAGACGGTGATAGAGGCGTTATCAAGTATGAGGAGGTAATCGCGCCGCAGTACGAAGACGCCAGGACGTTTTCAAATGGCCTCGCGGCCGTCAAGCTGAACGGTAAATGGGGGTATATCGACCTGGATAACAAAGTCGTCATAGACTTTTTATATGACGACGCAAAAATGTTTTCAGAGGGATATGCGGTCGTAGGCAAGCTTGGCAGTATGACAAACTGGGATGGCGAGCAGGCGGAGGCCATGTTCTGGGGGTTTATCGACGAAACGGGGAGTTACAAACCTTTCAGGGCGGCAGCGTATAATTATGAAACCAAAATCGATGAGATGATGGACTACTACCAGTTCACAGATAATCTGGACGCAAACAGGTCATATTGCTTCTACGGAGGATATGTGAGGCTTGGCAGCGTTTTCGACACAAGCGGGAATATGCTCGAGATTAAGAGTGAGGACGTCTATGCCTCCGCTCACGTTCCCACCGAGGGGTTGGTTCCATTATACGGTCCCGGTGGCTTTACCGGCTATGCAGACGCTAATGGCACGGTGGTTAAGGACTTCATTGACCACTGGAAATACTACGACGCCGATTGGAATCAGGTTCCCGGTTGGGAAGGCGCCAAATACCAGACAAATATTTCGAACGTACGCCCGTTCAACCAGGGATTGGCGATAGTCTGGCAATGTACGACGGAGCTTGAGACCTGGGAGGAGTCATATAAGTTCGGGTTCATGGACAGGAATTGGAACTGGGTCATCGAGCCGCAGTTCAACGGTTTCTACTGGAGCGGCTACGACGCGCAGCAGATATTCACATCAGATGGCCTTGCGTGCGTGTCCAAGGATGAGGTTTTCGGTGCGGTTGACAGGAACAATCGCGTTGTCATACCTTTCCAATATGATGAGCTTTGGGCGTTTACCGAGGGGCTGAGCGCGTTCTTGGCAAACGGCTTGTACGGGTATCTCGACACAACGGGCAATACTGTAATCCCCGCCCGGTACCAGTTGGCGAGCGGTTTTCACAATGGGCTCGCCGCTGTCTACGACGGTTCGAAGGCGTTCCTGATAAACCGGAATGGGGATCCGGTCGCTGGTTCCGAACTGCTCGATCCCGATAACTACTTCATCGAGTACGCGAATGGGGCCAGGGTCACTTACGCACCGGAAGACTACGTGACGATCAAAGACGGCGGCAAATACGGGTTTGGCAGGATATCCTATCTGCAGCCGCTCCCCGACCCGTCCGAGATGGCTTCGTGGGCTTATGAGGAAGTCGTCGCGTCCATAGAGCACGAACTTGTCCCGGGTTACATGCAGAACCTGTACCGGAGCAATGTGACGCGGGGGGATTACGCAGATCTCGTGCTGCAGGCTGTCTGCACGATCCTCGACACCGATCCCGAGACCCTGATTATGGAGCGGAAGGGCAGGTCGCTGACGAGTTTTGTCCGTGAGTACCCGTTTACGGATACTGCATCCAGCAGCGTTCTTTCGGTCTATGCCCTTGGTATTGTAAACGGCTATGAGGACGGCACGTTCAGGCCGTATAATAAAATAACCCGACAGGAGGCCGCTGTGCTGTTGACGAACACCGCGCGTCTGCTGGGGTTTGATACCGAAAGCCCGGATGCGGTGGACTTCACGGATAAGGGCCAGATTGCGACATGGGCCGCTGACGGCGTCAACTTTGTTTTCAGTGTGAATGTTATGACGGGCACCGAGCCTAGTGTTTTCTCACCGCTAATGGATTACACCCGCCAGCAGGCGTTCATAACGGTATACAGGCTGCTCCTGGCCATGGCTGACTAGAGCAGGCTGGTTACACGGGTAGCCGGGATTTCACTCTGTCTTGCTTGAGTAACGTCGCTTAGCCGGCTTCAGCCGACTGGTCGCACTGCTTAAGTTCAGCTTATACGCTGAACCTGAGTGAAAGCCCGGCTACCCGTAACTGTATCCAAAACAAAGGCAGTTTCTACACCATGGGTCGAATTTTTGTTGAAAACTCCGAAAATGCCGATATTTATGAAAAATGCATGAAATGTCATTGACATACCATGCAAATTATGGTAAATTACACATGTAATTCGGATTTAGTTGCCAAGATTAATGCGACGAGTCCAAGGCAGACAGGTTCTATAGAACCAAATAGCACAACTGCGGAGATTGTCCGCCAGTATCCCGAAGGGGAGAGATGGTGTGCAGGGGCTGCATCGGAGACGAGCGATTGGTAGCGGGCGACGGTCCGGAATGAAAGGTGGATTGCCGATTGTATATTGAGCACCACAAGTAGCCCCGCATCTGCGATGGACGGATGCGGGGTTGTTGTTTTGCTGTGTTGTGCTGTGTTGTGGTCACTTGGACCCTTTGCCCTTGATGTTCTTGAAACCGCCGAAGATGAGTGTCAGCAGCAGGAACACGGGGAGGCTCGCGGCGCACAGGCCGACGGTAATCAAGATCTCCTGGCTGTAAAGCCCCACAAGCCCAAGCATGCTACCAAGGATTGCCGCGCCAAGGGTGAAGCCCAGCAACATGACGACAATCAGGGCTATGCGCAGGGCATTGTACGGGTAGCTTATCTTCGCAAGGAAAAGGAACCCGATGAACCCGACAATGTAGAGCGCCATAGTCGAGACCGCATACTCGTGTACGCCCATCATTTCGTACGTCATAATCAGTATGAAAAGCACGATGAAGTCCGTTAGCCCCGCCGGGAGGGCCGACTTTATCACATTGACCAGGAACTTGCCCCTGACTATACTGTTGTTCGGCTCCAGGGCGAGGACGAATGAAGGAATACCAATCAGCATGACGTTGAACAACGTAAGCTTCGCGGGCTCAAACGGGAAGTCGCGTGCCAGGACTATCGTCACGATGATGGCCAGCAGGAACGAGAAGGCATTCTTTGTGAGGAACAACGCGGCGGAACGCTCGATATTGTTTATCACGCGGCGCCCTTCCATGACGACCGCAGGCATCGAAGAAAAATCGGAATTAAGCAGGACGATGTCGGACACCTGGCTGGCCACCTCGCTGCCGGACGCCATGGCTATGCTGCAGTTGGCGTCCTTAAGGGCCAGGACGTCGTTGACGCCGTCGCCCGTCATCGCGACGGTGTGGCCGGATGCTTTCAGCGCCCTGACGAGCTTACGCTTCTGATCCGGCGTCACGCGCCCGAAAACGACATACTCGTTGACGGCGCGCTTTATCTGCCGCTCGGTTGACAGTTCCGACGCGTCGATGAACCTCTCGGCGCCCTCTATACCTGCCTCCAGCGCGATATGGGACACGGTCATTGGGTTGTCGCCGGATATGACAATTATCTTGACGCCTTGCCGTGCGAAAAACTGGAACGTCGCGGGCGCCTGCTTGCGGATACGGTTGGACAGCAGGACAAGCCCAAGCGGCTGGCCCCGGTTCTCGTCGAGCGCCTGCCCAATACCCCCGCCGTACCTTGCGAGCAGCAGCACGCGGTAGCCTTGCGCGGAGTGGAGGTCGATCGCGTTACGGTACCTTGGGTAGTTCGACAGTAAAATCCGCTCGGGGGCGCCCAGCAGGTACGACTCGCCGCTGCCAAACGAGACGCCGCCATACTTCACCGCTGAAGAGAACTGCATTATCTTCAGCGCCCTCCTTCTGGGGGGTATCGCTGCGACATACGATTGGACGGCGACCATCGTCTCGTTCTCCGAAGGCATGTTCCCGACGTAATCAGCTATCAGCGCAGTCAGCTCGTCGTGGGTGAAGCCCCGGTCGGTCAGCAGCACTGTGCTTTTGACCTCCATCTCGTTTTCGGTAATCGTGCCGGTTTTGTCGACGCAAAGCACGTCGACGCGGGCCAGGGTCTCGACGCAGTCGCGCTCCTGCACAAGCGTCTTCCTCTGCGCGAGGCGGATGACGCTTACGGTCAAAGTCGTCGAAACGAGCAGATACAGCCCGTCCGGGACTATCCCGATCAGCGCGCCGACAGTTTTCAGGATGGAGGTTTCGAGCACGCTGCCCGGCTGGATCATACTGCGTATGACCATGGCGACTCCGACGGGTATCAGGACGATGCCGATGACCTGCACGAGGCGCTTGAGCGCGCGCACCATCCCAATCGCGGCCCTCCCGCGGGTTTTCTTCGCTTCGAGGGTCAGTTGGGCGACGAAGGAGTCCCGCCCGACCTTGTCGAGCCGCGCGACGCATTCCCCTGATACAATGAAACTACCGGACAGCAACGCGCTGCCGGCGGTCTTTATAATTTCCTCCGCCTCCCCAGTGACAAGCGCCTCATTTACATTGCATTCGCCCCGGAGCACTATGGCGTCGGCGTAGATTTGCTGCCCCGACCCGAATACCGCGATATCGTCCAGGACGGTCTCTTCTGCGGGCACAGTCTGTCGCTCCCCGTCGCGGATGACAGTGGCGTGCGGGGCGGTGATGAATGAAAGCTTGGAGAGAGTGCTCCTGGAGCGGAGTTCCTGGATAATTCCGATGAATGTGTTAATAACGACTACTGCCATGAATGTCAGTTGGATGAACTGGAGGGTATATACAACGCAAAGGGCGAGTACGATCAAAACGAGGTTCAGGTAAGTGCAGACGTTGTCCCTGAGGATCTGCCCTATTGTCCTTTCGGCTGAGTCAGGTTTAGTGTTCCCGTAGCCGTTTTCCAATCTTTCCCTGGCCTGCTCCCGCGTGAGCCCGCGGTCAATGGAGGCTTCAATCCTGGGTAGCACTTTGTTCAGGCGGACCGGTTGGTTACTTCTCGAGGCCAAGTTGTAGTTCACCCCTCTGCTTCGCATGTCGGTTTGTTATGGTTTTATCGTGGGGTATTGTATCACAATATAGTGGAAAATCCACTACTTTTCATTTACATTATATTACAGGTTAGGTGAAATAGTCCCTTGCTTTTCGGGGGATAATGCTGTTTAATCAACTTAACGGGGGGCGATACTGTGAAAGACGAGATGAAGGCGATTTCGGAGCGCATCCGGGAGCTGCGGGAGATTTTCGACGTGACCGTCGAGGAAATGGCCGAAGAGACAGGGATCAGCGCGCAGAAATACCTCGAGTACGAGTCAAGCGGGGAGAATATCCCCATAAGCGTGCTTTACCACATAGCGCAAAGGTTCGGCGTGGACCTCAGCGAGATCCTGACCGGGGAGCGGGCGCATCTGTCGACGCTTCAAATCTGCAGGCGCGGGAGCGGTAAGACGATAGACCGTTACCCGGGCTATATGTTCGAGAGCCTTGCACCGCGGTTTACGAATAAAGTGATGGAGCCGCTGCTGGTGACGCTTCTGCCGGGCCAGCCGGAAGCCGCGCTCGTTACTCACGGGGGGCAGGAGTTCAACATTGTCCTCGAAGGGACGATCGTCATCACATACGATGGCAGGGAGTACACACTTTCACCCGGGGACGCCGTCTATTTCGATCCGACCCACCCGCACGGGCAGAAGGCCACCGGTTCGGAAAAAGCGAGATTCCTGACTGTGATCACGGAGTGAAGGAGGGTGCGTCGTGTTAAGCAAATACCTGCCCAGGATTGACTTTTCATCCTACGAGGATTTCATCGATAATTACAAAGTTAACGTACCGGCGGACTTCAACTTCGGGTTCGACATAATAGACGGCTGGGCGGAAACCGATAGCGGTAAGACCGCGCTGGTATGGTGCGACGACGACGGCGGCGACAGGAGGTTCACCTACGGGGAGCTGAGCGCGCTTTCCAACCGCGCCGCGAACTGGCTGGGAAGCCTCGGGATAGGGAAGGGCGACGTCGTGCTGTGTGTGCTGCGCCAGAGGTTCGAGTACTGGATCGCCGCTATCGCGCTATGCAAGTTAGGCGCCATCATCATCCCCGCCACCATGCAGCTCACGGCGAAAGACATAGCCTACCGCGCGAACGCGGCCGGGGTGAAGGCCGTTATATGCTACAGCGACAAAGAGGATTTCGTGGTAACGCAGATGGAGAAGGCCATAGCGGACTGCCCTACGATAAAAACGAAGATACTCACGCCCGGGAAGCGCGGTGGATGGCTCCCGTTCATGGAGCAGCTTGACGGCTACCCCGACAAGTTCGCGCGCCCGGAAGGGGAGGGAGCGGTCGACGCGCAGGACACCATGCTGATTTACTTCACATCCGGCACGACAGGCATGCCGAAGATGGTGCTGCATAACTACGCGCACCCGCTGGGGCACATAGTCACCGCCAAATACTGGCAGCAGGTCAGGGAAGGTAAGCTCCACAACTCGATGTCGGACTCGGGCTGGGCGAAATTCGGCTGGGGTAAGATCTATGGCCAGCTAATATGCGGCGCGCCGGTCTTCGCATATGATTTCGAGAAGTTCGAGCCGGCGAAAGTACTAAGCGCGCTGGAAAAATACAAGATTGCGACATTCTGCGCCCCGCCGACGGTTTTCCGCTTCATGCTGGCGGAAGGTATGGAAGGTTACGACCTGGGCGCAATCGAGCATTGCGGCAACGCGGGGGAGCCGCTCAGCCCGGAGATATTCAACAAAGTGAGGAAAATCCTCGGGTTCGACATGTACGAGGGCTTCGGGCAGTCGGAGTCGACAGTCCTCATAGCGAACTTCCCGTGGTTCAAACCAAGGCCCGGTTCAATGGGGAAGCCGGCGCCCCTGTACGGAGTCGATATCGTGGATGCGGATGGGAACCCATGCGAGGACGGTGAAGAGGGCCGTATCATTATACGCAATACGGAAGCGGTCGGCCTGTTCCGGGGGTATTACCGCGACGAAGCGCTGACACGGGAGGCGTTCGCCGATGGCGTTTACGACACGGGGGACACGGCCTGGCGGGACCCCGACGGGTATTACTGGTTCGTCGGGCGAAACGACGACATGATCAAGTGCTCCGGGTACAGGATCGGGCCGTTCGAGGTCGAGAGCGTCCTTTCGGATCACGATGCGGTTCTGGAGTGTGCAATCACAGGCGCGCCGGACCCTAAACGCGGGCAGGTCGTCAAAGCGACGGTTGTGCTGAATAGGGGCTACGCGCCGTCTGATGAGCTGGTGAAGGAACTGCAGGAGTTCGTCAAGCAGGCGACCGCCCCATACAAATACCCGCGTATCGTCGAGTTCGTCGAGGAGCTTCCGAAGACGATAAGCGGGAAGATAAAGAGGGCGGAGATTAGGGGCTAGGGGCTAGGGGCTAACCCCTAAACCACGACCTTGCCGGCCCACAGGCGTTTTTTGTAGTATATCCAGCAACCGATGCAGCAAACGCCCCAACCAATCGGGATCGACCAGGCGAGCGCTTCCGGCCCCATGCCTGCTAGCCCGATCAGCGCGTAAGCAGACCCTGTGCGGCAAGCCAGGCTGATAATGGGGAAAGCCATGGCGATGACCGCGTCCCCGACCCCCCGGAAAAACCCGTTGATAGACGAGAAAATCGCAAACAGGAAATAGAACATCACCATGATGTGCATGTACGTCTGCCCGGTGCTCACAATCTCCGAGGCGTTGACGTCGCCCTGATCCAGGAACAGCAGGATAAGCTGCGGTGCAAACACCATCAGGATCACAGATATAATCACGGAGAACGCCACCATGTACAAAGTCGCGGTCTTGAAACCTTTTTTGGCGCGGTCCTCGAGGCCCGCGCCCATGTTTTGCGCGACAAAAGTGGACAGGGCAAGCGCCATCGAGTAGACCGGCATCGTAGCGAGCGAATCGATCCTGCTCACGGTCGTAATACCGGCCATGGCGGCCGGCCCGAACGAGTTGATGAGCCTGACAATGAACAGGTGCGCGAGCGATACAAAGGACATCTGCAAGGCGGCGGGGATGCCGTATTTCAGTATCAGGCGGAAAAGCCCGAAATCAAACGTGAGCTTATCCACATGCAGCAAAGGCACCTTTAGGTGCGCGTACAGGAAACACGTCAACGCGGCCAGGAACTGCGTGAATACCGTCGCTATGGCGGCGCCCGCGACCCCCCAGTCCAGCACGATGACGAAGATAGGGGTCACAATCGCATTGCAGATTACCGACAGGATAAGGAAGTACAGCGGCCTTCTGGAATCGCCGAGGGCGCGGAGGTAGGCGGTGTACATATTCATAAAAACGGGGAAGAGCATCCCGCCGAGCAGGATCCGCATATATATAAGGGCGTCGTCAAAAATCTCATCCCCGGTGTTGAGCAGCCTCAAAAGGGCGGGGGCGAGGAGGACGCCGAGGATCATGAGCACCACCGACAGGGCAAAATGGAAGATAATACTGACAGACACAGCGGACTTTAGCCGATCCAACTGCTTGGCGCCGAAAAACTGCGCAATAACTATTCCAGACCCTGTCGTCAGCCCGATAAGTGCCGATATGAGGAAAAGCGCGACGTTGGAGGAAACGCCGACAGCCGCGAGCGCGTCGCCGCCGACGAACCGGCCGACAATCATTGCGTCCACGATGTTGTATGTCTGTTGCAGCAGGTTGCCGATCATCATCGGGGCGGCAAATGCTATAAGCGGCTTAGCTATTTTCCCTGTAGTGAAATCGTTCAAATCATTCTCCTATAAGTTGCCGGTGTGGTACATAATGGCCGCCAGGGCGGCCATTGGCGCCGTCTCGCACCGCAGGATCCGCGGCCCCAGGGTGACGGCGGCCATACCCGAGGATACCGCGAACTCGACCTCGGAAGGCTCAAACCCCCCGACGGGCCCGGTCATTATCGAAAACCTGCAATCGCCGGGCGTCGGCCCAACGCTCTCCAACGCCTGCTTGAGATGCAACTCCTGCTCGCCTTCGTAAAAGAAGAGGGGGCGCCCAAACTGCACAGCCCAATCGACGGCTTCATCAAACGATCCGGCGGCTTCGACTCCCGGTACGATACCCCTGCCGCACTGTTTTGCGGCCTCGAGCGCAATTCTGTTAAGGCGCTCTAATCTTTTTGCGACGTCACGCGGTACGGCCTCGCACCTGCGCGACGGGAACAAAACGACCCCGCGCGCGCCAAGCTCCACGGACTTTTGGACTGCGAAATCCAGCCTCTCGCCCTGCGCGTACGCCATATAGACCATACATGAAACGGACGGCTCCCCGGCAGACGGGGACGTCTCCAGGATTTCCGCGACAGACCCGCCGCCCTGGTCATTGCTGCCCCGGTCATTGTTGCCCCGGTCATTGTTGCCCCGGTCATTACCGCCTATCTGCGCATTCTCCCCAGGCTTCTGATACAACCGGCAGACGTAGTCTGTGCATTCCCCGTCGCAGACGGTGAACCTCTCCGAGGGACGAAGGCGGAGCGACCTGATATGTTCGGCATCGGCGGCGCCCAGTTTGGCGAGGTTGCCGGATATATCCCCCGGTGAAACAAAAAAGCGCATAAACCGACAAGCCCCCCGCTGATCTGATTAGTATATTATACATAATATCCACACTATCCGCAACCAAAATTGTAAAATGTGAATTGTGATTGCTCAACGGGTGGTGTATAATCACGGGAGAGACACTACAGATATGGAGGGGCGACAATGAG
>Ga0082212_10000381_pt1 | contig 64956 bp, 43 predicted proteins | sample TergutNt197P3_FD_71548 | JGI IMG/M metagenome (GOLD analysis project Ga0082212, IMG submission 71548) | Neocapritermes taracua P3 segment gut microbial communities from Petit-Saut dam, French Guiana - Nt197 P3 | ecosystem: Host-associated > Arthropoda: Insects > Digestive system > Gut ... | reverse complement strand
TCTTCGCGTTGCTTCGAATTAAGCCACATGCTCCGCTGCTTGTGCGGGCCCCCGTCAATTCCTTTGAGTTTTAGCCTTGCGGCCGTACTCCCCAGGCGGGGCACTTAATGCGTTAGCTGCGGCACGGAAAGGTATTCCTCCCCACACCTAGTGCCCATCGTTTACGGCTAGGACTACCAGGGTATCTAATCCTGTTTGCTCCCCTAGCTTTCGCACCTCAGCGTCAGTTATGGCCCAGAAGACTGCCTTCGCCATTGGTGTTCCTCCCAATATCTGCGCATTTCACCGCTACACTGGGAATTCCATCTTCCTCTACCAAACTCGAGCCTGCCAGTTCGGAATCCGGCTGGGGGTTGAGCCCTCAGATTAGAGATTCCGCTTAACAGGCCGCCTACGCGCGCTTTACGCCCAATAAATCCGGATAACGCTTGCTCCCTACGTATTACCGCGGCTGCTGGCACGTAGTTAGCCGGAGCTTCTTCTGCAGGTACCGTCAATTTCTTCCCTGCTGAAAGCGGTTTACAACCCGAAGGCCGTCTTCCCGCACGCGGCGTTGCTGCGTCAGGCTTTCGCCCATTGCGCAAAATTCCCCACTGCTGCCTCCCGTAGGAGTCTGGGCCGTATCTCAGTCCCAATGTGGCCGATCAGTCTCTCAACCCGGCTACCTATCGCTGACTTGGTAGGCCATTACCCCACCAACTATCTAATAGGCCGCGACCCCATCTTCCACCGCCGGAGCTTTCCCACAACTGCCATGCAGCAGCTGCGGAGTATTTGGTATTAGCACAGATTTCTCTGGGTTATCCCAAAGTGAAAGGTAGGTTGGTCACGTGTTACTCACCCGTTCGCCACTCTATAACCACCCGAAGGTGGGTTAATCGTTCGACTTGCATGTGTTAAGCACGCCGCCAGCGTTCATCCTGAGCCAGGATCAAACTCTCCGTTCAAAATCGATGTCCCCTACACCAAAGGGCGCAGACGGCATCGCTTACTAACTTATATAAGTCAGTTACAGTTCGTTTGAATCTGGTCTTGTCAAGGTGCCCAGGGCTCTGTTTTTGAGATGGGCATCTGACGAGGTTTTACTAGCTTAAAATTCGTATCACAGTATCCAGTTTTCAAGGTTCTCGACGGGATCGATTTACTCGTAAATCCTACCGTCCTGCGCATTGCTCGCGGCAAACGCGCAAGGAGATACAATACCGTTTGCAGCTGCCCGTGTCAACAACTTTTTTCAAATTCGTCAAACTTTTTTCCGGTACTGTCCCACACGAATTGTGCGTGGGTTAGATATGATACTAAAAGACACGGTACAGTGCAAGGAAAATACAAGGGAAACGCCTTATTTTTTAGGTGAAATCGTCCCCAAACCCCCCGTAAGCAATTGTGGGACGGTCTCCTTTTTGCTATGATTGTCCAGGGCGTGGCGCTGTAGGGCATGGCGGCGCATCGTAAGCGAAACCTGCTGCCTAAGAGGCAGATCACCAGTCTTTATGAGTAAGGAACTGTATCGTGTGTATAGTTTGCAACCCTTTTTGTGGACATTGCCGCCCACCCAAGAAACGGGCGGTGAAGTGCCCGAGCTGCGAGCTTGACAACCGCTTCGACATCGTTGTCCAAAACCCTCCGGTCCCGCGGCAGTGCGCGGGCTGCGGGCGCGACCTCACCGCAGAGTCGATCCCCCCAGCAGCCTGGTGCAAGAACCAGGCCCGGCCCTGCGCGAACCCCTGCCACTTCCACACGATCGACCCCAACCCTGCCGTCAAGCGCATCTGCTGGCAGAACACCCCCTCCCCCGCGCCTTCTCCGGCAAGCCCTGCAGAGCCCTCTACCATTCCCGCGAACAGCTCGCCTGTTCCGGCGGGGTGAGGAAAGGCAGCGCCTATGAGAAATCCCAGCCATGTACTGAGAGGGAAAACGCCGACACAGAAGACCTCGGGCATGAGGACCTTGAACTTCCTGGACCGGCGGCTCCTTTCCCTCGGCCTTTTTCAGACCTGGCTTTTCATCGTCTTCCATAGCTCGCTTATCATCTCTTTCGAGAGCAACATATATAGTTACGTCTACTCCACCACCCTGCTCGCCGCCATAGTGACGCTCGTTGTCACCGCCTTTATCCCCTACCACCGCAGGACACGGATTCTTTTCCTCGCCATTGGCACCGTCCTTGCCGTTGTGGGGACCTGCGGGATCTACTTCTTCCCCTTCGGGAACCTGGGCTTTGCCCTTTACTCGATATGCCTCGGGGTCGGGACCGGCTCCTTCATCCCCTTCGTCGGGAAGATATTCAGCTCCGCCACCCTGCAAACCGCGGCGCGGCAGACCTTTTTAAGCTTCGGCCTGGCGGTCGCGCTCTACTTCCTCATTCTGGGGCTGCCGGAGATCGTCGGAGTCCTCCTTGCCACCCTGCTGCCCATCGGCTTGATGGCGGTCATCCTCTCGATAGTCCTTTTCGGGCAGCAGGCCGTGCGCTCCAGCATGACGGGCCAAGAGCATGACAAGGTTCGGGAAATCCTCAAGTCCCGCCCGGTGATAGGCTTCTTCCTCGGAGTGGCCCTGCTCGGGGCGGCCTTCGGCTTCAGCATGGCCTTTTGCAGCCACTTCGGGTCGGATACCTTCAGCTTTGCAAACCTGTGGGCGGTGCTGCTCACCGGCATCCTCTCGGCGGTCTACTTCGTGTTCATACGTTCGCCGAAATGGACCTTCGACTTCCAGAAGCATTTCAGCCCCATCACCCCCATCATCGTCATCGGGCTGCTCCTGCTCGCCTACAGCCCGGCGGTGTCGAGCGTGCTCATCATCGCCGGCTTCCAGCTGGCCGACATCATCATCTGGGTCGTGTTCTGCTGGATTGCCGGGCATTCGGGACTGCCGCAGCGGGTCTTCTGCATCGGGAAGGCCGCCATGTATAGCGGCATGCTCGCCGGCTCCTTCGCCGGCAGGATAGCAGCCACGAACCCGGACCTGAGCTCGATCTCGACCACTGTCGCGACCATCGTTGCCTATCTGCTGGTCATCGCAATAGCCTTCATCTTCGCAAACAGCAAGGTGACCCTTGCGATCAAGACCTCGTCGTCGGACTCCGACATGAACTACATCGTGAAGGCCATCGAGCTGCGCTGTGAGGAGCTTGGGCAGAAGTACGGGCTGACCATGCGCGAGAAAGAGGTGTTCGCCTTCCTGATGCAGGGCCGGAGCCTGCCCTATATCGAGAGGGTCATGCATATCTCGCACGGCACCGCGAACTCCCATCGGGACCATATCTACTCGAAGATAAACGTGCACTCGAAACAAGAGCTCCTTGACCTGTTCTTGGGACAGGGGCAAAACCCAGCCAACAAGTAGGGCAGGGCGGCACGCAGGATACACGAAGGCCGCGCGCGCACAAGGCACGCGCGGCCTTCTCCCCTCCCCCTTGTCATCCTCTGTGCAAAGGGGCACATCTCAGATGCGCCCGGGAAATACGGAGGCTCCCGACGAGTCGGGAGCCCCGGAAACCCTCTTTCGAGTCTTGGCGGGGCACCGGCATCAGCCCGCCAGCAGCGCCACAGCGCCCCTGCGGCAACACCAGTGCCCCTAATAAGGCCACACCCGAGCCTCGGCCCTCACGCAAGGCTTACCTCGACCTTATTTCAGCGCCTTCAACTCTTTATCGATAGCCAGCAGCTTGTCCATTTTCAGCCAGCTGACTTTTCCCCCTTGGAAGAAATGGAGCTGATTGAGGCTGTACTCCATCTTCATCTTCAGGTTCTCTGGGTCGGTGAATCCGGGAATGTGCTTTTCGAGGATCTTAACAGCACGAGCATCCTCGATCACCTCCGCAATCTTTGTGTTCCTATCCAGTCCCATGATTGCTCCTTATTGATAATTGAAATGGCTTTCCTTCGATGCTACGACACCCTCCGCCGTCTCAGGCATGGTGTCGCCAGCAACGCGCGGTACGCACCCCGAAAGCCCTGGGGGACCCTGTCGCAGCACCTGTCCTACTCAAGACCGGCTGCCTCAAGGCACTTTCAACCACGGCCTTCGCGCACCAAAAAAGAACTATCTTTCCGTCATGTATTTTGTACACCGCCCCTTGTGTGTTTGTCAAGGAAAGCGGTCGTCGAGCACTGTGTTTTTTTAGTCGGCTCCCTCGAATAAGACCTGGTAAAACACCGATAGAGCATTTCGACTGATTCTCATTTTTCAAAAATAGAGTGAAACCCTTGATATAAAATGCGCGCGCGCCCTCTATCCTTGCTCTACCTGAAAAATGGTACGAGGGAAAACGGTAGGAAAGGAAGGAGGTCGCTCACCCCTGAGAAGAGAGCTATCAACCCGTCAAAGAATAGTAAGAGATCAAGAGATACACTGAAAGGATTGGTGAGACCCGTGAGTTCATGGAAGTACGAAGAAGACGGTTGTACTGTCGTTGAGACCTGTGCTTGGTCTCCGCCGGGCGACCACCCTGTGGGATGTGGTCTGAAGCTTTATGTGAAAAACGGCGAACTTGTTAAAGCGATAGGCAACCCTGAGCATCCAATCACCAATGGTCGCCTTTGTCCCCGTTGTCTTGCCCTGAGAGAGTACATCTATCATCCGCAGCGCGTCATCTACCCGATGAAGCGTGCGCCCGAGGATCGCGGCAAAGATGCGTGGACACGGATCAGCTGGGCCGAGGCATACGACCTCATTGAAGAGAACGTCGCTCGGATTAAAAAAGAGTACGGTGCCGAGGCGATTTTCTCCGTTATCGGAACTGGCCGTGACATGTGGCACACCGTGCCCTTCATCACCTTCGGCGCACTCGGTTCGCCGAACTTCACCTATATCCACAGCGGCTGGTCTTGCTACGGCCCCCGTTGTGCCATTAGCGCCTACACGCTCGGTGCTGGCTATCCCGAGGTCGACTACGCCGCTATGTTCCAGGACAAGCGCTACGACCATCCGGACTACAAGCTGACCGAAGTGCTGGTCGTTTGGGGTAAAGAGCCCTTGAAGTCCAACGCCGACGGCCTCTTCGGCCATGCCTTCGTCGACATGATGAAGCGCGGGACGAAGATCATCTCCGTTGACCCCCGCCTCACCTACTGGGGCAAGAATGCCGAGTACTGGCTGCAACTGCGCCCCGGCACCGACGCCGCGCTCGCGCTTGCAATGCTCAACGTCATCGTGAACGAGGACCTCTATGACCACGAGTTCTGTGAGAACTGGGTCTTTGGTTGGGACGAGCTCAAAGAGCGCGTCCAGGAGTACCCGCCCGAGAAGGTCGCGGAGATCACCTGGGTGCCGAAAGAGCAGATCATCGGTGCAGCCCGCCTGTATGCGAACGCGAATCCCGGCTCGATCAGCTGGGGCCTCGCAACGGATCAGAAGTGCAACGGCGTGCAGTTTGCCCACGCGCTCCTCGCCCTGATGTGCTGCTGCGGCAACATCGACGTTCCTGGCGGAATCATCGTTGGCGCCCCCTCCTTTGCAGCACCCATGTGGTGGGGCTGGGATTCACTGTCCCCCGAGATGCAGGCAAAGCGCCTCGGCAGCGACTCCGGCATGGGCGGCGACCGCTACCCCGCCGTGACCACCGCCATCTCGACCGCACAGCCCGACATGCCGCTTGACGCCATGGAGACCGGCTATCCCTATCCGCTCAAGATGTCGTGGATTATGTCGAGTAACCCGATCGCCTGCCCGACCGCTGCTCCCCAGCGTTGGGACAAGGCCTTCAAGAAGCTTGATTTCAACGTCGTGTGCGACCTGTTCATGACACCTTCGGCAGCCTCATTCGGAGACCTGTTCCTCCCCGTCTCGACCTTTGCCGAGAAAGACGGTATCGTCAACACCCATTATGGCTCGCTTTCCATGTTCACGGGCGCCATCAACAAGGCCATCCAGGTCGGCGAGTGCAAGGCAGACGACGAGATACTACTTGAGCTGGGCAAGCGCCTCAACCCCTCGGCCTTCCCGTGGGAGACCATGGACGAGTTCCTCACCTGGGAGCTTGACCAGTACATCCCCGGCATGAGCATCGAGGAGCTGCGCGACAAGAAGTGGGCTGTCCCCGAGTGGAACTACCTGAAGTATCGCAACGGCCTCCAGAACTTCGACGGACAGGACGGCTTTGTCACCGCTTCGAGGAAGATCGAGCTCATGGAGCCCCTGTTTGCCGAGTGGGGCGACGATCCGCTTCCTTACTACGAGGAGCCCCCGTACAGCCCCGTCAACACGCCGAACCTCATGAAAGAGTATCCGTTCGTCCTGACGACCGGTGCGCGCTCCTGGGTGTTCTTCCATTCAGAGCAGCGCCACGTCGACACCTTGCGCGAGATCCATCCTGATCCTATCACCGAGATCCATCCCGAGACCGCACAGACCTTGGGAATCAAGAACGGCGACTGGATTTGGGTTGAGAACCAGTTCGGCAAGGCCAAGCAGCGCGCGAAGCTCTTCTCCGGCATCGACCGCCGCGTCATCCACTCAGAGCATGCCTGGTGGTATCCGGAGCGGCCCGCTGTTGACGGCGAATTCGGCCCCGAGGATGTGTTCCTTTCCAACATCAACAACCTTGTTCCGCACAAGTTGATCGGAAAGCTCGGGTTCGGGTCCCCGTATAAGGCCATGATCTGCAAGGTCTACAAAGCTGAGGACTAGCACCTTGCATTTTTACTGTAAACACTACACCCTTGAAAGAGGTGAAACCGATGTCAAAGAAAGGCTTGTTGATTGATTACAAGTACTGCACGGGATGTCACAGTTGCGAGGTTGCTTGTAAAAACCACCTGGACCTGCCTGTTGGAAAGTGGGGCATAAAGCTCATTGAGGTCGGCCCCTTCATCATCGAGCAAGGTACACCTGACAAGTTCGAGTGGATCTACCTTCCTGTTCCCACCGAGCTTTGCGATATGTGCGTTGACGAAGTAGAGAAGGGCTATAAGCCCATGTGCGCACATCACTGCCTTGGAGACTGCATCGACTACGGCACAGTTGAAGAACTGGCCAAGCTGATGGAGTCCCGCCCGGGCAAGCAGACGCTGTACATGCCTATCGATTGATTGCAACACCTGGTTTAAAGGGCGGGGCTTCAAAAGCCCCGCCCCCCACAGCACCAAACCGCGCTATAATAGACCCACAACCAAATAAACAAAGAAGTCGGATTGTTCTTGTGAAAGGAGTCTGCTGTGCCTCTTTATTCATACCACTGCAACGCATGCGATGTGACCTTCGAGGTCGACCGGCCCTTGGGCCATCTTGACAAAGAAGCCTGCCCTCACTGTAAAGATGAGTCAAGCAGGGTTTTCGAGGTCTTTGAGAAGCCCCCCGAGATCGGCGGCGGCGCCTGTTCCTCGCACGGCGGGGGCGGCATGAAGCCGATGATCCTCGAAGAGTAGCCGACCGATTTTCGCCTGCGCCCCTATGCCGTAGGCACCTTTTTCTATCCACGTCTATCCGTTGAGGAGCCCGATCATGAAACCGAAGTCCGGCGATACCGTCTATGTCCTCCATCGCGTCTGTACCGATGACGGCGAAGAGCTCGAATCAAGTTATGGGAAGAAGCAGCCGTTCAGGTTTACCGTTGACTCGAACCGGGTTATTGCCGCCATGAACAGCGCCGTGAAGACCCTTGAGAAGGGCGAGAAAGCCACCGTAAAGGTCCCGCCAGAAGAAGCGCACGGCAACTATGACACGATAAAGCGCCGCCGTGTGAGGAAGACCACCTTCTATAACGGCATCGAGGTCGGACAGACCATCACCTTCCAAGGCGACCTGGGGGAACCGGTGCCCGCTAAGGTGATCTCCGAGGAAGAGGATTTCTATATCCTCGACATGAACCACCCTTTGGCCGGAAAAGGCCTTGTCGTCGATGTCGAGCTCGTAGACTTCACCGAAGAGAGCGACGGGGTCCCCTTTATCTGACGGCCCCGGACAGGGTTTCGGGCGAGGCTCCGAGCACAGAGGCGCTGCCCGCCCCTCGGGCGGCGGGCGTTGCAGCAGCGTCCGTAAGCCGGGATGACGAAGCCCCTGCTTAGACGAGCCTGATGAACTTCCGCTTACCAACCTGCACAACCGCGCCTTCCAGGAGGCCGGGGTCTACGTTGTAGGCCTTGGCTCCGAGCGCCTGCCCGTTGACCTTCACGGCTCCCCCGTCGATCATGCGGCGGGCTTCGGCGGCCGAGGGGGTGAGCCCTGCATCAGCGATGATCTTTGCGAGGTATACCCTGCCCTCGTCATTGGGGGTGAGGTCGGCTGCATACTCGTCGACGACATCCGGAATCTCGTGCTTCTTGAAGACGAGGTCGAACTGTTCTTCGGCGGCATGGGCTGCGTCTTCACAGTAGTAGGTCGCGACGATGTTGTGTGCAAGCGAGCGCTTCACTAGGTTCGGGTGCAGGCTCCCTGCGGCAAGGCCCTCCTCGATCCGGTCGATCTCGTCGACCGGGACCGTCGAGGCCAGACGGTAATACTTCACCATAATCTCATCGGGTATCGACATGACCTTGCCGAACATGTCTGCCGGCTCGTCGGTGAGCCCGATATAGTTGCCGTAGCTCTTCGACATCTTCTGCACCCCGTCGGTGCCCTCAAGGAGCGGCAAGGTGAGGCAGACCTGCGGCTCGTGCCCCAGCTTCTCCATGAGCTCGCGCCCCGCAAGGAGGTTGAAGAGCTGGTCGGTGCCGCCTATCTCGACATCGGCCCCGATAACGACCGAGTCATAGGCCTGCATGACGGGATAGAAGAACTCGTGCAGGCTGATGGGCTGGTTCGTGGTGTAGCGCTTCTGGAAGTCGTCGCGCTCAAGGGTGCGGGCGACCGTGAAGTTCGCGGTGATCTTCAACAGATCCTCAAGCGTCAAGGCCAAGAGCCATTCTGAGTTGTGCCTCAAGGTGGTCTTTTCCCTGTCGAGTATCTTGAAGGCCTGGTCCACGTAGGTTTGGGCGTTTGCCTTGATCTCGCTTGGGGAAAGCTGCGGGCGGGTCGAGCTGCGCCCCGAGGGATCCCCGATGAGCGCCGTGCCGTCCCCGATGATGAGGGTGACGTGGTGGCCGAGGTCTTGGAACGCACGCAGCTTACGCAGCGGCACCGCGTGTCCCACATGGATGTCGGGCGCGGTCGGGTCGACGCCGAGCTTCACGTTCAGGGGCGCCCCACGCCTCAGCTTGTCCAACAAGGAGCCCTCGGGGACTATCTGCGTCGTCCCGGACTTGATGATATGCAGCTGTTCTTCAAGGGGTATGGTCATGGTCTTTGTCGCTTCCGTCGTCTTTTCGCCTCTTTGGCCTGCGCCCGGCCTTTGTCATTGCGTCCAACAGCCATGTTAGCACAACAGGGAACCCTGACCATATTCGACCACGTGCATTTGACCACGTTTTGTATTTTTCTGCACTCGGCACTACTAATTATTGTGCCCAGCACTCCAGAGACCCTGCCCTTTGCGTCAGGTGTGCTTCTTCTTGTTTTTTGGGGTCAAAGGGCCTCTTTCAAAGCGATCCTGTCTATCTTGCCGCTGCCTGTCCTGGGCATGGCATCGATCGACGTTATCTGCGCGGGAACCATATAGCCCTGCAGCTTGCGCTTCAGTTCGTCCCTCAGCTCCTTTTGCCCGGCCTCTCCGACATAGAACAACACAAGTCTTTGTGCCTCCTCATCGAGCACGCAGGCGCAGAGCTCCACCCCAGGCATTGCCATTGCCTGAACTTCGACCTCCCCGAGCTCGATACGGTGCCCCGCGAGCTTTACCTGGAAGTCCTTGCGCCCCATGAACATGTACTCGCCCTGCTCATTGAGGTATGCAAAGTCGCCTGTCCTGTAGATTGTCTCGCGGTATGCCCTGTTCAAGGGGTTCTGCACGAACACTGCGGCCGACCTTTCGGGGTCGTTGTAGTACCCCTGCGTCACTTTTGCCCCCCTAACGCACATCTCGCCCACCTCGCCGCGTTTCGTCTCGGTGCCGTTCTCGTCCAATAGCAAGACTTCGTTGTTTTCATACGGCGTCCCGATAGGCAAAGGCTCTTCGTCGGTGAAGTCGCGGTCGACGACATAGCATAAAAAGGTTGTTGCCTCCGTGGGCCCGAACAGGTTCGCAAATGTCGCCTTCGGCAATGCTCGCCGCCATATGTTCAACACGCTATTGGGCATCACCTCTCCCACGAATAGGCACTTTTGCAGATACTCAGGCTTGGATTTGTTCAATATGCCGCTTTTCGCAATTATGCTGTAGAGGGTCGGCATCATGTAAACCGTGTTGCACCGGTGCCTGTTAAGGAAGTCCACCGTCTTTGCAGCGAACATCAGGTCGACTTTCGAGATTATCCAATCCGTGCAGCCGTTCAGCAGCGTCTGGTAGACGTAGAGTATAGAGCCGTCGAAAACAAAAGGCACGCTTTGCCCGAAAACCGTCTCATCGTTAAAGCCGAACTTCTCGGCAGCCTGGGGCGTGTAGTCGATCACGTTGCCGTTGCTTACCGCAACGCCTTTCGGCGCACCCGTAGAGCCGCTGGTGAAAGGGATGTACAGCAAGTCTGTGCTGATACGCCTTTCATGGACGTCTGCCAAAGCATCTTCGTCTATGGGGGTGTTCGATACGCACTCGTAGAGCAGGATGCTGTCCTGCGCCAACCCACTTTCAAGCATCAGCTGCTCGTGCTTGGCATCCGTGATACAGGCGGCCGGTTGCAGGGTGTCGATAACCTTGCGGATGCGCCCTGGCGGCATGTCAACATCCAGCGGCGTATACGGGCAGTTGGCATATGCTGCCCCGAGCATCGCCGCTACGCACTGCGGAGTCTTACCCAGGGCAACCAGAACCGGCTGCTTGTTTATTCCCCGTTTCGCCAAGAACGTGCCCGTTGCACGCGAAGCGCCGCGCAGCTGCGCAAAGGTCAACGTCCCTGCCTTGTCCTCGCCGAACGCGACCTTGTCGGGCAGCCTCTCTGCCGTGGCATCAAGCCACTGCGTCACGGACTTCAGCACCGGCATACTGTCACCTCTCTGCCTGGTAGCGCTGGACGAGCCCCCACAGGGCTTCGGGGGATGCGAAGTTCTCCGGTATTATGTCGTCCGGGTCGAAGTCAACCCCGAAGACCTGCTCCAGCCCGGCAACGAGGTTCATGATGTCGAGGCTGTCTATAACGCCATCCTCGACGAGATCGGCATCGGGGTTGTCGAAGATCTCTTCGTTTACCTTGTTCAGAAGGTCAATGAACTGCTGTTCCATTATGTGCCACTCCTTAATCCCAGTATGTCCTTTGCCCGTATCGGGTCCGAGCTGTACGGCAGTATCTTGTTGCTCTCTACCTGCTCTTTCACTGCCTTGATAAAAGCGTCTATCGGCTCTTCGGGGTGCACGGCGAAGTCTAAAAAGTCGTAGTCCCACCACCTGAGCGCGAGCAGCTGCTCTATCACGCTGTCATCGAAACGGTACTTGACAACCTTGGCGGGCACGCCTGCAACTATCGCATAGGGCGGCACATCCTTGGTAACAAGCGCCCCCGTGCCGATGCAGGAACCGTCGCCGATGCGTATGCCCGGCTTCAATGCCACATGGGAGCCGATCCAGACATCGTTGCCGATTCTTACGGTCTGGCAAACATCGTCATCCCCCAATGCGAGGGCAGCCGGCCTTTCGATCCCTTTTTCCTTCGCCCTTTCCCTGACATGCCACGTCTCGTGCCGGAAGCCGGGGAATGCGTAAATGAAGCTGCTGGTAGTGTATGCGTCCATGCGGTGGTTGCCTTGGAAGACCCGCACGTTGTCGGCTATCGAGCAGTAGCGCCCGACCTGGACCTGCTGCACGTTGTTCCTGCCCGCGTCCCCGCCGAGCTCTGAGCGCGAGTAACTGAAAGAGCCCATGCTGAAGAGCGCATTTCCCGCCATGAACGTGGTATAGGGGTATACCTCAAGGTCGTCTGCAAAGACCACCGTATCCCCGATCTTGATGCTGATGTCGCGATGATACCTGCTGCTCAGCATCAAGACATGCCGAACGGACAACAAATCGAGGATGGATTGGTTAACACTGACCTTGTAGAGCATCTACCTTGCCTCGCTTCATATCAACTGACCCGCCTCGACATCAAGGGGGATTACTTTTGTGCTGCCCTTGACGGGCGTTATCTTAACATTTCCACCGTCAACCTGCACAGACTTGATGGCGATCTCACCCTCTTTGCCGCTGTGGGCCTCAAGCACGGTCACATAGCTTGCCGACGTGCCCTTCTGCGTGTATGCAAGGTTCATGGCCCGCGCAGGCTTCTTAAGGTTGGAGATAATCGAGCCGCGCAGGTGCTCGTAATCGTCGGCATCCGTTGTGCCAGTGAAGGTTTCGAGGTCGCAGCTGTTGCCCTGTTGCGTGATCGACAGGAATTGCTGGGCATCCTTTTCGAGCAAGAAGTTCTGCACGTAGGCATGTTCTGTGCCGGACTCGGCAGAGTCAAGCAGGATCACGATATTCGGCTTGAGCCACAAAAAGGCACGGCGCAGCTCCACATCCGGATACAGCCGGTGCGACATCCCGAGCAAGACATAGTCCTCATGTTCTGAAACCGCATCGATTGTGGTGAAATCGCTGTACTCAGGAATGACGTAATCGCTGTCGTCGCAGATCAACGCTGAGTGCGCTATCGCGGAGCACGAAAAATCCGCAAGTGCGCCGACACCGCCGCCCGCATCTGCAACAAGCAGGCGCCCATCATAGAAGAACGTGAACGAGAGCAAGTCGCAATGCTTGTACGCCGAATGGCACGGGTTGCCGCTGTTGATGGTGATGTATGTTCCCTCTTCATCGAGTATTGCCAGATTGGATGTCGGCAAGATGAGGTTTCCACCTGAACGTGCCAGCTTGGTTTTCCCCCCGACAGTATGTCCAAGATTCGGTATTTGCCCGTTGGGACGTATGAGGTGCCTGGTCGCGTTTTCAATTTTCTCTGCATGCCGTTTGATTTTCTTCATTATTGGGTCATGAGAAAACTCATTCCCGACTATGAACTCGATAAGCACGTTAACCTGTGTGCGCAGTGCGTGTTGGGCACGCACTTGCTGAAACACACATATCCCATTCTTGTCAAAGTAATAGCTATTCAATGCCGCAAAACCATGAAGCTCCGCCATGGATGCTTTTTCAAAAAAAGCTGCACTGTTCCGGAAATACTGTGTTGCATGAGTCAAGGCAAGAAGGACACGATATTGATTCGTCGCATTGAAGTTTATGGCCAGCTGTATATCGAGGAGGATATTGAGCGTATCGGTTACTTGGGCAGTAATGCCGTCCGGCACGTTATGGCCATCAAGCACATTCGCCCAATCAAGGAAGAAATGCATCCGGCGTACTGCCGTCCACCAACTGTTATATGTCTTCGCCACTTTCGCAACCGCATCAACTTGGTAGAAAAACTGGCGTGTACTTTTATCGAGCAGCTCCCACGCATCTTGGTTTCCTTCGGTTTTATAGAAATTAAGCAGTGTCTGATGAAACCAAAAAGATGTAGCATAGTCCTCGTTTATGACGGTGGCTGATCCCCAGAATACGTCAAGAGGACCAATATTGTAGGCTTTCTCTTGCCCCTCCCCTCTTCGCCACCAATGATATCCCTGCGCTCCATAAACGAAGGTACGGAGCTGTATGTCGCGGCTATTACTGCCATAGCCTACAATGTAAGCATTGCTGTAGTTCGGCGCGGACCCATCAAGAGCGTCAATTTCCGCTTTGAGGGTTTCTTTCATTTTTTTAATCTCTGTGCTTGCTTTTTGTAAATCCGTTAACGCCTCTTGTTCTTCGCTTACCGGTAGTCCAAGTGCGGCTGAAAGCTGTCGAGTTAAGACATCTGGAAATAACCAATGAACAGCCCAGTGAGAAGAGAAGCTATGCAGCTTATGCTTGTATTTAATGCTCGCCTCATCTAAAGCTGCAAGAAATTGGGGGCCATGCTCCTTTCGTACCCAGTTCCCCTCGCCCTCTCCCCACGAGATGAAAAAAAACTTGTCGTAGCCGTCCGCTCCCGCATTCTTTATGACATTGGGCATAAGGGAGTTACAAAACCCATAATCTTCCTCACTGGTGCCCCCTGCAACGAATTCCACGCTTTGATCGCTTTTGAACTCATACGCTGGTGAACCCGAGATAACATCATACCCATACTTCAGCCCATAGTATGCGCTGCACCATCCGCCCATACTTGAACCAATAGCAATAACGCGGGTACTGCCGGTTTCCTCTTTTGCTCTGTTGATGAGCTCGACTACTGTACGTTCAACCTTGAAATCGCGATTAACACAGACCATGCGCCCAAGGGTGCTCGCCTCTTCTTCAATGCCTCCCTTAAGAAAGAGTCCGTTGACATTGAAGGAAGCAATGGCGTTCAAATAGGCATACCCCAAATGCGGCATGGCATTTTCCCGCCATCCATGTGCACCGGGAAACGTGACGACAAGAATATCGGAAGGCGCGGCAGCTTTGCGAAGTATGTAGCGTATGCTGATTTCACCTTGGTGTATAAAATCACGCATCATTCAAGCCTTTCTTATCAAACCCCCTAGTCGAGTATTGAGCAATTCGGCAATTGCTTCAATATCAAAGTCAGGTTCATTATTTTTAAACATTTTCCAGATTTCTTATCTTTTAGTAATTACATGTATTTAGATAACCAACGGGAGATAAGCGTGGGTTCTTTATGGCTTTTCCAAAAAGCAGATGATTTCAATAAAACTCATTCCATGGAACTTTAGCAAGAATTGTATCATCTTTGAGAACAATATCGCTCGATTTTAGGGCGGCGTCTTTATTTGTACACTACTTTCTTTTCGAGTCTTTCTTCTTTGCAACAGCTTCCAGTTCGTTAATATGTTCTTCATAAAGGTACTTCTTCCCAATCTGATCTACTGCTTGCGTAATATCAAAGTTTGGTAATGAATTTCCTTCGATAAGTTCGATTTCATTTTGATTAGTTATGGCGACATCCCATCCTACATGTCTAACATGGGGCATCTGTTTCGCCGATTCTTTTACAGTCTCTATTGCCTGATTCCAGCAAGGAACCTGAAACCCTCGAAATTCCAATAAAGAATCTGGATGTACGGAGTATCGAACATGGTCTCTATTTATGGCGTCAGTGACAACCATGCCCGTAAGAATATCAACACCAGCCGTTAGACCGCCGCTATGAAAATTGTCAACTACAGCACTTGCTCTTCCAAAACGAGCTCCGGCGAGCATTACAATAGCCTCATTATTGGCTGTTAGCAAAGTATATATTCTTATTGTGTTTAAGGTACTTTTATTAAATGCAGCCAAACTTTCGTGTTGCCTAACAATTTCTTCAACAATCAGTTTCTCCTTTTTGCATTTCTGAAGCAGTTGTATATCATTGTCGTTCGATTCAAAAATACCGGAATTGTGACCACCGGAACCCAGGATTGGTTTACCGAAAAATTGAGGATTTTTTTCGGTAAATGCTTTAAATTCGCTCAAGGTGCATGAGGTCGTATCTAAATAGTCGCGTTTTACATATCTGCTGAAAGTTTTAAGGAAAAAAACTTTGTTAAGAAAGTATTTTAAATACGAATTATTTCTGCATACTTTTGCAATTTTCCTTCTGTATTCACCACTAATAAATTCATTAGCTTCTGTAATCGTCTTATCATATAGCTCATAATTAAAATAGTCATCGGGATAAAAGCCTAAGGGCCTGAAAATATAAATCCATTCAACAAACATTTCCAGTAACTCAGTTTCAGTTTTTCTTGTATTCCCTACGCCACAGTAATGATTCTTAAACTGTGCGGCGTTAGCTTTGATTTCTTCATAATGATGATAGCAGTAATCTTCTGTTTCCTTTATTTCTCTCAATAGTTTTTCTTTGTTTTCCAATCTATTGAACAAAGATGTCTGAGTCACAAAAAAACTACTATTCTCTTGATATTGTTTCGGCAATTCTATTTTTAATAGATAACAAAGCTCTTCGATGGTAAACACAAGGCTATCATCTCCAGTCTTTAAGTGTTTTGTCTTGTGATAAGCTTCGCTATCGCCTTTTGCCTGTGATTTTTTGATTACCGTTAGGACTATTCCTTGAGGAATTAATTTTTTTATCTTTGCTCCTATATTTTTTTCTATTTTTATTTCAGCGTCTGATAAATATTTATTTTTGGCTGGGCTCCCTTCGAATTTCATAGCAGTTGGAATAACGGTATAGGTGAAGGAATCTTTTTCGAGATTCATTATTTTACAAGGGTAGTACCCGCTACTTTCAATGTATACGCCCTTGCTTTCATCTTTCCTTAGAACCAATTCTCCAATAATGGTATCTCTGCTAACAGACGACCACGCACTACTGTCAGACATAAAATTTCCTGCCGAATAAAAAACCGGGACACTTCTCCCATCATCAGTTGTAATAACATCATAGGGCTGCACACAGTGTGGGTGAGACCCGAAAATATAGTTTGCTCCGGCTTTTGCAATGGTTTTACTGAAGAGAATTTGTCGGTCTGTCAATTCGTTTGTATATTCTTTTCCCCAGTGACAAAAAGCAATGATAAATTCAGCGCCTTCTGCTTTTGCATCCTCAATGTCTTGTGTAATTTGCTGTAATACTGTTTCTTGAATACCTAGAAGACTAAAAAGAGTTTGCTTTCCAATATTTGTAAAATTCACGCTCCTCGTTGGTTGCCTTGCGAGATCAAAATATGATACGCAAGCTATTCTAATTCCATTTATCTCAAGCATTAAATATCTTTTGTCCTCATTACCGACAAAAGCGCCGGTGTGCATTAATTGGTACTTATTTTGCATATCAAGTGTTTCAAAAATTCCTCGAACACCGGCATCATAAATGTGGTTTTGTGCGTTAATAACAGCATCGAAAGAAGCTTCTTTTATAGCTCTTAAATATGATTCCGGAGCGTTCAGGTGGAGGACACCATCAACATATTCAGTCTCAATCATCAGGGGCGCAGAGGGAGCTACTAAAGATTCTAGATTTCCAATCGCAAAGTCCGACTGTTGCAAAATATCCTTAACAAAATGAAAACTACTATCAAAAATGTATCGATCGGCTTTGCTCGAAAACCCTTGATATCTAGGAAGAGCCATCAGATCTCCGGTCATCATGATTGTTGCTCTACCTTCGGCTGTTCGATTTTTATTGATGTATTTGCCTTCTTTATAAACAAATCGAGAAGAAGCTATTTCTTCTTCAACAGCCATATTAGACCTTTGAATGTACTCATAGGAAGGAGGGCGCATTTCAAATTTCTCTACACATTTTCTTAAGTCTTCCTCCGTATAAAAGGAGGTGCAATCACTGAGATTGACCTGTTCGTTTTGAGAAGGAATCATATGGCTTGAGAGCGGTGGTGTTGTTTTCACAATATACCGACATGGCAAAGCATTTTGAGCAGCATATATTGCACCAAAATCTTCTCCCTCGCAGAGAATTTCTGTTTTTCGGCTAAATACATTGTCTCCAATTTTTTTTGTAAAACCCGGAAGTTTAATCTCCTCCAAATTTTCACAGCCATAAAAAGCTTCATTTTTTATCTCTTTTAATGAGCTATGCACATGAACTTTTGCTAAAACTGTGCAGTTCTTAAAAACCCCTTCATTTATTATGCTTACTTTATAAGGTATTCTTATTTTTCTTAAAGAAGCGCAGTTTTCAAATGCGTTTTTTCCTATATGGCTGATGTGATCAGGAAGCTCGTATGTCCTTTTCTTTTGATTTGCACTCATCATGATGTGCTTGGTGGTTGGTATGCTGCAATAGTAAAAGTTTTCGAGATTAGAACAGTTTTTAAAGACTTCGGAGCATATCCGATTCAAGTTATGGGGCAGCCCGATTTGCTTTAGTTTTTCGCAGCCAAAAAAAAGTTCTGCATTTAAGACGGCAATTCCTCTCGGAATTTCAACTTCTTCAAGATTGCTGCAATTATAGAAGGCTGCTTCATGAAGAGTGGTAAGTGATTCTGGAAGAGTCACTTTTTTTAAGGCACTACAACTTGAAAAGCAAAAAGAGGATATTGTAGTAAGGCTCGTGTTGATGTTTATTTCGACAAGGTTTCTACAGCACGAAAAAGCTTCCTTTCCCAGCGCTACTACTGAGTCTGGTGTGGTTACCTTGATGATAGCTGTGTTGTAAAAGGCGCGTTCGCCTATTGAAGTAACGGTGCAGTCACCTAGGATTTCCGGTATGTCTACACATGTTTTCGAACCAACATATTCAAGAATCTCTGCACTGTGACCAAGCACAGTAAACCTGTAGTTTTCTGTTTCCTTAACCACGCCCAATTTCTTATCTCCTAGTTCCTGTTCTGTTCTTGACCTGGCTTCATGATTAGTTCCGGTCATACTCTGCCGCTCCCTTGTGTTCCACAATTGTTTTCCTTGACTGCCCTCTCTTAAAGTAATCAGCTGTGTTGATTACTTTGATTCTAGGAACTAGTGCTATCGAGCTCTTGTTCTTTTATGCGAAGTCCAACAAAAACGGAGTGTTCGTCTATACTATTAATCCTGTATGTGAGGTTGCTAAGTTTTGTGTTGGCGTTATTCTTTATAAACTCGACATCTAAAAGTTTTGCTACCTCTGCAATGTCGAATTCGGATTCAGGGGTTTTGTGGATTGCTAGCTCGCTAATTAGTAAAGGAATCTCCTGGGGGATTCTTTCGTTTATCTTGGTTCCTACTGCTCTTTTTATTCGCCCCTCAGCATCAGCCAAGCGTTTGTTTCTGAGCGTGCGTTCTTCAAATTGCATGGCTGTAGGAACAACCATGTAGTTTATCTCATCTTCTTCAAGATTCACGACTCTGCAAGGATAATATCCTTCACGTTCAATAGTTACTTGTCCGTCTTCGTCTCTCTTCAATATCAGCTCACCAATAAGGGCATCTCGTGTGATAGGAAGCCGCACACTGATATCCGATATTAGGCTTCCTGCCGAATAATAAACCGGAACTCGACGACCATCACTTGCTGTAATGACATCGTAAGGTTGAACGCAATGCGAATGAGAACCAAAAATGTAATCAACCCCAGCATCTGCGACCTGTTGGCTAAAGAGCAGCTGGCGCTCGGTTAATTGCTGGGAATACTCTTTTCCCCAATGACAGAAAGCAATGATAAATTCTGCGCCTTCGGCCTTTGCATTTGCAACATCTTGACCTATTTGTGTTTTTTCTGCTTCGTCACTGTTGAGATAATTAAGGAGGGTTTCTCGTCCGATTCTGCTAAAATTCACTTTCTTTAATCTCCCTTTTGCGCTATCAAGGTAAGACAAGCAAGCTATGCGAATGCCATTTATTTCAAGGAAAAGGTATCGCTTATCCTCTGTGCTGGCAAAAACACCGGTATGCATCAGTTGATATCTATTTTGCATATCGAGTGTTTCAAAAATGCCTTGAACACCAGTATCGTACGCATGGTTTTGGGCGTTTATCACTGCATCGAACGAAGCTTTTCTAATTGCACCTAAGTATGATTCCGGAGCATTGTGATGTTTTGCGGTGTTAACATACTCAACTTCAGCAGTTAGAGGAGCAGAAGGAGACACCATGGATTCGAGCGTTGCTATGGCAAAGTCAGACTGTTTCAAAAGATCCTTTATAAGGAGGAAGTTCGTATCAAAAAAATATTTGCCGCTATCAAAAGATGTCTCCTGATGTCGGGCTCCACAAAGCAGGCCTCCCGCCATCATAATAACTGCTCTACTTTTTTGTGATCTATTTTTGTTGGTATACATGCCATTTGCATAGTCGAATCGGGAAGATTCTATTGCTTCTGCTGTTCGAAAGGATTTTTCTGATTTTTTATAGGAAGGGGGACGCATTTCGAATTTTTCTTGGCATTCTCGAAGGTCTTGTTCTGTATAGAACAGAGGATGGTTATTCAGTTTTGCCCGTTTGCTTTGTGCGGGAATCATATGACTGAAAAGAGACGGTGCTGATTCTTCAATATAACGGCATGATAGATAATTGCGAGAAGCATAAGTTGCAGCGAAGGCTGCTTTTTCACAATGGATACAAGTGAGGCTATTGAACGCATTTCGCCCTATTTTTCTAGTAAAAACAGGAAGCTTAATTACCTTCAAATTTTCACAACCATAAAATGCCTCGTTTTTAATTTCTCTCAATAGATTATGTGTATAAACAGTAGTCAAAGCTTTACAATTCTTGAAAGTTCCTTCACCAATAATGCTGACTCTATGGGGAATTCTTGCTTGGGATAAAGAAATGCAATCTTCAAATGCGCTGTTGCCAATATGGGTAATTCGTGTTGGGAATTCATACTCTTTGAGGTTCTTATCAATAACCATTATAGAGTTGATATTTCTTTTACCATAGTGGTAAAAAGTATGAAGCTTCGAACAATTCTGAAAAGCACCTGAGTATATTCGCTCTAGTCCATAAGGCAGTCCAACTTGCTCCAATCGCTCACAACCATAAAACAACTCTGCGCTTAAAACAGTAATCCCTTCGGGGATTTCAATTTCTTTGAGTGCGACGCAGTTACGAAAGGCTCCTCGATAAATAGTAGTAACTGATTTTGGCAATATAATTGCGTCTAAAGCGCTGCAATTCGAAAAACAAAAAGAGGAAATAGTGGAAAGCCCGTTGTCTATATTGATCTTAATTAAATTTTTACAACATGAAAAAGCTTCCTTTCTCAAAGCACTTACAGAAGCCGGTATAAAAACTTTTGTAACACTTTCATTATTGTAAAAAGCTCGTTCACCTATTGCGGCCACAATAGAGTTGTTTAAAGTTTCCGGTATGTTTACTACCGTTTCTGAACCAAGATACTCTGTGATTTCTGCGTTACGACCACTTAGAATATATTTGTAGTCTTTAGTTTTCCCAAACCTCTTTTTCAATTTCAAATCCCCCATTTCGACGCATAGTACTATATAGAGTATTCGTGGCCTTCCGGGTATTCTTCAAGTTCATTGAGATTCTCATGTTCTTGTTCGTACAAATAGTCGGTTCCCGGTTCTTCCTCTGTGAATGGTCTTTTGGGCAAATTGAACAACCTTATTGACCTTTTCTTATTATAGTGAACTCGCAATTTTTTTTGCTCCAGCTTGTAGAGGAGATAATCAATGGTGTTTTCAGAGAGTGTTTCAATTTTTGGATAGTCGGGGAATCTATTGATTTCAGGAAGTTTAATACCATTTTCGGTTATCGCAACATCAAATCCAAAATATTCAAGAAATGGCATTTTTTGTGCTATATCGAGAACCAGCTGTTTTGTTAGATTCCAATTAGGGAGGTAGCCTTCGATTTTTACTCCCGTATCAGGGTGATACTCGCATGGCAGGATTTGGTTGTTCTCGATGCTCTTGGCTTTGTGGTAGCGTCCGGTGTCGGTATCAATTTGTGCGTACATGCCGCCGGCACTCATATTGTCTACTGTCCCGGTTTTGCTGGATCCAATGCGCATATATGCATTGCCGATTTCGGGCGTTTTCCCGTCTTTTTTGAACACAACTATTCGAAGGGTATTTACTGCTCCCTCGTATATTTTTTTCAGCTCAGGATGCATTTGAATATACTCGGTGATAAGATATTTATTATCGACATCTTTGAAGAGAGCTTCAACTTGTTCTTCATTGACTTCTTCAGAGTTCAGATAGTATTTATTGTTCTCATAGGAGAATTTGAAGAAGCCGTCACCATGAGAGCCTTGGGCTGGCTTGAGAGCGAGCACACCCTTTTCGGCAACTAATCTTAAGACATCGCTATATTTTCCTGAATACCCTTTTGGGCAATCTATCATAGGCATAATACGATTTTCCCCGCGCCTAGGGGCAACGTAGTAGTAATAGGCAGGAAAACACTCTTTATAGTCACGGAGAATATAACGAGGTGTTATCTTGTCTTCAAGAACAATCCTTACTTTTTTATTGATGTGGCGCAGCCAATAGTATTCAAGATCCGATATATAGTTCAATCGGTTTTCTTTGGTAATGCCGTATTGCTTGATTCGATAAGAAAGAAAACCGTTTTTGTATGCCCATAGTTTTTCTTTCAGTGTGGCATCTTTGTTTATCCATAAGTCACTGAGGATTAGTGAAGTCCATCGTGCTCCTACAAAAGGGTAGACTCCCGGTGGAAAGAAAGCTCGCGTGTATCTTCTTCGGATTCTTAATACAATTTGGCGACGAATGTGCTTCGATTTTTTTATAAATCCTTTTTTACTCGCATTCTTTTTTTCCAGCTTTGACAAGAGATAAGAAGTGGAAGATTCGCTGAAAGTATATGAATTCTTATACTCTGGCTTGGCGGTCATGCGGGTAATTTTGAAACTGTTATCAGCGATAGTAATTGCTATACCCATGAATTCAAGGGTAACTGCAAAAAGACATATCCGTCGAACCTGTTCTTTAATCTCTTGGTAGTAGGGGACGGTTTCTGCTATTCCCTCATAAGAGTATCGCCCTGTTTCTGCGTCAACTCTAATCAGTTGAGTTGTCCTTAAAGAATCCTTTTTTTCAAAGTTTCCAAAATTTACAGCAGTTTTGAATTGTTTGCATAAGACAAAAGCATCACTGATAATAGGGTCGTTTCCTGATTCATTAATAATAATCAGTTGTACATTCAATATGTGGTCAGAGGAAGACTCCAGGTGTTCGAAAATTCGGAGGATTCCTGATTTGCATCGAGAAATAAACTCTTCCAAATCTTGTGCTGTTATTTCTCGTGCATCCATAAAGTAGGTGTTTTCAATATAGCTTACATGGTAGGTTTTCTTATAACTCTTTCCTGATAGCCTTTTTATTACAACAGAACCCTTGTCTTTAATAAGCTGCAAAACATCTTGAGCATTTTCGCCATAGCCTTGAGGGCAATCAGGCAGGAGAATGAATTGGCGTCGACCGTCTCTATTTCCGATTTGGTAATAGCATTCAACAAAATAATCGGAGAAAGGAGTAAACAGATATTTTCTCAAAAAAAAGCTGTGGAGCCATTTATTGTAAATGCCGTTAATAGGCATGATGAAACGATAGTCTCTTTCTGAGATTAGCCCGCCTGCCTCTATCCTTGAAACCCCGAGTCTTTTTACCTGTGCAGGTAAAAAACCACGACGGTAAGCCCACAGCTTAGCACGCAACGACGCACTCCTGTTCCATCTAAGGTCGCTATAGACCCGGTGGGTCCATTCTAATGCCTGAGGTATAGAGAAGCCTTCTAAAACTAACTTGAATGAGAGTACCTTCCATAAAAACTTCTTGGTTCTCTCGATGGTGTCTCGGCGCCCCTTCTTCCTCGCCCTGCGCTTCCTTGCGGCGGCTTTGCGCTTGTGGGCCTTCCTGAGCTGCTGGTAGTCCTCAATGCTGCTGATGCTTCGCGTACCCGCGGACAGCAGGAAGTAGTTCTCTGCGATGGCAGCCTCCCCAAAAGGAAGGTCCGTGAACGACTGATAGAGCTGCCATTCGCCGCAGCTGCCTATCTCTCCTTGGGCGTAGCGTTCTTTTATGCTGTCGACGTGCGCCCTCATTGCCTCTGCATCGTGCACCTTGATGGCGAGGATCTGTTCCTTTGACCCGAAGAAGGCCACATCGCTTGTCGGGATGGCCATGAGCTTGAGCATGCTCGGACGCGTGTAGAAGACATCCCCGAAAAGGAAGCAGGTATCGTCCTCGATCAGCTCATAGGGGAGGCGGTCGATCTCCAGGCTGCCTTGCTGCAGGCGGTAAAAGGCGCTGCCCTCCGGCACGCCCGGGTCGTTTTCCGCAACGACCGTGATACTGCCTCCAGGGTTGCAGTCCCCGATAAGCCGTGCCGTCCTTTGTAGCAGCGTCTCTCCGTCGATCTTGGCCGGACGGCCGAGCATGCCCTGACGTGCTTCCCAAAAACCGCCGTTCCCGCCTGATATTATGACAAACTCCATGCACGGCCCCGTCTAGGTCGACTGGTCATAAATGCTGCGGAACGCGGGGTTTGTCAAGGGGAAGTTGCCGATTTTTCGCAAATAGTCTTCCGGGTCGTTGAAATCCATGGTCTTGTCGTTGAAGAGGATGTACTTGTCGGCGATTCCCTTCCCGTTGAAGGGCAGGCCCTGGAACGACTGGTACACCTGCCATCCGATGCAGTGCTCTATCGCCCCGATCAGGAAAAGGCCCCGTACCCGGTCTACGTGCTCCTCGAAAAGGGCGCCGTCCTTTATCTTGATAGCCACGATCGAATCCCTGTTCCCAAAAAAGAGGATGTCCTCGGCCTCGGTCTGTATGATGCGGCGAATCGCGTCTTCGGTGTAGTAGGTGTCGCCGTAGAGGAAGCAGGTATCGTCGACTATGAGCTCTCGGGTGAACCTGTCCACTTCCAGGGTATTGTCAAGGGGCTCGTAGCGTGTGGAGCCCGCAAGCTCATAGTCCTTGTTGTGCGAGGTGACGATGACCTCGCTTTTCTGGTCATAGGCGTGCAGAAGGCGTATCGTGCGCTCGATGATGGGCTCCCCGTCGATCTCTATGAAATGCTTGGGGACAGACAGGTAGTTGTCCCACCTGTCGCTCTTCCCATCTGCCATAATAATGTACTTCATATCACCTCATGTATCCGTATCATCCGACATGCGCTTTTAAAGCCGACCTCTATTGTTAGTTGATAATGTTATGGAAGCGGTAAAAATTACCGAGCTCCCGGTTTCTTTGCCCTCCCCAAAGCTGGATGATGTTCACCCCCGAAGAGGTGTTCGCCTCGATAACGCATATCCCTTTCTGCGTCATCAGGATATCCCAGGCGACAAAATGCATATAGGGGAGCTTGTTCGCCAGGCTGAGGACCTGTCTTTTCGTCTCCTCCCAAAAGGGAACGACCACTCCCTCGATCTGACTGTGGGAGTCGGGGTGCTTCGGGTAGGCGGCAAGGCCATGCAGGGAGCGGGCTTCGGAAAGCACGCCCGTCCCGATGTCGATCTTCGAGATCAGCCCGCCTTGGCTGCCGTTGTCAACCGGTATGGTCTTCTCTGTCCCGATCCTTTGGACTGCGAAGAAAATGACGAGCTCCTTCGTCTCTGGGGACCTCAAGGTGATGATCCTGATGGTGTTTGCCGTCTTCTCGAACAGGTTTGAGGCATAGTCGCTCTGTTCCACGGATTCGCTCATATACCAGTTCTTCCTGCTTTTCAAAAGGGCTGCCAGGGACTTGTCGGAGCAGGGCCTCGCATCGACATAGAACTGCCCCTCGCGATACGAAAGGAGGTTGATGTCGGTGCCCTTTCCTTTGTCGAACGGCTTTATGAAAACCTGCCCTTTGGCCTTAAGCACTTCGATCGCCTCATTATACCCAAGCATCCCGCCTTTGAGGTCCACGAGGAAGTCCCCGTTCTTTATCACGTAGTTCTCCGGGACCCGGATATGCTGCTTCAGCATTTCCGAGGCGATTATCTTGTTGTTCAGCAAAAAGCTGAAGGGCTCGTTTATGTAGCGGGAGCGGTACCAGTCGTATTCGGACAGGTATTCCCTCCTGTCGTTGTGGTCCAAGTCGTACAGGATCCACTGGTCGGCCAGAAAGCCCCCGGACAGGTTTGCCTTCAGCTTCTTGTACCACGGGCACTTTTGATGGTTCTTTGCAAGGAGGATGCGCCGACAATAGACGGCGGTGAGCCTGATTTTCCTGCCTATAGCCTTCTCGATGCCGCTTATTTGCATGTTTGGGCTCATCCCTGCTCCGACAAAACACCTGAGACCTGTGCGAGGAGCCTCAAGTGCGGCCTGTCTTCAATATGTCCTTCATCGGCAAATCCGGGGTATTTTCCCTTGGGTCATCCGACCCGCCTATCCGTTTTTACACCTGTGGAAATCGTACAACAACACGCCCCTTCCAAAATGTTAGTCACTTGAAAACCATTTTTCCCTTGAGGTGGGAGGCGCGGGGTGCCTTGTGCTATTCTTTGCTCATGAGACCGACTGTTGGAAACGGCGCAAGGGCTCGATCTGGGCTGGAGACATGTCTACCTTAGGGATAAGGGCGGCATGCTCCTGTTTGCGTTTTCTCTACTTCTTCTTGAAGCTGGTTCCGACGCGCAAGAAAATAACATTCATAAGCAAACTGGGAGACGGCCCCTCTGTGGACTTTGCCTTGCTCCAGGCGGAGCTGGAAGCCCTGTTGCCGGATTATGCGTTCGCAACAAAATGCCGGAGGTTCTCCAGCGGCCTCGGCAGCCTTTTGCGCTACGCTCCCGCCATGCTTGTGCAGATGTTCCATATTGCGACGTCAAGGCTCGTCATACTCGACTCCTATTGCATCCCCATCAGCATCTTGAGCCACAAGCGCGGCCTTAAGGTCGTACAGATATGGCATGCCCTCGGGCTCATGAAGAAAATCGGCTATGCGGCGGTCGGGACCGAGGAAGGCTGGAGCAAGGAGAATGCCCGGGTGCTTTCCATGCACAAGGGGTATACCCATATCCTGGTAAGCTCGGAAGCCGCCAAGGATGCCCGGCTGCGGTGCTTCGGCTACACAGAAAGCCCTTCCGAAGGCCGCAAGGCCCACCCCCTCCCTCTCGAAGAGGCGCTTATCGGCGCCCTTCCCCGCGTCGACCTCCTCCAAGACGAGGAAGCGAAAAGCGCGGCACGTTCGGCGGTCTATGCAGCCTACCCCTTCTTGCGGGACAAGAAGGTCATCCTCTATGTCCCGACATTGAGAAAGAACAACGACGAGCTTCCCGGGAGGATCCGGGAGCTTGTCGAGGCCGTCAACGAGGCAAACCGGGAGCATGGCGAGTATGCCCTGGTTATCAAGCCCCATCCCAGGCAGCGGAAGAACTGGAAGAATCAGTCGGGGGATTCCTACGAAAGCCCCACGGAAGGGCCTGCCAGCCAGGGCAGCTGCGTCCTGTTCGACAAGAGGTTCTCAACAACCGAGATAGGCATGGTCGCCTGGGCCTGTGTGTCGGATTACTCCTCGCTTATCTTCGAGTCCATGCTTTTGGGGCTGCCGACCTACTTCTTCGCATTCGACCTCGACAGGTACGAGCATGAGCGTGGGCTTATCATCGACTACGCGCACGAGATGCCGGGGGGGATCCACCGGGATGCCCGCAGCCTCGTCGCAGCCCTTGTCCACGAACGGCATTCCCCTCAAGAGCAACAGGCCTTCCTCGCCAAGTATGTCTCGTTCAACGACGGAGGGAATGCGCGGAGCCTGGCCCAAAGCATCGTCCGAATCATCGAGGGCAGCTCGAAAGGGTAGGCGGCACAGCCTCAGGAGACGCCTCGGAACAGGTGGCCGGTCGTCTTGTCCGGTGCCTTTGAGACCGCGTCGGCGCTCTTGAGCGCGATATCCCGCGCACGGACGGCACGCCGGACAGCCTTCGTCGTCTCATCGACGGTCATGAGCGTCGTGTCGACCATGAAGGCCGAGATGCCGGCACGGATAAGCTCGGGCGCCGCATGTGCCGCATCGAAGGCGACCGCGTTGTACAGGCGGCTCCTTCCCAGGCAGTCGGTCATCACGGGGAGCTCGTAGCCTTTCCGGTCCTTGAGGTAATGAGGGCTTTTCCGCCGCTGGCAGGACACGCAGTCCTCGTCGCAGGGGCCTTGGCTCATAAGGAGACAGTGCTCCGTCACCATCAGCTCCTGGCTGCCTATGAGCGTCAGCCCGAGCGGCAGCGGCGAAAGTGCGCCCATGTCCGCTATCTGGTCGAGGGTAAGCTCCGGCGGGAGCCACACCCGGCACGCGCCCATCCGCGCCACCACCTGGAGCGCCAAGGGGTTTGTCACCGGCAGGTGCGGGCCGACCTCGGCAAGCGAGCCTTCGCGCACCGCCTCGTGAAGCTGCCCGAGGTTCTCGACAAAAAGCGGCTTGTCCGCCTTCATGAAGGAGCGCAGGTCGAAGCCCTGCCCGAGCTCGCGCGTCCCGGGGGCCGGGTCGTGGGCAACTGCCGGCAAGGCGATGATGCCCTGTTTCGGATAGCCCGCCGACTCGACGGTCGAAGAGACCTGCCCGGCGACGGCGGCCTGCCCCCTCCGGTAGTTCAGGGCGGGAATGTAGACCTGCTCGGCTCCGGCACGCTTCGCCGCCCGCGCACAGGCGGGGTTTGTCGCCCATGCCACGACCACACACCCCCTGTGCCCGACGGGCAGCAGCATCTCCTGGGACTCAGCGCGGTGGAGCCTGCGGGTGCGGTAAGGGGCGAGCAGGGCCTCGTGCAACTCGTCTGCTGCCTGAGCGCGAGCCTTATGGAGCTGCGAGAAGCCGATGCCGACCCCCTTTCCCAAGGTAACCTGCAGCTGCGAGAGTATGAAGGGCGTGTTGCCGAACCTCCCGACGTGCTCTTCGACCTCTGCCGCCTCGACGGGCTTCGTGCGTGCCGCCTCGACAGGGGCACTCTCGACCTCAACCACGACCTCGCCCGGCTCGGCAGTCCTGCCGCGCACCGCCCTGAGGGCCAGGCGCAGGGGTTCCCCCTCGATAAGGGACACCTCGCCGCAGACCGGGACCCGGGGCGCAAAGGGGTCGTCGGAAAAGGCCATCTGCACGTTGCGGACGCGGAACACCCGGTCCCCCTTCGAGACGGGCTCCGAGAGGGACAGGGAATATGACCTCGAACCCTGTTCCTGGTGCTCCTGGTGCGCCGGGCAGTCGGCGTCGCTGACGGTATGGGCAAAATGCCCCTTCCGCGTCCAAAACTCAAGGACGTCCCCCACATGGAGCGCCGCCTCTGTGGCGATGGCCGCCTGCCTCCCCTCGGTGGCTGTGACCCGGCCTATGAACACGCCCCGGTTGTTGGGGCGGCCGTAGCTCATGATGGCGTTGTCCCGCCTCCCCTCAAGGTAGGCCGTCGTGAAGCCGCGGGAGAAGACCTCTGCGAGCAGCGCACGGCCCTCCTCCGCCGGTGCCGGTGCCGCTGTCGGCGCTGTATGCGTCCCTTCGCCCCCTCCGGGGCCCTCGGGCCCTTCTGCCAGGGCGGCGTCGAGGGCCGCGCGATAGACCGACGTCACGGCAGACACGTACTCGGGCGACTTCATGCGCCCCTCGACCTTGAACGATGCGACCCCCGCCAAAACGAGGTCGGGGACGAGGTCGATGGCGCACAGGTCCTTCGGCGACAAAAGATGCTCCCCTTCCGATGCCAGGGTCTTGCGCAGGGCGACATTGTGGAGGCTGTAGGGAAGGCGGCAGGCCTGCGCGCACAGCCCCCGGTTCGCCGAGCGCCCGCCGACCATCGAGGACAGGAGACACTGCCCTGAATAGCAGACGCACAAGGCACCGTGGACGAAGGCCTCGGCCTCCATACCGTAAGCGGCAGCGGCCCGGGAAAGCCCGGCGACCTCCGGCAGGCCGAGCTCGCGTGCCAGAGTGACCCGCTTGAACCCGAGCCCGTGAAGGGCCTCGACACCCGCGACCGTGTGCGTGTTCATCTGGGTCGAGGCATGGATGCGGGCCTCGGGGATAACGCGCAGCAGCTCGCTTGCGATGCCGACGTCCTGCACAATAAAGCCGTCGACGCCCCGGCGGTAGGCCTGCCGCGCCATCTCGGTCGCCGCCCCGACCTCCGCCGGGAGGATGAGCGTGTTCAAGGTCAGGTAGACCAGCACGTCCCGCACATGGGCGTAGTCGCAGGCGTCTTCAAGCGTGTCGAGCGTGAAGTTGTCGGCGCCCCGCCGCGCATTGAAGGACTCCAGGCCCAGGTAGACCGCATCGGCACCGGCACTCACGGCGGCCCGGAGGCAGGGGGCGTTGCCTGCGGGCGCAAGGAGTTCTGTTGGCTTGTTCTTCATGGCAAGACACTATAGGGCAATCAAGGCCCCAAGTCATGCCACCCCGCGAAAAGAGCAGAACACCCAAAAACCCCCGAAAAACAGTATGCGCGCAATGCGGAAAGCGAGGAAAGCGGACGGAAAGCGGCGGGGGCAGTTCCTCTGAGGGGTGATTTAGTATATAGTGGTTCTGAGTACAGTTTGAAGGAGTTATATGAAGCGTCGCCGGAAAATACGCCAGAAGAGAACCCATGGCTTCAGTTGGAGCCTGTTTGTCGCAGTCCTCGCGGCTGTCGTTATCGCGTATGGCGCGGTACAGGGAGTCTTCGGCATCATCAACTCATGGCTTGAGGATTTGCCGAGCGTCGAGAACTCGGATGCGTTCAACTATGCCCGCAAGACCTATGTGTACGCAAATGACAAGACCACCCTGTTGGCAGAGTTCTTCCTCGAAAACCGCGAGCCCGTCTCGATAGAACAGGTGAGCAACTACGTCTTGAGGGGCACGGTCGCCACCGAGGACGAGCGCTTCTACGAGCACAACGGCGTCGACCCCCAGGGCATCGCCCGCGCCCTGTACGTGAACCTGCAGGGCGGCGAGCTTGAAGGCGCCTCCACCATCACCCAGCAGTTCGTCCGTGCGACGCTGCTGTCAAACGAGGCGAACGAGATATCCCTCAAGCGAAAGATACGGGAAGCCCAGCTTGCCATCAACCTTGAGAAGATCCATGAAAAAGACGAGATACTGATGATATATCTCAATACCATCAACTACGGCGACGGCTGTTACGGCATAGAGGCTGCCGCACGCAACTACTTCCAGAAGTCCGCCTTGGACCTGAGCCTGGTCGAAGCGGCGACCCTGGTAGGCATCCCGCAGTCGCCCAACTACCTTAACCCCAAGACGAACCCCGATGCCTGCTTCGATCGCCGGAACCACGTCTTGAGCCGCATGCTCGCAAACAAGATAATCACCCAGGAAGAGCACGACGCTGCTGTCGCCGAGCCGCTGGCCCTCAACCCCGCGCCGGCAGAGGCACCCAACGGCATCTATGCCTTCCCTCATTTCACCAGCTATGTGCGCGAACAGCTTATCGAACAATTCACGATGGCCGAGGTCTTCAGGGGCGGCCTGACCATCTACACGACCATTGACCCCACCCTTCAATACAAGGCCGAACAGGCAACCGCCGAACAGTACGCCCTCATGGACGACGACCTCGACGTCTCGCTCACTGCTGTCGACCCCTCGACCGGCTATATCCTCGCCATGGTGGGTGGCCGGAACTTCTATGACGAGGCTGACGGCCAGTTCAACCTGGCCACTCAGGCAGCGCGGCACGCTGGCTCTTCCTTCAAGGTCTTCACCCTCGTCACCGCCATCGAACAAGGCATCAGCCCGTCAACAAAGATCGACTGCAGCTCTCCGGTGGACATCAACGGCTGGCGGGTCGAGAACTACGGTGGGGGGAGCTACGGCATTCGGACCATCCAGGGAGCGACCGCCATATCCTCGAACACCGGCTATGCCCGCCTGGTGCAGGAGGTTGATTCCGTGGAGGTCTACCAGACCGCCCGCCGCATGGGCATCGTGTCCGTGGACACCGGAACCGTCAACCTTTCAGCGGATGAAGCCGTGCTGGGCGTGGGCGACGCTATCACGCTCGGCGCCTACGGGGTCAACACGCTTGAGATGGCGAACGCCTACGCGACACTCGCAACGGGCGGGATCAAACGCAACGCCGTCGCCATCACCACCGTCATCGACCACAACGACGACATCATCTACCATCATGAGGACGCCCCCGAGCAGATACTCACCCCCGAGGTCTCCTACGCGGCCACGCGGGTCTTGCAGACCGTCTTCACCGAGGGCACCGCATCGGGCTCGGGCCTTTGGAGCGGGCAGCCCTGTGCCGGCAAGACCGGCACGTCGGAAGACTGGCGCGACAGCTGGCTGTGCGGCTATACACCCCAGCTCTCCTGCGCCGTCTGGATAGGCGCCCCCCAGGTAGAGCGAACCATGCCCGAGTCGCTCACCGCCTCGGGCGTGTGGCACAACTTCATGACCATGGCCTTGGAGGACCGCGAGATAGTCAACTTCGACACAGCGGTGGACCCGCCCTACAACAACCCCTTCAACGAGAAACAGAAGGGCCTCTTTGACACGGGTACCGATAATGCGCCGAAGGTGGACGGCATGACGCTTGAAGAGGCAATCGCCGCACTGGAGGGCTTCGAGTACGAGATGGTCGAAGAATACTCGAACACCGTTCCTGCGGGAAAGGTCATCAGCCAGAAGGTGTCCGACGACACGGTCATTATCATCGTCTCCAAGGGCAAGGACCCCAGCAAGGCGGAGCCGACACCCAAGCCTGACGCCAAGCCCGATACCAAGCCCGACCCCGAGCAGGACCCTGACCCGGACTCCCCCGATCCCTGATATAAGCCTTCTCGGTAAACGCAGCAAGAAGGCGGGTGGCGCGGTGGCGAGAAGGGCTATTCTGCCTCTGTGCCCGCGTCCGCTTCCGGATCGACAAGGCTCGTCAAAAGCTGGTCTGCCTTCTCCAAATGAGAGATGCCCTTCTCATAGGCTTTTTGGATGTTCGATACCCGTGGCTCATAGGTCGAGAAGTCGAAGGGCCGGGCCTCGGTTGCTGCATCGATTTCCGCAAAAAGGGCCCGATAGGCGTCCAGGGCATCCCGCAGCTCGCGGCACCCCTTCGCATGTTCCGTATGGACGTCCACAAGCCCGCTCGGCGGCTCAAGCCTCAACAGCTCGTCAATCGAACGGGAGGCGCTGTCCGCCTGGGCGTTCATGCCCACGACATCCCTCTGGGACACCGCCTCGCTGAAACGCTCCAGATCGGTCGTCAAAGCGCTTATGACACGGTTGACCGAGGCGAGGTAGTCCCGGTTTGCGGCACGTTCGTCGGCCGCGGGATCATCGGGGGACATCATACATGAGGCCAGGGCTGCCAACATTACCGCCACCAAGGCGAGGGAGGCCGCCCAACGTAAAGGAAGATACTTCTTCATAATCACCTTTCAAAAAACCGACAGACGCTACTGTACCATAAAAAACCGCCGCATCCCGTAGACGCGGCGGTGGTTGTGTAAGATGTGATGGCTGCCTGCGGCAGGGCCACGCCCGCCACCGTCCTAGTCGTCGTCGCCGTCGTCGCCGGAGCTGCCGCCTCCGCTTCCGCCGCCGTCGCCGTCGCCGGAGCCGCCGCTTGGCGGCTTGGTGTCGTTGGCCCCGTCGCCAGAGCCGCCGCCTCCACCGGAGCCCCCGCCTCCGCCGCCAGAGCCTCCGCCTCCGCCGGAGCCGCCTCCGCCGCCGGAACCCCCACCGCCGGAGCCGCCTCCACCGGAGCCGGAGCCGCCACCGGAGCCGCCTTGGTTCTTATTGGCCTCTTCTTCCTTCTTCTTCTTGTCCTCTTCCTTCTTCTTTGCTTCCGCTTCCTTCTTCTTCTTGTCCTCTTCCTTCTGCTTCCTGTCTTCTTCCTTCTTTTTCTTGTCCTCTTCCTTCTTGCCGTCGCTGTATCCGCCGGAGCCGATATTGAGGGAGGCGTTGACGAAGGGCTGATAGACAGGGTTGGCAGCCTGCGGGAAATCGCGTATCGGCTGCCCGTTGAGCACCGCGCCGACGAAGTCGCTGAACACGCTCGATGCCGTATAGGCCGGGGGCATGGAGCGCTCTTCGCGGGCCCCCAGCCAGATAGCCACTGAGAGCTGCGGGGTGATGCCGACGAAGTAGCTGTCGCGGTAGTTCTCGGAGGTCCCGGTCTTGCCCGCTACCGGCTGCCCGTTCCACAAGTTCGCGGCCGTTCCCGTGCCACGCAGGACCACGCCTTTCATGACCTCGGTCGCGGCATAGGCGACCTCGGGCGAGAGCACCCGCTCCCCCGTCGTGTCTGCCCGGTAGATGACCTCGCCGGTGTGGTCGAGGATATACTTGATTCCCGTCACGTCGCGCCGGATGCCGCCTGTGGCGATGGTCGCGTATGCGCCCGCCATCTCGGCAGTCGAGACCTCGACCGATCCGAGCGTGACAGCAGGCAGCGGCCTCAGCTCGGACTGGATTCCCATACGGTAGGCTGTCTCGACCACCCTCTCGGGGCCGAGCGCCATGATGAGCCGCGCGAAGGCGGTGTTTGAGGAGACCTCGAAGGCCCCCGCGATCGACCTGGTCCCGTATTCGCTGCCGCCGTAGTTCTCCGGCGTCCAGTCGCCCAGCTGCACCCGTGCCGAGCAGCTGATGCTCGTAGTCGGCGAGATGCCTTCCTCGAGCGCCGTGACCAGGGTGAAGGTCTTGAAGGACGACCCGCAGGAGCGCATGCCCTGCGTTGCAAGGTTGAACTGGCCGTACTGGTCGTTATTGTAGAAATCCTTGCCACCCACCATCGCACGGATATAGCCGGTGTCCGGCTCGACTGCGGTGATGGCGACTTCCAGGTCGTCGTCGATGGCCTCTTCCTTGTTCCGGGCCGCACGCTCCGCCTCTGCCTGAATGCCAAGGTCGAGCGTGGTATAGACCTTCAGCCCGCCCTTGAATATCTCGTCCATGGAATACTGCTCGACCAGGGTGTCGCGGATATAGGTGGTGAAGTAGGGGTAGAGGTATATCCCGTCCATGGGCCTATTCTGCACGTTGAGCACGAGGGGCTCGGCAAGGGCAGCGTCGTATTGTGCCTGGTTGATCCGGTGGGCCGTGAGCATGCGCTCAAGCACGTGGTCGCGGCGCTTCAGGCAGTAGTCGTAGTTGTCCACGGGGTTGTTGTAGGTCGGCGACTGCGGGATTCCCACCAAGGCGGCCGCCTCCGCAAGGCTCAGGTCGATGGCATGCTTCGAGAAGTAGGTCTGCGACGCCGCCTCTATCCCATAGGCGTTCTGCCCGTAGTTGATGGTGTTGAGGTACATGAGCAGGAGGTCGTCCTTGTAGTATATGTCCTCAAGCTTGACGGCGATATACATCTCACGCACCTTGCGCTTGAACGAGATGTCGGTCGCCTCGTCATTGAGCACGGTTGCACGCACGAACTGCTGGGTGATAGTGGAGGCGCCCTCGAGGCTGCCGCCGCCCATGTTCACGAACAGCGCACGCCCGATGCCCCACAGGTCGATGCCCTCATGGGCAAAGTAGCGCTCGTCCTCGGTGGCGATGGTGCCATCGAGCACATAGGGGCTGATATCGTCAAGGGTGACCGGTATGCGGTTCTCGATATAGAACTCGCCCAGCAAGGTGGTCTCGTCGTTTGCGTACACCTCGGTCTTCCGGGCGCTGTTGTAGAGGGAGACGTCCTTGTAATCGGGCAGGTCTTCGAGCCACGAAGAGCCCAGCGCGTACACGCCGACGACCGCCGAGATGCCGAGCCCCGCAAGGACCGCAAAAACCACCAAGAGGCCCACGATGGGGTGCTTCTTCTTGATGCCTTCCCTGTTTTTAAGCGATCGCGATGCCACGGCTCACCTCCAAGTCTTTTGCGTATTGTATCATTCCCGCGGCGGTATTCGCCAATAAGCAAGAATTCTGTGGGGAAACCGTGAGGAAAACCCCAGGCACCACAAAGCAACCGGGGCAAACAGCCTCGAACAACCAGAAGCTCACATTGGGGGCTCGCGGCCCTTTACAGAGGCTCACTCCTTCGCGGGGGGCACGGGGACTCGCAGCCCTTCTCAGCGGCTCACAGCCCTTCGGGGCCCTGCGATGCCAGGGTTTCCTCGGCAAGCGCTATCTGGGCCTTTACGGCCTCATGTCCCGTCCCCCCGAAGGTGTTGCGCACAGCAACGATGGCCTCGATGTCGAGGGAGCCCACGATGTCGGCCTCGAACAGGCTGCTCGCCTGCTGAAAGTCCTCAAGGGCGAGGTCTTCGAGGCCGCAGCCCCGCTTCTCGCACAGCAGGACGAGGCTTCCCACGACCTCGTGCGCCTCTCTGAAAGGCACCCCCCGCTTCGCCAGGTAGTCGGCGACGTCGGTCGCCGCAAGGAAGCCCTTTTGGGCCTGGGCCCGCATCGCCTCGGCGTTGACCTGCATGGTGGCAAGCATCCCCTCCATGCAGACAAGCGCGTCTGCCAGGGTCTTCGCCGCATCGAAGCTACCCTCCTTGTCCTCCTGGAGGTCCTTGTTGTAAGCAAGCGGTAGCGCCTTCAAGACCATGAGCAGGGCGACGAGGTCACCTACGACCCGTCCGGTCTTTCCCCGAACGAGCTCCGCGAAGTCGGGATTCTTTTTCTGGGGCATGATGGAAGAGCCGGTCGAGAACGAGTCGGCAAGCGTGATGAAGCCGAACTCGGAGCTTGACCACAGGATAAGCTCCTCGCACAGCCGCGAGAGGTGGACCATCGAAACCGAGCAGGCATAGCACAAATCGAGCAGGTAGTCGCGGTCGGACACGGCATCAAGCGAGTTCGGCGACACTGCGGCGAAACCGAGCTCCCCGGCGGTAGTCTCCCGGTCGAGCGGGTAGCTCGTCCCCGCGAGGGCGGCCGCGCCCAAAGGACACAGGTCTGCGGAACGATAAGCCTGCTCAAGGCGGGCGTGATCGCGGGCCAGCATCCAGAAATAGGCAAGCAGGTGGTGGGAGAACAGGACGGGCTGCGCATGCTGGAGGTGGGTGTAGCCCGGCATGACGACTCCGAGGTGGATCTTTGCCTGGGCCAGCAAGGTCCCCCTCAAGGCGGCGTTGTGCCCCATGAGCGAACGGAGCAGCTCTTTCACGTAGAGCCTTGTGTCGGTCGCAACCTGGTCGTTGCGGCTCCGGCCGGTATGGAGGCGCGCACCGGGGTCGCCGATGGCTTCTGTCAGCGCCTTCTCGATAGCCATGTGGATGTCCTCGTCGTTGACGTCGAAGACAAAGTCGCCGGAGTCGATGGCATGCTCGATCGTGGCAAGCCCCTCGACAATCCGCAGCGCATCCTCGTCTGTGATGATCCCCTGGGCCGCAAGCATGCGGGCATGGGCCCGCGAGCCGGCGATATCCTGCTTGTACATCACCCGGTCTACCGCAAGCGAGGCGCCGAATTCCTGCGTGAAGGCATCGACACCCTGCTCAAACCTCCCTGACCACAGTGCCATGGGGGTCCTTCCTTCCTCTTAGGTCTCTCACATGCCGGAAAGAGCCTTGTCGGCGCTCGTTCCTTTGGCCTTGCGCTCCAGCTGCTTCATCGCCCAGACCTTGGTGGAAAGGCCGTGCAGCGCAATGAAGCCTTTGGCTGCCCCATGGTCGAAGGCGTCTTCCTTGTCGTAGGTGGCAAGGGCGTAGTCGTAGAGCGACGAGACGCTTTTTGAGCCGACGACGAGGCACGAGCCCTTGAAGAGCTTCAGCCTCACGGTGCCGTTCACGTCCCCCTGCGTGGTGGCGCAGAAGGCGTCGAGGGCGTTCTTGAGCGGCGAGAACCACTGGCCGTTGTAGACCGCGACCGCCCAACTCTGCTCGATGGAGAGCTTGTAGTGGAGCACGTCCCGCTCAAGGCAGAGGTCCTCAAGCGCCCGGTGGGCCATGATGAGCGCAAGGCCGGCGGGGACCTCGTAGCATTCCCTGCTCTTGACCCCGACGAGCCTGTTCTCTATCATGTCGATCCTCCCGAAGCCGTGCTTTCCGACCAGGGCGTTCAGCTCGTAGATGATGTCGAGGAAGCTCATCGCCTTTCCGTCGAGGGCACAAGGGATGCCCTCCTTGAACTCGACTTCGACGTACTCGGGCTGACCGGGTGCCTCAAGCGGGGAGGCCGTGATGGTGAAGATGTCCTCAGGCGGCTCGTTCCAGGGATCCTCCAAGACCCCGCACTCGATTGCGCGGCCCCAGAGGTTGTCGTCGATGGAATAGGGGGAGTCCTTCGTCACCGGAACGTCTATCCCGTGCGCCTGGGCCCACTCGATCTCTTCCGCGCGCGTCTTCAAGTCCCATTCCCTGACCGGGGCGATGACCTTCAGCGTCGGGTCGAGCACCGAGACGCTCGACTCGAAGCGGACCTGGTCGTTGCCTTTGCCCGTGCAGCCGTGGGCTATGTATTTCGCCTTGTGCTGATGGGCCGCCTCCACGAGGTACTTCGAGATGACCGGCCGGGACAGCGCCGAGAGCAGCGGGTACTTGTTCTCGTACATGGCGTTGGCGGCAATCGCCTTGGTGAGGTACTCGTTGACGAACTCCTCCTTCATGTCGATGACCTCGCAGGCAACAGCGCCGCTCTTCAAAGCCTTTTCCTTGATGGCCTGCAGGCCGTCGTGCTCCTGCCCCACATCGCCTACGAGGGCGATCACGTCGAGCCCGTATTCTTCTTGGAGCCATTTGATGCACACCGACGTGTCCAGCCCGCCCGAATATGCGAGTATCACTTTGTCTTTTGCCATGTCAAACACCTTTCTTGGGATCCTTTCGTTTTATATTGAGGTCCGAGAGGCCTTGTCGGTCTTCCCGCCTGCGGTCTCGCCGTCTGCGGCAACCTCGCCAAACCTTTCGGGTGCCTGTGCCCGGCACAGGCTCTCACCTCTCAGTCCAAGGCGCGAAACCGACCTTGGGCAACACGGGGTAGTACGGGGTGGGTGGTGGGGCGCAGCGGCCCCAGAAACAGTATAGACGACTAACGTCGTCGCAGTCGGTCAATGGCGGCTTGGATGTTCTCGGCCGCTTCGGGGTTCTCGGCCGCCAGGAAAATGGTGTTGTCGCCGGCGACGGTTCCGAGGGCGCCCTTGAGGTCTGCCCGGTCAAGTGCGGCAGACACGCCCGCTGCCCCTCCGGAATAAGTCTTCACCACAACCATGTTGCCTGCAGCATGGACCTCTTCAACCAGTTCGGAAACCATCCGCTGGAGGCGGATTTCCTCGGGGAGCGCATAACAGCCCTCCTGCGACTTGATGAGCCCCATCTCCATAATGTCTCGGGATATAGTTGCCTGGGTACACTCATAACCAGCAGCTTGAAGCCGCTCGGCCAGGTCTCTTTGGGTCCTGATATCGTAGCTCCGTACGATATGGCGTATGACATCATGTCTTTGTTGGCGTTTTCTTATCACAGAACCGTATTCCCACCTCTTAAAGACGAGTACAACCTTATCAAGGTTATCAGAATATGCAAGAAACTGCAATGCTCCTTATTGTTACCACGATACCACATTTATGGCACAGTTTCGTGGTTTTTGAGTGAAATTCACAACTCGGCACAGACGACGGGCGGGCGGCACGCGAATACCCCTGTTTTCATGCGCTTCGCCGCCCCGTGAGTGGCTGCACGGGGGCTCCTGTGCAGCCGTCGCTCGGGCCTGCGGGTCCGTGATGCTGGTCTGTGCCCCGCCCTGAAAGGAGCCGGGGAGGGTCACAGGGCTTCCTCGTCCTGCTCCGCGTCATACTGACCCAAAACTGCCTGCAGCTTCTCGATCATCTCGTCGACATGCTTCTTCTCGCAAATGAGCGGCGGGAGGAAGCGGAGGGTCTGCGGCCCCGTCGCGTTGAGCAGGAGCCCTGCTTCGAGGCCTTGCTCGACGATAGTGGGCGCGCTCAGCCGCCTGTCCAGGTCGCAGGCCGTCATAAGGCCCATCCCCCGAACCTCGGTCACCTGGGGCAGGGCCCGCAACGCCTCGCGCAGATAGTTCCCCGTCTCTTCGATGCGGCCCGTGACCCCCGTGGTGGCAAGGGCCTCAAGCGTCGCCTTTGTGGCCGCGACGGCAAGGTTCGACCCGCCGAAGGTCGTGCCGTGGTCGCCCGGCTCGAACAGGTCCGCCACCTCGCTGCGTGCCGCGCACATGCCTGTCGGGAACCCTGACGCGACCCCCTTTGCGATAGTCACGATGTCGGGCTGGATGCCGTAGCGCTGGAATGCGAAGGGCTTCGACCCGCACCGGTAGATGCCGGTCTGAATCTCGTCGCAGATGAGAAGCGCCCCGTTCTCATGGGCAAGGCGCTCGACGGACCGCAGGAACTCGGGAGAGCAGGGGTACACGCCCCTCTCGCCCTGCACGCATTCGACCATGACGGCGCAGATGAGGCCCGAGGCGTACTTGAATACCTTCTCAAGGGCGTTGATGTCGTTGAAGGGGATGTTTGCGAAGCCCTTCGGGAGCGGCGCGAACTTCTCCTGCTTCGCCGGCTGGCTGGTCGCTGCCAGGGCGGCAAGCGTCCGCCCGTGGAAGCCTCCCCGGAAGGTGAGGATTTCCCGGGACTTCCTGCCCTGATGCCTGGCATGGGCGCGCGCGAGCTTGATGGCGCACTCGTTGGCCTCGGCGCCCGAGTTCGCAAAGAAGGTCTTCCACGTGTCGGGCTGCACGGCGGCGGTCGCGCCCTCAGCGGGCGACTGCACGGCGGCGGCGTCGGCGGTGGGCGGTTGCACGGCCGCGTCGGCAGCGTCGGCAGCGGGCGGCTGCACGGCGGCGTCGGCGTCTTCGGCGGGCAGTTGCACGGCAACCAGGTCGCCCGCCGGAGGGGCGGTGAAGGTCACAGGGGGCTCGTCTACGTCCTTCGCGACGACCATGTCGGTGTTGGCGGTGGCGGCGTCGGCAGCCTTGGCGGCGTCGGCAGCCTTGGCGGCGACCGCGTCGGCATCGATGCCTGTCTCAGTAGCGGTATCGGTGTCGGCGGCCTTGGCGGCAGCTTTGGCGGTGACAGACGAGGTCTCGCCTTTCCCCTTGGTCAGGGTCTTGACACCCGCGACCACGGCATCGATGAAGAGGGTCCTGTCTATCTCGTCGGCGGCGAGTACCTCGGCCGAAACGGCACGGGGCACATCTATCCGCACGGCCGCCTCAACCGCTGCGGCCACGTCAGCCACTTCGACCACTTCAGCTGCTGCGGCCTTTGCGGTCGCCTCGGTCAGGGCCACAGCAGCCGCCCGCGCCTCGACCGCCGCCTTGGCCTTGGCAATCGCCTCGGCCCTGGTGATCATCTTAACCTTGGCAGTCGGCTCGATAACAGCGGCTGCGACAGCCCCGTCCACCGAGCCTGCCGAGCCTGCCGGGCCCGCTTTGTACACCTGGCCCGCCGAAGCTGCCCTGTCCGCCGCGCCTGCCGAGCCCGCCTGGGCGGTTCTGCCCGCATCGTCCGCATCGGCTGGAACAGCATCCACCTCGACGAAGTCGGCCATATCGACCTTCTCGCCTAAGTCGAGTAGATCGACCTCTGTTTCGCTCCCGTCGGCCTCGGTCACTTCGTCCGTCTCGCTCAAGAGGTCCGAGATCATCTTGGCAACCTCGCCGCGGTTCTCGATGTAGTAGTAGTTGCCTACATGGATGAGCTTTGTGGCCTGGTTCGAGAGCGCTTCGACGACCATCGGGTGGCAATGCCCGAGGCTCAAGACGCCGATGCCTGCGATGAAGTCGAGGTAGGGCTTCTTTTCCGCGTCGTAGGCATACATGCCGCCGCCGAAGCTCAACTCGACCGGCTTGCGGGCGAAGGTGGGCATGACATAGGCGGCTTCAAGCTGTTGTTGTCTTTCAAGACTCATAATCATCACCTGTTCTCAAAAAGTTTTGAAGCGAAATTACCAAGAGGATGAGCATCGAAAACGCAGGCCTCATCCGTGGAATGCATAGTGGTCCCGATGCCGATATTGGTCAGGAGCTCCAAGAGCAGCGAATGCGGCACCGTGCCGTTGATGATGTGGGTGCGGAACACGCCGGCCTCAAGGGCGCTGATGCAGGCCTTCAACTTGGGGATCATGCCCGTCGAGACCGACCCGTCCTCAAGCATGGCCTTCACCTCGCACAGGGTCAGGTTCGAGATGAGGCTGTCCTTGTCGTCGAAGTCCTCGAAGAGGCCGTCGACATCGGTCAGGAAGATTATCTTGTGTGCGCCCAGCGTTGCGGCGACCTCCCCGGCCACCATGTCGGCATTCACGTTGTAGAAGCCCCCGTCCTCGCCACGCGCGATGGACGCGACGACCGGGATGTAGTCGGCGGCGATCAGGTCCTCAAGGTAGGTCGAGCTGATGCCGCTTATCGTGCCGACACGCCCCAGTTCCGGGTCGTATTGCCGGGCCTGGATGGTTCCGGCATCGCTGCCCGACACCCCGACCGCAAGGTTCCCGTGCTCGTTGACGGCCTCGACCAGCTCTTGGTTGACCTTGCCGACGAGCACCATCTTGGTGACCTCCATGCCTGCGTCGGAAGTGACCCGCAGGCCGCCTTTGAACTCCACCGGCATGCTCAGGCGCTGCATCATTTCGGTAACGGCATGGCCGCCGCCGTGGACGATGACGACGTTCACGCCGATGATCTTCAGCAAGACGATATCGCTCACGACGTGGTCTTGCAGCTCCTTGTCCACCATGGCAGAGCCGCCGTACTTGATGACGACGGTCTTGCCGGTGACGTTCTTGATCCAGGGAAGCGCCTCGATAATGACTTCCGCAGTATCGTCCTTGTGGCCCGCCGGCCTGGTATCCTTTGCGTATTTCATGTCCGGTAATCTCCATTTATCGTGACGTAACCGTGCGTCAGGTCGCAGGTCCACACGGTGGTAGCCGCAGGACCGGCACCCAGGTCGACGTCGATGACGACCTCGGGCGCCTCGAAGCGCCGCAGCGCCTCCTTTTCGTCAAAGGCCACCGACAGCCCGCCTTGGCAGACAGGCAGGCCCATGAGGTCTATCACGACGTCCTCTTGGCGAAAGCGCGCGCCGGACTTGCCGACTGCCATGGCAATGCGCCCCCAGTTGGCGTCGTGGCCGAACACCGCGGTCTTCACAAGCGGGGAGTTCGCTATCGCGCGGGCGGCCCTGTCCGCATCGGCCTCGTCCGCAGCACCCCTGAGGTTGACGGTCACGAGGCGGGTCGCCCCTTCCCCGTCTGCGGCTATCTGGCGTGCGAGGCTGATGCAGACCGCCTCAAGGGCGCCTGCGAGCTCGCAGTAGGCGGGCGAGCCTTCCGCAAAGGGGGCGAAGCCGTCCGCAGCAGGCGCGGCCTGGCCGCTTGCCATGAGGAAGCAGCTGTCGTTGGTGGACGTGTCCGAGTCGACCGTGACCTTGTTGAAGCTCGTGTCGGCCGCCGCCTTGAGCGCCCAGTAGGCGAGCGCCGGGTCGAGCGGGGCGTCGGTCGTAAGGGCCGCAAGCATCGTCGCCATGTCGGGCATTATCATGCCCGAGCCCTTGGCCATGCCCCCAACCGTGAACTCCCTGCCCTCGTATGCGGGGTCGGCGCTCACGTATGAGACCGCGCACTCCTTCGGATGGGTGTCGGTCGTCATTATGGCCCGGGCGGCCGCATGGCCGCCTGCGTGCGAGGCGCAGCCCAGCAGGGGGGCTATATGCTCTTCGAGGGGGCCGGGCGGCATAAAGACCCCGATGACGCCCGTGGAGGCCATAAGCACCTCGCGGGGCTCACAGCCGATTGCCTCGGCGGCCTTCCGGGTGCTCTCGCGCACGTACTCGATGCCCGGCTGCCCTGTCGAGGCGTTGGCGTTGCCCGAGTTCATGAGGATGGCCCGCGCATGGCCGAAGGATGCTGTGCCGAGGTGTTCGCGGGACACGAGCACCGGTGCCGCGCAGAAGACGCTCTTCGTGAACACCGCCGCTGTCGGGCAGGCCGCATCCGCGAGGACGAGCGCCAGGTCGAGGCTTTCGGCCTCCTTCTTGAAGCCGGCATGGATACCCGCCGCGGAAAAGCCCCGCGCAGATGCGACGCCGCCGCCTTCGACTACACGGTAGGGCGCCCGTAGCGCCTCGGTGGCCCTTGTCGTTTTCCTGGTCGCCGTCATCCTCTGCGCATCCTTACACATAGCAGGCCAAGGCCGCAAGGCCCCGGTCCTCTGCCAGCCCGAACACAATGTTGGCGCACTGGACGGCCTGGCCCGAGGCCCCTTTGCACAGGTTGTCTATCGCCGACACCGCAACGAGCATGTTGGCGGGCTCCTGCAAGGCGAGCCCGATATGCACCCGGTTGCTTCCCGCCACCGACGCGGTCTTGGGCAGGACGCCCTGGCCGAGCACTTCGACGAAGGGGGATCCCTCGTAGAAGTCCTGGTAGAGCTGCCCGATGCCCTCGATGCCGCCGAGCGAGGCGGCGTCGTGCGCAAGCGGCAGGTACACCGTCGCAAGCAGGCCACGGTTCAAGGGGGCCAGGTGCGGGGTGAAGGCCACCTGGCCGGGAAGCCCGAGTATCTGCTCTATCTCGGGGGTGTGGCGGTGCTTTCCTATGTTGTAAGCCTCAAGGCTCTCGTTCGCAAAGCAGAAGTGAGTGCGCTCGTTCGCCGTCTTCCCCGCGCCGGTCACCCCGGAGATCGCGTCGATGATGACAGGCGGACGGACGATCCCCGCCTGGAGCGCAGGGAAGGCCGCAAGCGTCGAGGCAGTCGGGTAGCATCCGGCACAGGCCACGAGCACGGCTTCCCCCTGGGCGCAGCGCCTATGTGCGTCGAGCAGCCCGTCTGGGAAAAGCTCGGGCAGGCCGAACGCGGCAGAAACCAAGAGCTCGGGGGACGTGTGCCTCTTCCCGTACCACTTCTCATAGGCGTCCGGGTCGCGCAGGCGGTAGTCGGCAGACAGGTCGAACACCGAGACCGCGTGCGCAAGCAGCCGCGGCGCGAAGTCGAGCGCCACGGTATGGGGGACCGCGAGGAAGACCGCGTCGCACTCAAAGAGCCGGGCGTCGTCGTGGGCAGAGAAGCACAGGCCGCCCGAACCGGCAAAGGTCGGGTTCACCGATGCCACCGGGGTGCCTGCCAGCGCGTCGGAAGTGACGGCATGAAGCTCAAAATCGGGGTGCGCCTGCAAAAGCCGCATGAGCTCGGCCCCCGTAAAGCCTGCCGCGCCGACTATTCCTGCCTTTCTCATCACGCTCCTTAATGAGGGGTTTCCCCCGTCAATACCTTCTTCACAAAATACCCAAATCATCGTATGAAAGAATGGGGGATTTGGCAATAGGTAGCCATCGTAAAATCACGGCAAAGTGTCAATAATATGAAGGTATTTCCCCTCGGTAATGGTAGTATGGGACGCATTGCACCCGCTTTCAGGAGTCCGTTATATGAATCACACGAGAACAGCAGCCGCTGCAGGCGAGGCCTCGGACCAGGAGCCGGGCCGGGTGTCGGACCAACCGTCATGCCAGGCGCCCTGCCAGCACGCGGGCCAGCCCGCCCGAAAAGACAACGTTGCCGCCTTGGTCGCCTGCTTCGAAAGCGGCATCACCGCGCACCCGGAGAAGCTGGGGATCGAGCTTGAGCACATCATCGTGCGCGACCCGGGCCTCGCGCCCGTGGGCTACACCGACGAGCAGGGGGTCCGCTGGCTGCTTGAGCAGCTGCGGGGGGACTACCCGCAGGCCATCCGCGACGCGGACGGCGACATACTGGGCCTCACGCGGCCCGGCGAGGCCGTCACGCTTGAGCCCGCCGGCCAGCTTGAGCTCTCGGCGGGCCCCTTCACCGACCTCGCCGAGGCCTCGGCCTGTTTCGATGCCTTCAGCAAAAAGCTCGCCCGCCTCCTTGCGCCCGTCGGCCAGCGCGCGCTGCTCGTCGGCTACCACCCCACCGCCGTCGCGAGCGAGCTTGAGCTCATCCCCAAGCGCCGCTACAAGTTCATGAACTATTACCTGGGCGACATCGGGGCCTTCGGCCCACGCATGATGCGGGGAAGCGCCTCGACCCAGGTGTCGATAGACTATTCCTCGGTCGAGGACTGCCTCCGGAAGCTGCGCCTTGCCTTTGCCTGCGTGCCCGTCTTCTCGCTCATCACCGACAACGCGCCCGTCTTCGAGGGGAAGGCGCGGCCGCACAAGGCCGTGCGCACCAAGATATGGCTTGAGTGCGACCCCGACCGCTGCGGCCTCGTGCCCGGCGTCATGGACCGGGACTTCACGCTTGAGCGCTATGCCGAATACGTCCTGGACACGCCCGCCATCCTCGTCCCCTGCAGCAGCCAGGAATGGTGCTACTCCGACAAGGCCTTCGGCGACATCTATGCCGACACCGCCATGGAGCGCGCCGACGTCGAGCACGCCCTGTCCATGTTCTTCAACGACGTCCGCCTCAAGACCTATATCGAGATCCGGCCGGCCGACGCGATGCCGATACCCTTCGTTATCGCCTATGCGGCGCTCATCAGGGGGCTTTTCTACAGCGAGGCGAGCCTCGACGCCCTCGACGAGCTCTTCGCCGACGTGGACGCAGGGGCTGTCGGCGAGGCAAAGGAGCGCATCATGGCCGCAGGCTATGAGGCCGAGGTCTACGGGCAGCCGGTCGCTGAGGTCGCCGACAGGCTTATGACAGTTGCGAAGGAGGCATTAGACGACCGGGACCGCCGCTGCCTTGCCCCGCTCGACGACCTCGTCTCCCGCCGCAGGACCCTCGCCGACGAGGCAGAGAAAATTTAGCAGTTATTGCAACATAATCGAACTTGGAGGGAAAGTCCGCTAGACTGGACTGGATACCTACGAAAGGAGCCCTTCTATGAGCAACGAAGGCAAGAAGGTCAAGGCACATTACACCGGCACCCTCGACGACGGGACGAAGTTCGACTCATCCCTCGACCGCGGCGAGCCTATCGAGTTCACCTGCTGCGCCGGCCAGATGATTCCCGGGTTCGACGCAGCCGTCAAAGACATGTCCGTCGACGAGACGAAGACGGTGCACATCCCTGCGGCCGACGCCTACGGGGAGCACAACCCCGACCTCATCCAGCGTGCCCCGCTCGCACAGGTCCCCAACGCCGACGAGCTGCCCGTTGGCGAAACCGTCTACCTGCGCGACCCCATGGGCCGACCCTGCCCCGTGTTCATCAAGGAGAAGACCGAAGACGAGGTAATCTTCGACATGAACCACGAGCTGGCAGGCAAGGACCTGACCTTCGAGATCACCCTCGTAGAGGTTTGCAACTAAGCCCTCCCCTGTCTTGATCAGCCTTTGTGTCCCCCAGATCCACGCCAGTCAGCGAGGGTTTCTGTGGCACCCGAGATTGCCCCGTTGTGCGGCTGAGCGTACTTCGGTACGCGAAGGCAAGCGCAAAAGGGGCAAGACCGGATGCCACAGGAAGCCGCAGGTTACGTTGATTGTAAATCAGCGTAACCCACCACGCCGGCTGGCACGTCGGCGTAATCCAAAAACTCCCAGCTGATCACAAGCTGCTTGCTGACTTTGAGGCGGAGGTAGTCCCCGGGCTGCGGCTGTTCCTCCCCGATACTGATGTCGCTGTCGGGGTCGTGCACCCGAAACGAGACGGAGACGGCCTCGCCCTGCTCGTTGTAAGCTGTCAGGTTGTACTCGACAGCGGTCCCTATTTCCTTGCCCTCCATGTTGCGCACGGACACCGAAGCCATGTCGTAGTCAAGCGGCACCCTGGCGTAAAAGTCCGTCCCCACGTAGCGGTCCTCGTAATACTGCCGTCCCCAGAAGGCCCCCGCCACCACAATGACGGCTACCAGGGCCAAAACGACCCACCGGGCTGGTTTCTTCTTCATGGCTAAAACTCCATTTCCTTCCGGTGGAAGACTACCGCCGATACTGCGACGGCAAACGCCACGTACGCGATGTACTCGACAAGGGCCCCTGCCACGGGGCTGCCGAACACCACGCCGGATACAATCCGGTCGGTGATGCCGGGTATGAGGTGGTCCCTGAGAGCCGGGTCGATCAGGCCGAACAGGCTCGCGGCCAGGCCGCTCACCACGTTGAAGGCAAGCAGGACGAAGGCCACGACGGCGAAGGTCGTGCGCTGCAGGCCGTATACCACGATTCCCGACAGTGCGGAAAATGCCACGGTCGTCAGGTAGAACTTGAAGGCAACGGCGTAAACCGAACCAAGGGCATCCGTGGTCGCTGCCGACCCGAACAACGCATAGACCGCGACATGGAAGAGGGGAACGAGAGCGAAGGCAGCCGCATTGAGAACTGCCGCACAGACAAGCTTGGCAAGCACAACCTTCGTCTTGCTGATGCCGAAGCCCACGAGCACCGCAAGGTTTCTTGCGTTGAGGTCGTCGGTGTAGACTGCGGCGAACAGGAAGCCCCCGACCAACACCGGCAGGAAGACGAAGGCATTGAGCGCGTCGTCCACCACCGACTGGGCGGTGAAGCCGCCCGAGCGGACGAAGGCAACCAGGAAGTAGCCGACGGCAAGCAGGGCAAAGTAAAGGTAGGTGCTCTTCTTGTGGAGCAGGCGGTAGAACTCCCCGCGTATCAGTCTAATCACCGTGCCCGCCTCCCACCAGCTGCATGAAGTATTCTTCCAGCGTCGTCTCCTGTCGATGGAGGCCCTTCAAGCCTATGTTGCCGCTCACGAGGATGCGGGCTACCCAGGGCGCACGGTCAAGATGGGACTGCAAGACCAGCTGGTCGCCCTTGGCGGCTATCCCTTCGATGCCCGCCGCGTTGAGCAGGGCACAGGCCTTCGGGACGTCATCGACTTCGATGACCAGCGACTTCTTCGTCCTCGCGTGAAGGTCTTGGTGGCTGATCTCTTTAAGGAGCACGCCTTGCTCTATGAAGCCGAAACGGGTCGCCACCATGTCGAGCTCGCTTAAAATGTGGGACGAGACGACGAGGGTCGCCCCCGTCTGGGCATGGACGTTCTTGATGAGCTCGCGCATGTCGATGATCCCTTGCGGGTCGAGGCCGTTGATCGGCTCGTCGAGCACCACGAGGGAGGGGGAGCCGAGCAGGGCCCCGGCAATGCCGAGCCGCTGCTTCATGCCGAGCGAGAAGGACTTGAAGGGCTTTCTCACCCCGGCGAGCCCCACGAGCCCGAGCAGCCGGTCAACCTCCCCCGCAGGCGCTATCCCCTTGACCCGGCAGAGGTATTCGAGGCTTTCCCGCGGATCCAGGTAGGGGAAGAAGGACGGGCTTATCATGAAGCCCGTGCGGCGGCGTGACACACTGAGCCTGCCCGTGTCGCCGTCTATCTCGATCTCTCCGGCGGAAGGCCTGCAAAGCCCTATGACGCACTTGAAGAAGGTGGTCTTCCCGGCGCCGTTCCGGCCGACCAGGCCATAGATGTCGCCCTCGTATACGGCGAGCGAGACGCCGTCGAGCGCACATGAGCCGCCGTATTTCTTTGTCAGGGCATGCGTCCGCAGAACTGCCTGTGTCATAGCCGCCCTCTCTTGCATAATCCTGGCTCTACTGCGTCACGAGCCGCGAACCTCTGCGCCGGTCGCCCCTTTGACCTTGTTGATGATACGCTCGTGCGCCTTGTCGGCCTCGGCGCTGGTGAGGGTCCTGTCCGCCGCACGGTACACGAGCGCGTAGGCCATCGACTTCTTGCCCTGCCCGACACGCTGCTCGTCGCGGTAGACGTCGAAGAGGCTCACCTGCTCAAGGAGGCTCCCGCCCGCACCCACCATGCACTGTAAAAGCCGCTCGTGGGTCACGTCCTCGTCGACCACCAGGGCCACGTCCATCGTGACCGCGGGGAATACGGGGATGTCAATGTAGTCGCGGGCGGGCCGGGCGGCCTTGACAAGCGCTGCCAGGTCGAGCTCGAAGGCGACCACGGGGGCGACCGCGTCGAAGGCCTCAAGCGCAAGCGGGTGGAGCTCCCCCACCCAACCCAGCAGGCTGCCGCCCGACCAGAGCGCGGCCGCACGCCCCGGCTGCAGGTGGGGCGCTTCCGCGCTTTCAAGCGCCTTGAAGCGCAGGCGGGGCACGGCAAGTTCGCGCATGAGGTTTTCGAGGGCGCCTTTGCCGTCGAAGAAGTCGAAGCCCGCCGGTTGCGTGTTCCAGCCGACTTCCCCCATCGCACCGGCAAAAAGGCCTGCCACCTTCTGCTTCTCCTTCGGCTGCTTTTTGCCCTCGGCACCGAAGAACACGGCGCCCACCTCGTAGAGCTGGATGTTTTTCACCCCATGGCTCTGGTTGTAGGCGACCGACTTCAAAAGCCCCGGGATGATGCTTTGGCGCATGACGGACTGGTCGGCGTTTATCGGGTTGATGAGCTCGACCGCACAGCCCATCTCGTCGGCGGCCATGCGCAAGCGCCCGAGCTCGCCCGGCTCCGCAAAGGAATAGGTCATGGTCTCGTTCAGGCCGCTTGCCCGCAGGCTCGCGTGGACGGTGGCCAAGGCCTGCTCAAAGACGCTGCGCACGCCGATGCGCCCCCGCCCGCCCGGCAGGGTCGGCTCGACGCGGTCCATGCCATAGATGCGCAGGACTTCCTCGAACAGGTCTATCTCGCGCTCAAGGTCGGGCCTGAAGGTGGGCGCGACGACCCGCAGCACCTCTGCCTGCTTGCCGTGCAGCCCTCTGCCCGGCTCGCCCGCCGACTCCGGCTCTCCCAGGGCCTCGCCGACCTCGCAACCCAGGCGGGCAAGGGTCTCGCACACGAACTCGCGGGGGATGTCGGCCCCGACCATCGCGTTGAAGCGCTCAAGGTGGAACAACAGGTTTACCGGCTCGGTCTTTACCGGCCACACATCCACGATGCCGCTGCACACCTCGCCGCCGGACACCTCCGCCAAGAGGGCCGCCGCAAAATCCGTGTTGAATCCAATAGGATTGTCGTCAACTCCGCGCTCATAGCGCATCGAGGACTCGCTGATAAGGCCGAGGTTGCGGCTCGTGCGGCTGGTGTGCGCAGGCGAAAAGGTCGCAGCCTCAAGAAGGATGGTCGTCGTCGCCTCGGTCACCTCGCTGTCTTGGCCGCCCATGACCCCGGCAAGCGCCACCGCACGCTCTGGCGTGGCAATCACGGTCATGTCACCTTTCAGGCTGCGTTCCTCCCCGTCAAGCGTGGTGAAGCGCTCCCCCTCCTCGGCGGGACGCACAACGATGTGCGCCTTTCCGTCGGGGCTTTTCAGGCTGTCGAAATCAAAGGCATGGAGTGGCTGTCCGAAGAGGAACAGGATGTAGTTCGTCACGTCGACGACGTTGTTGATGGGGCGTGCCCCAGCCGCCGTCACGCGCTCGGCAAGCCAGTCGGGGCTCGGCCCCACGGTTGCGCCCTTGATGACGCGGGCGGTGTAGCGGGGGCACCGCGCAGCCTCGCCCACCTCCACGGTCACGTAGTCGGATGCCGCTTCACCGACCTCGACAAGCTCATGGCTCGGCCAGGTGACGTCCTCGTTGTAGAGCGCCCCTATCTCCCGCGCCATGCCGACCATGGACAGGCAGTCAGGGCGGTTCGGCGTGATTTCCAGATCGAGCACCACATCGCCCATCTGCATATAGTCGGCGAAGGGCAGGCCGACCGGCGCTCCCGCAGGGAGGATCATGATGCCGTCGTGCTCGGCGCCCAAGCCCAGCTCCCGCTCGGAGCAGTTCATGCCGCAGCTCGTGACCCCACGCAGCTTTGACTTCTTTATCTGGGCGCCGCCCGGCAAGACGGCCCCCACCAAGGCAACCGCCACGTGGTCGCCCGCGTCGAAGTTCTGCGCGCCGCAGACTATCTGCAGCGGCTGGGGGGTGCCGTCCTCGCCGAGGTTCGCCTCTCCCACATCGACCTTCGTCACCCACAGGTGGTCGGAGTCGGGATGGGCGGCCTTCTCGGCGATGCGCCCCGTCACTATCTTGTCGAAGGCCGCGCCTGTCTTCTCGACGGCCTCCACGCCGGTGCCCGTCAGGTCGAGCCTATCGCACAGCGCCTTGACGTCGTCGGGCAGCGCCACGTACTCTTTCAGCCATTTCAGTGATACTTTCATCGTTTTACATCCTTATGGGCTTGAGAACAGGGAAAATCAGAACTGGCGCAGGAAGCGCATGTCGCCTTCGACGAGCATACGCAAGTCAGGCACGTTGTACTTCAGGCAAGCGATACGCTCGACCCCCATGCCGAAGGCGAAGCCGGTGTATTCCTGCGCGTCGATGCCCACATAGCCGAAGACGTTCGGGTCCACCATGCCGCAGCCCATTATCTCAAGCCAGCCGGTGCCCTTGCAGAAGCGGCAGCCCTCGCCCTGGCATATCCCGCAGCTCACGTCCACCTCGGCGGAAGGCTCCGTGAAGGGGAAGTAGTGGGCACGCACCCGCGTTTTGCGGTCCTGCCCGAACATTTGTTTGCAGAAATAGTCGAGGGTGCCCTTGAGGTCGCCGAAGGTGATGCCCTTGTCGACGACAAGGCCCTCTATCTGCGTGAACTGCGGCAGGTGGCTCGGGTCGGCCACGTCGCGCCGGTAGACCTTCCCCGGCACGATGACATAGATGGGGGGCTTTTGCTGCTCCATCACGCGCACCTGCACCCCGGAGGTCTGGGTGCGCAGCAGCACGTCGCTCTCGCCCGTCACCGCGGCGGCCGCGCCCGAGAGGTCGCGCACGTAGAAGGTGTCGGCCAGGCCGCGCGAGGGGTGGTCGGGCGGGGCGTTGAGCGCTTCAAAGTTATAGTAGTCGGTCTCGACCTCGGGGCCCTGGGCAACCGAGTAGCCGATGCCGAGGAATATCTCGGCAACCTCGTCGGTGATGCGGCTGATCAAATGGCGCGTGCCCATCTGCTGGGCGCGTCCCGGCAGCGTGACGTCGACCGCGCTCGCATCGATCCGGGCAGCCATCTCAAAGGCGGAAAGCTCCGCCTTGCGTGCTTCGAGCGCGGCCTCGACGGCGACGCGCATCTCGTTTGCCGTCTTGCCGACGAAGGCCCGCTCGCCCTGCGGCAGGCTGCCTATCGAGCCGAGGTAGGCCGTGAGTATCCCCAGCTTCCCCAGGGTCCTGACGCGCACCTGGTCGAGGTCCTGCAAAGTCTTCGACCCCGTGATCGCGTTGAATATCTCCGTCCTCAGCGTGAGGATCGCCTGCTGGTTCTCTTCCTTGCTGATGACGGCCAGGACCTCGGCTTTGAGCCTTTCGAGTATCTGCGTGCTTTCCGTCTTGCCTAAGACGCCCTGTATCTCGGCTTTCAGGGCGTCGATCTCTTCACGTACCGCCACGTCAGGTCCCTATGTTGTTCTTCTGGTCGTCGTCCTTCGAGCCCGGGGAGGCGGGCGCCCCCGCAACAGCGACAGGGGCTTCCGAGGTGATCTCCACGGCAATGAAGGTCGGGTCGGACTCGAAGTAGGTGAACTCGATGTGGTCGCCTACCCCGTAGGCGACGATGTCGAGCAGGGCGGGCAGGGCGAAGTCGTAGATATTGGTGTCGCCCGCAAGGCGCAGGTAGAAGTGCGAGTTGCCCTCGACGACCGCCGTCGCCATATGGACGATGGTGCCGCTCGCCTCAGCCGAGCCTGCCTGCAGCGTGCCCTCTTCCTCCGTCAGCACGCCGTTGGTCACGAGCAGCTGCGTGTAGGCCTTCTGGGTGCCGCTCACCGTGTCCGCGACGGCGACGTTCTGGTAGCGCTTGATGTCGAGCATCGCATACATCTTGACAAGCCCCGCGTCGTCCTTCAAGGCCATGAAGTAGGTGGGCTGGTTGTTGATGTTGAGCAGTATGGGGAAGGTCGCGCGGTAGCGGAGGTGCTGCACCTGGCCTTCGGCCGAGTACATCGCCGATTCCTCGGTCGCGCCGGCGACCGCGTAGAAGTGCGACTGCGCCGTGCGCTGGTTCACCAGCACGAACCCGACTATGGAGTTGTCGGCCGTCGCGGAGGTCACGCCGGAATAGACCCAGACGTCGTCGTCCTTGGCGATGTAGTTGTAGCCCAGCTGCCCGCTGGTCCCCGGCGTCGTCTGCACGACGCCCTGCTGCCCGAGCCAGGAGTTCAGCCAGCCGCTCATGTAGGCGCCGCTCCAGTTGTACTGCTGGATAACCAGCTCGGCGGGATAGACGCGGTCGACCCATTGCGGGCATTCCTCGATGGGTATGTCGGTGCACTCGCCGGTCGCCGCGTCGCACAGGACGACCCGCGAGATGGTCAGGCCGCCGAAAAGGCCGATGGTGAACTGCTTCACCGGGCATATCCACCACGGATGCCCCTCGTCGTCGATCTCAAAGGACTTCGAGTCGAACATGTAGAAGGGGTACTTGAGCTGCACGTAGCGGTCGATGTTGCGCCCAAGGGGCTCGGATTGGGAATACTTGATGCCCTCGTCGAGCTTGACGATGCTGGTGTCTTGCGTCGTCATGTTCACCAGCACGTAGGCCGGGATGCCCGCCTGCCTGTTGGCCCACCATTTGAAGATGTCGGCATAGCCCAAGGGGCTGACGCGCACCGGGTTCTGCTTGTAGTTGATCTGGCTGTACAGCGGCGATATCTCGAACTGGCTGACGTATTCCGGGATCATGCCCATGGCCCGGTTGCCCAGAAGGGCCGCCGAGTTCCGGTCGATGATCGGGACCTCCGAGTAGTTGACTTCCTTGATGTCCTCGGCGAAGTCGAGGCGGTCGGTCTGCAGGACGTGCGCGTAGCGCTCGGCGTTGCCCGGGAAGATGGGCATCGAGGCTATCCACCCGAGGATGCCGACAAGCACGATGGCGACCGGGATGTAGGAAAGCCCCCTGTAGGCCTTCGCCTTCCCTTCGTTGCGCGTGACCTTGGCCGTGCCCTTCTGGTAGGCCTGATAGCGCGTCATGAGGAAGAAGAATATCGGGATCAGGATGAAGATGATGACAAAGTACCAGGTGTCGGCGCTGTGGATGTTGATGGGCGGATGGAACCACCAATAGCAGCCGGCGACGACCAGCACCAGGGCAACGGCGGCAATGATCAGCGCGCGCCTGCCCCACTGGGCCATCTGTTCGCCGAAGGGGAAGTTCACCTTTATCTCCGGCGGTTCCTGCGAGCCGCCGGACGATGAGGCCCTTGCCCGCCCCTCGCCACCGGTGCCGGCGCTTGCGGAAGGGCCCGACCCCCCGTCGAATTCGGCGCCTGCCTGCTTGAGCGCGTCCAGCAATGCGTTGATGCCTGTCTTTTCCTGTGCCACGATCAGTCCTTCCTCGGTGATGCGAGACTCCGTATAACATAGGGGAGGATGCCCCCCTGGGCATTATAACAACCTTCGGTCGGCGTGTCGATTCGCACGAGCGCCGTAAATTCCTGGCAGGAGCCGTCCTCGCGCAGGGCGCTGACGGCAACCCGGGCGGGGCGGGGAAGCCCCTCGGAGAAGTCGATAGGCGCAATGCTCAAACGCTCGCTCCCGTCGAGGCCGAGGCTTTCGGCGTTCTGCCCCTCCTCGAACTGGAGCGGGAGGATGCCCATGCCGATGAGGTTGGAGCGGTGGATGCGCTCGAAGCTCTCGGCGAAGACCGCGCGGACGCCGAGCAGCGCCGGGCCCTTCGCTGCCCAGTCACGCGACGAGCCGCTGCCGTACATCTTGCCCGCAAGCACCACCGAGGCGATGCCCAGCTGCCGGTAGTGCTGCGCGGTGTCGAAGATGGTCGCGGGGCCGCCCGCCTCGAAGTCGTAGGTCCAGCAGCCGCGCCTGCCCTGGGCCAGGAGGTTTTGCAGCTTGACGTTGGCGAAGGTGCCGCGCATCATGACCTCGTGGTTGCCCCGGCGGGCGCCGTAGGTGTTGAACTGCGCGTCGGCGACCCCGCGCTCGCGCAGGTATGCCGCCGCGGGGGAGTCGGGCGCTATCGTGCCGGCGGGGCTGATATGGTCGGTCGTGATGAAGTCGCCGAGGCTGACGAGCACGCGGGCGCCGGCGACGGGCTCGGGCGGGGCGGGGACCGCCTGCATCCCCTCAAGGTAGGGCGCGAAGCGCACGTAGGTGGAGTGCTCGTCCCAGCCGAAGGTGGCGCTTGCCGCGACCTCGATGGCCTGCCAGGCGGGGTCGCCCTCGAAGAGGCCTTCGCGGCCGGCCGCGAAAAGCTCCTGGGTGGCATGCTCTGCCAGCACCCCTGCGACCTCGGCATCGGTGGGCCAGATGTCTTTCAGGTACACGGCGGCGCCCTGAGCGTCTGTGCCCAGGGCCTCGGTGGCAAAGTCGAAGTCGACGGTCCCTGCCAGGGCGTAGGCGACCACCGCCGCCGGCGGGGCGAGGTAGTTCTGGGAGACGTCCGGCGATATGCGCCCTTCGAAGTTGCGGTTGCCGGAAAGCACGCTCGCCAGCTCGATGTCCTCGGCAAGGGCTTGCACCTCAGGCGCGAGGGGCCCGGAGTTGCCGATACAGCTCATGCAGCCAAAGCCGCAGTTGAAGAACGTGAGGGCACGCAGCCCGTCCGCAAGCCCCGCCCGCTCAAGCAGGAGCTCGGCCGCACGCGAGCCGGGCGCAAGGATGCACTTCACCCAGGGCTTGGCCGTCAGGCCGCGGTCTGCGGCATGCTTCGCAAGCAGCCCGCAGGCGACCATCATCGCAGGGTCGGTGGCCGTCGTGCAGCTCGTAACCGCGGCGATTGCCAGGGTGCCGTGCGAGAACTCGTGCACGGTGTTGCCGATGTGCGCCGTGACGGTGTCGTCGCGCACAAGCCCCCTTTCGGCGCATATCTCGGCGAAGCGCTGCTTCGCCCCGCCCCAGGCGAAGCGGTCGTGCGGTCGGGAGGGGCCGGCGAGGCTCGGCTCGACAGTCGCGAGGTCAAGCTCCATGACCTCGGCATACACGCGCGGCGGAGCCGCCGGGTCGTTCCAGAAGCCCTGCGCCTTGGCATAGGCCTCCACGAGGGCGACCTGCTCGGGGCTGCGCCCGGTCAGCCGCAGGTAGTCGAGCGTCTGGCCGTCGACCGGGAACAGGGTGCAGGTGCACCCGTACTCGGGAGTCATGTTGGCGATGCAGGCACGCTGCGTCGCGCTCAGGGCGTCAAGGCCGGGGCCGAAGCATTCCACGAAGGCCCCGACGACACCCTTCGCACGCAGCATCTGGGCGAAGGTCAGCGCCACGTCCATGGCCGAAACACCCTCGGCGAGGGCTCCCGTCAGCTTGACGCCGATGACCGGGGGCACCAGGGTGGTGATGGGTTGCCCGAGCGCCGCGGCCTCCGCCTCGATGCCGCCGACGCCCCAGCTGAGCACGCCGATGCCGTTCGCGGTGGTGGTGTGGCTGTCCGTGCCGACGACCGTGTCGAAGTAGGCGAGGCCGGCGCTGTTGCTGCTGCCCGCGCTGGCGCTGCTGCCGTCGGCGGCGCTGCCGCTGCTGCCGGCGCTGCCGTCGGCGGCCTCCGTTTTGTCGTCCCCCACCATGACGACCTGAGAGAACTCCTCGACGTTTATCTGGTGGCAAATCCCCCCGCCCGAAGGCACGATGCGCACGTTCTCGAAGGACTTCTGCGCCCATTTCAAGAAGGTGTAGCGCTCTGAGTTGCGCTCGAACTCCAGCGCGAGGTTCTTTTCCAGGGCCTGGGGGTCGCCTGCGAAGTCCGCAATGATGGAGTGGTCGATGACCAGGTCGCAGGGTATCTGCGGGTTCACCTTCGCGGGATCCTTCCCCAGGGCCGCCATCGCTTCGCGCATGACGGCGAAGTCCACGAACACCGGGACCCCCGTGAAGTCCTGCAGCAGCACCCGCGCCGGGCTGTAGGGTATCTCGTCGCCGGTACGCCCGGCGCTGCCCGCCTCGACGATGGCCTCGGCGAATCGAAGCGCCTCTTCGGCGCTCTCGGCGCACCGCAAGACGTTCTCAAGCAGCACCAGGAGCGCAAAGGGCAGCCTCTCTGCCCCGGCCACGGACAAGACCGGGTAGTACCGGTAGTCCCGGCCCTGCGCCTTCAACGTCTTTTGCATGTCATTGCCCTTCCCCATCGCCGTCCTTCCTTCCTCCGCGGCCCCGAAGGGCCTCAGAGCTTCGCTATGATGGCGTCGGCGTACTCCGCCGTGCCGACCGAGCCGTCGGTGGAGCCCGTCAGCGTCCGCTTGATGTCGTAGGTCACGCTCGCACCCTCGGCCAGCACGGCGCTGACGGCCGCGAGGACCTTGTCCGCCACCGCTTCCTCGCCCAGGTGGCGCAGCATCAGGATGGCCGACAGTATCTCCGCCGTCGGGTTCGCGCGGTTCTTGCCCGCGTGGATGGGCGCGGAGCCGTGGACCGGCTCGAAGACGGCGCACTCGGCGCCGATATTCGCGCCGGGGGCTATCCCCAGGCCGCCGATAAGGCCGGCGCACAGGTCGCTCACGATGTCGCCGTAGAGGTTGGGCAGGACGAGCACGTCGAAGTTCGCGGGGTTGAGCACCAGGCCCATGCAGCAGGCGTCGACGATGCGGTCCTCAAACTCGATGCGGCCGGCGTATTCCTCGGCGACCTTGCGGGCCTCGCGCAGGAAGAGGCCGTCGCTGTGCTTGAGGATGTTCGCCTTATGGACGGCGGTCACCTTCTTGCGGCCGTTGTCGAGGGCATACTCGAAGGCCCAGCGCACGATGCGCTGGCTCCCCGTGACCGAGATAGGCTTGAGCGAGATGCCGGAGTCCGGGCGGATGGTCCCGGCGCCCTTCGCCGCGCAGAACTCGATGAGCTCCGCCGCGTCCGCGCTCCCCTCCTCGAACTCGATCCCCGCATACAGGTCCTCGGTGTTCTCGCGCACGAGCACCAGGTCGACGTCGTCGTAGCGCGCGCCCGTGCCCGGCAGGGAGAAGGAGGGGCGCAGGTTGGTGTAGAGGTCCAGCGCCTTGCGCAACGCCACGTTCACGCTCCTGAACCCCGTGCCGACCGGCGTGGTCACCGGGCCCTTGATGGCGACCTTGTTCTTCTTGATGGACTCGATGACATAGTCCGGCAGCGGCGTCCCGTGCTCGTCCATGAGGTGGGCGCCAGCGTCGGCGACCTCCCATTCGATGTCGGCGCCGGCGGCCTCGACCACCCTGCACATCGCCGCGATAATCTCCGGGCCGATTCCGTCTCCCGGAATCAGTGTCACCGTGTGCTTTGCCATTTCGGCCTCCTTCGTTTCCGCATGTCCGTTTACGCTTATGTCCTTCTTCATGATTTTTCCACATGTCGCCCAGCGAAGCCACCTGTCCTCCTGCGGCGCATGCGTTACCCCTAAGACACGTTCGTTATTATCTGTTGGGCGCGGCGTTTCAGGGCACCCTTGCTGTTCTCGGCGTCGAAGGCCATACGGCTTGCCAGCGCCTCCTTCGTCGAGGCTGCGATCTTGCCCTGCGAGAACTCGACCACCGCCGCCATCATGTCGGGAAACTCGAGGTCCCCATGGTAGCACTGGATGCCCTCGTCTATCAAAGACCACAGTTTCTCGGAGCGGTTCTCGGTCGTCGAGCCCAGGCGACACAGGAAGCGCATGGCGCCCAGGCGCACCGGGCCGCTCTCATCGTCGAACAGGGCCGCCTCGACGCCGCTTATAGCCTTGTCGCAGGCGCGGGAATCCAAGCTGACCAGCATCGTGAGCATGTCGAGGCATTCCCAGCGCGTCTGGGCCTCGGGACGGTTGAGGGCGTCGATGAGGTCGGCGCTGTGATCGACAAGGAGCGAGGGGTCCTCCTTCGCGACGAGGCCGAGGCAGGCAGCGGAATACTGGCGGAGGCGGCGGGAGGCGCCGCTCAGGTTCCCAACCAGCTCCCGCAAGACGGCAGGCTCCTTTTGTGCCCGGAGGGCAAGGTCCTTCATATCCTGGTTCTTCTCGCTCACGCGCCCGACGCTCCGTCCTCTCGGCAAAATCCCTCCAGCGCCAGGGGGCTCAGACGCGGCCCGGCCGATGGAGGGGAAATCTGAAAACTGACTTTTGGTCCGTTGGCTATTATACTCCACCTCTGCGGCGGTCCCGATGGACAACATAATTTTTCGATGACGATACCCTTACCTTTTGGTAACCTTCGGGAAATCCCCTGATATGGTGATATAATGGAAATATTCGGATGGATGATGGAACCGATGCGACCGATGTAAACCGCATGGCTAGGGGATGTGCACCACATGGCTAGAGGTTACAAACCGACATATCGGCGTGCGCCGAACCGCAAGTCCGCCTTCTCGTTTGCCACAGGAAAGCTCGTGGCGGCCTGCGCTGTCCTCGCCCTCGTCGGCATGGGCGCCCACCTCGCCCTCGCAGCACCCGACGGCGAAGGCAGGCAGCGGACCGGCCTCTTCTCCCCCTCGAAACCCAAGGCCACGGATGAAAGCCGGGTTTCTTTCGTGGCGGTGGGCGACAACCTCCCCGACGACGTAATCGGAATGTATGCGAACTCCCAGTCGGGGGAGACGGGCGACGGCCTCTACGACTACCGCCCGATCTATCGGGCCATCAAGCCCTACATCCAAAAGGCCGACCTTGCCTACATCAACTTCGAGACCCATGCCGGGGGCGACGAGATCGGGCCCCGGGGATGGCCCTCCTTCAACACGACCGACGCCATGGTCGATGCCATCTGCGACACGGGCTTCAACCTTATCGCTTCCGCCACGAACCACAGCTATGACTGGGGGCAGGAAGCCATCGAGCATTCCATTGCCCTGTGGAAGGACAAGCCCGTCGTCTATGCGGGCACCGCGCTCACCCCCGAGGAAGCCTATTCCATCAAGCCCTTCGAGAAGAACGGCATCGTGTTCACGTTCTTGAACTACACCTATGGCATCAACGGCTACGACGAGGCGGACATCCCCTCCCATACCGTCAACTACGCGACCGAGGACCGCGTCCGGGGCGACCTCGCCCAGGCCCGTGCGCTCAGCGACATCGTGATCGTTGCCATGCACTGGGGCACCGAGAACCAAAGCGAGCCCGACGAGGGCCAACTCTACTGGGCGCAGCTGCTAGCGGACGGCGGGGCCGACCTCGTCCTCGGCTCACATCCCCACGTGATCGGCCCGCTTGCCTGGGTCGAGGGCGCCGGGGGCAACCGGACGCTGGTCGCCTATTCCCTGGGCGACTTCTTGAGCCGCTACGACACCCCGAACCCCATCAACGAGCTTGAGGGGATGCTCCGCTGCGACTTCGTGAAAAGCGCAGACGGCACCCGCATCGAGAAGATACACTGGACGCCGCTGGTCAACCACTCGGAAGAGGGGAACTACCGCATCTATGCGCTCAAGGACTACACCCCCAGCCTCGCCGCCCGCCACCGTGCCTTCGAGGACCTGCCGAACCCCATCTCGTGGTTGAAAGAGGCAGACGCCCAGATAGTCGGCTCCGAGTTCCGGGTCGACCTGTCGGTCGACATGTGAGGGAGCGTGTCAACGGGGACGGGTGTCAACGGGGACGCCCTCGATCAGCAATCCTGCCGAATCCCTTGCTTGAAGATTGCGGGTCAGGCCCGCGATGACGGTGGGGGGAGCAATGAGAGGCTAGCGGGAGGGGGCTTGGCCGGTTTCGAGGATGGCGAGGAAATCGGCTTCGCTGAGCACCGGCACTCCCAGTGAGACCGCCTTGTCGTACTTCGACCCTGCAGCCTCGCCCGCAACCACGTAGCTCGTCTTCGCCGAGACGCTGCCCGACACCTTCGCGCCGCGCGCTTTAAGCGCCTCGCCCGCCTCTGTGCGCGTCATGCCGCTTTGCACGAGGCTCCCCGTGAGGACGAAGGTCAGGCCGGCAAGGCGCATGTCGCGGCCTTCGGCGGCCTCAGGCCCGGCCTCAAGGGTGAGGCCCGCCGAACGCAGGCGCCCGATGACGGCCCGGTTGTCCGAGGCCCTGAAAAAGGCCCTGATGCTCTTGACGATGGCGACGCTCACGCCCTCTATCTCCGTCCAGGGCTCGAATGCCGGGCGGAGCGGAGAGGACACGAGCAGGGGGTCGCGGCTCGTGGTGCCCAGCCAGTCGCGCGTCTTCTGCTCAAGCTCGTCGACCGAGTAGCGGTCAAGGAAAACCAGCACCGGGCAGGTGAGCGCACGTTGTTCCAGCAGCTCTATCGAAGGGCAGTGCGCGGCAATCTGCTCGGCCATGGTCTTTCCCACGTGGCGTATCCCCAGGCCGAAGAGGACGCGGGCGAAGGGACGGCCCTTGCTCGCCTCGATGGCGGCGACGAGCTTCTTTGCCATCGTCTCCCCCAGGCGGATAGGCTCGCCCTTCACGTTCACCCGCCCCATGTCGAGAGAGGCAAGCACCCCTTCGTCGAGCAGGTAGTAGTCGGCGACGTCCCTCAGGTGGCCCGCCTTGATAAGCCGACCGACGATTTCCTCGCCCATCCCCTCGATGTCGAGCGCACCGCGGCTTGCCCAGTGCATCAGCCGCTCAAGCGACTGCGCGGGACAGTCGATCGAGACGCAGCGGAAGGCGACCTCTCCTTCCTCGCGCACGATGGGGGAAGAACAGCTCGGGCAGTCCCGCGGCATCTGCCAGGACGCGGCGCCGTCGGGGCGCAGGCGCAGCACCGGGCCCAGCACCTCGGGGATGACGTCGCCCGCCTTCCTGACGATGACCGTGTCGCCGATGCGCAGGTCCTTGCGGCGCACCTCGTCGAGGTTGTGCAGGGTCGCGCGGGCGACCGTGGAGCCTGCGACCACGACCGGGTCGAGCTCGGCCACGGGGGTGCACGCGCCCGTCCGCCCGACCTGCACGGTGATGTCGAGCAGCCGCGTGGTCTTTTCCTCGGGCGGGAACTTGTAGGCAATCGCCCAGCGCGGCGCACGGGCGGTGTGGCCCATGCTCGCCTGACTGGCGAAGGAATCGACCTTCACCACCACGCCGTCTATCTCGTAGGGCAGCTCGTCGCGCTTGGCCAGCGCCTGCTCGCAGAAGCTGTGGACCTCTTCGGCGGTCTCGCAGCGGGCGACATCGGGGTTCACGTGGAAGCCCGCGCTGCGCAGCCATGCAAGCAGCTCCCACTGGCCCGATACCGCAAGCGTCGCCTCGTCGGCAATCGCGTATATGAAGGTTGACAGGTCGCGTCCGGCCGTGACCGCGGGGTCCTTCTGCCGCAGGCTGCCCGCCGCCGCGTTGCGGGGGTTGGCGAAGGGGGCCCGGTCTTCGGCCCGCGCTGCCGCGTTCAAGGCCTCGAAGCTCTGCTTGGGCATGTAGGCCTCGCCGCGCACCTCGACCGACACGGGGCCGGCAGCAGGTGCGGCGGCGGCCTCGTCGCGCAGCCGCAAAGGGACGTCCTTGATGGTCCGGATGTTCGCCGTCACGTCCTCGCCGGTCGTGCCGTCGCCGCGTGTTGCGGCCTGCACGAGCAGGCCGTCGGCATAGGTGAGCGCAAGGGACGACCCGTCGATCTTCAACTCGCAGACCACGGGAACCATGGCACCGAAGGCGGCTTTCAGGCGGTCGATCCACACATCGAGCTCGCCGAGGTCCATCGCGTTGTCGAGCGAGTACATGCGGTGGCTGTGGGTGACGGGCGCGAACTGGTCGCCGACGAAGCCCCCGACCCGCTGCGTCGGGGAGGCCGGGTCGACGAGGCCGGGAAACGCCGCCTCAAGTTCCCGGAGCTCTCGCATGAGCGAGTCGAAGGCGGCATCGGATATCTCGGGGGCGTCTTGCACGAAGTACAGGTAGCTGTGGTGCTCTATCTCTTTCCGAAGGCGCTCGGCCCGCGCCGCTGCATCAGCTTCACTCACGTCGGAGGCTTCCTTACCGTCTTTCCGGGGTCATCGTCTTGCCGGGGCGAGGGCCCTGATGGCCTCGGGAAGGTACTCTATCACGTCCTCGGCGGTGACGCACAGCAGGGTCAGCGCGGCGGCGGCGAGGCAGCCGGCCTCGGCATGGAGGCTCGTCCCCAGGATAGCCGCGTCGAAGGGGTCGAGCCCCTGGGCCAGGAAGGCGCCGATGATCCCCGCGAGCACGTCGCCGGTCCCCGCCTTCGCCAAGGCCGGTGTCCCCTGGCTCAAGGCGAAGACCTCGTAGCCGTCCGACACATAGGTCACAGGCCCTTTCAGGACCGTTACCGCACTGTAGCGGGCAGAAAGCTCCCGGGCGACCACGGGAAGGTCGTTGAAGAGCACGTTGGTGCCCACCAGCAGGCCTTCCGCCTCGCCCGCATGGGGCGTGATGATCGTGGGGAAGCCGTCGGCGACGCGGTTCTTGCACAGTGTCCTTCCCGCTGCCGAGTTCAGGGCCGAAAGTGCGCCGCCGTCGATGAGGACGGGGGCCTTCGCCTTCCCGAGCACGATATAGGTAAGCGACGCGGTGCTGCTCTTTTCGAGGTCGAAGCCCGGGCCGACGACATAGGCACAGGGCCTCTTCTGCTGCGTGGCCTGCAGCTCTTCGTGGTTGATGCCCTCCCAGGAGCGGACGACCAGGGAGGGGCGGAATACCTGGACGACCTGGACGGCCCGCGGTGCCGTGTAGACCTCGGTGTAGCCCGCGCCCGCCTGCTGGCTGGCAGATGCCGCCAAACAGGCAGCTCCCGGATAGACCGAGCTTCCCGCGAACAGGATAAGTCGTCCGCGCGAGTACTTGTTTGCTTCAGCATCGGGCCAGGGGAGAAGTGCCGCAAGCCCCTCTTTGCCATAGCGTTCCATGTGTTCCTACCCTTCGTCTCCAGGCTCAACGGCGGCTTCGGCTTCAAGCCCGGCCTTTGATTCTTCCTCGGCCGCGCCTCCCGCCTCTTCCTTGGCCGTTCCTATCTCATCCAGCAGGTTCCGTGCTTCCTTGAACTGCCGTGCAAGTTCCTCCATGGGGTCGATGCGCTCCTGGGAGGATTTAAGCGACTCTGCGGTGATAGCCATGGCGCAGGCTATGGCGTCGCGGTGCGTGTATGAAAGCGACAGGGGGACTTCCAGGACGCCGTAGGTGTCGGCAAGCTCCTTCGCCCGGCCCCGCAAGACGACGTAGGGCCTCCCCTTCGTATTCCGGCCCACTTCTATGTCGCGCACGCCGATCCCTCCGGAAAAGCCTGTGCCCAATGCCTTTAGCACCGCCTCCTTCGCGGCAAAGCGGGTCGCGTAGTGGACCTCCGGCGTGACCTTTGTCTCGCAGTAGGCACGCTCGTCTTCGGAAAACACCTTCCCGGCGAAACGCGGCGTCCGTGCAAGGATGCGCTTCATGCGGGATATCTCGACGATATCGACACCGAGGCCGACCTGCCCCTGGGCAATCGCGTCCGCAAAAGAACGGGCGGGCGCCGGGGTGGCGGCGCTTTCGTCTTGCAGGGCCTCTTCCCCGGGTGAGGGGGTGTCTGTCGTCGCTTCTTCCATCGCTTCCTTGTCCTTGCCAAAGCTTTCATAAGACATTGTACCGCAAGCATCAAACTCTGCGAAAAGAGATTTCGCTTGAGGGGGGAAAGACCAGGAAGAAGGGGACAAGCCGCGGGCTGCGGACCGGGGCGGTCAGGATTGCGGGCCGTGTGACAGGGGGCCGGACTGTGACAGGGGGCCGTATAGGGTGTCACATTTCGTATATCCTCTTATCCAGGAAAGCGAATGAAATGTGACACCCTATACGGCCCCCTGTCACAGTCACGAGGGCGGTGGAGGTAATGAATCACCGCCCCCGTAACAATCCTGTCACTCCGGGCGCTTGGGCAACGCCCTCCTGGAGCGGACAGCAAGGAGAAGGAGCGCCGCGCCGCTCAGGGCCGTCAGGGACGCCCAGAGCACGAGCCCGGCCGTGTCCCCGGTCTTGGGGGCGGGCTTGGGCTGCTCCGGCGGGGCCGGGGGCGGCGGGGGCGGGGGGTCATCCGGCTCCGGCGGGGGCGGGGGCGGGGGGGCATCCTGGAGCTCGGCCGTCCACACCCAGTGGATGAGGCCCATGAGGTCCT